>ENA-UONZ01001834-UONZ01001834.1-human-gut-metagenome-genome-assembly--contig:-C93old-NODE-1834-length-19783-cov-14.253599_pt1 | contig 19783 bp, 20 predicted proteins | sample MGYA00242468_ERZ724015 | MGnify/ENA metagenome assembly ERZ724015
TTCACTCCCAATGTTATTTTCCTGTCTGCTTTATTGGGAGCATACCACTTTGTCCCAGCGAGGGCGCGGCCCGTCAAAACTAATTTTATTTTACCACTGGCGGCAGGAAATGGGAAGTCCATCACCGCTCCATATCCCTGTCCCGGTGCTGCGTCTGCTCCTGCTGGCGGCTCGCGCTGTCCACCACGGATTTCACCTGATACAGCTTCATCAAGTCCTCCCGGATGGGCTTGTACTTGGCATATTCCTCTTGGTACGCCTGTTGCAGCTTGCCGTACTCCGTTTTCCACTTGGTAAGGGGCAGCCTGCCCTCCGGGGTGAAGTGGTCTTTCAGCTTGCGGCGGGCCATGTAAAACTGCCGCAGCTCCCCCTCGTGGGCGGCCTTGAATTTCTCCCGCTGGCCCTGCCGGTGGATGGCGTTCATCTGGTCGTGGATGGGTTTCAGTTCCCGGTAGCGTCCCGCCTGTTCCAGCAGGGCTTGCAGCTCCTTCATGCGGGTCTGCTTGCTGTTCATGCTGGCCTTTAACTCCTCGATCCGCTCATTGTGGGAAGTGACACGGGCCTCCAAATCCTCCACGGTGTAGAGCTTTTGCTCGGTCAGATAGTTCACGGTATCGGCAAACCTTTGGAGATTGCTCGTCTTGGCCTTGCTGCTCCACGCCCCCGCGTTTCTCGTCCCGTAGTAGGCCCCCAGCAGATCGGCAAGGGCGGGGGCCTGTGGCTTGGAAAGTTCCTCCCGCACCTCATTCAGCCAGCCAAACAGGGCGGCGATCCTCCGCTTCAAATCGTTCAAGAGGGCGTTGGTGGCCCTGATCCAGCGGTTGAGGTCGCCCTTGTCGGTGGCGATCCCCCGCGCCTCCATCTGGCGCACCGCTGGCCCCTCGTGGACGGTGGGGAGCAGGTCAAGCCCTTGCCGCAGATAGGAGCGGTGGTCGATCCGGCAGGGCAGGCCCTTTTCTGCAAACTTGGCGTTGCACATTCCGGCCCATGTCTCCCGCCAGTGTTCCAGCGTTTCCGGGCGGCCCCAGTCGGTGGTGGGAGCCGCGTCAAAGAGGGGCTTGCCCTTCTCGTCCAAAATACGGTTGCCGTCCTCGTCCAGACGGTAGACGCGCCGCTGCTTGAAGCCCCACTTGCCATCCTCCCGGATAGGCCGGATGGGGCAAAGCACATGGAAGTGGGGGTTGGGTATGCCCCCGTCCTCCTTGTCGGGCTGGTGTACGGCGAAGTCCGCCACCATGCCACGGCTGACAAACTGCTCCAACAAAAACTGCCTTGCCAGGGCGATATTTTCCTCCAACGAAAACTCATTCTGCAAGGCAATGTCAAAGCTGTACGCAAGCTGGGCGTCCTTGCCGCGCTCCGCTTCCTCCACGGCGTTCCATAAGGTCTGGCGGTCTTGGTATTCGGTTGGGGCCTGCGGGGGCAGGAGAATGTCGGAGCAGATCACGCCGCCCTTGCGGGTGTAGTCGCTGTACTCGCCGTAGTATTCGCTGTAAAGCCGCTCCCCGGCGCGGTAGGCGGCTGACGCGATGGCCGACTGTCCCGCGCTCCGTTTGACCTGCGTAACCGTTAGATGGAACAGGGCCATTTATTCGCCCTCCCGCTGGGCGGCGGCCCGGACAGCCGCCCGTACCTCCGGCATGGAGAAGATACGCTCGGCAAGGGAATAGAAGCCCTGCTCCGACAGGGGCCTGACCTCCGGGGCCACGCTCTCCACGGCGGCCCCACGGGTAATCAGGCGGTGGGCGCGTTTCTGCCGCTCGCCCTTTTCATAATACTGCTTGCGCTGTTCCAGCCGCTTGGCCCGGTGCTGGTACTGGCGCAGCTTGGCCTCGTTCTCGGCGTACTCCCGCCGAAGCTCGTCTAATTCTTTGCTCATGTCGTTGCCCTCCTTTGGCTGAAAAATGGGTAAAAAAATGACCGTCCTCCGGGGCGTTCCCGGTGAGCGGTCAGGGTGTCGGTTTTGGTTTTCAGACCCGCCGAACCGATATAGCCGCGCAAGCGGGTGTATCGGTTCAGCGGGTGCGCGGGGTAAGCGGCGTAAGCCGCGCAAGGGGTGCAGCCCCTTGGACGGAGCGTAGCGACGCAAAAACGGCGGGTCGCTCCATCTGGCACCGCCGTTCCGCCTCGCAGAGCGCACGAATACATGGCCGTCAGGCTATGTATAGAAGTGCGCCCTTCTTTCAGAAGGGATTTTTGTGGGACAGTCGATTTATTCATATCATAAAAATTTTGTAACTACTTCTCCTTTTGCGTTTACCAATAGGCAACAGTGACAGTTTGCGCCAATGACAAAAGGGCTTTCGTCTCTAAGCCATCCTAAAAAGGCATTTCCTTCTTCAAAGTCATTTTCTGAATGCCAACCCAATAGTTTAGACGCAAAGACATCAATACCATTTTTTTCGTTTTCTTCAAATATGTTCGTTTCTTCTACTATTTCAAATTCAATATCTCCACCTGCATAGTCCGGGGAAATCGGGCATGAAAGACCTATCTGCTGGATATTTTCTTTTGCATTAGGCGGAAGCTGGATTACTACAATATCTGAATTATAATCTCCTTCTTCAAACAACTGATACCCTTGTATGCAAAGAGTATTTGGAATGTTTAATTTTTCCTCGTCACAATAGAGCTGGAATAGAAAGGATAAATCTGTCCCGTCTATTTGCGGCCATACTTCTGGAAGATGCGTTGGTAGGCCACCGCATTTGTTAAGGCTCCCAGAATAGCCATTCTTAAATATCATGTGATATGAAGTCAAGGCAATATACCTCCTATCTTCTCAGTGCTATTGTGTTCCCTTGCAAACTTCCGCGCCGCCTCCCGGCGTTCCTCGCTGTATGGCAACGCTGATTTCTTACTTTCCATTATAGCGTGCCGCAGGATTTTCTTCAATCCTGTTTCTGCGGCACCAGCACATAAATCCGGTTCGGTGCTCCGATCTCCCGGCGCACCCGCAGGATCAATCCGGCGGCCTCCAATTCCCGCAAGGTTCGCTTGCAGGTCTGTGCGCTGCGCCTCAGCGCCACGGCCAGCTCTGCAAGGGGGAAACGGACAAATAAAATCCCGTTGGCGTCCTCCACGCCCGCTGTGAGAACAGCGCCCAGCAGCTTGGCATACATGACCTTGGCGGTACTGCTCACCGGCAGCCCCAGCATGGCCCCCGGCAGGGGCAGACAGGGCGCAGGTTGGTGTCAGCGGTTAAAAATTCAACTTCCATTCAGGCGTCCCCCTTTCTCCTGGCTCGTTTGGAAAGATACTTGGGGCAGTCAATGATGACCGCCCGGAAGCTCTGTTTGCAGGCGTGGCGGCATTTCCGGCAAAGGTCGTTGTACACCACCCGCCCGCGCTCGTTGAGGAAGAAGGACAGCTCCAGCTTCCTCTTTTTTGACATTCTCGGCATATTGGCTCCTATCATCAAAAAATCCGCCCAGTCAGCCGTAACAGCCGGAGTGGACGGACAGCAGATTTTTGTGTTGTGTTTCGGGGCGATTTTCAAGGAGAAAACAGCCGTAGAGCCGCCCGGAAATCTTCCGCAGTAGTACGGATAGGGCAGACTATGCCCTATCGGATTGTTGTGTTTCGGTATCAATTCGGTGTTCCTATTTGCCGGTTCTCCCTGATGTCGTTCCTGCCCCTGGCTCTTTCAGCGGCGTTTCGCTCCCGTTGGTACGCTCGCTGCGGTCAAGGTTCCTCCATTTCCTCGCCGCAGGTCGCCGCGCTACATCGCCGGGGGGCATATCCCATACAGGCCGGTCATTCGATTGGATTTGATCCATCGATGAACTACCCATATCATAGACCATTTTTGTCCCCTCGCCCGTATGTCCGCAAAGTAGGAAACCGGCTCTAAAATCGAAAATTTCCACGATTGCGGAATGATATGCTATAATGGAAGAAAACGGCGGCGGGTCAGCCGCGGGAAGGGGTGGCCGGAATGAAAACTCACATTTCAGTGCAGGAGCGGCTGAGGGATTTACGGGTGGAGCGGGGCTTGAAGCTGGAAGAACTGGCGGAACAGGTCGGCCTTTCAAAATCCGCCCTCGGCAGCTATGAGAATGACGAGGACAAGGAGATCAACCACGGCAGCCTCTTAAAGCTGGCCGGATTTTATCAGGTGACAGTGGACTACCTGCTGGGCCTGACCGACAACCGGGACTATCTGGACACGCCGCTGGCGGAGCTGCACCTGACGGATGAAGCGGTGGCCCTCCTGAAAAGCGGGCGGGTCAATAACCGGCTGCTGTGCGAGATGATGGCGCATAAAGATTTTATCCGGCTGCTGGCGGATATTGAGATTTATGTGGACAGGGTAGCCAGTATGCAGGTGCAAAGCCTCAACGCCTATGTGGATGTGGTGCGGCAGGAAATCATAGACCGCTACCAGCCGGGAGAGGACGATCCCCACCTCCGCGTCCTGCGTGCCGCCCATCTGGACGAGGATGAGTATTTCAGCCAGCTTGTCAGCGAGGATCTGCGCCGGGTCATTCAGGACATCCGCGCCGCCCACAAGGGGGACAGCGAGGGAGCGCCGGTCAATTCGGTGGCCGAGGAACTGCGGCAGGACATCGAGGACGCCATGAACTTCAAGGGCAGCGACTTGGAGCGGCAGGCGATCTTGTACTGCAAGCGGCTGGGGATCAATTACAGCAAGTTGACGGAAACGGAGTTCCGGCAGCTGATCCATATCCTGAATAAATCCTCCATACTCAAAACACACGGCTCAAGGCGAAAAAAGCGCAAATAAAAAGCAGGGAACCGAAGTTTCCTGCTTGGGTTTGGCTTATAGGATAGACGATAGTGGAATACCATCAAATGGCTTTCCATAGTGCCCGTCCCGATGTTTCATGATAAAATTCAATGCTTGCTGATCCTGTGGCAAGGGGATGCTATGCTCTGTCAAAATCTGTTCTGCCTCGTCTATGGCCGACAATGCAGCCGGCGTGTGATTGATTTCCAAATCGCCCCAATCCAGTGTAATGACATCTAAAACAGTTTTGTAAAGTCCGTAGATAACAGGGAAAAAGGGCTTGTCTTTCTCCTGCTCATATAATTTCTTCAAAGAAATAAATTCTTCCTCTGTTAAGTCATACCAAGAGCCAACTTTTTTATTATACTCCTCTCCTTCTTGATAGGAGCGATACTCCAGTATTGTTTCTGGAGAGGCGTCATCAATGCGGCCTACCCATCTATCAATGTCCCAAGTGGATGTGATTTGCCACAATTCACCGAGAAGCCATTTCCAGCGATCTAAATTTTCGCTATTATAAAATTTCAGAGCTGCTTCAAAACAAAGAATGAGGTAGGCAGCCCGTCCGCGTTTAGAAATAGGGAAAAACCTATGCCCCTGCCATTTGCGGCGCTCGGCTTTAATGGCAGTCTTTCTCTCCCGCGTCTGCTTTCGTTCCTCCGTTGAGCCGAAGAAGCAACGGTAAAGACCATAGAGCGAAAGCGGGCCAACAAAGAACAGTAACCACAGGTGCTGACATATCAGCGCCAGCAACAAAATGGCTGCGATAATCAACAGCAGGCACAGCACAAGCCCCATAATTTTAATTCGCAGCTCTTTCTCATTCTTCATCGGCTTTTTCCTTTCTCCGCCTGCTGGCTGGACAAAGTGTCCCAGCAGGGGCGGGGTTATTGCTGGCCGCTTCGGGTCAGGCTGGCCCTATGTCCGTGGGGCTTTCGTCCTGCTCCAAAGCAATCACATCTGCAATATCGCAGTTCAGCGTCCCGCAGATACGCAGCAGCGTTTTCATGCTGATATGCTCGCCCTTTCCCATATTGGCAATCATATTTGAAGTCAGACCGGCGGCAAGCCGCAAGTCCTCTTTCCTCATGCCGCGCTCTTTTAGGGTGTCCCATAGCGGCTGGTAACTGATGTGCATAGGCTCCCGCCTCCTTCTCTATCGTTAGGTGTTCTCCACCATTATAGCAGAAACCTTGTGTTTCCACAATATTTCTTGACCGCACCACCGGTTCCGTCTGGATTGTGCTTTTCCTTTCTGATTTTATTACATCTATTTCGCCATAAACTGGGTGGTAAGCATGGAGCCCAGCCCAATGAGCAGCTCAGCCCCGCGGGCCGTGCGCGCAAACCGGCTGTTGCAGATGCCTTGAATCATGCGCTCCATCGTGCCGCTCTCGTTGAGTACGCCCATGGCGCCGAACAGGGCCATGCAGAACAGGCAGATACCGATCATGCCGGTAAAGCCGTTATAGATAAAGCCGGTGGCCGCGCCGTTCTCCACCCCCAGGATGTCAGAGGGGCCGAAGGTACCGGAGAGCAGGCCCACGGCAATGCCCGAGACGAGGCCCGCCGTGACGGCCTTGAAGATATCGCGGGTGCGGATCGACACAAACAGCAGGACGGCCACTGGGATGAGCATGATGAGGCCCTTGGGATCCATGTTGGCCTGAAGGATCTCATCCGCCCCTTCCATGACTGCGCCGCTGCCGCCGCCGAATACGGCGAAGAGTACCAACGCGATGCCGCCGGCGATCAGGGCGTATTTCAGGCGGTAACCCACCGTGCCGGCGATATCGGCATAACCCTCCTTGGTTCGGAACCGTTGGTTGGTTGTGGATGCAATGGTCACATCAGAGATGGGGGCCAGGTTATCGCCGAAAATTGCACCGGAGAGGATCGCGCCCGCCAGGATTGCGGGGTGGCTGCCCAGCAGGATTCCCGCCGGATACAGGATGGGAAACACCGTGGTCAGGGTCCCGATGGAGGAGCCGGTAGCCGTGGTAATCAGACAGGCGGCCAGGAATGTAAAGGCCGTAAAGATGCTGCCCGGCATACCGACCATGTGTGCCATCCAGACAAAGCCCTGGGATACCCCGCTGATGGCCATCAGCTTGGTAAACATACCAATGACCAGCAGGATCACCACAATACTTACGGAGGTGGAGCTTCCGATTCCACGCAGCACCGCATCCCAGTAGGCACCATAGGTTTTGCAAAACAGCGCGCCTATCAGCAGCCCCAGGAAGCCGCCCACCGCCAGGGCGTTCATATCAAAGACCTTGTAGCCCACAAAATAGACCACACAGAATACCAGGAAAATAAGCATGGGTACAACGGACCACCACTGTCCGCCCCGGAACTCAACCGGATATCTCTTTCTCTCTTCCATTGCTCAGGAAACCCCCTTCTCCTTTCCCAGCTTCATGAGTGCGGCTTTGACACGCTCCAGTGCCGCCACCATCTGCGCGTCCTCCCGGAAGGCTCCGAATACAATCCGCAGGTGTCCCTCCCCTTGTGCGCCGTACGGGGTGCCGGCGTTCACCACCACGTTGGCCTCCTTGATGATGTAGGCGTTGACCTCGTCGGCGGTGCCGAGCCGGGACACGTTCACCCAGCAGAGGAAGGTGCTCTCCGGCATGGCCATGGACACACCGGGAATGGAGTTGAAGATCTCATAAACGATTTTGCGGCGGCGGTCAAAGATGCGGTTGTACTCCTCCAGGAAAGAGGCATCCTTCAACGCAGCAATGGCTCCCAGTTGAGAGGCGGTGTTGGTGGCTCCGATCACGCTTACGGCGCTGCCATAGTACACATCCATGATGTGGTCGTCCGCCACGATGTAAGCCACCCGGTAGCCGCTGAGCGCCATTCCCTTGGAGATGGAGCATACCGTGACGGTGCGTTCCCACATGCCTGGCAGGGACGCAAGGGTGACAAACTCCACCCCGTCGTACACCGAGTCCTCAAACGCTTGGTCGCACACCACAATCAGGTCGTTCTTAACTGCAAATTGGGCCAGCTTCTCCAGACTCTCTCTGCGCATAACGGTAGTGGTGGGGTTGTTGGGGTTGGTAAGGACAATCATTTTGGTGTTTGGCGTCAGGCGTTTTTCGAACTCCTCGATCTCCAGTTGGTATCCGTTCTCCTCCCGCAGGGGGACCGGCACCGTTACACCGCCGAGGATTCTGGCGTTCAGGAAGTTGTTTGGATAGCTGGGGTCGGGCACCATGACCTCATCGCCTGGGTCAATGAAGGGCATCATTGCAAACATCAGGCCGGCATCTGAACCGGGCGTAATAATTATGTTGCGCTCCGGGTCCACATCCAAGTGGTTGAATGCCTTGAGCTTTTTCGCCAGTTCCATTTTCAGCTCCATATTGCCGATGGGCATGGTGTAATGGGCGGATGTCCCGTCCTCCAGCCCCGCCAGAGTAGCCCTTTTCACGTGCTCCGGGATCGCCGGGTCGGGATAGAAGGGGTCGGCCCAGCACATCAGAGCCGCGCCGTTGGCAATGAGGTCGTTCAATGCCGTTCCCACATCGGCTTTGGAGACTTTTTCAAACAGTCCCCCCTGAATTCCCCGGAACTTTTTGCTGATCTTATCCTGGACGCTCATATTCCATACTCCTTTCTCTTCTGCTTTACGGCAAATTCCGGTCCCCAATCATATATAAGCGGCTGTCAGTCCAGTTCGGCAACCGCCTCAATCTCACACAGGGCTCCCTTGGGCAGATCCTTCACCGCCACACAGGAGCGGGCAGGCTTGGAGGTAAAATACCTGGCATATACCTCGTTGAAAGCGGCAAAGTCGGCAATGTCGGCCAGAAAGCAGGTGGTCTTGACCACCTTTTCAAAACCGGAGCCAGCAGCCTCCAGAATAGCGCCCACATTTTTGCAGCTCCACTCTGCCTGGGCGGCGATGCCTTCGGGCATGGCCCCGTCGGCGGGATTCACCGGAAGCTGGCCGGAGGTAAACAGAAGCTTTCCGGTGGAAATCCCCTGGGAATAGGGTCCAATGGCGGCGGGCGCCCCTTTTGTCTGGATAATGTTCATAAGAAATCGTCCTCCTCTATTTTTGATTCTGTGCAGATTATATCACTGAAATTTATTTTAGTCAATGCATTTTTCTTTATTTCAAAAAAACCGTCCTCCCTCGTACGAGGGAAGACGGTTTCGGGAACGCTCCCGCGATTTGAATTACAGCATTTTCTCCAGCTCGGTTCGGATGGCCCGGATGAACTCCAGGGAGGTGACACCCCTGGCGGGGATCTCCCCATCCCACAGGCCCACCAAATCCTTTGTCATGGTGCCCCCCTCGATGGTGGCGATGGCAGCCGCCTCCAGCTTGTCGGCAAACTGCCCCAGAGCGTCAATGCCGTCCAGCTCTCCCCGCTTGCGCAGGGCGCCGGTCCAGGCAAAGAGGGTGGCCACCGGGTTGGTGGAGGTCTCCTCCCCCTTCAAATACTTGTAGTAGTGGCGGGTGACGGTGCCGTGGGCGGCCTCATACTCATATTTGCCGTCGGGGCTCACCAGCACAGAGGTCATCATGGCCAGGGAGCCGAAGGCGGTGGAAACCATGTCGCTCATCACGTCGCCGTCGTAGTTCTTGCAGGCCCAGATGAAGCCGCCCTGGGAGCGGATCACCCGCGCCACCGCGTCGTCGATGAGCGTATAAAAGTACTCGATGCCCAAGGCGTCGAAGGCGGCCTTATACTCGGCGTCGAAGATGGCCTGGAAGATGTCCTTGAAGGTGTGGTCGTACTGCTTGGAGATGGTGTCCTTGGTGGCGAACCACAGGTCCTGTTTGGTGTCAATGGCGTACTGGAAGCAGGAACGGGCGAAGGAGGCGATGGAGCTGTCCTTGTTGTACTGCCCCTGGAGCACGCCGGAGCACTCAAAGTCGTAGACGGTCTGGCGGAATTCCTCCTTCCCGTCCGCGCCGGTGAACACCAGCTCGGCCCTGCCGGGGCCGGGCACCCGGTACTCGGTGCACCTATAAACGTCGCCGTAGGCGTGGCGTGCGATGGTGATGGGATGCTTCCAGGTCTTGACCACCGGGGAGATGCCCCTGACCATGATAGGGGCGCGGAACACGGTGCCGTCCAGGATGGCGCGGATGGTGCCGTTGGGAGACTTCCACATCTGGGAGAGCCGGTACTCCTCCACCCGCTGGGCGTTGGGGGTGATGGTGGCGCACTTGACCGCCACGCCGTACTTCTTGGTGGCCTCGGCGGAGTCCACGGTCACCTGGTCCTTCGTCCGCTCCCGCTCGGGCAGGCCCAGGTCGTAATACTCGGTTTTCAGGTCGATGTAGGGCAGGAGCAGCTCGTCCTTGATCTGCTGCCACAGCACGCGGGTCATCTCGTCCCCGTCCATCTCCACCAGCGGGGTAGTCATCTGAATCTTTTCCATGGTCTCCTCCTCGGTTGGTTTTATCGCATTTCCTGGGCCAAATTATACCCCCATCCGTCAAAAATGGCAAGGGATTCCGTGTGTTTTGCCTCTTGTCCCGCCCGGGTTGGATCGGCTATACTGGAACACAGCCACAAAGAGAAAAGAGGATTGTCCCGTGTTCAGCAAGCAGGCCCTGCGCAGGCTCATTCTGCCCTTAATTATCGAACAGTTTCTGGCCGTCATGGTGGGCATGGCGGACATCATGATGGTCTCCTCCGCCGGAGAGGCCGCAGTCTCCAGCGTGGCGCTGGTGGATCTCATCAACGTCCTGATCATCAACATCTTTGCCGCCCTGGCCACCGGGGGCGCGGTGGTGTGCGCCCAGTCCATCGGCGCCCAAAACCTGGAGCGGGCCAACCGGGCAGCCAACCAACTTCTGTATATCGTCACCGCCGCTGCCCTGGGGATCATGGTTCTGGTGCTTTTCTGCAAGGCAGGGCTGCTGGGCCTGCTGTTCGGCCAAGTGGAGCCGGAGGTGATGGAGGGGGCCGTCACCTACTTTGTCATCTCCGCCCTCTCCTATCCCTTCATCGCCGTCTACAACGGCTGCGCCGCCCTGCTGCGGGCCATGGGCAACTCCAAGGCCTCCATGTGCGTCTCCGCCTACATGAACGGGCAGAACATTGCGGGCAACGCTGTCTTTGTGTTCGTGTTCCACCAGGGTGTGGCGGGCGTGGCCCTCTCCTCCCTGCTGTCCCGCATCGCGGCCGCCGGACTCATGCTGGCCCTGCTCCACGGCCGGCGCAACCCCGTGCGGGTGTCCGGCCTGCTCCGCTTCCGATTCGAACCGGCGGTCATGGCACAGATTCTCCGCATCGGCGTGCCCAACGGCCTGGAAAACAGCTTCTTTCAACTGGGCCGGGTGCTGCTGGTGAGCCTGATCTCCACCTTCGGCACGGCCCAGACCGCCGCCAACGCCGTGGCTAACAACATCGACAATTTCGGCGTCATTCCCGGCCAGGCCCTGGGCCTTGCTCTCATCACCGTGGTGGGCCAGTGTGTGGGGGCCGGAGACTGGGATCAGGTGCGCGCCTACACCAAGCGGCTGGTCAAGCTCACCTACCTGTGTACCTGGGGGCTCAACGCTGCGCTGCTGCTGGGTCTGCCCCTCATCCTGCGCCTCTACAGCCTGACGCCGGAGACCCAGTGGTACGCCGCGGTGCTCATCTTCATCCACAACGGCTGCGCAATGCTGTTTTGGCCCCTGGCCTTCACCATGCCCAACGCCCTGCGGGCCGCCGGTGACGTGAGGGTGCCCATGGTCATTTCCATCACCTCCATGCTTGTGGTGCGGGTGGGGGGCAGCTATCTGCTGGGCCTCCACTTCGGCCTGGGCGCCATCGGCGTGTGGCTGGCCATGGTGGGGGACTGGGTCGTTCGGCTCATCTGCTTCGTGCTCCGCGCCCGAAAAAAGCTGTGGCTGGAGCACCGCTGAATACGCGCACCCGAAGCCATTCGGGTGCGCGTTTTCTTTACCAGAGGCCCAGCGCGTACTGCATGCCCAGGCTCACTGCCGTGATGGCCGCCCAGCAGCACAAGCCCATCAGAATGGGTCTGCCGCCGGTCCTGACGAGTTTGATCAGATCGGTATTGAGCCCAATGGCCGCCATGGCCATGATGATGAAGAACTTGGACAGCTCCTTAAAAGGAGCAAAAGCCGCTGCGTCCACTCCTGCCAGGGACGCCCCCGTAGTAATCAGGGAAGCCAGCATGAAGAACAGGAGGAAGAAGGGGAACACCCGCCGGAGAGAGAAGCTTCCCTCCCCCGCGCCGCCTGCCCGCCTGGCCCGGGCGGTGCGCCGGAGAGCCAGCGCAAGGGTGATGGGGATGATGGCCAGAGTGCGGGTGAGCTTGACAATGGTGGCGGTATCCAGGGTGTTGGCCCCGGGGTGCATTCCGTCCCAGGCCGCGGCAGCGGCCGTGACGGAAGAGGTATCATTCACCGCCGTGCCGGCAAAGAGTCCGAAGCCCTCGTTTCCCAGACCCAGCAGGCCGCCCAGGGTGGGGAACAGGAGGGCGGCCGCCACATTGAACAGGAAGATGACCGAGATGGACTGGGCGATCTCCTCGTCGTCCGCGCCGATGACCGGGGCGGTGGCCGCGATGGCGGAGCCGCCGCAGACGGATGAGCCCACTCCCACCAGGGTAGAGATGTTGGAGGGGATATGCAGCAGCCTGTGCAGAAGGAAGGACACCACCAGGGAGGTGGTGATGGTGGACAGGATGATGGGCAGGGACTGAAGGCCCACCTTGGCGACCTCCGACAGATTCAGTCCGAAGCCAAGCAGGATCACGGCATATTGCAGGATTGTTTTTGATGTGTAGGCGATGCCCGCCTGAGCCCGGCCCTTATCCCGGACAAGCAGGGCGATAGCCATGCCTGCCAGGATGGCGAACACCGGCCCGCCGATGACCGGGAGCGCCCGGCCCAGCATCCAGCAGGGAATGGCGATGCACAGGCACAGCAGCAGCCCGGGCCCTCTCTCGTTCCAGTGCTTCATGTCATACTTCCTCTCTTTCGGATGGGTGCCCCTATCATACCGTAAAATTTCCATCAGGTAAAATGATACTTATTTATTTTTTTATAAGTAATATTTATTGGTTTTTTCCCCCGTTTCCTCCCTTGCCCCCGGGGCGCTTTTCCTGTATAATGTGGTACAGTATTGCGCAACTGCGTGGAAAGGGAGCCTTTTTATGCTGCAAACGGTCATTCCACAGGGGTACGCCCCCTGTCTGAACCTCTATGACACTCAAAAGGCCATTGGCCTGCTCAAGCGCCTGTTTGAGGATACGCTGGGCGGCGCGCTGCACCTGCGCCGGGTCTCCGCCCCCCTGTTTGTGGAGGCCTCCACCGGCCTGAACGACGATCTCAACGGCGTGGAGCGGGCCGTCTCCTTCGACATTCCCGACGCCGGTCGGGACGCACAGGTGGTCCACTCCCTGGCCAAGTGGAAGCGGATGGCCCTCTACCGCTACCAGTTCTCCGTGGGTGAGGGCCTCTACACCGACATGAACGCCATCCGCCGGGACGAGGAGCTGGACAACCTGCACTCCGTCTATGTGGATCAGTGGGACTGGGAGAAGATCATTGCCCCCCGGGACCGGAACGCCGACTATCTCCGGCAAACCGTGCGCACCATTGTCTCTGCCATGGCAGAGACCCAGCACACCCTGCGCTCGGTCTTTCCCCAACTCACCGCTCTTCCTCCGCTGGGGACGGAGGTCTCCTTCGTCACCACCCAGGAGCTGGAGGAGCTCTGGCCCGACCGCTCCCCCAAGGAGCGGGAGGATGCCTGGGTGAAAGAGCATCCCGTCACCTTCCTGATGGGCATCGGCGGCGCACTCAAGTCGGGCCGCCCACACGACGGCCGGGCCCCCGACTACGACGACTGGACCCTCAACGGGGATATCCTGGTGTGGAACCCAGTGCTGGAGCGGGCTTTTGAGCTGTCCTCCATGGGCATCCGGGTGGACGCCGCCGCCCTGGACCATCAGCTCACCCTCGCCGGGTGCGAGGCACGGCGGGAGCTTCCCTTCCACAAGCTGCTGCTGGAGGGCAAGCTGCCCCTCACCATCGGCGGCGGCATCGGCCAGTCCCGCCTGTGCATGCTCCTGCTGGGCAAGGCCCACATCGGCGAGGTACAGGCCAGTGTCTGGGATGAACAGACCATCCAGGCCTGCCGCGACGCCGGGGTGATTCTGCTGTAATGCCGCGTCCGGCTTTTGGTAAAAGTGGAACACGGGGCGGCCTATGAGTGGGCCGCCCCGCGTCTGCCTGCGGTGCAAAAGTGCTTGCACGCTCTCCTCCGGCTATGGTACACTAGCAGGCGAACCGAATCTTTGCACACGGAAAGGACCACCATGGATATTTTGGAGCAAATCAGGGCCAATTACGGCTCCTTCAGCCGCCCCAGGCAGCGTATCTCCGACTTTATCCTGAATTACCCGGAGCAGTGCTGCTTTCTCTCCCTCAGAAGCTTTGCCCAGCAGGTCGGGACCACGGAGGTCACGGTCCTGAACTTCTGCCGCGGCCTGGGACTGGGCAGCTATATGGACCTCAAGAAGGCGCTTCAGGACTACCTGATCGTGCGCGTCAACGCCGGAGACCGGCTGAAGCTGGCGGTGGCGGGCAGCGGCAGTGCCCAGGATCTGTACCAGCGGGTCTGCCGCGCCGAGCGGGAGGCCCTCCAGAGCACCCTGGACGGCAACTCCGTGGAGCTGCTGCTGGCCTTCACCCAAGCCCTGCGCCGGGCCAGGCGTATTTTCATCGCCGCCCATGACTTCAGCCGTTTTCCCGCCGGATACCTGGAGCACCGGCTGCTCTCACTGGAGCTGGACTGCTGCATCCTGGATCTGCAGGCCCGGCAGGATATGTTCCGGCGGCTCTCCGCCCAGCCGCCCCAGGATGGGCTGCTGATTGCCATCACCGTGCCCCCGTACGGCAACGACACCATCGCCCTGACCCGCTACTGCGCTTCCATCGGCATGCCCGTGGCAGCCCTTACGGACCGGCCCGATTCCCCCGTGGCCCGCTGCGCCCAGACTACCCTGCTCTGCCATGTGGAGCTGATGGGTATGACCAACTCCTTTACCTCCATGGTCGGCCTGGTGGACACCCTGGCTATGCTCTATACCTTTACCAGTGGCGCTCCCACCCAGGAGGAGAAGACCTGCCGTGACACACTGCACCGAAAGTTTGACAGTTGTTTTTCCGACCCAAACACTTCAATATGAATTTAATCCTGCACAAAATCCCCTCTTTTTATGGAAAGAGGGGATTTTTCTATCAATTTGCCTGGCGATCCGTCGCGAAAAACAGTTGCAATTGACAAAAGCATTTGCTATAATTTAGTTTATCTTACTACAGTAAACGCTGTAGCAGAAGACATTAGTAAGGAGGAGTATGCATGAATCCTACCGCACGGAAACTGACGGCCCTGTCTCTTGCCGCGGTGATGGGCCTGGGCCTGGCCGCCTGCTCTGGCGGCAGCGGAAATGGGGACGCCACCGGCACCGCGTCCCCTACCCCCGGCACCACCGCAGAGCCGGCATCCTACGCCGACCAGATCGTGGTCGGCATTACCGCCGAGCCCAAGTACATTGAGCCCAATGCCCCCGGTATGGGCCCTGCCGAGGTTCAGGTGTCCCAGCAGATTTTCGAGGGCCTGGTCCGCACCGGCGACGACGGCTCTATCGAGCCCGTCCTGGCCACCGACTGGACCATCAGCGACGACGGCCTGACCTATACCTTCAATCTGGTGCAGGGCGTCAAGTTCTCCAACGGCGAGGATGTGGAGCCCAGCGACTGGGTCTGGTCCTTCTACCGCGCCCGCGACTACGAAACCTCCAACTACCGCTATATCGCCGAGGCCATCGACACCGTGGAGGCCACCGACGAGCAGGTGGTCATCACCCTCACCGAACCCAACGCCGCCTTTCTGGCCGAGCTGGGCTGCTTCAACATGGTGCTGGGCGACCAGTCCTATGCCGAGAGCATGAGCGACGAGGAGTACCTGAAGAACCCGGTCGGCACCGGCCCCTACATGCTGAAGGACTGGACCCAGGGCAGCAGCCTGACTCTGGAGGCCAACCCCTACTACCGCGTGGAGGGCATGCCCAAGACCAAGGAGATCAAGTACGTCCTGATCGCCGACGACAACACCCGCCTGATGCAGCTCCAGTCCGGCCAGATCGACGTGGCCCCCACCTTCCCCTTCTCTCTCGCCCAGGGCGTGGAGAGCAACGAGGCCCTGGCGCTGGACATCTTCCCCTCCACCCAGATCTACTATCTGACCGTCAACACCACGAAGCCTCCCTTTGACGATGTCAAGGTGCGCCAGGCCCTGTATTACGCGCTGAACAAGTCCGAGCTGGCCAGCGCCATCGCCGGCGAGTACGGCACCCCTGTGGCCGCCATTGTCTCCGAGACCCAGGGCGACTGGTGCAACACCGATCTGCAGGTGACCGAGTACGCTCCCGACACCGCCAAGCAGATGCTGGCCGATGCCGGCTACACCGAGCCCGTGGAGCTTACCCTGTCCATCCGCACCGGCTCCACCTTCTATGAGCAGATTGCCACCCTCATCAAGTCCGAGGTGGACCAGGCCGGCTTCTCCTGCAACATCGAGCTTCTGGAGTCCGCCACCCTGACCGACAAGTACAGCTCTCAGAGCCACCAGGCCACCATTCTCCAGTGGGTGGACGACTACCAGGATCCCTCCGGCGTCGTGGGCTGGACCGTGGACTACGATCAGGCCCAGTGCTTCTACACCGGCCTGAACGACGAGGAGCTGGACGCCCTCTACATGGCCGCCCAGACGGAGATGGACCACGACAAGCGCGTGGAGATGTACCGCGACATTCAGCAGCAGGTGTATGACAACGCCAACGTCATCCCCCTGTACCGGAATGACTTCGCCTTCGCCCGCTCCGCCAAGGTAGACGGCCTGCAGGTCAACCCCTTCTACGTGTACCAGGCCATGTACTGGACCAAGGCCAACTGAGCCGCGCCCTCCCGTTCGCCCGGACGGCGGGGCCCCAGCCGCGGGGGGTGGAGCATACGGCTCCATCCCCCGGCTCTTTTTGCGGGACGCTCTGTCCATGGGGAAGGCGCGGCTTCCCCGTGGACAAGGCGTTCCGCAGTTCCCCGGGAACGGGACGCGCGGTCCCACGAACTGACAGAGGCAGGTGTAACTTCTTGAATCGACTCAACTACATCCTCAAACGGATCCTTCAGATGATTCCGGTTCTGTTTGTGGTCACCATCCTGGTGTTTTCCATCATCCGCTTCATCCCCGGTGAGCCAGCCCGCCTGATTCTGGGCGAGAAGGCCACAGAGGAGGCTGTGGCCGCCCTGACGGAGAAGCTGGGCCTGAATGAGCCCCTGCTCACCCAGTACCTCCTGTTCTTGAAGCAGATTTTCACTCTGGACTTCGGCAACTCCTTCACCTACCAGATGCCGGTGTCCGAGCTTCTGGCCTCCCGCTTTCCGGTGACCCTGGCGCTGACCCTGATGAGCACGGTGATCTCTCTGGTCATCAGCCTGCCCCTGGGCTATTTTGCCGGCGTCCACAAGGACCGTCTGGGCGACCAGGTGGTGCGCACCACCTCCCTGGTGGCCATCTCCATGCCCTCCTTCTGGGTGGGCCTGCTGCTGATGATCGTCTTTGCCCTGAAGCTGAAATGGCTACCGGCCGGCGGCTGGTCGGACACCCTTCTGGGACAGTTCCGCTGCCTGATCCTGCCCGCCGTCACCCAGTCCCTCATGACCTCCGCCCTGCTGCTGCGCAACACCCGCAACTCGGTGGTGGACATCACCCGCATGGATTATGTGGACTTTGCCCGCAGCAAGGGCATCACCAGCGGCGAGGTGCGCACCCGTCATGTGATGCGCAACGCCATGATCTCCACCGTCACCCTTCTGAGCATGCGCATGGCGGCCATGCTGGGCGGCTCGGTCATCATCGAGACGGTGTTCTCCGTGCCCGGCATCGGCAAGCTGGCCAGCGACGCCATCTTCGGCCGGGACTATGCGGTGGTGCAGTATGTGGTGCTGCTCTTTGCAGTGCTGGTGCTGGTCATCAATCTGATCACCGATATCCTCTATTCCTTCCTGGATCCCCGGGTCAATCTGTAGAAAGGGGTGTACGAATGAAACGTTATCACGGCGTCAGTCCGCTGGAGCAGAAGCGCTCCATGCCGGCGTGGCTGGCCAAGCCCTCTTTCGTGATCGGCCTGCTGATTGTGCTGGTGGTCATCCTCATGGCCCTGTTCCCCCAGTTCATCGCCCCCTACGATCCCATCGCCACCGACGTCACCGTGTCCAACCAGGCCCCCAGTGCGGCCCACTGGTTCGGTACGGACTTCTACGGTCGCGACATCTTCTCCCGCGTCATCTGGGGTACCCGCATCGATCTGCTCATCGGCGTGCTGGGCGTGGTGATTCCCTTTCTGGTGGGCGGCATGATCGGACTGCTGGCCGGCTACTACGGCGGCTTCCTGGACAGCCTGCTCATGCGCATCACCGATATCATGATGGCCTTCCCCTTCACCATCCTGGTCATCACCATCATGGCCATCCTGGGCCAGGGACTGATCAACCTGTTCATCGCCCTGTGGCTGGTGGGGTGGATGAGCTACGCCAAGCTGGTGCGCAGCGAGGTGCTGGTGCTCAAGGACTCTGAGTTCATCCAGGCCGCGCGGGTGGCCGGCTTCTCCGACGCCCGGATTCTGTTCCGCCACCTGCTGCCCAACGTCATCAGCTCGGCGGTGGTCTTCGCCGCCTCCGACGTGGTCATGTGCATGCTCACGGGCGCGTCCATGAGCTTTCTGGGCCTGGGTGTTTCACCCCCCACACCGGAGTGGGGCTCCATCCTCAACGAGGGCCGAAACTTCATCACCTTCGCCTGGTGGCCCACCCTGTTCCCCGGCCTGTTCCTGGCCGTCAGCGGCGTCGGCTTCTCCCTGCTGGGGGACGGCCTGACCGACTTCCTGCGCACGAAAGGACGGTGAGCCCGGCATGGAAAAACTACTTGAAGTCAGTGATCTCCACGTGGCCTTCCCCAGCAAGCGGGAGACCGTCCGCGCCGTGGACGGCGTCTCCTTCCAGGTCTTCCAGGGGGAGACCTTCGGCCTGGTGGGCGAGTCGGGCTGCGGCAAGAGCCAGACCCTCCGCTCCATCCTGGGCCTGCTGAAGCAGCCCGGCCGGATCACCGGCGGCGAAATCCGCTACAAGGGGGCGGACATCGCCAAAATGAGCCAGCGGGAGCTGCAAAAAATCCGGGGCAAGGAGATCTCCATGATCTTCCAGGAGCCCATGACCGCCCTCAATCCGGTGCTGCGCATCCGCAGCCAGATGTACGAGGCCTTTGAGGGGGAGAAGCTGTCCAAGGAGGAGAAGCGCCGGCGGGCCATTGAACTGCTCAAGCTGGTGGGCATCCCCTCCCCCGAGACCCGTCTGGATGAGTATCCCCACCAGTTCTCCGGCGGCATGCGCCAGCGCGCCATGATTGCCATCGCCCTGGGCGCCCGGCCCAAGCTGCTGCTGGCCGACGAGCCCACCACCGCGCTGGATGTAACCATCCAGGACCAGATCATGAAGCTGCTCAACCAGCTCAAGCAGGAGCTGGGTATGAGCATCATCCTGGTGACCCATGATCTGGGCGTCATCGCCCAGATGTGCGACCGGGTCGCCGTCATGTATGCCGGCCAGATCGTGGAGATGACTGACACGGTTACGCTCTTCAGCCGCCCCCGCCACCCCTATACCTACGGCCTGATGGGCTCCCTGCCCAACGAGGAGACCGCCGGCACCACGCTGGAGGCCATCAAGGGTTCGCCCCCCAACCTGGCCCACCTGCCGGAGGGCTGCCCCTTCTCCCCACGGTGCAAATACGCCTGCGACCTCTGCCGCAGGGAGCGGCCCGCGCTCACCGAGGTGGAGCCGGGCCACCTGGCCCGCTGTCACCGCCTGGACGTGACCGCGTCCTTCCAGGGCCTGATCGAGGTGCCGGACGGCGCCGGACGAAAGACTAACTATTAAAAGTCAAGCCTGAAATGAATGGATTAGCAAAAAATTTT
>ENA-UONZ01001836-UONZ01001836.1-human-gut-metagenome-genome-assembly--contig:-C93old-NODE-1836-length-19769-cov-5.088364_pt1 | contig 19769 bp, 20 predicted proteins | sample MGYA00242468_ERZ724015 | MGnify/ENA metagenome assembly ERZ724015
AGGCATCGGAAGCATATGAACAACTTTCTCATATTCTGTAACTCCAAAATTATCCTCAACAATTAACTTTAATGTAGTTTCCTTTTCTAATTCAATTACCTCAGATGCTGAAAGTTCCACTTCTCCTTTTCCAAGCAACTCAACCCTTTTAGCATTTTTTACTTTCCAACTTACAATGACAGGAATGCCAGGTATCGTAAATTTTTTATCAATATCAAAAACTACAGATGACGGCTTATGCAATTCTATCTTTTGAGAAGATTCTATGATAGTTCTTCCATCTAAAGCTGTAGCATGAATAGTGTATATGGTCGTTTCTGTTGGAGATACTATTATTTCTCCTTGGTCATCTACGGGCCTTGTAATATCATTGTAACATATTTCAACTCTTTTCGAATTTACTACTTTCCAGCGTAATTTTGTAGTTTCATCAAATCCCAATTTAAGTTTATTCCTTGTAGCAGTAAATTCAATTGTAGGATGATTTATTATGGTAAGATTAAGCGCTAATGAACTTTCGCCACATTCATTATAAGCTGTTAATATATGTGTTACTTTCCCATTGCCTACTGCCGTCAATTTGTACTCACTTCTATTTGTGCAATCAACATTGTCAATGCAGATTCTATCGAATTCTTGAGCCTCCCATTTAAGGCGATATTCAAAACCGCTGAAAACACTATCATTACCATCAGCCAGATTAAAAGATATTATTGAAGGAGGATGAGTATAGCGTTTTTCTTCAAAAAGTCCAGTTCGAGGATTAAACACTAATGGCATAGGTCAAGATATTTCAAATTTTCCGTTCTAAATAACGGACAACAGAAGCAACAGTCTCTAGGCTTGCAGCATCTTCGTCTGGTATTTGTATATTAAATTCATCCTCTAGTTCCATAATTATTTCTACGGCATCAAGTGAATCTGCTCCCAAATCACTTTTCAAGTTTGAATTCATCTGAATTGTAGAATATTGCGTACCTAAAACCTTTGAAATAATCTCAAAGGTTTTACTCCTGACAGACTTATTTGCGCTTTCTTCAAACTCGCCAGTTCTTTCGTTAAATATTAGCATATAATTTCAATCTATATAATATACTTCTTGGTGAGGCTCAAACCATCGATACCAATCTTTACCTTCAGACTTTAAGCCTACCAGCCATGCCGTTATCTCATCAATCTGAGTTTCCCAAATGTCTCTATATGTATCGTACATAATAGATTTAGGAAACATTTGCGCACATTTTTGAGCCCTTATTCTATCACTATCGTCCAACTCATATAGATCCCAGGCTCCAAAAAGATGCAATATTTCATGTGCAATTGAAGCTGTTGTCGTTTCAATTAGAGAATCTGAGTAGTACCTATAAAGAAGACAACACTCCAAATTAAATTTATCAGAATTATAATTAAGAAGATCTGTATTTGTTGGAGAAGCATAACTTCGTCCCTGTTTGTTGCAAAACAAAATTACCAAACACTGTTCGCACGAAGTGTTATGCTTCATCCAATCTACATAAGAAGTTTCGCTTTTGAAACCGACCTTTTTAAGTATATAACTTGGATAAAAGTATGCGTTAGGGATATGTGACCCCTCTGGAATATCATTATCTACAAAAGTGCCATCTGAACCAAATGCTGTATTATAAAACTCAACATTTTCGCCATACCTGCTCGCCTCAGACTTTAACCACCTTTCTGCTTCATACAACTGTTGCTTAACCATATGAATATCTTCAGACTCCCATGACTGATTCTTTGAGCCAACAAAAATACTGAGTATATGAATTTTCCCACTAAGGACTTTTGCAGAACCCACATTGATAGAATGTTCCGAAGTGTCATTAGAGTCCTTTGGCTGTACCCTTATCCTTACAATCATTACATTAATTTTTTCTATGATTGTGTAAGTGAAACGTAACTGTTCCACTTACACAAATGTACGATTACTCTTCTAAATCACTGATAGAAACATCTGACATATCTGTCTTCCCAATTAGTTTGCCGAATTGACTAAGAAATTCATCCCCTTCATCCAATTTAACGTTTGCGGAATTAGAACATAAACTGCAATCGTCATTTCTCTTTATATATGCACCATACCACCTCATTATTGTAGGCTTTGCTCCAGCGCCTGGCATTGGAGACCAATTGCGATGTCTACGTTCACGTCTATTTGCCCACATATAATAGTCGTATACCAATTCTTTTTCTAGACAAGAAATGCCAGAGTCACTTCCACGTGATAGTTCCATCAATGTAATCTTGAGCATCATATTACAAATAGGCTCAATATCGGCAGACAATCCAACTTGTATTGCCGCATCTGCATCTCTTGCCGACATATAATCGGGCAATTGCTCCCTACTCGTTATTTCTTCTTGCCCTTGGCCAAACCACTGATTTCCAATTAAGCAACAATAACATGGGCCTCCAGGTCGGTACCTAAAAACATCGCCACCTTCAGCTCGCGTTACAGCCCTACCAAAAATTCCTATTTTTTGTTGATGAACTAATACAGTCGAAAGATTAAACCGACTTTCATTATTATCCGTAGCACATATGACAATATCGGCTTTCTTAACCTCTTTATTCATAAGGTCAAGATGTTGATTAATGTTAATCGGGAATAGGTCTACTTTTGCGTACGGGTTTTTACCCTTAATTGATTCTGATATAACATCCGTTTTTAGTCGTCCCAGATCTTTTGTCGTTGCAGTGTGACGTGCAAGATTGTGTAATTCAACTCTGTCGAAATCAAATAGAGCAAAATTTCCCACACCAGCTTTTGCAAGTTCGATTGCTATTTGAGAACCGAAGCTGCCAAGCCCGACAATCATGACTCTTTTATTTTCTAATATTCCTATTTCCAGGATACCTTTATTACGAGAATAGAGTTCTGCTTTTGCTGGAATATAATTTATCTCTCCATCGACATCTGTTAATTGAGCATCCTTGACAAACTTAATAGAAGTATCATCACAATCAACACCTATAACATAGTTATATCCTTCTGCGCTATTTATAATATTGTTTTTTGTAAAAACAATATTATGTTGCTTACCATATGCATGTAATACCGGATTTATGTGAAGGTGAATAACATCCTCATTTTCCCACTCATATCCATATCCTTCTTTTGTAATTTCTGAAGAGTTAATGAATAAATTTAGCTCTTCTTTGTCTACGTAAAAGATTTTCTTCATAATACATAATCTTTAGAGCCTGTCTAAATTCATTAGACAGGCTCCTTGTTCTTACATAGCAAACCCCTCGTCTGTCATTTCTGTCACATTCATTTCGTCACCAGAGACATTTTCACCGGGTTCAATTGTTCTAAATTCTCCTGTAACGGGATCAAATACTAATTCGCTCATAGTTCCGCTACCTTGTCCGCCTTGAACTCTGACTTTTTCACCAAGATTTTCTAATTCTCTTTCGTTCATAACTGTAGAATTTTATTTGTTTAATTATTATGATTTATGACTGATGATTTAGGTAATAATCCATCGGCTTACCTGTTTGTAAGTGTAATTCGTACATTTCAAGCCATAAACGACATTTGATATACACCTTGTACAGTGATACATTTGGTCCCCACGAATCAAATCCGTAATGACAAATACGAGTATATCCGTGTTCCGATGTTAATGTATGCATTGAAGCGCTGCAATCATTCATAGCATCACCAGCTTTAGTACGAAGCATTTTAGTTACAAATGCATGAGGTAATGAATTTGGGAATCCATCCAAATCAATTCTGATAGTGTAAACATGGCCTCTATTAGTTTTGGCAGCCATTAATATATAAGGGCTACTTGTGTTAAGGTCTTTAAACACAAATGTGTTAGAGGGAAGGTATCGTAACAATACCTCTCTTTCTGCATTCAATCTTTCTGTTGTCATTTCTTTATCTATTAATGTTTATTTGTATGATGTCACTTTTTACCAGTAATGAGTTTCATTTGAGATAGGCTCACTCTCATCAGTTGGCTTAGGTCCAATTTTCTTCTTTTCATAGAATTTTACAAATGAGTTATATATATCGCCATCAAAGAGCCATTGGCAATTCTCTATCTCACCATTGTCAATGTTCTTTATAATTGGAGCTTCATTCGGGAACTGTTCTCCAAAGGTTATTTCTTCGTTTCCATTGGCAGAGTTAATGATTAAATGCACATGTTTCTCAGCATCTATCAGAGGCTTCACTGATGTATTATGGATAGCTGCGAGATAATCAATAATTTGTTTTAATATTAAATTATTAGCCTTACTGTTTAACCAATATTCACCACTATAATTAGGAACCACTGCAATTGGTGTTCGAGCACTTGTTATAATGTAGTTATCACCGTGAGACGCATATGGAGTTTGGGGATGTCGCACCATATCCCTCAAGTCTCTGTCTACAATATTACGGTATGGGCTTTCTATATTTATAATCTTCCATGGGACATGAGAGTAACTATATGGATTGTTAATATGGAATGTAAATGCATTAAGTGAAGATCTGGTCCCTTGATTATTACAATTTCCAATACATAAAAGGAAATGTCTAAAATGACTTCTATTTATACCATTAACGATGGTACTAGCGTCATGTCCACTTGGTTTAGCTAATCCTAGTTGATGATGCGAATGCCATTCTCCAATATACCGTAGTCCATATTTGCGACTAACTTCATTGTAAAATGATTGAAGATATGACGTATCTTGGTTAAAGAAAGCGACTTGGTGATTTGCTCTTGGGCCAGGACCTATTGCATAGCACACCACAGGAACGCCATATTCCGTTAAAAAACCGAATAATTGACCTCCTGTCTCAATGTCTGGATAATCTAAGATACATCTGCTGATATAATCAAACTCGCTTTGATATATAACAGCATGAGGCGCAGGTTTACTTTCATCTATACCACAAGATGAAGCTGTTCTTTCACCGCGTCTGGACGATTGAGTTGCAGAGGAACTATGACCAGATCCTCGGTAGCGGTGTGAATCGCGATCATAGTCGTCATACCACGATTGTGAATAAACTTGTTTTTTACTCATATTATTATCTGTTAAATCAATATTCTTTTGGGATCGTTCCATCGTATGCACTTTTCTCGTTAGCTTTAACACTAAATAAAGAATGGCTAAAATTGAAATAGTTGTAACTATATGTAGTATATTCATTATAAAACGTTTTTGTATATTGATATATTTTTATGATACTATCTATCATGTTTAATCTCTAAGATTCGCTTCCGTGAGCTCAGCTCATCTATGAATATTTTTTTTGTTACTTCTTTAATTTCACCAATATTGCATAAATCGTTGCGTATTGCCTCAATATGCCTTGAGAACCTTTCAGATGTCAATTGTATTGTTGCTTTTTGTTTGGCCTCAATAACATCTAGGCACATTTTATAAAGATTATCGCCATTAGATGTAGTTTTGAGTTCTGCCAATTCGTTTTCAATGAATGCTCTACTAATAGTTTTATTTTCCTCTGGGCGTACTGGGGATATTGGTAAAACTTTAAATTGAATATTATTAGGAGCTGTAATATAATCCAATATAGTTGTTATATCCTTTCCTAATTCGATAGATTCAATTAACAAATTAACTATGCTCAGTTCTGTGTTAATCTCTATTCTCTGAATTAATTTTGCAAAGGATAACCCCAAGGGCAAATCGTTTGAAAGATAATAATTATCTAATACTGATATATTTACATAATCTTCTCTAACGGTGTTTATTATAGTTTCATTTGACTGCGGTATTAAAACCGACTCTTTTAAATCCCCATTTGTATCAGTTAAATTAGCCTCTATCTCTTTAAGCCAAACGACACAACCTTCAAGAACCAATATTATTTTCTTAATTACTTTCTTTCTAATGCTCATATCTCAAAACTTTTATATAAATCAGATATTTTAGTAATATATTGATTGACTAGCACTACTTCATTTTCTAAATAATTTATTCTTTGAATATTATCATCAATTTTAGTTTGCAATTCTGCCGCACTATTAACATCGAACTGCTTTTTTGTTTCCTCAATAACTAATGTTATCTCCTTTTCAATAACATCAAGAATTTTAACTACAACGTCCTCGTACGTAGATGTTATAGAATTTATGTACATATTATCAAAACTGTTCATTAGCATTTGACGGAAATAACTTCTAATTCCAACTTGAAACAAGTCCTGTCTATCCCAATAGTCCGGGAAAACAACATTCATAGACTGCGTTTGTCCTACAGTACGGGGGATAGTATTATTAATATTGCGAGTAATACGCCTAATGACACTCGAATGAATTAATTGAGCATTCTTCAAGATAATATGATTCATATGCTGCTCCAATGATGCTAATTCATCATGCATAGCGTCTGAAATGTCATTGCCTAATCTGCGAAGGATATTACCGAAGGAAATGTTCAAATCGTGGTATTTATCCTCCATTTCATTAAAACATACTCTAAGATATTTCTTATTATGTTTCTCCTCAAAATTAATACTCTTTATCATTGCATCTCGTTTATCTCTCAGACTATATCTAGCTTGTTCCAATTTTGAGAGTGTGATTGATTCGCAATTCGAAATAGTATTTGACATATACTCAATGACCTGTAATTCAAATGTATTAAGGTCATCTAAAATTGAATTTAAGTCTATTTGCTGGTCTGAAAGATATTCATTCGTTTGTTCCAACGACTCTTTTTCAATGTTACATTTATTAACAAAAACCTGTAGCATAGAAATTAACTTGTCATATGGAGCTTTCAATAAAATATCTTTTTTTTGGTTCAAAATCAAATCTGAAATGGCATGTTGTAAATCTATCAATCCGCTCTCCTTAACATAATCTTCCTTTTTTAGCAAGGGAAAATCGCATTTTAAAAGAGAATTAAAGAATGACAGATTATCATTACCTGAAATAGTGTCATCGTCTAATTGTCCAATAATTGCCATTAATCCAGACAAAGGAATTATTTGACATGATTCTAAAAGAGTCCTTGAGACATCATCATCGGTGGATGACAACCTTTGAATCACATCATTTGCGCGAACTATTACTTGATTTAATTCGTCTTTTGAAACAGCGTCTTTTTTATTAATGGCGACCACAACTTTGCCAATTCCTGACTTAGGAATTTGACTTGTTATTAAGTCGATATCCAATTTAGAGAATACCTGTTCGACATCTTGAACTAGCAATATAACATTAGCTTTTGACAAGAACTTCTTAGTGGTTAAATCTCTTGATGAAATCGGATCATTATATCCCGGTGTGTCAACTATATTTATGCCTTTTAACGCATTATTATTAACTTCTAAGGTAACATACTTTACCAATGCGGTATATTTACCTCCTGCACCAATATAGTCAAATAGATTTTCTTTTGTTATTTCTAAGTTTTTGCCTAGTAGCTCTTTATAGTTATCAACATTTACAATATTTTTATATATGTTTGTTGCAGATTCTACTTCTTCTTTGGAGAAATTTGAACTATTACCGACTTTATTTTCAATTTCTAGGAAATCCGCCTCTGTTATATTTTCGACTTTTGCACAAAATTTTTCACCAAATGTTATGTAGGTTAATGCTGCCGTCATTGGAATCTCTGAAGTGGGCAACAGTTCCTCCCCAAAGATTAAAGCATTAATTAAAGTTGATTTTCCAACTTTCATTTGCCCTACGACGCCTATTGAAAGCATATCACTTTCCATCTGCGAGATTAATGTTTCTGAATCATCTACAGTGATCCATTTACTCTTTAATGCAGAAGATATTAACTTCTGCATTTTTTCTTTATATTCTGTTATGCTAAATTTCATACCTTATGATTTTAGTAAATTATTTGCTCTGCTACTTAACTCTACACATCTATTTCTTGATGAAACTAGACTATCTAATCTTTCAGATATGCGCGACAAAGCGCTTACAGTTTGACCATATGCAATCATCCCTTCAATATCTACATTCGCTATTGAGCTTGCCAGATTATTATAGTTATTCACCATAGAATTATGGCATGATACTAGTTGACCATAAGCTCCACCTGTACAAAATGTCACATTTCTGCATTTATTGTTTATTGTTGATTGCAAAGAATTAATACTCCGTTGCAGAGAGGACAAGTCATTACTTAATGATGTAGTTGTAGTTTCTATATGATGTTCATAATTTCTCTTTATTTGGTCTACTTCTTGTCGACTTTCTGTCGTTTCTTCTATTTTCTTGTTCAATAATGTTTGTACAAGTTCCATATACTTATCCAACTGTTTTTGAGGCTGAAAAGCGATAAATTGTTGGGCATCTTGATATAAAGTGTTGCCTATCAATGTTAATTCGTCGGCTTTTTTGAAAGCAGGTGTATCCTTAATTCCAAATATAAACCCTCCAGCACATTGAATACCAGCATCACTTAGTTGCTGTAGTGTATTGTCTTTTATCCTATTAGGATTTGGAGTGCGATCTGCATGAGTTATTACTATATATAATTTGGTATCAGCAAGATATTGTTTTATAAACTCTATTTCAAATTGAGTTATTCCGCCAGCTCCAGCACGTATTGTCCATAAAACCACATCACATTTTGATGCGGCATCAGCTGTTGTAGAATAATCATATTCATTGTCGGCTGATATGCCAGGAGTATCAAGAAAACTAATTTTATTCAACAACACGCTTCTTTTATATATAACAGTATGAGCTAATATCTTACGTAAATTAAAACCATTTGTTTCTTCATGAGATAATCTGGTTTCTAAATCTTCAGGAATTAACTTTAAATTACCATCATTATCTTTTAGATAGTGTTTTTCATCTAAACCATAAGCTATGTATGTTGGAATTGCAGTAACAGGATTAATGCCTACCGATAATTTTGTACCTAACATTGTATTTAGCAATGTCGATTTCCCGGCATTGTATGCTCCCATTAAACCAATTACGCACTTATCTTTTAACCATGGATTATTCTGCAACATATACCAATAATTTAATATACCGCCTAACCGATTGACAAAATCAACAGTGAAGATATTAAGATTATCTATGAATTGCATAGTCTCTTCCTTGAAATCAATGACAGATTTTACCTGCTCTTCATTAATTTCAAGAGGTATATTTGGCAAGTCTATTATTCTATTTAGATCTTCAATTGTTAGCATATTTTTCTGTTATTTAATTGTTGCGAAGTAATGTGATTCTTTAGCTCTACTATTAGTTGTGACAAGGCATGCTTATCAGATAGAACCATTTGTTGTTGGCTTTTTAGAGTCGTCTTCTGACGAATATCAGATGTTTTATTTATCTCGCACATTAAATTTGTTTGACTAGCCTTAACCTTGTCATAGAGTTTTTTAATTCTTGCCAACAAAATAGATACTCTTGAAATAAACACTATTCGAATGGCATTTACTCCAAAATGTTGTTTGAAATATTTAGCTAAGACTTCAATGTCAGAATTATGCTGTTTTGCTGAGACGAAGAAGATGTCAGAGGTAAATGTTATAGGGTTATAGTATTCAGAATAGTAAACCTTAGCTAAATCTCGTATTTCGTCTCTATCACAATCATCTATCGCATCCATTTTATTTGCAACAAAAATCACATTTTTACCTAGATAGTTATAGTATCGCAGTAGAAGCTCTTTTAAATCTTTCAACTGCATAGCATCAATGACAAAAATGATAAAGTCTGTTTTATCTAAATGGTTGAAAGTTATTTCACTCATCCTGTGATCGATATCCTCCAACCCTGGGGTGTCATATATCTCCAATCCTTCTTGGAGTAGTGATAATGGATATCCAATCTCCACTCGAATAATATCACGAACATTCTCGCTATTATTGAAGTTGTCTTTTACTGTTAAATCCTTTATTTGTTCAGGTGAAAACCGTTGTTTATCCTCGCCACAACCTGTTCGTCTTATAACAAAGTATTCTGGTTGCTTGCTATAATATATTTTAGTAATTACACCAGTCGATGAAATGGGTTTAGATATGACAATTTTTTCGTTGAACAAAGCATTGATTAAAGCCGATTTTCCCGCATTAAACTTACCACACAGCGAAACCTTAGTACAGGGATGATTAGCAATACTTATCCAATCCTTGTATATATCGTTCAGGTCACATTTTGTTTGCTGATTTTTGATTAACGCAAGAGTATATTTAACTTTCCGGATTATATTGTCATATATACCATTATACTCCATAATGTGTTTTACTAATTTAAGATGTTTAGTAATGTATTATGCAATTGCTCAATTTGATTCATATATTTTTTTACAACATCTTTCTCTGCGTCAGCTCTTTTGCTTTGCCCTTGAGGAATCAAGAAACCTGCGCCCAGCATTGTAATAAGAATAGGAAACAGTATTACTTTCCAACCAGATATATCCATTGCAGATACAGCAATTATTGATATAATGGCTATTATAGCAATATATACATAGTATCTTATCATTGATGGGCGTTCATCTGATACTTTATGAATTGAAAATGATGAGAATGCATTCAAAAATTGATTATACTTATCCATATCATTCTTTTTCAAGTTTTCAAGCCATAATCCTTCGATATTTCTGGAATTCTGCCAACGTCTTAAATTGGATACTATTTCGCTGTTTATGGATGAGATATTAATTTCTCCTTTAGCGCATTCTCTAATCAAATATGATTCTATTGTATCGCTAAATTTCTTCCAATGTTTATTAAATTCCTGCATATTACCCTAATCCATTATTTGAAGTGTCTGTCCAACAAAACTTGTTAGACAGACACTGATGTGATTATTTTTCAGTAGTTCCAAGATTTTCAAATGCCTCAGGAGATAATGTTCTACCAAATATATACTCATACGCAGAACAAGACAACTGTGCTATTTTATTCACGATATAGTCGCATCGCTCAATCTCTGCTGCATAGTTGTACTGTGCATTATCCAACTTTGATTTTGTAGTTGCAAGCATAGCTCTTTCCTCAGAAATCTTACTTCTTACATTTGTCGATATTACATCAAATTCGTCATCGTACATTTGCGTAACATTGTCCGATAAATCCTCTTTCTTCTCTTCAATCTTTGATTTTAGTTGTCGCAATAGATCGTCTTTACTCATTTTTGCAATACCTGCGAGCATATTATCACGACCTTTCTTAAGAGCCCACCATTCCTTTATTACAAAGATTGCGAATCCAATTGGGCCTCCAATGAGACCAAAGATTAAACTCTGCATTATGATTTCAACCAAAGTCTTTTTCAAGAAGTCAGCCCATCCCATATCATTTCCAGCTAACAGTTCAATCATGATGTTGGCATCTCCATTACCCAATGATCCCAAAAGTTTGAAAACATTGACATTGCCCTTTTCAGCTTTGCCTGCTTCCACATCAAACATTCTGTAAATCGCAGAAAACTTCGCATCCAAATTGATTTGGGTGGTATTGATTTCCTCTTTCAACTCTTCAAGAATAGGGTGCGACAAACTGATGATATTGTCCACCGCTTCCTCAATCTTAGATTGAATAAAGCGTTCAACACCCTTTGTGATAGGCTTAACTGCTTCTGCGAACTTCTCATCTCGTTTGTCTTTATTGCCTACATATATGACCGCCTGTCCTGCAATTTTAACGAGGTCAGTCACAGAAAAGCCACTATTGTCAATGATACGATTCATTTCGACTTCCCAAGTTTTGTCGATTGAATCAACGATATTAGTTAGTTCATTGACCACAACTTGTTCTGTTTTGGCAATTGCAACATCAAAACTTTTTTTGAGGGCGTCAAGTTCCACTTCTGATTGTCTAAGCAGTAGTTCTGCATTAGCGACATCCTCTCTTACAGAATCTACGCCTCTAGCTAACACCGACTTGTTTATTTCTGATGCATGTTTCGCTCCATTATAAGCGTTAGCTAATTTAGCAAAGCAAGAGTTGAATGTAGCAATTGAGCGAGCGTCTGTTGTGAGGAATTCTTCAAGCTCTCTCTCAAAACGGGTGAACTCTGGTATATCGCGCTCCGAATTTTGGCATAATGGCTTTCCTATCTTTTTATGTAAGGAACTTTTTGCACTAATAAAGAATACTCTTTTTCTGTACAATTCTTCGTCAAATATGCCATCTTCATTAACGAACACATCATGTAATTGCACCTTTACATAGTCTTTTACCTCTTGTAACGAATCATTATCATAGAAATCCGCCTTGTTAAACAAGAAGAACACATTATTTAAATGCTTTTTTTCAAAATTTGACTCAAAGAAGGCATTGTCGTTTTGATTAAATCCCCCACTAGGCACTGCACCTGTATATATAATAGCATTAGCATTACTTGCAGCTTGCAAAGTAACTCTTGTTGCACATTCTTTATCCTCTAAACCTGGAGAATCCAATATTTGCACTCCATTCTGTAGAATTGGCATATTGCAATATACAACAGATTTTTCTACATTCATAAATCTTTCAACCCTGCCAGTTTCTTTAACTTCTTGAGCATCCTCTTTGGAGAATTTGTATGTATTAAAGAATGTGTCATGACTCATTTCCTTAACACTGCCGTCGTTGAAATAGACATATATCTTATCATCATTTTCTCCATACCTAATGTAGGAAATGATTGCAGTAGCAGGAGTTACTGCTTCTGGCAAAATACGACTACCAATTAAAGCATTTATAATCGTGCTTTTACCATTTTTAAATGTTCCCATTACTATTGTCTTGAAAACACCTTCTCTAATAGCAGCAGCAGCATCGCTACAAATAACAGATTCATTATTCAATCCCAATCCAACAGCTTTACCGTCTTCATTAGGACATGTCTGTACTTCACCTACCAATTGAGATGTAACACTTAGCGCTTCTTCAATTTTGCGTATTTTTTCTACATCGTATGCCATAATATGTATCGTTATTAGTTAATATTATTCTTTACTTCCTCTATGTATCTTAATGTGTCTTGAGCATTTGTTTGTCTATCCTTCTGAGCAACCAAAGCGTTCGTCAGATTCTCGATAAGGTTGTCATATACAGCCATTGTTTGCGATTTCAAGTTCTTAGCAATATCTCCAAATTGTGTCTTAACTTGTGACAAAACTTGTTCTTTCATCTGATCAGACATAGATTCTACAGCCGGAATAAGATAATCCTTTTTCTCTGTATCAAGAGACGACTTAAACACCTTCTTAATAAGCTCGGACCCACCAAAAGTCAGCAGGGCTGCAACTGGAGAGAATATAGCAAGTATTACAGACCCAAGTTTTAGAGTTTTAGAAAGTTCTCCAACACCCGTTTTGCTATTCTTGCTAATCAAATATGAATGAACATTATATTTTGACAGAATAAAATCTTTAATCAGTTCCTGTGTTTGAACATCCATTTGTTTTACTATTGCCATAATATCATTATTCATTATGGTTTCAAGTTCTGATGCCTCATTCAAAATAGACGTTCTAAGCCAAGCTTCCTGACTAATCATAAATTTATTCCAGACATGCTCCATATACTTATTGACCCATTTGGCATCTTGATCAATATTCTCAGAAGCGTTTATGTCTTCGCTCAAGGATGCCTTTAATGACTTATTGAAACTATTCAAACGCTTCTCGAATTGAATCAAGGCATAATCCTGAATGTATGAGTTAATCTTCTTACTAAGTTTATCTTTACTTGCAGTGATAGAATCACTGTTAGTAGAAAGCATTTCAATGGCATTATCCATTTCTGTAGATTGGTTAACTAATGCTGCTTCAATGCTTGGTAATTCGTTTAACAGATTGTTCTTAGCAAAACTCGTCAAGTCAGATATCAATTGCGTGCGTAAATCTATTGATTTGCTAGATACTTCTTTAACTACAGAATCGATGTTCTCCTGCGAATAATACATAATTTTCGCTCCTTCACGACAAATTGCCTTGGCGTATTCTAAAATTTCACTTTGCTCCGCCGCATCTAAGAACCCTGCATTTCCTATGATGTAAGCCAAACGATTATTTGAGGACATAGGATGGAGCAATTTCTCTGAAAATTCCTTCTCAGATGCATTGAAAATCTGCAACCCGTCCAATATATATATTACATAATCAAATTGAGCCAATTTATTAACCCACTCATTATATGAATATGAATCAATTTGTGAGAGATACAAAAAAGATATATTTGCTGATTCAGAGCACAAAACATCATGATTAGAAATTACCTTTGTTGGTTGATCCTGCTTGGTCGCAAGGCGTGAAAATAGAGTCTGCTCATCTACGACAACTAACCCCATATCAGTATACAACATGTAGTTCTTACTTGGGCTATGTCTGTATTCTATTTCACACGCACTTATACGATGACAAGAGGATATATCACAACCTAGGTGCTCTGAAAGAAAGGTCTTCGCCACGGCATTATGTGTTGTACAGATTAAAATATTAACTTTCTCTCCAACATTGTTTAAGCCATCTGCTATACAAATATTTGTGTCAATCAGACTTTGAGATTGAAGTTTATTGCAAACTTCATATATATCATTTAACTGGTAACTCATAATTTTAGGTATTAAAGCACTTTAACTATATTATTTACCATCTCATTAAGAAGGCTGTCGCTTAATAATCCATCTTTTTCGGTGTATGGACGATTTGTAATACGATAAAACATCTCTGAACGTGAAAATAGCTCAAGAGCCTTTAATCTCTTAGGTATTAGAGGATGTGTCATGAAATATTCATTGATGGCACCGACCTTATGTTCTTCCAAAGATGATAAACTCTGTTCTATATACTGATCTATGTCAACCTCATCTGTATTAGAAAAACCACCAGATAAACGTAGTAATGCTCGTTGGGCAACTTTCAAATCCCCACCACAGCATAAGAAACCTGCTCGGTCAGCTGTTATCTCAGAGTATCTACTCCAAGAATTAAGAGGGAATGTGACTACTTTTGCTAAAATAGGGCCAATACCAGGAATTAAAGTTCCTAGGTTGCTGATATAGTGACCTATCGTATGATATACCACATGTTCCATTGTTATATGTCCACATTCATGACCTACGATAAATTTCAATTGGTCTTCAGGTAAAAGAGTCTGTGCTAAGTCGCTAATTACAATAAACGAGAACTCATCAGTACCAGTAGCCATAGCATTAACTCCGGGCATAGAAGATGACACCACAACTTGAGGCATTGATATTCCCAAAGTATTACAACAAGACTCCAAACTATTATATAACTTGGGATAATTAAAAGGATTTACAGATATACCTGTAGATAACATTATTCCCGATTGTTGGGATACCGCTAATTCTACAATCTTGTTAACTGCGGTTTTTACGGGCAATGTTTCTAATGCGGCTAATATGCTGCCATCAATTTGATGAGCGAACTGAAGGCGCTCCTTATTAGCAGCCGCCTCTTGAAGCCCTGATGCAACAAACTCTTGCAACGAGGGATAAGTCTGATTGTCAAATGATAAGTTCATAACTCACAATGTGTATAATATTAATATTCAATATTCCTTGTACAATGCATTACAATATCTTGATACTCGCCTTTGTCTACCCAATTTAATAACTCTGCGGCTCTCATTATCGTCCATGGGTGTGAAGAATCCGAAATGGATATTATTTTAAAGACCTTATTCATATTTTCTATGTCTAATAACTTAAAGTCTCTTGCTTGCTGTATAAATGCATCTTTGTTAATCCTATCAAAATGTGCTTTTGGAAGTCCTGAAATTTTAATGAATGCACCAAGTGCAGCATCAATATTTTGACATCCAAGTAATCCTGCTCTATCTGCAGTAAATTCAGACATTCTTTCCCAATAATACAGTGCATATTGAATACCACCAGCCAACACATGTCCACCAGGAACAGAATCAACAACGTAATTTATTACTTGAGCAAGCATATGATATAACATATGATTACTCAATATGTGTCCAACTTCATGTCCTATAACAAATAATATCTCATCATCTGTGCATAAATCTATCAATCCTGAGTTAATAATTATTATAGGCTTTTCGGCCCCGATTGTACAAGCATTTACATCATAATCCCATCTTAAATACATATCAGGGATTTTCTTGAGCCCTAAAATATTACATACATATTCTAGATACTCAAATATCTGAGGATAACTGTCTTTTGTTATTTTCAGATGGCTTCCTGTGTATTGTATTGTATATATTTTCTCAACAGTGTTTTCGGTAACCCATTTACAAGCTTTAGTTAGAAACGACTTATTTTCTAACATTTCTAGTGCTTTTCTATCGAATGGATGTTCATAACACCTATTGCTTAATCCGTACAATATATTCTTATTATACTCCATTTTGATATATAGAATAGGATTACATGTTAAATTCTATCAATTTCTCTATTCTATTTTTATATAGAGGATGGCAATGGCCTAATTCCTTGTATGAATCAAATTGACTTAAAGTCCTTATGCTACTGCTCATTTTAAGGAATAAGGACTGTACTGTATTTATGTGTCTACAGCATATCAAACCGGCTCTATCGGCGGTATATTCAGCACATCTGTACCATTGGTTGAGGGGAACATCTATCAAGTCAGATACTATAGGACCAAGAATCTCCGATTTACTATTTAGATTGTCTAATAAGCCTTTAATTGTGTGACACATCAGATTCTTCTGAAGAATATGCCCCAATTCGTGGCCGATCATAAATTTCAATTCTCCGTCAGAAAGACTTATCACAGCTTTACGACTAATGAGGATGATTGGAGCACTATCAGTTCCTACGCTTAAAGCATTTATACCTTTAAGTTGGTTTGTTATATATACCTCAGGAATTTCCTCAACATTCAACGATTTATAACAACTCTGAAGAATATCATAGAACTGAGGATAATTCTCTTTGCTAACTAATTGCCCCGTGGATTTTATCTTCTGGATTTGCTCCTTACAGTACTTGTCTGCAAACAATTGAAGCGTTTTACGAACCAATCCATTTGAAAGAATTGAATCCATATAGTTGTCACAAGGATATGCATACGGAAGAGAAGCATCCTTCTTTTGGGAAAGAAGTTTTGAGTTCTTTACAGATTCAACAATCTGCTCAGCCTTACTCTTCAGTTTATTATATCCTTCAGTAAAGGGCATATTTTGATCTCTTAATCTTTGATAAAGGAAGCGCCTAAAACCCCTTTGATAGCTCCTTTAGCAATCTTTTTTGCAGTCCATGCCGCAGGATTCTCTTGTCTCAATTGTTCGTCGGCTTCATCCATCTCAATCAATTTATTAGTTGGACTAAAACCAGTCTTCTTTTCTATCATATCATCTAATTCTACCATCTTTTTAGCTGGTTCTACAATAACCTTACATAGTATCTTTTCGAATAGATTCATGTTGGTATTCTTTAAATTTTAGATGATTTGTACTACATATTCTCTATCTCATCATTCATTCTGCTTAATCTATCATACAGGCCATTTGTCTTGGATTGTTTTGATTTTTTCTTTGGAATGAATAAATTATTTTGTTCCGGCGCAAATGCCGCTGCTGAATATGCTATATCCGAGAATGATGCTTCATTCATCGGAATGCAATTTTCAGAAATCTCTAATTGTTCACCTAAATAATCAACTGTGTCATTATCCATTAAGCATAAGACTCGCTCATACTCTTCGGGATGCTCGCACAGATATTTTCTGACGAAGTTTCGCTCTTCTGAGGTTACAGTCCCTTCGACATAACAGGCAATCAGTTCATCACTTATTTTCATACCAGTCTTTTTTAATCTGTTCTACAATAGCTTTGACCTCCCTGAGAGCCCTTGCCTTATTCATATCTACATAATGAGCATCGGGAACGACTATCTTGCCTTTATAGAAGGTTACTTTGTTCTCTTTCTTTCTTTTTGCAACCATCATTTCTGCAATCTCCTTATGATTGTACCCTTCAAGCTCCTTGATGAGAATGAAACGATAGTCATCATTTTCAAGTCGATTGATAGCCTCCATAAGCATCACCAGTTTCTGATTTTCAGGTTCTGGTGTAGGCTCCGGTATCGGTTTGTCTCCGCCATCTGTACCTTTAGAGCTGTCTTTTCCCCCTAAACCTATCAATTCATCTCTCTTTTCGAGAAATAAATGTGATGCAACGGAACAAAACCAAGTTCTAAATTTACACTTCCATTGGAACGATTTCAAAGGCTGCCAGTCACCATTCTTGCCTTTGAATTGTATATACAGATAGTTGATCAAATCTTCAAGATATGCCAACGAATCGTAATATCTCCATGCATAAAACTTCAAATCATTCTCGTATCTGTCATACAACAGATAGAGCATAGCTTCTTCGTTTCCTGCAATTATGAGATCGACAATCTCTTTGTCGGTCATATCACTGTATGATTTATGTAAAATCATTTGCATAGTCTTCAATTAGCAGGTTAAATAGTTTTTGGCTATTTTGACACAGGCATAGCCCAACCCATCAATTAGGACTCCTACGATAGAATTTTTCTCATCAGCGGCACTAACCACACCTTCAAGTCCTTTCAGTGGCCCAGATGTTACGCGAACTGAATCACCAACTTTGAAGTTACTTACTATTGACACTTCAGTTTCTGCATTTTCGAGCAGAAACTTTAATCTCTCGATCTGGTTATCTGGGATAGGAGTAGCAAACTTTTTCTTATCTTCATCGCTACCTGGAAGTGCCAAGAGCTTGTGAATGTACGCTTGGTCGCGTAACCATTCTTCTTCGCGTACAGTTGCACGAACAAAAACCACCATAGGCATAATCAATCGATCAACTTTTTTCTTGCGATCGCTCCATTGGTGCACTTCTTGCTGTGTCGGGATATAGGTTTCGTAGCCACCTTTGCTTAATCGGGTCGCTGTTTTCTTTTCGCAGTTTACCTGGACTAGCACTGCAATCCAGCGTTTTGGGTACGCTTCGCGGTCGTTTGTCCCATTGACAAGCGATTCTGCGCAAGAATTGAGATTACTTTTGCTCGTACCCATAACTCTTGTATTTTTGCATCTCCTAACAGGAGACAATAATCCATAATGCAAAATTACGCAAAATATTCCATTTGGGAGCATTTGAAACGGACAAAAATAAATGTTTGTATTAAAAATCTATTGTACAATGTGGGACATGTTTAATTACACTTTAATACATTGAAGGCCAAAACATTATATTACAAATACATATGCGAAACATTCATCTCCTGTTAGGAGATTGACCATTTTGCTTAACTATTTATAGAAAGCTCTACAAAAAAGGAGTCCGCTCCCGAACTCCTCTAAAAAGCAGCAATCATAGCTTTCATAATAATTTCAGTATTTTCTTATTGGCTTTGTCTATTACTTGCGTTTCCAAAGAGGCCAGATATATCTGTGTAGTACTCTCTGAATCGTGTCCCATTCCTTCGCTGATTACAGATATTGGAATCCCTTCATCTCTGGCAATACTCGCCCACGAATGCCTTGCAACATACATTGTTAAAGGCAAAGTCAAACCTAACTCTTTGCCAATCGCTTTTAAGTTATGATTTATAAGTGTCAGGGCATTATGATACTGTTTTCGGGTATTTCCGGTTGGCTCCTTTATTATTGAGAGAAGAAATGGAGAACTCAATGAAGAGTATTGATCCACAATGTTTTCCATACAATCCTCCCAACGGATTGACAGTAATTGTCCCGTTTTCTTTCTTCGGTATGTAAGCACATTATCTTTCAGATTCTTTTTCTGTAAGTATGCCATATCCACAAATGCCATTCCTCGTGTGTAGAAACTGAACAGG
>ENA-UONZ01001843-UONZ01001843.1-human-gut-metagenome-genome-assembly--contig:-C93old-NODE-1843-length-19688-cov-16.713493_pt1 | contig 19688 bp, 9 predicted proteins | sample MGYA00242468_ERZ724015 | MGnify/ENA metagenome assembly ERZ724015
GAATTCAAAATGGCTTTGCCGCATAACTTTTGTCCAACTTTTGGGGAGCACTTCATAGTGGTCTTCTTGATATACAGGTTGACGGTCTTGCCCAGCATGTCAACGGGAGTGCTGACATTGAAGGTCTGGGTCTTGAGGGAGGCGTCCTCCTTGCTCACGGTGGTGTTGCCGGTGGTGGAGAAGATGCCCTCGCCGTTGTAGATGGTGGTCTTGCCCTCCTTCAGGGCGGCGTCGCCGTCATCGGAAGCCAGGGAAGCCCACTCGTTGGCCACAACAACGCCCTGCACCTTGATCACGCCGTACTTGTCGGCCAGGATGGTGCGGTGGTCGCTGTAAGCGATGGGGTAGTTGTTGGTGGTGTAGCTCTGGATCATCTCCACGTCCAGGGCGTTGTAGATCAGCAGGGCCGCGTCGTCGCGGTTCAGGGGAGCGGACAGATCCTTGGTGAACCCTTCGAAGATGCCCTGCTCGTCGGCGCGGACGGACACGTTGATGGCCCAGTCGGCACCCTCAAAGCCCTCGATCTTGGGATCGTAGCCCACGGCCACCAGCAGCATCTTGGCCGCCTCCAGGGCGGTCACGGTGGCGCTGGGATCAAAGGTGCCGTTGCCGCGGCCGGCGATGATGCCGGTGGTGTAGCAGTAGTTGATATGGCCCTTGGCCCAGTTGCTGGTGATATCGGTCAAGCCGGAGTTGACGCTCTGGTACAGAGCGCTGTTGTCCACGCCCTTATTCATGATGACGGAGAGCATCTTCGCCATCTGAGCGCGGTCAACATTTTCGGTGGGTGCATAGGAGCCGTCGGGCTTGCCCTCGATGATGCCGAGGGAAACCAGCATGGAAACGGCGTCCTTGTTCACGATCTGATCCTTATCGGTGAGATCGTTGTAGCTCACAGCGCAGGCGGAGACAACCATCATGCCGATAAGCATGATCGCCGCCAGAGCCAGGCTGAGAGCCCGCTTGAGGTTTCTCATTTGGATTTCCTCCTTCTGAATTTTGAGCCAGAGGGGCGTATGACGCCCCTTACAGGGAAGGAAACAATGCAGTTTTCGGGGGATAGGGATATAAAAGGCGGGGAAACAGAATCAAAAGGTTACTATGGTAGACGTTTGGTAGACAATACGGGAGCGGGAAAAGTGAAAACGCCTTGGAACCCAAAGGATTCCAAGGCGTTTCTGGTAGACTTTTGGTAGAACAAAACTCATTCCACAACGACGATGCGGACCTTGCCGCCCTCCTCGGGAGAGCGGTCATAGTAGACGGTGATATCGTCGGAGAAGGCCAGCGCCAGATTCAGCGCAGCCTTGTGGTCGCCATCCTCGCCGGGCTTAAACCAATCTCCAGTAGTCTTATTGTAGCACTCAACCTTGTCGGAAATGGGGATCACCATGGAGTTGGTGGTCAGAAGCATGGCGTCGGTATCGAATTGGGCGCGGCGGATGCCCGTGGCCTCGTTCAGCGGCATAAACGCGGCCATGCGATTCTTGCCGTCCAACTGGTCCAGAGAGCCGGCGACGCCGCCCATGCGGTTGGTCTTGGCGCCGTCCACAGAGCCGACCACATACGGTGGCATCCCTTTTGGAAAGCTGCCGTTGGTAACACTAATCTCACCGTTCTTATACTCACCGTTACCATCAGGATTACCAGGGGTTTCTTGATAGCCGGCAGGCTGGTAATGAATTATACCGTAGTCATAGCGGTCGCCGGTAACATCGTTAAGCACCAGCTTATCCACGCGGCCGGCCCAGTCATAGCCCACATAGGTGATCTTGTTGGCCGGGATGCTGGTGATGGTAATGTCGCTGCGGTCAATCTCCACCAGCCTGCCGTTGCCTACCTGCTCAAAGAAGCGGGCGCCGGCGGAGAGCTCCTTAGTGCCCATGCGGTTGGTGGTCAGGTTCAGCGCGGTGGAGGCGCCCTTTCCGTTTACCTTGCTCAGGGTCAGATAGTCACGCTTATAGGAGGATACCGTCACCAGGCAGCCGTTGAGCTTGGCGGCGGCGGCTCCGCTGTAAGTGGTCTGGCCCTCCAGAGTGAGGATGCCGTCCAGCAGCTCGATGGTAGCCTTGGTGCCATCAACTGTGGCCACGCCGACGGCGTTGGACTTGGCCACATCGGGAGAGACAGCCCCCGCCACCTGGCCGGTGGTGGTGAGCAGCAGGGTAACCTTGTCGCCCACCTTGAATGCAGCAAGATCCGCCTGTGCGCTGGGCAGTACGGTGAGCTCAGCGCCCATTACGGTGACGGTGGAGGGGGCGGCGGCGTTGGGGTAAGCGTTCTCATACAGGCCGCTGAGCTTCAGATCGGAGACAAACAGGGTATCGGAGGACTTGTCGTAGGTCCCCACGTCATACTGGCGCAGGTCGCTGAGCTCGGCGGGGATGCCGTTCTTGTAGATCTGGGCCGGGGTCTTGCCGCCGGACAGGGAGGCGAAGGGGTTGTTGGAGCCGGTGGGTTTGTTCTTGGCCACCAGCACGTTGTCGTCGCTGACGCTGGCGGTCTTGGAGGGCATATAGATGTATTCCAGCTTACCGGAGCTGTTGAAGCACAGACGCAGGCTGGCGCCGGAGCGCAGGCTGGTCCAGATCTTCTCGTAGGTGCTGGCGGCCTGCTCGTCGCTGGTATAGACCGGGGTCTCCAGCGTGACGGAGATGGTTTCGTCGCCCAACACAGGAATGGCGTTGGCCTCCGGGCTGCCCATGACGGTGACGGAGCGGAAGGTGCTGCCCTCCTCGGGGAGGACGGCCAGCAGTTTCTTGTTCTTATCCAGAACGAGCTGGCCGCGGGTACCGTTGAGCTCGCCGGGGAAGGAGACGCGGTCGGTCTTATAGGTGCCGGAGGTGGTGAGCACCGAGCCGGTGGTGCCGTCGTCGGCAGTGGCGTCGGTGGAGAGAACCACCACGTTGTCCTCCAGGGAGCCGCCCAGGGTGGTCAGGTACACCTGGTCGCTGTCCTTAGGCTCAGTAAAGAGCAGGTTATAGAACAGAATCGCCGCCTGCCCGCGGGTGAGGGTGGCCGCGCCGCCCAGGCTCAGGCCGTCGGCCAGCCCCGAGGACTGGGCCACGGCCACATAGCCGTCATACCAGTTGGAGCCGGTGGCCACATCGGCGCTTCCATAGCCCAGCACCCGCATGAGGATGGTGACGGCCTCGCCGTAGGTGATGGCCTGGTTGGGGCGGAAGGTACCGTCGCCCACGCCCATAATCAGGCGTGTACCGCCAGTGGTGCCGCCATTCTCACCAGCGGTGCCGCCGATGGTGATGGAGGAGGCCAGGTTCACGTAGCCCCTGGCCCAGTAGGTGGGGCCCACATCGGTGAAGATGGTGCGGTTGCGCTGGGCGGGCTCCTCAGCGCCGCGGCCCATGATCTCCACGGTCATTTTGCAGAACTCGGCCCGGCTCAGGGTGCCGCCGGGGTTGAAGGCGCCGCCGCCGGTGCCGTCCACCACGCCCAACAGGCGGAGCATCTCCGCGGCGTCGGCGACAGTGGAATCGCTGATGTCGGAGAAGCCGCCCGAGCCGGACGCCGAAGCGGGAGGAAATACCAGCAGCCCGGCCAGCAGCGCAGCGGACAGAAGGCAGGAAATCAGTCGTTTTAATCTCATATTCTCTCTCCTTTAATCGGCCCGCAGGGCATCCACCGGCTGGAGGCCGGAGGCCTTGATGGCAGGGTACAGGCCGAAGATGACGCCCAGGGCCACGGAAATGAAGAAGGAGCCGACGGCAACGCCCGGGCTGGGCCATAGAATCATTTTAAAGGACAATTTGCCCACGATCAAGGTGCCGATGTAGCCCGCGGCGATACCGAACAGGCCGCCGATGCCGCAGATCATGCAGGCTTCGATTAGGAACTGGGCGATGATGCTCTTGCGCTCGGCACCGATGGCCTTGCGGATACCGATCTCCCGGGTGCGCTCGGTGACGGTGACCAGCATGATGTTCATAATGCCGATGCCGCCGACGGCCAGGGAGATGGCGGCAATGCCGCCCAGGAAGCGCTGCTGCATCTTGTCCTGCTCCTCGCTCTGCTCCTGCCAGGTATTGGGGGTGGAGACATAGCCCACATTCGGGCCCAGCAGGCTGTCCAGGTAGCCCTGGAGCAGGGAGACGGCCTTGGTGGTCGTGGCGGAGTCCTTGGCCTTTGCCACAAAACTTCCAATTTCGGTTTTGCCGCTGATGATGCGGTTCACGGTATAGGGAATGAGCACATAGCGGTCCATACCGGACATGTTGTTGGGGTCCTTCTCCTCAAAGACGCCGACAACGGTGAAGGGGATGCCGTTGATGGTGATCTCCTTACCCACGGGGTCAATGTAGTTGAAGAGGGTGTCGGCGATTTTGGAGCCGAGGACACAGACCTGGCTGTAGTTTTCCACGTCCAGGAAGGAGATGTCCCGGCCCCGGGCGATGGTGAAGTTGTTGCAGAGGGAGTAGTCCTGGTTGCCCATGACGAGCTGGGGGGATTCGTCCCAGTTGCTGTTGTGGCTGTCCATGGACTTGGCGCCGTACTTCAGAATGGTCTGGTCGTAGTAGTCCACGGTGGGGGTGAGGCCCAGAATGTAGTCGTCGAGATCCTCCATGCAGTAGTCCCGGATGGTCTTGGTCAGATCCCGCCCGGAGGGGCTGTAGGCATTGATGTTGACCACGTTGTTGCCCAGGCTCTCGTAGTACTCCCGCATCTGGCGGTTCTGGCCCTCGGCGTAGGAGACCAGGATGATGACGGCGGCCAGGCCGATGATGACGCCCAGCATGGTGAGGGCGGAGCGGGCCTTTTTCGCGGCGATGGATTTGACCGCGATCTTGAAGGCTTGGGTCAGGTTCACAGGAAGGCCCCCTCTCTGTCGCCGTCGTAGATGATATGCCCGTCGGAGATGCGCACGACGCGCTCGGCGGTGGCGGCGATGCCGTTGTCGTGGGTGATGAGGATGATGGTGGAGCCGTCGTCGTGCAGGCCGTGGAGGATCTCCAGCACGTGCTTGCCGGTGCGGGAGTCCAGGGCGCCGGTGGGCTCGTCGGCCATGATGATGGGGGGCTGGGTGGCGATGGCGCGGGCGATGGCCACGCGCTGCTGCTGGCCGCCGGACATCTCGGTGGGCTTGTGCCCGGCGCGCTCGGCCAAACCCACCCGCTCCAGGGCGGCCTCCACCCGGTCGGCCCGCTTGGAGGCGGGCACGCCCTGGTAGATGAGGGGCAGCTCCACATTCTCCCAGGCGTTGAGGGCGGGGATGAGGTTGAAGCCCTGGAAGATGAAGCCGATCTGCTTGTTGCGGATGTGGGCGAGCTGCCGGTCGGACAGCTCGGTGACGTCCACGCCGTCCAGGTGGTAGTCCCCGTAGGTGGGGATGTCCAGGCAGCCCAGGATATTCATGAGGGTGGACTTGCCGGAGCCGGACTGGCCGATGATGGCCAGGAATTCTCCCCGGTCCACGGAGAGGGAGACGCCGTCCAGTGCGCGGACCTCGCTCTCCTCCCCCTCGTGGTAGATTTTAAAGAGGTTTTTTACATCAATGAGCATACCGGGGCCCTCTTTAATGGTACATTTCGTCGGGGTTCTGGTAGCCGATAAAGACCTCCTGGCCTTCCGCCAGGCCGCGGGTGATTTCCACCTTGGAATTATCGGACAGGCCGACCTCGACGGGCACGGCCCAGAAGCCCTCGGGGCAGTCCCAGGTGGGGTCGGGCTCCAGAATGGCGTTGGCGGGGGCCTCCTTGGACTTGACCCACACGATGACGCCGGTGCTGTCGTCGCTGGCGCCGCCGGAGGAGCCGCCCATGGAGCCGCCGTCCACGATGACGCCGCCGCCGGGCATCGGCACCGCGACCATACCCAAGGGATCAGCAAAAGCGCCGCCGGAGTAGGACTGGGGCAGAGCTTCCACGCCGCCGTCCACCATGCCGTCGTCCATCATGCCGCCGTCCACCATGCCGTCGTCCATCATACCGTCGTCCATCATGCCGCCGTCCATCATACCGTCATCCATTCCGGCGGAGGGATCGGCATCCAGGGTTTCGGGGAGCTGGACGTTGGCGAAGCTGACATACTTGACGGCCTGGACGGGGACGGTGAGGCAGTCCTCCGACTCGCTGGCCACGAAGGAGTATTCGGCGTAAGTACCGGGGATCATGCTGCCGTCGTAGTTGTCCACGGTGACGACGGCGGGAATGGAGGCCACGCCGTTCTGGCCGGAGGCGGTCATGGATACGCTCTCCACGATGCCCACGTAGGGCGTGCCGTACTGGTTGATGTCCACCATCATACCGGCCTTGATGTAGCGGGCGTTGCGCTCGTCCACCTGGATTTCGATGATCATCTGGGAGGTGTCGGCGATGGTGATGCCCTGGCCGCTGGACACCTCCTGGCCCTCGGTCAGGCTGCACTGGAGAACCGTGCCGTCAATGGGGGCGACGGCGTTGTACTTCTCCAGCTCCTTGGTGGCCTCCTCCAGCTTCTCCTGGGCGGCCTTGAGGGCGTTCTCCTTGGAGGCGATCTCCTCGTCGGTGTTCTTGGCGCCCAGCTGCACCAGGAGCTGCCCGGCCTTCACGTCGCCGTAGTTCAGCAGGCTGACGCGCTCCACCGGGCCGGTGGCCTTGGCGGTGATCTTGGTGGACTCGTAATACTCCAGCTTTCCGTTCTGGTAGGGGTAGATGGGGGTGCCGTCGGCGGCGGTGAGGCCGGCGGAGGCGTCCATTCCCTCGGCAAGGGTGCCGGGGTTGTCCAGCACCAGCACCACCTCGAAGTGGGTGGCGCCCTCGGGGGAGACAAAGCGAACCTTGTTGATCTGCTCCACCTTGCCGGTGACGGGCGCCATGATGGCGGGGATGGAGATCTGCGCGGTCTGACCCACCTTGATGTCGCCCTCATAGGCGTAGCTGTAGTACAGGGAGAGGCGCAGCTTGGTGTCGTTGACCAGGGTGGCGATGGTGTCGCCCTCGTTGACGGTGTCGCCCACCTTGAGGTCGGCCACCTCCCGCAGGTTGCCCGCGTGGGGGGCGGTAATGCTCAGCTCCGCGATCTTGTCATAGACGGCCTGGAGCTCCTTGTTGCAGTTGTCCACCGACTTCTGGGCCTCGGTCACCGCGTCGCGTGCGGTGGTGTCGTCCATGCGGTAGAGCTGCTGGCCCGCGGTCACCTGGTCGCCCTCCTGAACGAAGAGCTCCAGAATGGTGCCCGAGCCGGGCGTGACGGTGGCGGAGTCCTTGGCTTTGGTGGTGCCGCTGCCCTCCACCATGGACTGGATGGAGCCCCGGGTGACGAAGTCGGTCATGACCTCGCCCTTGGAGCCGTCCTCCCGGAATACAAAGTACCACACCAGCACGACGAGCGCGATGGCGATGGCGGCGACAATGAGAATTCCCGCGATCGTCTTGCCCCGGCCCTTGCGTTTCTTCTTCGGCCCAGTAGGGGCGGCCGGGGGCGCGGCCGGCGGGGTCATCACTGGGGTCTGCTGTTCGGTCATGTCTGTTCCTCCCTAAAGATTGGCGATTGGATTGCATTTACCATTGTACCACAAGCCGCGGGGCTTGGCATTACAAAGCAGTGACAAGTTCTTAAGGAAACCTTAAATTTGCCGCGGCTATCTATTAGACGAAAAAAACGCCCAAAAGTTTCCGCAGTTTCCAAAACTGTTTTTGCCGCCCCTACATCTGGGATTTCGTTTCCGGCGGGCTGTCTTGCGGCGCTTGGACGTAGGGGCGGGGCTTGTCCCCGCCCGCGATCTGCCCGGCGGCCCCTGCAAAGAAAGGCGCATCACGTAGGGGCGGGGCTTGTCCCCGCCCGCGGGCGGCCATAAAGGCCGCCCCTACGGATGCCGGGTGTTGTGGGCGGGCGAGCCGGGGCAAAAACAGCCCCCGGGGGGACGCGGATGTCCTCCCGGGGGCTGCGATACCTTATAATACAAAGAGGGAAACGGCCGGTTCTGGTCGGTTTGGCAGGGAACGGGCGTTGTTTTACAGCTTTGTTACAAATGCGCCGGAGGTGTTGACCTTTTGCGAAAGATGCTTTATCATGCGTACAGAGGCAAGGGGAGTCATACTTGACTGAAACGCGCAGTCGTGAGTAGGATGCCCCGAAAGCTCAAAATTTAGAAGGAGGAATTCCAAACATGAGAAACCTCAAGCGGACTCTCAGCCTGGCTCTGGCCTCCGTCATGCTCGTGGGCATGATGAGTGTTGGTGCCAGCGCGGTGAACGCGAGCGATTTCACCGATGCGGATGAGATCGTAAACAAGGACGCCGTTTCTACCATGACTGCCCTGGGCATCATCAATGGTAAGGAAGACGGCAGCTACTTTGACCCCACCGGCAACGTGACCCGTGCCGAGATGGCCAAGATGCTCTGCGTCGCCATCAACGGCGGTGTGGATCCCGTGCTGGGCGTCAAGGACACCCCCACCTTTACCGACATCAAGGGTACCTGGGCAGAGTCCTACATTGAGTACTGCGCCGCCAACGGCATCATCGCTGGCCGCGGCAACAACAAGTTTGATCCTACCGGCACCGTGAGCGCCACCGAGGCCGCCAAGATGCTGCTGGGCGTGCTGGGCTACAGCGCCGAGAAGTCCGGCCTGGTGGGCAACGACTGGGCCATCAACACCAACGTGCTGGCCAACCAGAACGGTCTTTACAAGAAACTGTCCAATCTGAACGCCAACACCCTGCTGACCCGTGACAATGCCGCCCAGATGATCTACAATGCTCTGGACGCCGACATGGTTGAGCTGAACGCCGCTGGCAACTACACCACCAGCCAGTACAGCTACACCGGCACCGAGTCCGTCGTGACCGGCACCGAGCGCGTGTGGGTGCTCACGATCAAGGAGAACAACTGCACTGATTCTGGGATCAAGGCTGCTGTTGATGCCCTGAGCGGCTCCGTGTACAACAGCCGCAGCGACGCTGACGAGACCGTGAAAGAGGTCGCTGGCACTGAGTTCAACAAAGTTAAGTACGCTCTGGAGCAGAAGACCCAGAATGTCTACGGCGAGAACACCGTGACCAAGTACGCCGACGAGACCATGGGCCACAAGTACCTGTCCCTGATCACCGACGGCGACGCCGTGCTGACCGACGTGGAGAAGGACAGCAAGGGCACTTACACCCTGTACATGAACGGCATCACCACCAAGGGCCAGTACACCAAGGTCGAGGGTGACTACAGCAACCTGATCGGCCAGAAGGTCGAGGTTCTGTATAAGGACCGCGAGAATGTGTACGGCGTCTATGCCTCCACCGACAGCTCCCTGATTGTGGAGAGCACTGCTGGTAAGGTTGGTACTCTCAGCAATAATGAGGTCAAGATTGACGGCACCACCTACAAGGTGGACAGCAATGTGACCACCACCGCTCTCTACACCGGTAAGCTGATTGACGGCCTGAATGTGGGCGGCAACAAGGCCGCCGCTGTGAAGGCTTACGACAACGACGACAACGGCAAGATCGACACCGTTGTTTACGTCCCCTTCACCGCCGCCAAGGTGACCTACGTGGGCGAGAAGTCCTTCAACACCGATGTTAACACCAATGTTAAGTTTGAGGACGTGAACGCTTACGACGACATGGCCAAGAACGACTATGTCATCAAGAGCGACGCCGCCAACACCGTGGATGACACCGATACTTATGTCCTGGCTGAGACGGTCAAGGGCAAGATCGAGGCCACCAAGAGCAACTCCGTCCGCATTGACGGTACCTGGTACAACTATGTTACCACCACTCCCGACAAGGATCTGGCTCTGGACAGCACCGTGAAGGCTGCTGTGCTCAACGGCTACATCGTGAAGTCCGAGGTTGTCACCGCCAGCCACGAGCTGAAGGATTACGCTCTGATCGTGAACACCGCCAAGGATATCAACGGCGAGCAGGCCAAGCTGCTCTTTGCCGACGGCACCACCAAGGTGGTTACCACTGATGTCGCGTATGATGGAAACTCCGGCCGCGCCGGTATTGGCGATCTGGTGACCTACGAGGTCAAGAAGGGCGAGTATGTCCTGACCAAGGCTGAGACTTCCGACAAAGATAAGGCCGGCTTTGACCTCATTCTGGCGAATACCTATGAGAACAAGTCCGGCAAGGGCAAGATTGGCGGCGAGAGCATCGCGGACGATGCCGTGATCTTTGTGATGGACAACAACAATAAGTATTCCACCATGACCGGCGCCGACTTTGCCAAGTACGACAAGGATTCCGTGAAGGCGATCAAGAACGCCTATGCCAACAAGGACAACTCCACCGGCTACAACAGCGTGGTTCTGGCCTACGCGACTCTGAACCAAAAGGTCAACTCCATCACCAGCAACTACGGCTATGTGACCAGCGCCGTGTCCACCACCAAGAACAATGACGGCGAGACCGTGTCTTCCTTCACCTTCTGGGATGGCGCCACCGAGCACAAGGACATCATGACCGACGAGAAGGTTTCCCTGTCCAAGGGCGACATCTTCACCTACGAGGAGAACAAGGACGGCAGCTACACTGTCACCGAGGTCGACAACCTGCTGCGTACCGCCATCATTGCCTACAACGAGAAGAACGGCGATATCCGCTTCACCGACGCTTCTCTGAGCGACAAGGGCAGCAATGTCGACGCTGATATCACCAAAGATACCGTTATCATCGGCATCAACAGCGATGACAAGGCCGGCGTTGCGGGCGCGGTGCCCACCATCGCCATCGAGACTGATAAGTCCGGTGTTTACCAGGCCAACGCCTACTATGTGATGGGCGCCGGCGACGAGGTGAAGCTGCTGGTGGTTGACACCTACGGCAACATCCCCGCGGTTAACAGCGTCATCACTGTGACGGACCCTTCCAACCTGAAGGACACTTGGAATAAGTATACTGATGTCCGCCTGGATGCCAGCAAGATTTCCAAGGCTGAGAGCGTAAATGTGCCTGCTGACAAGACTCTGACCCTTACTGGTACTAACGATACCAACAAGCTCACTGTAACGGTTGAGAGTGGCGCTACTCTGAAGGTGAACGCTACTCAGATTGCGGACGGTAAGCTGGAGATTACGCTGAAGGCTGGCGGTGCGGTTGTGCTCTCCGACGGCAGCGTGCTGGGTAAGGGCGGAATTGTTTCCTGTGACTCCGATGTGACGATTGCCAAGACTGCTTCTGGCGTTTCTTACACTACCTCCGGCGTGGTGACCATTGGTGATAATTACAGCTTCTCCGATTCCAACACCTTTGTGCTGAACGGCTCCGTTGTTGGTGCAAAGGAGGGGGTTAAGATTACCATTGGAGGCACTGCTCCTACCGGCACCGGTGTCGGAGCTGACAAAAACTTCTACAGCGCCGCTGGGAGCGCCTCTGCCCAGGGTACCAAGGCAGCGTTGCAGAACAATTCCACCTATGTCTGGGGTACGGTTTACACCGATGGTGGTGGTGCTACTGGCATGGGCTGGGTGAAGCAGTAAAGCAGAACAAAGCATTACTTTTCACTTGTTAAAAGGTAAGAGCCGCCCCCGATTGGGGGCGGCTCTTTTTGTTAGTGGAAAGCTATATAGTAGTAGCTCATTCCGGATTGGTTTGCGTCCGCGTAGAATCTGCCCTCTATCAGGTCGCCGCGGGCCACCCGTATTCCGCTGCTGGTGATCTCCACCAGGTTTCCATCCCGCATGGTGACTGGTGCTCCTTGCAGCGCCAGTCCGCCATAGGTATACATGTCGGACTGCATTGCGCCGTCCTGCCTTACCACAAAGACTGCCCGGGGCGATACCCCCAGCGAAATATCCCGACTTCGGGCGTCATCCCCTGTATAGCTTCCACTTAGAATCTCAGGCTTTAAGGCCAGTGCTTTATCCAGCACACGGAAATCCTCGTTGAAATCCGTGCGCAGGAAATTGTCCTCCGGCTCCCACTGGTGCAGGTGATAGTGTTCCGTATAAGCTGCCATTTTCATTCCTCCCGCAGGGGGGGCGGGCAGTGCCTTTGCTGTACTGGAAAACGCGGCCCCTGCGGGAAAGGACCCCCGCGTCCGGCTGTCTACCGGACGCGGGGGTGGCCTTGCCTGCGGAGGGGGTAATATAGATGGCAAACTATACAGCGCACTATCACCTGCACCAGTGGGAACCGGAGGACAGCTTTTTACGGAGAGACTTCAACGAGGATTTTCAGAAAATTGACGCGGGCCTCGCCGGACGGGGAGATTGCATCCATCTGTTCGGCTCTAAAGTGGGTACTGGAACATGCGGCCCGTCCGAGCCTACCGTACTTACACTGGGGATTCCAGCCAAGGCGCTTTGGGTAAGCTGCGGTTCACGCCACGCTGTCTTTCTGAGGGGGAACACGCAGGCGGTTAATTTCAGCACCAGTGATGGAGAACTGCTTGAGGTGGAGTGGACTCAAGACGGCCTGAGCTGGAAGCTGGGGGGAGGACTTTACAATCACGACTACCAGTAGCTCAATGAGGCTGGAACCACCTATTATTACGCGGCGCTTTATCAAGAAAGCAAGGAGGCCCCGGGAAATACCCGGGGCCTCCTTGCTTCTTGGGGTTTGGTGATCAGAACTCAGCGGATAGTGAAGGTCCCGCCAATCAGCTCATTGCCGGTGGTCGTATTGACAATCGTCCAAGTATAAGTGCCATCGACAAGCGCCTTACCGCTCATCTCATAGCCCTTGGAGGAATTATTGATGCCTTCACCAATGACCTGCACATAGAAGTAATGGAAACCAGTGGTCACACCTTTGGCATCTTCCTTGTACATCAGATTACCCTTGCTGTTCTTGATGGACAGAGCAACATTCTGAGCATCCTTGTCAGTAATGCGGAAGGTGAAGAACATGTTGTCGGTGATTTCACCGCCGATGTCACCCTTCTTATCCTCAGGCATCTTGGTCAGAACATAGGCACCATTGGCTTCGCTGCTCAGATCAGAGGCGTTAACAACGGTAGCAGTATTTACACCGCTGCCGGAAATCTCAGCCTTGTCGCTGCCGGAGGAGGTGGTGGAGCCGTAGAAGATGGTGACGATCTCGCCGTTCTTCACGATGGCGGTAACCGTCATGCCCTTCTCCACATCACTCAGAGAGCCAGTCTCGATCTTCTTGCCCTTGGTGACGGCATAGACCTCTACATCGTCGGAAACAGCGTAGCTCTTGCCGCCCAGGTCGATGATACCATCCTCGGCCTCAGCCTTGACCTCCACGCCGGGAAGCTGATAGGTGTCGTCAGTATCCTTCTTGCTGTACTCCTCGCAGGCAGAGGCATCCAGAATCTCGTTCTCAGCATCCGCATAGGCGATAACGTTCAGCAGAATATCGGTCTTCAGGACATTGCCGCTGGGATAGCTGTCCTTCAGCTCCTCATCCATCTTGACAGTGGTGATCTCACCGTTGACAACAGCCTTGTACTCGTAGTAGGTGTTGTCGCTGTCCTTCACCTTGGTGCCGGCCTTGGAGCTGAGGACATATACGATGTCGTCAGAGCTGGCGGACACATCGGAGATGAAGACCATGGTAGCCACAGTGCTACCGCTCTTGCAGTAGTAAACAAAGTTGCCGCTGTTGTCCTTCAGGTCGGGAACATTGGCATAGCCGGTGTAGGACTTATAGGTGGCCTTGCTGCCGGTGCCGGTCTGCACCAGGAAGACGGTCTTGCTGTTGGCGTAGACAGTCTTAGTGTCCAGAGTCATGGCGGACTCGCCCTTGTTGATCTCGACCTTCTTGTTCTCGGCCAGACCAGAAGTGCTGACGCCCTTGATGGTGTAGATGTCCTTGGAGTTCTTGCTGTACTCCACGATGTAACCCTGCATGCCCTTCAGAGCGGTTTTCTTCGCCTTAAAGTTGTCGCCGCTCAGACAGTCCTCATCGACCTCGGCCTCGACCACGGTGCCGTCGGCCAGCAGAAGCTTGGCATAGTAGGAGCTCTCGTCGTCATAGCGGCCCTCATCGGCACCGGTGTTCACGACGTAGGCGTAGTCGCTGGAGGCCTTGGATACGTCGACCTTGATGACATAGCCATAGGAATCCAGGTACAGGTCCAGCACGCTGTCGACCTTGACATCACCCTTATTGGACATCTTCGCGCTGTACTTGTAGGTCTCGCCGTCAGCCACGAAGCTGGAATCGCCGGTGGTCTTGGTGACCTCGACGCCCTCAACCACCTCGGCCAGGGTCATGGTCTGGATCTCACCATCAGCCATGGTGTAGAGAACCACGTCGTCCTTCTCGAAGGACTCAGTCTCGAACTTCTTGCCGTCCACGGTGACATAGCGGTCATCGCCGTCCTTCGCGGCGGTAACCTTGGAGATCTCGCCCACGTAGGTGTTGATGACCACCAGGGTCACGTTGTCGTCGTTGTCCACAAAAGCCTCGACCAGAACGCCGTTGCCGCCGAGCTCGTCGTCGCTGTTGCCCTTTTCGATGGTGAAGGTGCCATTGGCCTTGCCGTCCTCGGTCACATCCACAGTAGTGGTCTTATCCAGGCCCAGGTCGGAGTACAGGGTCTTGGAGCTGACCTTCTCGGAGTAAGAGGCATCGGCGGTGGAAGCATAGGTGCCGATCTCCTTGGTGCCGTTCTTCCACTGGTCGGAGGGACGGCCGAAATCGTCGTGGTTATTGCTGTTCAGGGTCAGGTCAGAGAAGTACTTCTCGCAGAACTGCTGCACCTCGTCCTTGTCGCCCTTCACGGTGCGGTAATCATCGGTCGTGCTGTTGGCGACCTTCACGGGGGCGGAAGCACCCACGATAACCTGCATGCCGTCGGAGCCGATGACAGTGGTGCCCTTGTTGGTGTAGTACACAGTGTCGGCGGTCAGGGTCTGGAACGCCATCTGGGCGGCCTGCTCACGGGTCATGGCGTCGGCCAGCACGATGCCCTTGGGGGCGATGCCCGCGTTCACCGCGTCGGCGGCCACGTTGATAGCCCAGTCGTTGCCCACATAGTTGGCAACCTTCGCGTCATAGCCCAGGGCCACCAGCATCATCTTCGCAAAGGCCAGGCCGGTCAGCTCGCCCTCGGGGTCGAAGTTGCCGTTGCCGGTGCCCGCCAGGATACCCTGCTGCACGCAGTAGCCGATGTAGCCCGCGGACCAGCGGTTGGCGGCCACGTCCTTGAAGGTGGTGGAGTTAGTGCTCAGCTTATTGGCGTCCTCCTCGCCCAGGAGCATGACAGCCACGATCTTGGCGGCCTGCTCACGGGTCAGGATGCCGGTGGGGTTGAAGGCGCCCTTGTCGGTGCCCTCGAACACACCGATGGCGGTCATCACATCAACCGCCTCAGTGTTGGTGATTTCAGCAGAGTCGTTGAAATCACTGCTCACAGCGCTGGCGGAGACGACCATCATGCCCACAATCAGGGCCATGGCCATTACCAGGCTGAGAGTCCGCTTGAGGTTTCTCATTTGGATTTCCTCCTTCTGAATTTTGAGCCAGAGGGGCGTATGACGCCCCTTACAAAGGAGAAATAGGTACAAATATCTGCTCGTTTTCACCTAAAAAACTCGGTGACGGCATGGAAAGGTTTGCTTGGTAGGCATTTGGTAGACAATCCTGACAGGGAAAAAGGGCTGAGGCCCTGAAACCAGAAGGGTTTCAGGGCCTCAGGTGGTAGACATTTGGTAGACGGAATCTCCAAACACGGCTGTAGACTGTCCGGGTTTGGGCGTGCGGCGGATAGTGGGGTGTCCCTACATGGGGAGGAGATGTAAAAAATATGGCAAATTATACGGAACACTATCAACTGCACCAATGGGAGCCGTCCGACAGCTTTTTGCGGACGGACTTCAATCAGGACTTTGCCAGGATCGACACAGGCATGCGGGCCGCCAAGGCCCAGGCGGAGCGGCTGGAACGGGAGAAGGCCGAGATCAGCACAGGAGCCTATACCGGCGACAATGCCGCCAGCCGCACGATTCACCTGGGATTCCGGCCCAGGGCGGTTCTGGTGGAGATGGCGCTTGGCAACCGCTATGGAAGCAACGGCGGCGAAAGCATCAGCGGCGGCCTGGCGGTAGACGGCTGGCCAGTGTTCTATCAGGACATCAACGGACCATGCACGCCCGCCATCCAGATCCAGGCCAGCGGCTTCGCCGTTACCCAGGACAGCCGGAACCGCTCCTATATGAACTACAGCGGCACCAAATACCATTATTTCGCGGTGAAATAGAACATCCCCCCGGGCATAAGCCCGGGGGGATGTTTATACAGTTGACGTTCTTGGTTACGGCGCAGCAAATGTGATAGTGGCGCCGGTGGCGGGCATAGCAAGTGTAGCGGTGGCTTTATTGGTACCATTGGCGGCGGTGCTGCCGGGAATCTGAGTTCCGCCGTTTTTGATAACATTAGTATCGGTGTTGGCGTTGGACTCCAAGAAGATGCTTACGCCAGTAGCCACATAGGACCCGCTGGGTGTAATCTCAGTGGCTTGGTTGTCCATACCGTCGTAGGCCTTGACATCGGTAATTGTAAGAACCGCGGCGGGAATCAGGTACAGGTCACCGTGCACAGAGGTGAGAGCAACGGTGTTGTTGGTAGCGGTGGCATTCGCAGTCAGAGCCCAGTGGGTACCCGCACTATTCGCCCGAATGACGCCGGTGCCGTTACCAGCATCGACCGTGATGTGCAGGGTCTTACTGGTGGGGACATAGGCAGAGTCGTTCTTGCCGACCAGAAGAGCGCCGCTGCTATTGGTATCCTTCACGGTCACGCCGTCACCAGCGTGGACCATAACCACCTCTGCGGTCTTGTCCAGGGTGACGTCGGAACCGGGCATCGCAAAACTCAGCTCATTGGCGGAGGTGATCTTGACGGGGGCAGCGATACCGGGGATGGCCCAATAAGAGCCCACAACGAAGTCGGTGGAGATGATCTTCACGGTGTCGCCCGCGCTGATGCCGGTGTACCACTTTTCGGCGCCAACCGTAATCTCGTTACCGGCCTTGAAGTTGACCAGCAGGGAAGCAACGTTAAACTTGTTGGCGTCGGGCAGCTTCAGAGTCAGGCTGCCAGCCGCAGGGGCGGCGGCCACGGTCACTTTCACCACACCGTCAGCAGTGGTGGCAACCTTGCCGGTCTCAGTGTAAGTAGCCACGACCTTGAAGTAGTGATCGCCAGCGGTGAGGACGCCAGCCTTCACATTCAGGACACTGGTGACACCAGAGGAGCTGACCGTGTAGTTGGCATCGTTCTTCAGGGAGACAGGATTGCTCCCGGCCGCGTCATCACACTTGAACCACTCGTAGGTGAGGGCGCCGGTGCCGCCGGCGGGCTTGGTCACGGTCGCGGTGGCCAGCTTGGTGCTGTTGGTATTCACACCAGTCTCAGCGGCCGTACCGACACTGATCTGACCGGCGTACACGCCGTCCAGGGTGCTCAGGATGTAGGCGGCGCGGACAATGTTCTTGTCGGTGTCGATAACCATGACGACCTTGCGGCCCACGTTCTCGGAGAAGGAGCCGACAGGAGCCTTCTCATAGCTGTTGTCCACGTCCTCCACGTTCCAGATGTTGCCCTCGTAGGTGAAGGTGCCGTCGCCGTAGGCGCCGGAGACCAGAGTGGTCATGGTCTTATCGGTGTAGAGGGCCACAGTGCCGTTGCGCAGCTGGCGGGCATAGCCGCGGACCACGGGCAGAACACCCTCGTTATCGGTGGCGCTGGTAAAGCCGGGGTCAGTCAGCTCGGAGACGCCGTTGCCGTCGGTGGTGTAGGCGTAGGGGATGCCGAAAGCATCGGGATCACCGGCGAAAGTGCTGTTGTAGTCGCCGCGGGTGATCTTCAGGGTGGTCACAGTGCCGTCCATCAGAACCACGTTCAGGGTGGCGTACTTGCTGTCCACGTTGCTGCGGCTCAGAACGAAGGCATAGTCCTTCTCCAGGGTCACACCCTCGTAGTCGAACAGGACGGTGGAGGCCAGGGTGCCGGACTTGGCGCTCAGCTTCTTGGCCAGGAAGTTCTCGCCATTGGGAACGTCGGTCATCTTGTCGTAGCCAACGGCCACACCGTAGATGACATCGCCAGCCTTGTAGGAGCTGCCCGCATAGTCGCCTCCAGGGTTCAGATCCGCCTGAACCACCTCATCATAGTAGAAGGCGACGGTGTTCTTGTCCACGGTGACCTGGCTGCTGGCGTAGCGGATACGGGCGGAGCCGGTCTTATAATCGTGGGACAGAGTGCTCTTTACATCCGCGGGGTTGTAGGTGACTGCAGTATCCTCGTGGTTGGAGCCCACGATGGACTTAATGGTCAGCACGTTGTCATCGTTCAGGGAGTAGGCGATGACATAGCCGGCGGCGCGGCCGTCCTTGTAGTCGGCGTCGTTGATACCAGTAGTACCAGTCGTATCAATGTCCTTGTTGACAAAGGCGCCGGTGCCACTGATAGGAGTCTTCCAGGGGGCGGTGGCGGAGTTGTCGGAGTCAGAGGTGCCCAGGAAGCCCTTCAGCTCCTGAATGCCCTGATCCTTGCTGTAAGTGGTGCCAGCGATATCGTCAGCAATCTGCTCGCCCACGTTCTTGGCGGAGGCGGAGAAGTTCAAGGTGTAGATGCCCTCGGTGCCGTCGGCCAGCAGGACCTTGATCTTGCCGGAGGCATCGGAGGCAAAGGCGCCGGGCTCATAGCCGGAGTCCAGAACCAGGGCGTAGTCGTACAGGCCCTGCTCGGAGGGACGGTAGGCAATGACGTTGCCGTTGCTGTCCAGGATAAAGTCGTAGTCGGAGTCGAACTCCACGCCGCCGTTGTCGCACTTGAGCACGTCGAACTCATAGGTGTTGTCGGCGGTGTCAGCCTTGTACTGGATGTAGGAGGGGTGGTACTCGGTGCCGCCCACGGTGATGGTCTGCTCCTTCTCCTTGTTGGCGGTGTAGGACTCCATCTGGCCGGTGATTACCTGGGGCTCGGAGACATAGTAGCGGCCGCCGTAGGAGACGGTCAGAACCAGGTCGCCCTCATCCAGGCTGGCCTCGGTCACGATGTCCTCGTTGTCAATGGCCCTGTTGGAGTTGAAGGTGTTCAGAGTGGTGGTCTCCTTGGAGGCGCTCTTGGCGATGACCTGGGACAGGGTCTCCTGGAGGTACAGCACGTACTCAACCTCGCCGTCGTTATCGTTGTCGATGGCGGTCAGCTCCACGCCGTAGCCGTTGGTCTTGCCCTTCACGCTGTTGAAGCGGTCGCCGGACTCGAAGCCCATGGCCTTGGTGGCGGCAGCCTCGTCCTTCATTACGCCGTAGTTGACGTAGTAGGCGGTATCGCCGTCCACGCTCAGGCCGGTACCCTTCAGGAAGTCCTTCATGGTGTCCTGGGTGTCGGCGGTGGTCTTGACCACGTTGTTGTTGCCGTTCACGTACACGCCCAGAACCTCGGAGTTGGCCAGAACGGTGGTCTTGCGCACATACATGGTCACAGTCTGACCCAGCATGTCGACGGGAGTGGACACGTTGAAGATAACAGGGTTCTTCTCCGTCTCATACTCGCCCACAACGGTGTTGCTGGTGGTGGACTTGTAGACCTTTACGTGATCCATCTTGGTCTTGCCGGCGGCCAGGGCGTCCTCGCTGTCGGTATCCTCCAGCTGGGCCCACTCGTTGCCGGTGACCACGCCCTCCACCTTGTACACGCCGTACTTAGTGGACAGCAGGGTACGGTGATCCCCAAAGGCAATTGCGTAGCCGTTCTCGTACTTCTGGATCATTTCGATGTCCAGAGCGTTGTAGATCAGCAGCGCCGCGTTGTCGCGGGTCAGAGGAT
>ENA-UONZ01001850-UONZ01001850.1-human-gut-metagenome-genome-assembly--contig:-C93old-NODE-1850-length-19606-cov-4.272211_pt1 | contig 19606 bp, 19 predicted proteins | sample MGYA00242468_ERZ724015 | MGnify/ENA metagenome assembly ERZ724015
CCCGGTGCCGGCGGTGCAAGCAAATTTCCCGCGCAAGGGCCATAAAAGCTGCCTGGGATTTGTATGGCGGGGCCGGAAAATGGTCCTTCCCTTTTCCGGCAGATTTTGCTATGATAGTGCCAAGTAACCCCGCCTAGGGGGAGGAAAGGTTGTTTGGACTATGAACTACACGGAATTGGACCGGCGGCTGGTGCAGGTAGTGCCCAGCCCCCGGCAGTTTGCCTATCAGCAGCTGGAATTTTACGCTTTCGTCCACTTTACGGTGAACACCTTTACCGGCCGGGAGTGGGGCGACGGCACCGAGGACCCGGCGATTTTCAACCCGGAGAAGCTGGACGCCCGCCAGTGGGCCCGGGCGGTGAAGTCCGCGGGGATGCGGGGGCTTATCCTCACCTGCAAGCACCACGACGGCTTCTGCCTGTGGCCCAGCCGGTACACGGAGCACTCGGTGGCCCACAGCCCCTATCAAGGCGGCAAGGGCGACATTGTAAGGGAAACCGCCCAGGCCTGCCGGGAGGAAGGGCTGCGCTTTGGGGTGTACCTCTCCCCCTGGGACAGGAACAACCACCTCTACGGCCAGGGCAAGGCCTATGACGACTACTTCTGCGCCCAGCTGGAGGAGCTGCTCACCGGGTATGGGGACATCTTCGCCGTGTGGTTCGACGGGGCCTGCGGCGAGGGCCCCAACGGCAAGAAGCAGTACTACGACTGGGAGCGCTATTACGCGCTGATTCGCAAGCTCCAGCCGGGGGCCTGCATCAACGTGTGCGGGCCGGACATCCGCTGGTGCGGCAACGAGGCCGGGGACACCCGTCCCAGCGAGTGGAGCGTGGTGCCCGCCCGCACCCGGGACACGGAGAAAATCGCCAGCCTAAGCCAGCAGGCGGACGACGAAAGCTTCCGCCAGCGGAAAATCTCCGCCTCGGACAAGGACTTGGGCAGCCGGGAGGCGCTGCGGGAGGAGCAGGAGCTCATCTGGTACCCCGCGGAGGTGAACACCTCCATCCGGCCGGGGTGGTTCTATCACCCGGAGGAGGATAATCAGGTAAAGTCCCTGGACACGCTGCTGGACGTGTACGTCCGCTCGGTGGGGGGCAACGGCACCTTTTTGCTGAACATCCCGCCCACGGCGGAGGGGCTGTTCCACGAAAACGACGTGCGCCGCCTGGAGGAGCTGGGCGACGCCTTGCGGGAGGCCTTCCGGGAGAACCTGCTGGAAAAGGCGGCCCTTTCCGCCTCCGGCGCCCAGGAGGGCCACAGCGTGGAAAACCTCCGCCAGGACAGCTACGACAGCTGGTTCCAGACAGAGGAGAGCGTCACCCACTGCGTGCTGGAGGCAGCTTGGGAAAAGCCCCAGGTGTTCCGCTGGGTGGCGCTGAAGGAGAACATCCTCCGCAGCCAGCGGGTGGAGCGCTTCACCCTGGAAGTGCGGCAGGGCGGCCAGTGGAAAGAGGCCTACCAAGGCACGGTGGTGGGCTACAAGAAGCTCATCCCCCTGGAGGGCCTGGAGGGCGACGGCCTGCGGGTGACCATCCAGGATGCCCGGGTGTGCCCCACGCTGGCTTTCTGGGGCGTGTACTAACCAGAACATAGAAAGAGGCCGCTGCGGCTGTGCAGCGGCCTTTCCTTTTGCTTTTTTTACAGATAGCAGAAGTACACCGTGGTGCCCAAAATGGAGTCCTGATAGGAGGTGTACACCCCGCTGCCGGTGATGATGGAGTTCTGCCCCACCACGTTCTCCGGGCAGATGCTGCCGTTTTCCAGCAGGTAGCGGGCGTTTTCAATGGTGCGGGCGTCAGGAGTCTTGTGGATGGAGCCGTCCCAGGTGGGGGCGTACTGGCCGGGCTGGTAAATCACGTCGTAGATGGTATCGGGGTAGTAGGGACTGTTCACCCGGTTGAGCACCACGCTGCCCACCATGCGCTGCACCCAGTCGGGAATCCAGGTGCAGCCCACCTCGGCGTAGATGACCCGGGAGAGCAAGTCCAAATCCTCCTCGGTGTAGGCGGGCTCCTCCTCCTGGCGCTGGGCCTCCTCCATGGCCTGGAGGATTTCCGCGGCGGTGGTGTACCGCTGGAAGTAATCGGTCTGCTCCAGCTCCAGGCCCAAGTCCTGGATTTTCAGGTTTCGCTGCTGCTCGTAGATGGCGCCCACCTGCATGGCGTAGGCGCTGCCGTCCTCCAAAGTGCGCTGGATAGCGGCGGTGTAGTCCACGTAGGGGTCGTAGCCCGTCACCTGGACGTGCTGGGACAGGCCCGCGGCAGAGGCGGGCATGGAAAGGCCCACCGCGCCCAAAACAAGCAAAGCGGCGGAAAGGGTCAATGCTGCGATACGCTTCATAGTGGATTCTCCTTGTGAGATGGTTTTTACAGGGTTATATCTATGGGACGTGCCCGGCGTTTATGCCTGCCTGTCCCACAGGCGCCCCATGATACCATTCAAGGAGTGGATTGTCAACTCCGCCGCAAAAAATGGGCCTGCCCACCGGGAAAAATACCGGCGGCATGCCCAAGGAAGTGTGCTGTTTCTGGAGAGATTCCAGGAAGGTTCCCCAAGAATAAATTTGTGCAAAACAACGAAAATCAAATTTTATCCGTCGTTTTGACGGAAGTTCTCACCATGTTTTCCAGAAAGCCCGGCAAATTCACCAGTGGCGGCAGGGCTGTTTTCCCCCTTCAGACGGAAAAGCCAGGCGCAGGCACACCCAGGGTCGGTGACCTCTGGACAGCAGCTGAGGCACTGGCAGGTGATGCGCCCATCGATGGTCTTCGCAAAGCCGGCGTACTCTGCCAACCCGGCGGGCTTACAGGGGTGCAGCCCCAGGTTTTTCCGGGTGCGGGCCTGCTGGACACGGCACTCCAGCACACGGTACAGCAAAGTGTCCCCCTGGCGGATGAGCTGGTAATGGCTGAGGTTTGCGTAAAACCGGAACTGCAAAGCCTGCTCCAGGCCCTCTAAACCGGGGTATTCCGGCAGGTTTAGAAACTTTTTGATACGGCGCGCCTCGGTGACGGTGAAGCGCTTCCAGGCTTCCACATCGTGGTACATGGCCTCTTCCATGCCGTATTTTCCCTCTACCGACTGGAACCACACCCCGTCCATAGCCTGCCAGTTTTTGGAGTAGATGGAGAGGAGCTCCAGCAGCTGCTCCCGGGACAGGGATTCCAGGCTCTCCCCCGGCCTCATAGCTCTTTCACCATGACATAGTCGTCCATGACGTAGCCGCCGCCAATGTCCGACTGGACCGCCTCCACCGTGCGGTAACCGTAGTGCTCGTAGACGGCCTTGGCGTGGGCGTTGCCCTTGTTCACCGTCAGGCGGACGCGGGAAAGGCCCTCTTTTTTCGTCTCCTCCTCCACCAGGCGGAACAGGGCACCCACCACCCCCTGGCCGCGGCCCTGGGGCAAAATGTAGGCCTTGCTCAGGTACATCTCCTCTTGGCCCTGGTAGCGGGGGGCGTAGCCCACAAAGCCCACGTACGCCTCCCCCAGCTTGGCCAGGACATAGCGGTAGTTTTCCCGGGCCATCTGCTCCTTCACCGCGTGGTCGGACTGGAACTTCTCAATCATGTAGTCCGGCTGGCCGGGGGGCAGCAAATCGTCGTATGTCTCATGCCAGACGGTCTTGGCGATGGCGCACAAGGTGTCAATCTGGCTTTGGGTGGAAACGGGCTCTAAGGTGATGGCGGCCATGAAAATCCTTCCTTTCTAAAAATATATCACCGCTCGCTGTAGTTGCCCAAAAAGGAGAATCGGGGCAGCTCCTCTTGCAGGGCGCAGATGAGCTCCAAGGTGGCGGGCTGGTGGAGGTTGCCGGTGAAATCCAGGTAGAAGTCGTACTCGAAGTTGCGGCCCGGCAGGGGGCGGGACTCGATTTTGGTCAAGTTCAGCCCGGCCATGGCGAAGCGCTGGAGCACGCTGGACAGGGAGCCCGTCACGTGGGGCAGCGCGAAGCACAGGCTGATTTTCCCGGCGTCCTGGGGCAGGATGGCCTCCCGAGAGATGAGGATGAACCGGGTGGTGTTCTCCGCCTCGTTCTGGATGCCCTCCTCCAAGATGGTGAGGCCATACTCCCGGGCGGCCTCTTGGGAGCAGATGGCGGCCACCCCGGCGGGGGCCTCCTGGGCCACGTAATGGGCGGCGGCGGCGGTGTTGGACCACTGGATGGGCCGCAGGCCGTGGGCCTCCAGGTACTCGCTGCACTGGGACAGGGCCTGGGGGTGGGACACGGCGGCAGTGGGGGCGCCGGTGGCTTTCCCGGCGGCCAGGCAGTGCTCCACCTTCACGTCCACGGCGCCCACAAGGTAAAACCGGTAGCGGAGGATGAGGTCGTACACCCCGGTGACAGACCCGGCGGCGGAGTTTTCCACCGGCAGCACGGCGTAATCCGCCTTGCCGGCGGCCACCTCCTCAAAGGCCTCTTTCCAGGTGGGCACAAAAGCCGGGGAGATGTCCCCGAAAAATTCCAGCGCCGCCTTGTGGGAAAAGGCCCCGGGCACGCCCTGGCACACCACCCGGGCGCCCTCCAGGGGCAGCGTGCGGGCGGCGGTGGCCTCCAACTGGCGGAGGGACGCCCCGCCGTGGAGCAGCAAATGCTGCTTGGCCCGGCTGATGGCCATAATGGAGCTGTACAGCGCCGCCGCGGCGTCGCCGTCCTCTCCCCCCCGGGCCCGCACTTTGTCCAAAATGGCATGCTCCCGCTGGGGGCTGAACACGGGCATGCCCGCCTCCCCCTTGAGCTGGGCCACCTGGGCGGAGCAGCCCATGCGCCGCAGGAACAGAGGCAGCAGCTCCCCGTCGATGGCGTCTATCTCTTCCCGGAGCTTTGAGAGCCGGGCCTCGTATTCCTTTGCTTCCACAGGCAATCGTTCCTTTCTTCACACTTTCTGTTTTGTTCCGCACACATTACAACAGCCCGCTTTCCGCCAGCAGCTCCAGCACGGCCACACAGGCGGCGGCCTCTACGGCGGCGGCGGCCCGGGGCACAATGCATGGGTCGTGGCGGCCGTGGATGGACAGCGTGGCGTTCTGGCCTGTCTCCAGGTTGACGGTGTCCTGCTCCTGGGCGATGGAGGGCGTGGGCTTAAAGGCCGCCCGGAACACCAAGGGCATGCCATTGGTGATGCCCCCCAAAATGCCCCCGGCGTGGTTGGTGCGGGTTTTCACCTGGCCCTGGGCGTCGTAGTAGAAGGGGTCGTTGTTCTGGCTGCCCCGGCGGCGGGCGGCGTCAAACCCCGCGCCGAACTCGATGCCCTTCATGGCGGGGATGCCAAAGCACAGGGAGGCGATGCGGTTCTCCGCCCCGCCGAACATGGGCTCCCCCGCCCCCACAGGCAGGCCGGTGACGGCGCACTCCACCACGCCGCCCACGCTGTCGCAGTCCAGGCGGGCGGCCTCCACCACCTGGCGCATGCGCTCCTTGGCGGCGGCATCGATGACGGGGAAGTACTCCCCTGCAAGGCGCTCCAGCAGCTGGGGCGGGATGGAGACCGGGTCGAAGGGCTGGTCCTGGGCCTCGCCGATGGAGGCCACGTGGGAGGCCACCAGAATCCCCCGGCGCTGGAGCAGCTGCCGGGCGATGGCCCCGGCGAACACCAGCGGCGCTGTGAGCCTGCCGGAGAAGTGGCCGCCGCCCCGGACGTCGTGGTGATTGCCGTACTTCACATAGGCGGTGTAGTCTGCGTGGCCGGGCCGGGGCAGCACCCGCAGGCTGCTGTAATCCTTGGAGCGCTGGTTGGTGTTCTCGATGATGGCGCACAGGGGCGCGCCGGTGGTGACGCCATCCAGCAGGCCGCAGAGCACCTGGGGGGTGTCGGCCTCCTTGCGGGTGGTGGCGGTGGGGTCCTGGCCGGGGGCGCGGCGGGCCATCTGCCCCAGCACCTGCTCCCAGCAGATGGGCTCCCCGGCAGGCAGGCCCTCTATATTCACGCCGATGGCGCGGGTATGGCTGCCGCCAAAAATGGAAATGCGTATCTTCTCACCCCAGGTCGAGGACATGGGCGCTCCCTCCTAACGTGGTAAAGTCCCGGAAAAAGCCGGGGTAGGACTTGCGGATGCTCTGGGCATCGGTGACGGCCAGAGTGCCGGCGCACCGCAGCCCCGCCGCCGCCAGGGCCATGACCACCCGGTGGTCGTTCTTGCCCTGGGCCACGCCCCCCTGGAGCTGGGGCACGCCCCAGATGCGCAGGCCGTCGGCGGTGGCTTGGGCACGGCCCCCCAGGCCGGAGATGGCCTCTGCCATGGCGGCCAGGCGGTCGCTCTCCTTCAGACGCAGGCGCTGGGCGTTGAGGATGCGCGTCTCCCCTTGGCTCAAGGCGGCGCAGACGGACAGGGCCGGCACCATGTCGGGAATCTGGGCGGCGTCGATGGTGATGCCCCGCAGGCCGCCAAAGGGCTCACGGGCCCGGGGGTTGCGGGCGGTGAGGACACCGCCCTCCCAGGAAACCGGCAAGCCGAACTGGCGGAACAGCTCCACGCAGGCCTTGTCCCCCTGGAGGGAGGCCGCGTCCAGCCCCTGGATGGCCACTGGCGCCCCTGTAGGGGACAGCGCCGCCATGCACAGGAAAAAGGCCGCCTGGGACCAGTCGCCCTCCACCTGGCAGTTGTGGGGGGTATAGCGCTGGCCGCCGGGGATGTGCCAGCCCTGGGGCGGCTCCTGGGCGGTGACGCCGTACTCCCTCAAAATGGAGAGGGTGAGCGCCACGTAGCCCTTGGACTCCAGGGGGGAGGTGAGGACAATCTCGCTGTCGCCCTTCAGCAGGGGCAAAGCGAACAGCAGCCCGGTGACAAACTGGGAGCTGACGTTGCCGGGCATGCGGTAGACGCCGCTTTTCAGCTTGCCGGAAATCTCCAGGGGCAGGCCGCCCTGGGAGCGGAACTCCACCCCGTGGGCGGGCAGCAGCTCCCCGTAGACGCCCAGGGGGCGCTCCGGCAGGCGGCCGCGACCCACGAACCGGGCGGAGACCCCCAAGGCCGCGGCAATGGGGATGAGGAACCGCAGCGTGGAGCCGGACTCCCGGCAGTCGATGGCGGCATTTTGGCGGCCGAGGTTGGCGGCGTCCAAGGTGAGGGTGGCAGCGGCCTCGTCAAAGCTGACCTTGGCGCCCAGGGCCTCCACCGCGGCCACGGTGGCCTGGATGTCCTCGCTCATGTCCACGTGGGAGAGGGTGCACTTCCCCCGGGACAGGGCGGCGCAGAGCACCTGGCGGTGGGCGGCGCTTTTGCTGGGGGGGATGCGCACCAGCCCCCCTTGGAACTGGTTTCCGTAAATCACTTGCGCCACAGGGATGCCTCCTTTACAGCAGGGTTTTCAGCCTATCCCGGGTGACGGGATAGATGGCGGCCTCCCCCAGCTGGGTGAGGAGGATGAGCCGCAGGGTGGAGCCGTCGCTTTTCTTGTCCAAAGCGGTGGCCTCTACAATCTCCTCCCAGGAGAAGCTGTCCTGGGTGGGCAGGCCGTAGCGCTCCAGCACGGCGGCCACCCGGGCCCCGGTGCCTGCCGGGGTGACGCCCAGCCTCTCCCCCACCTGGCAGGCCAGCACCATGCCGATGCCCACGGCCTCCCCGTGGGAGAGGTCTTGGAAGTTGTGGAGCTTCTCCAAGGCGTGGCCAAAGGTGTGGCCGAAGTTTAAAATCATCCGGCGGCCGGTGTCCCGGGTGTCCTCCTCCACAAAGGACTTCTTGCTGGCCACGCACCGGGCCAGCAGCTGCTCCAGGTCCTCCAGGGCGGTGCCGGCCTCCAGGGCCTCCAAAAGGGGCTTATCGGAGATGCAGCCGTACTTGATGACCTCCCCCATGCCGTCCCGGAAGAAGCGCTCCGGCAAGGTGGCCAGGGTCTCCGGGTCGGTGAGGACGGCCTCGGGCTGGTGAAAGGCGCCCACCAGGTTTTTGCCCACCGGCAGGTCCACGCCGGTTTTGCCGCCCACGCTGGCGTCCACCTGGGAGAGCAGCGTGGTGGGCACCTGGAGGAAGGGCATGCCCCGCAGGAAGGTGGCCGCGGCAAAGCCGCCCATGTCCCCGGTGACGCCGCCCCCCAGGGTGACGATGAAGTCCGTGCGGGTGAAGCCCTGCCGGGCCAGGGCGCTGTACATCTCCAGCACCGTGGACAGCTGCTTGGAGGCCTCCCCCGCGGGGAACACAAAGGTGGAGACAGCAAAGCCCGCCTTTTCCAAAGAGGCCTTCACCCGCTCCCCGTAGAGGGGGTAGACGTTGGTCTCGCTGATGAGCATGGCCTGGGAGCCGGGCTTGCGGGTTTGCAGGGCCATCTCCCCCACCCGGTCCAGCAGGCCGTTTTCTAGGATGACGCTGTAGGGCCGCGCCGTCTGGATTGTCAGCTTCATGGGTACCATCCTTTCTGGGCCTCAGCCCACTTCCCGTTTCACCTGGGCCGCGGCCTGGAGCAGCCGCCGCAGCTCCTCCTCATCGGCCTGGTCCACGGCCTGGCGGAACCGCCCCAGGTTGCGCTGGAGCTCGTCCAGCTCCTCTACCAGGCACTGGCGGTTGTCTAAAAACAGGCGGCTCCACAGGGCGTCGTTGATGTTGGCCACCCGGGAGACGTCCCGGTAGCTGCCTGCGGAAAAGCCCTGGTGCTCTCTGCACCGGGGGGAGAGCACATAGGCGCAGGCCAGCACATGGGGCACCTGGGAGGTGTAGGCGATGTTCCTATCGTGCTCTTGGGCGGTGACTTTCACCACCCTGCCAAAGCCCATTTGCCGGGCCAGGCCCTCCACCACGGCCACCGCCTGGGGAGAGGCCTTCCCCGGCACCAAAATGTAAGAGGCGCCGATGAAGATGCTGGGGGCGCTGGCGGCAAAGCCGCTTTGCTCCTTGCCGGCCATGGGGTGGCCCGCCACAAACTGGTAGGGGGCGTTTTGGGAGAGCTCCTCCATGGCGGCGCAGATTTCCTGCTTGATGCCGCAGGCGTCGGTGAGGACGCACCCGGGCTTGAGCCTGCTGCCGTAGCTGCGGACGAAGTCCAAAATGTCCTCGGGATAGAGGCAGAGGTACACCACATCGGCGCGCTCCAAATCGGAAAGGGCGGCCTTGCCGTCAATGGCGCCGCAGGAGCAGGCGTCCAGCAGCACGTCGTCGTTTACATCCATGCCCAGCACCCGGTGGGAGGTGTTCTGTTTCAGCGCCTTGGCCAAAGAGCCCCCGATAAGGCCCAGGCCTACAATGACGATCTCCATGGGCTTACAGGCTGCGCACCAGGCCGGAGACCTGGGAGACCTTCTTGGCCAGGGCATCGAACTGGGCGGGGGTGATGGACTGGGCGCCGTCGCACAGGGCGTGGCTGGGGTCGTTGTGGACCTCGATGATCAGTCCGTCGGCGCCAATGGCGGCTGCCGCCAGGGCCAGGGGCTCGATGAGCCAGTTGATGCCGGAGGCGTGGCTGGGGTCCACGATGACGGGCAGGTGGGACAGCTTTTTAATCACCGGCACGGCGGAGATGTCCAGGGTGTTGCGGGTGAAGGTCTCGTAGGTGCGGATGCCCCGCTCGCAGAGGATGACCTGCTCGTTGCCGCCAGCCATGATGTACTCGGCGCTCATCAGCAGCTCCTCGATGGTGTTGGCCAGGCCCCGCTTTAAGAGGATGGGCTTGTTCAGCCGGCCCAGCTGCTTTAACAGCTCGAAGTTCTGCATGTTCCGGGCGCCCACCTGGATGATGTCCACATCCTCGAACAGGGGCAGGTGCTCGATGCTCATAATCTCGGTGACGATGGGCAGGCCGGTTTTCTTCTTGGCCTCGGAGAGGAGCTCCAGGCCCTCGGCCTTCATGCCCTGGAAGGAGTAGGGGGAGGTGCGGGGCTTGAAGGCGCCGCCCCGGAGGAACTGGGCCCCGGACTTCTTCACGCTTTCGGCGATGCCGCAAATCTGCTCCTCGCTCTCCACGGAGCAGGGCCCGGCGATAAGGGCCAGCCCACCGCCGCCAATCTTCTGGCCGCCGGGCAAGGTGATGACCGTGTCGTCGGGGTGGAACTTGCGGTTGGCCTTTTTGTAGGGCTCCTGCACGCGCTTGACGCTCTCCACGAAATCCTGGGCCTCGATATACTCCGCGTCGATGGGGGTGGTGTCGCCGATAAGGCCCAGCACGGTGCTGTGGGTGCCCACCCAGGTGTTCACCTGCACGCCGTATTGGCCGGTGAGCTTTTGGATGAATTCATCCACCACTTCTTGTTTCTGATGGGGTTTGAGTACGATAATCATGGAACTTCCCTTCCTTTCACAAAATGAAACACAAACAAAAAAGGCGGGGCCTGTTCGGCTCCGCCAGCTTTCAGCATGTAAGTTAGAATAGAGCAACTCTGCGGCTTCCCCAGGATTTCCAAAGGACGCCGGGTGGTACCAACCTGGCCTTTCCTTGGGCGGGATACCCCGCGCCCTGGGCTGCCGTGCTCCCATGCTATGGACAAACGCAGCCGGTATTTTCCCACGCACAAAAAGCCTGGGCCGTAAATCGCAGGCTCAAGCTAAAATAATAGCTAAATCGCTTTGTGCTACAGGAAACCATACCGTCTTTGTTCCTCCACGTCTTTTGCAAGATTCGTTCTTATGTTACTCCAAGGCCGTGCGTTTGTCAAGCCTTTTTTGCTTTACGACCAAAAAGCGGTAAAGCAGCCTTACTGGAACAGCGCCGCAACCCGCTTGGCCACCACTACAGCAGGGGCGCCGCCGTCCACGGTGATGTCAGCGGCGGCACGGTACAGGGGCACCCGCTTTTCATACAGCTCCGCTATGACCTTCCGCCTATCCGGCACCTGGAGCAGCGGCCGGCGCTTGTCGTTTTTCAGCCGCTCCTGGAGGGCCGCCACGGGCACGTCTAAAAACAGGATGTGGGCCCCGTGCTTGTGGAAGGCCTCCACGTTCCGGGGGGACAGCACCGTGCCGCCCCCGCTGGCGATGACCATGCCCTTTTGGGCGGCCACCTCCTCCGCGGCTTGGGTCTCCCGGGCGCGGAAGCCCGCCTCCCCCTCTTTGGCGAAAATCTCCGCCACCGTCATGCCGGCCTGCTGCTCGATGTAGCTGTCCAAATCGCAGAACTGGCGCTCCAACAGCTTGGCCACCCGCCGCCCCACGCTGCTTTTGCCGCAGCCCATAAAGCCGCACAGCACAATGTTCCCCGAAAGGGGCCGGGGCTTTTGGACGTGGGGCCTGCGCCGGGGGCGGCGCCGTTTCTTCTTTGCTGGTTCCTGATGTTCCATAGCAGCCTCCTCACCCATTTCCCGGGAAAAGCCGGGCCAGCTCCGTCCCCGCGTCTTGGCAGAGGGCGTCGATGTCCTCCGGGCGGAAGCGGGTGCCGTACCAAATCTCATGGGCGGCCACGGCCTGGTAGACCAGCATCTCCATGCCCCCAATGGCCAGGGCACCCGCCTCCCCGGCCAAGCGCAGCAGCTGGGTCTGGGCAGGGTTGTACACCGCGTCGAACACGGCCCGGCACCGGGCTACCACCTCGGCGGAGACAGGGCTCTCCCCGGCATGGGGGTGCATGCCCACGCTGGTGGCGTTGAGGAGCAGCGCAAAGTTAGGGCTTGCCTGGGTGGAAAACGCGCAGGCTGTCTCCAGCTCCCCATATGTTTGCACAGACAGGCGGAAGTCCCTATCCCCCCGCCGGCGCAGGTAGGCGGCCACTTCCTGGGCCAAGGCCACCGCTTTGGGCTGGGAGCTCTCCCGGCAGGCGATGGTCAAGTCCAAATCCCGCTGGCGGGCTGCCGCCTCGAAAGCCAGGGCCCGGGCGGCGCCGCCGTTGCCCAGCAGCAGCACCCGGCCGGAAAAATCGCAGCCGTGGTTTTCCAGGGCCTTGTAGCAGCCGGCGCCGTCGGTGGTGAAGCCCAGCAGCTTGCCCTCTTTCACCTGGACGGTGTTCACCGAGCCGAAGAGCCGGGCCTTTTCCTCCAGGCCGTCTAAAAAGGGCAGGATGGCGCTTTTGTGGGGGATGGTGATGTTAAAGCAGTCCAGCTCCCGCAGGGCGGGCAGGGCGGCGGGCAGGTCCGGCACGTCCAGCACCTGGTAGGAGACGGGGATACCCTCCAGGGCGAAAAGGCGCTGGTGGATAAAGGGGGACATGGTGTGGCCAATGGGATGGCCGATGACGGCGGCGTTTTGCACCCGCATAAAAACACTCCTTTTCCGGGAATCTCGGAAAATATTTTCAATTCATGGTTGACAAAGCAGAACGTACTCAATACAATGTAGGTGACGGATACGGCCCAGGGCACACCCGCCAGCCTTTGGATTGTATCACAAAAAGGCGGGGTTTGTCCATATCCCCCAAAAGGCGCGGCCCCCCAAAACCCTTTTAGAACAAAAACTTAGGAGGAACAAGAAATGGTGTTTGAAAAAGTCAAGGCGATTCTCAGCGAGCAGTTCGATGTTGAGGAGGATTCCATCACCGCGGAAACCACGCTTGCGGACGACCTGGGCGCCGATTCCCTGGACGTTGTGGACCTGCTGATGTCCATCGAGGACGAGTTCGAGGTGGAAATCCCCGACGAGGAAGTGGAGAACATCAAGACCGTTGGCGCTTTGGTGGAGTACATCGAAGGCCACACCAACGCGTAAGCCACACGGTAAACCTAAATTTTGGTAAGAAGCGTGCCCGGGCAGCTGCCCGGGCTCTTTTTCTGCCCGCCGCAAGGAAGGCACTCCCCTTTCTTTTAAGAAAAGGAGCGCGGTTTTTATCCCCCTGGGACAAGCGGGCGGCCTCTCCCAATAGTAAGTGGGGGGATTCCCGCTTTTTTACAGCGGGACGCCTGTTTTTCCTTGCAAAAAGCGAGGCATGCCTATATAATGGACAAAGAATCGAAATCTGCCCGAAAGGACTTGTTTTTTTATGGCACAGCAAAAAAAGATGGTGGAGAACATCACCTCCATGGAGGAAGACTTCTCCCAGTGGTACACCGACGTGGTGAAAAAGGCCGAGCTGATGGACTATTCCAGCGTGAAGGGCTGCATGGTCATCGAGCCCTACGGCTATGCCCTGTGGGAAAACATGCAGGCGGACCTGGACCGGCGCTTTAAAAAGCTGGGCGTGCAGAACGTGTATATGCCCATGTTCATCCCCGAAAGCCTGCTGCAAAAGGAAAAGGACCACGTGGAGGGCTTTGCCCCCGAGTGCGCCGTGGTCACCGAGGGCGGCGGCGAGAAGCTGCCCGAGCGCCTGTTTGTACGCCCCACCAGCGAGACTCTGTTCTGCGAGCACTATCAGAAGATTATCCACTCCTACCGGGACCTGCCCAAGCTGTACAACCAGTGGTGCAGCGTGGTGCGCTGGGAAAAGACCACCCGACCCTTCCTGCGCTCCTCGGAATTTTTGTGGCAAGAGGGCCACACCATGCACGAGACCGCCCAAGAGGCCCAGGAGTTCACCCTCTCCATTTTGAAGGTGTACGAGGACTTCTACCGGGAGACCTTGGCCATCCCCGCGGTGGTGGGCCAGAAGACCGAGAAGGAGAAGTTCGCCGGGGCCGAGGCCACCTATACCATCGAGCCCATGATGCACAACGGCGTGGCCCTGCAGGGCGGCACCAGCCACTACTTCGGCGACGGCTTTGCCAAGGCCTTTGACATCACCTATACCGACCGGGAGAACAAGCTGCAGCATCCCCACCAGACCTCTTGGGGCGTTTCCACCCGGATGATTGGCGCTGTGATTATGGTCCACGGCGACGACAACGGCCTGGTGCTGCCCCCCAAGATCGCCCCCATCCAGGTGGTGATTGTGCCGGTGGCCATGCACAAGCCCGGCGTGCTGGAAAAGGCCCAGGAGCTGCAGAAGCGGCTCTCCGAAAAGTTCCGGGTGAAGCTGGACGCCAGCGACAACTCCCCCGGCTGGAAGTACGCCCAGTATGAGATGCAGGGCGTGCCCCTGCGGCTGGAAATCGGCCCCAAGGACATGGAGCAGAACCAGTGCGTGCTGGTGCGCCGGGACAACCGGGAAAAGCAGTTTGTCTCTTTGGACAACATGGAGGAGGCCATCGAGAGCTCCCTCACCGCCCTGCACGACGCCATCTACCAGCGGGCCCTGGACAACTTGAAGGAAAAGACCTTTACCGCCACCACCTATGAGGAATTCCTGGACACCGCCCAGAACCACCCGGGATTTATCAAGGCCATGTGGTGCGGCGACAGCGCCTGCGAGGACAAAATCAAGGAGGAGACCGGCGGCGTGAAGTCCCGCTGCATCCCCTTTGAGGAGGAGCACCTCTCCGACGTGTGCGTGTGCTGCGGCAAGCCCGCCAAGCACATGGTGTACTGGGGCAAGCAGTATTGATGGGACAACCTGGGAAAAGACTGGGGAAAGTTTTCTAAAAGCTTAGGGAAAATCCCTTTACTTTTGCCAGAACCTGTACTAAAATAGGAGCGTAAACTATCCTGCGCCCCGCGCGCATGGAATGATATTAGGAGGAGATTCCCATGGCAAAGTTAAAAATCGGCTTTATTGGCTGCGGCGGCATCGCCAACCAAAAGCATCTTCCCGGCATGGCTCAGCAGACTGAGTTTGTAGACCTGGCCGCGTTCTGCGACCTGATTCCCGAGCGCGCCGAGAAGGCCGCCAAGGAGTACGGCACTCCCGACGCCAAGGTGTACACCGACTATCACGACCTGCTGGCTGACCCCACCATCGACGCCGTGCACGTCCTGACCCCCAACGTGGCCCACTGCGAAATCACCGTGGCCGCCCTGGAGGCAGGCAAGCACGTGCTGTGCGAGAAGCCCATGGCCGCTACCCCCGCCGACGCCCAGAAGATGCTGGACGCCCGGGACCGCACCGGCAAGATGCTGACCATTGGCTACCAGTACCGCCATTTCCCGGTGAACCAGGTTGCCAAGTCCGTGGTGGATGACGGCTGGCTGGGCGACATCTACTACGCCGAGGCCACCTATCTGCGCCGCCGCGGCGTGCCCACCTGGGGCGTGTTCACCGACAAGTCCAAGCAGGGCGGCGGTCCCCTGATTGACATCGGCACCCATGCGCTGGATTTGACCCTGTTCCTGATGAATAACTACGACGTGGACTACGTGGTGGGCACTTCTTTCGAGAAGCTGGGCACCCTTCTGGACCCCAAAGACCAGGGCCAGGTGAACCATCTGGGCCAGCAGGACAACTGGAACAACAAGACCTACGACGTGGAAGACTCCGCTGTGGGCATGATCAAGATGAAGAACGGCGCTGTTATCAACCTGCGCGCTTCCTGGGCTATCAACATGGTCAACGAGACCGGCGCCACCGGCGAGGCCTACACCATGCTGGCCGGCACCAAGGGCGGCCTGGACACCTTGTCCGGCCAGGTGCGGTTGAACCACGTGGTGGGTAGCCAGCCTGCTGTGACCATGGTGGGCAACAAGATCGAGTCCTACATCCCCGGCTTCAGCCAGGGCCCCGCTCCCATCTCCAAGGAGCACGACATCTGGGTGAAGGCCCTGCGCGGCGAGGGCGAGCTGTTCGTCACCGCGGACCAGGCCTTTGTGGTCACCAAGATTCTGGACGCCATCTACCAGTCCTCCAAGACCGGCAAGCCCGTCTACTTCTAAGAAGCCGCCCCAACCTTACAGCAAAAGGATGTGTTTCCCATGAACAACGTCAATTTGCAGATTTATTCCTTTGGCTTTGACTGCGGGCTGTCCTTCCTGGACAAAATCCGCAAGGCCGGGGAGCTGGGCTACGCCGGCGTGGAACTGGTGCGGGACTATGAAGGCATTCCCGCCCAGGACGTGGTGAACGCCCTGAAAGAGGCCGGCATCCCCGCTGTTTCCGCCCATGTGGGGCTGGACTTCATCGAGCAGGACCTGCCCTATCTGGCGGAGCTTGGCGTGAAGTACGTGGCCTGCCCCATGGCGGCCTTCAACACGGCGGAGGAAGCCAAAGAGCTGGCCGCCGACTTGAACCGGCTGGGCAAGCTGGCCAAGGAGTACGGCATCACCATTGGCTACCACAACCACACAGGCGAGTTCTACGTGGACCAGGGCAAGTACCTGCTGGACTGGGTGATGGAAAACACCGACCCCCAGCTGGTGGCCTTTGAGATTGACTGCGGGTGGGCTTCCGCCGCGGGCGTGAACCCGGTGGAGTACATCCAGCAGCACGCGGGCCGCATCTGCGCCATCCACGTGAAGGAGAACAACGCCGTGATCGGCGCGGACAAGCCCCAGTCCCGGCACGCCCCTGCCCAGCATCCCAAGTTCGAGCTGGACGAGGACGGCAAGCCCATCATCCCGCCGGAATTCAAGCGGATGATGGAGGAGCGGGAAAAGCTGAACGTGCCCACGGGCACGGGCATTGTAGACTGGAAGGCCGTAAAGGCCGCCGCGGACGCCCAGTGGGACGGCGAAGTCCTGTATGTGGTGGAGCGGGAAGCCAGCTACGGCGGCAAGGACCGCGTCACCTGCCTGGCAGAGGACCTGGCCTGGCTGAAAGAAAACCTGTAACCTTGCAAGACAAGAGGCTCCCCGTGAGTGAAGCGGGGAGCCTTTTTGCATCCCTGCCAAACGTGGGATTTTTTTGGCGGGGGCGTAACATTTGCCTTTCCCCTGCGACTAATAGGTGTAAGAGAAAGGAGGGAGGTTCATGACGGACCTTGTAAAACGAGCGAAGAAAGGAGACAAAGAGGCCTTCATCCTGCTGATGGACCATCACCGGCAGATGCTGTACAACACGGCGCTGCTGGTGCTCCACCGGGAAGACGACGCCTTGGACGCCATCCAAGACACCATCCTGGCCTGCTGGGAAAACCTGCCCAGCCTGCAAAAGGACAGGTACTTTAAAACCTGGCTGGTGCGCATTTTGCTGAACAAATGCGCGGACATCCAACGGGGGCAGAGCCACTACGCTTTTGTGGAGGAACTGCCAGAATCCGCCGAGGAGCCAGACTGGGACACCCGCGCGGATGTGCGCCGGGCCATGGCCAAGCTGGGCGACCAAGACCAGCTTATCTTGTCCCTGTTCTATTACGACGATTTCAGTGTCCGGCAGATTGCCGAAGCCCTTTCCCTTTCCGAAGGGGCGGTGCGCACACGGCTCACACGGAGCCGGGACCGCTTTAAGAAATCTTATTTGCAGGAGAAAGGAGAATGTTTATGAAAGACGCAGCTTTCCTGGAACAGCTCCAGCAGGAGCTCCCCCGCCGGAGCCTCTCCCCCAAGGCCACGCGGCGCTTTGAGGACACCTACAAGATGCTGGGCGTGCAGCAGGAGGCCCCGGTGAAAAAGCGCCGCCACAAGGGGCTGTGGGTCACGGCCACCGCCGCCTGCCTGTGCTGCGGCATGCTTTGCGGAGGGGCTGCCTGGTGTGGGACGGTTCTTTGAGGCGGTGAACAGCTCTTTCCAAACCATTGGCAATTCCAAGGCTGCCCACGGCGCCAATGTGGGCACCTACGACACCCAGGACGTCAACGTGGCGGCCTCCAGCGGCGATTACTCCATGGAGGTGCTGGAAGCTTTCAGCGATGGGAAAAACCTCACCTTCTCCATGGACGTGACCACCACCAGCGAGCTTTGGAACCGCTATGACTGGGTCGGCGTGGGCAGCAACCTAAACGGCGAGACCACAACGCTGACTGTCAACGGCACACCTGTGGAAACCAGCTTTAGCACCACACTGGAACGAGGCGAGGACAACCATTACACAGGGGCCGTGTCCTTTGCCCTGCCGGAAGCTGTGGAGGATGGGACAGAGCTGAACGTGGAGTTTTCTGTCACCCAACTGACCTTCCCGGACAAATTCACCTACGAGGGCTATGTGTATGTGGATGTGGATTGGAACAGTACTTTCACCGTGACGGCGGATACCAGCGGAAACCAGAGCTTTGCCGTGGATGCCTCTGATGCCGGGGTGGAGATTTTGAACGTAGATGCCTCTGCCACCGAGACACTGATTACCACCAATATCCCCGACTGGTATGACACCAACTTCCAGGCTATCCTCTACACCATGGACGGCACGGAGCTGCGCTATTCCACCCCCACGGAACCCCGGCCCGCGGATGCCACCACTACGGTGCTCACCTTCGACGGCGCCCCCGCTGGGACAGAGCAGCTGGTGCTCCGTTACTATGACGATGAGAAGGGCGCGGACACCCGAGACAAGGTAAAGGCGGAATTCCTTATTGACCTTACAAGCGGTACGGCCGCTCCCAGCTCTACCTATGATGACGGCGGGGCCCTGGATTTGGAAAGCCCCTTCCATTACAAGTATTTGGACTCCGATACTCTGCCCCGTGTAGAGAGTGACAGCGACTTTACCAATCACTTTGCCGTAACTTCTGTTCAGTACTCAAAAGGTGGAAGTTGGAGCCTTAAGGTAATGACCGATGAAGCATACCGGGAAATCCTGGTAGAGGTGTACACTGCTGGTGGAGAATTGATTGGTTCCACCGTTTCGGAGTACGGCACCAACGAAGGGCAAACCAACTGGTTCTGGGATGAGAACTCCCCCTGGTGGGGCGGCAATCAGACGCCTGCTACCACTGGCGCGGGCGGTTATCCTTACTATCTGTACCGCGTACAGTTGGATTCTCCACAGCCGTATATGCCCGCTATCAATGAAACTGTCACCGTGGTGGTAAAAGACAACGCTTCTGGCGAAGAGCTGCTGCGTCAAGACGCTCTTATGAACTGGCACAGCTTTGGCGGCTCACCTGTCATTGGATAAACCAGCACAAAAAAAGAGAGAGGTCTCCCCTCTCTCTTTTCTTTTGCGCGTTTTATTTCAGCTTCAACGCCATAGCTACCCAGCCCTTCTCCTCCAGGGGAGGAAGGGGGCCCGTTTATTTCAGCTTCAACGCCATAGCTACCCAGCCCTTCTCCTCCCGGCGCTCGATGACCTGGAAGGTGTCCTGGATAGCGGCGAGAACGTCCTGCTCCCGGGTGTCGATGATACCGCTGACGATATAGGTGCTGTCGGGGTTGAGGAAGCGGGGGGCGTCTTTGCTTAAGAGGATGACGATATCCGCCACGATATTGGCGGCCACCACCTGGAACTTGCCGGTGACTTTCTCCGCCAGGTTGCCGCAGATGCCGGTGAAGCGTTCCGCCACGCCGTTGGTCTCGGCGTTCTCCACGGCGGTTTTCACGGCTAAGGGATCGATGTCCACGCCCACGGCGGACTTGGCCCCCAGCAATAAAGCCGCCACGGACAAAATGCCGCTGCCGCAGCCCATGTCCAAAAAGTCAATGCCGGGGGTGACGTACTTCTCCAAGAGTTCCAGGCACAGGCGGGTGGTCTCGTGGGTGCCGGTGCCAAAGGCCAGGCCGGGCTCCAGATGGAGCACCGTGCGGCCCTGGGCGTCGTAGTCATCCTCCCACAGGGGGCGGATTAAGAGCTTCTCCCCCGCCGGGCTGGGGTGGAAGTACTTTTTCCAGTTGTTGATCCAGTCCTCCTCCACGCAGGAGTCCCGGTCGATTTCATAGGGGATGCGCTCCGCCTGGAAGCGCTCCTCCAGGAAGGAGACAGCCTCGGCGGGGTTGGCCTCGGGGCTGATGTAGATGTGGATGATGGCGTGTTCCCGGTCCTTTTGGAGGAGCTCCTCGTCGATGAGGTCGATGTGGGCGATCTCCAGGGCCTCCTCTTCTAAATGGGAGTAGTCCTCCATATAGATGCCATAGGGTACCAC
>ENA-UONZ01001857-UONZ01001857.1-human-gut-metagenome-genome-assembly--contig:-C93old-NODE-1857-length-19530-cov-44.488935_pt1 | contig 19530 bp, 16 predicted proteins | sample MGYA00242468_ERZ724015 | MGnify/ENA metagenome assembly ERZ724015
CAGCCGCCGAAGCGGTGCTTAAGCCGCTAGGCGGGAATTGTGCGGTGTTGCCTTAAGTGCACAAAATAGAATAACAGATAGAAAATCACCCCTGTGGCCGGATTATTCTGGCCGCAGGGGTGATTTTTTGACTATTGGGGAAGAAAGTAATTTGCAGCGAGGTTGCAAACGCTGCCATAAACCTGTAGACGATGTGTAGGGGACGATGCTTGACCGTTCCGAAACCGTAAGACAATATATCATTATAAAATTTGTGATGCTCAATGATGTAAAAGCTCCGGCGTGGTCAGGTAGCAACGCCCTGCGGCACAGGGATGAAGTACAACAAAAACAGCCCGGTCCAAACGGACCGGGCATTGTGGGTTCCTGTTTACTTTTTCTCGTTCTTCAGCTGGTTACGCAGCATGATATCGCCAAAGGTCAGGGCGTTGAACAAACCGCCGGCCTTGTTGGCCTGGCGCACAATGCGCGCCGGCAGAGGCTTGCTTTCATCGGTGGAAAGCAATACAATGTGAACCTTATCGGCCACGTCGGCATTGCCTTCCTTTTTGGTGGTCAGTACCTGCAGGTACACAACATAGGGGTCATGCATAGAACCATAGTAAATATCGTTGCCGCAGCGCACCAGCGGGCGGCCCTTATAGGTCAGACTGGGGGTAAAAGCCATCTCTTACAACCTTCTTTCGCTGTTGTTGTATCCGAAAAGCCGAAAATATAGCCTGTTTCTACATACACAGCCGGATTTTGCGTTAAAAGTCCTTGGAATCCACAAAGGATTCCGGCGGCTTTTGCCTTAAATCCGTCTTGCGTTTGCGAAATATGCGTCATTTTCTTTGTTTTCAGCTACACCTTAATCAATAAAAAATATTATACCATACAAGATAGGGGATTACAAATCTAATTTTTCGCGTTCGATCTTTTCTTCGTTCAAGGCAACGCGCTGGGTCAAAATGCGCACCTTGCTGTCCAGCTGGCTGAGCCGGATGGACATAAAAAACTGTTTGGCCAGCAGCAAAAAGATGATGACGATATAAACAAAATTGATGGGGCTCTGGAACCCAAGCAGATACGCCGCCCAGTAGGCAATGCCGGGAAAGATGGCCAAAATCAGCAGAATGCCGCTGAACAGAAGCCAGAAAATGGTATCTTCGATCTGCACCTTAGCCAAACGCACGCGGCGCAGAATATAGGTTGCGGTGATCAGGCTGCCCAACACAAGGCATACACGGATAATTGGCTGATCAAACATGGCTTACAGGCTCCTTTCCGGGTAAGGCGTTTCGGTGTCCCGCTTGCGGAACCACTGAATCAGCAAAATGGAGATGGACATTTTGACCATATATTCAATGCTGCGCCAAAAGTTCAGGTAGCTTTGACCGGCCTCGCGCTCGCCCATCGTAACTTGTACTTCGCGTACCACAGCGCCGTTTTTGATCAGGTAACTGATGGTATCCGGCTCCGGGCCATAGTTCAAATTTTGGGCAAATTCTTCCACCATGGCGCGGTTGAACAGCCGCATGCCGCTGGTGGGGTCGCAGATTGCACGGCCGGTGGTCAGCCGGATGGACCAGCTGATGATGTAGCTGCCCAGCATGCGCAGGCTTTTGGGCTTTTTTACCGTCAAAAAGCGGCTGCCAATCACGATGTCGGCCCCGCTTTCCAGCTCTTCCAGCATGGCGGCGATATATTCCGGTCGGTGCTGGCCGTCAGCATCCAGCTGCATGGCGCAGTCATACCCGTTTTCGGCGGCATAGCGCAGCCCGGTCTGGAATGCACCTGCCAGCCCCAGGTTGACCGGCAGATCGATCAAGCGGAACCCATGTTCCCGGCAGATGGCCGCGGTTTTATCACGGCTGCCATCGTTGACTACAACATAGTCATACTGCGGGTAGTTCTTGACAATGCCGTTGACGACCTTGACAATATTGGCTTCCTCATTATATGCAGGAATAACAATCAGCAATTTTGACATAACAAATGTTCCTTATCCACTTGCCCGGCAAACACCGGGCAGATGTCAGCTTTGGTTTATGATCCCCATCATTTTATCAAATACGGCATCCCATGTAAAGTGCGCGTACACATTGCGGTACGCCGCCTCGGCACAGGCATGGGCGCGGGCGGGATCATCCAGCAGGGTCTGCAGCCCGGCGCGGATGGTTTCCACCGTGGCGTCCTGTGGCTGGCCGGGCAGCACAATGCCGTGGGTATCGTCCGGCAGCAGCTCCTCGGTTCCAGCGGTACGGGTGCACACGATGGGGCAGCGGCAGGCCGCGGCTTCCAGCAAGGTGGTGGGAAAGCCCTCGGCATACCGGGTGGGCAGACAGTATACATCTGCCTGCCGCAGCAGCTGAACCACCGCATCATGCGGCAGAGCACCGGGGGTAACGGCCCCAAGGTCCGCCAGTTCCTGCTGCTGCGGACCGCTGCCAGCCGCCACCAGAACAACGCCCGGCAGCTGGGCCACGGCCTGGGCTAATAATCCGGCGCCCTTTTCGGGAATCAGGCGGCCCACAAACAGCACGATCTTACGGTCGCCAAGGTTCAGCTTGGCGCGCCAGTCTGGCGCGTGGGCGGTTTCCTGTTCCAAAGCAGCGGGGTCAATGGCGTTGGGCATGGTTCCTGCAGCCGTAATGCCAAAGGTGTGCAGCCAGCGGCAGGCAGCGGCGGAAACGCCATAGAACGGCGCGCCGGTGCCGCGCACCAGGCGGCAGGCAACCTGCTCATACAGCCGCCCGCAGGCCCCCAGCAGGCCGTTGCCCATCGGCATGTATCCGGTGGAATGGTCAATAACCAGCATGGGGATACCGCGGCGCTTGGCCGCGCGGGCAGCCCAGACGCTTTGGGTGTACATGCGGGTCTGCACCACGCAGAAATCGAGCTTTTGCGCCCAGATTTGCGCGGTCAGCGCGTCAAAGCGCGCCCCCGGCTTGATGACAGGAAAGCGCCCGTTCATGACAGGCCAGACGGGCAGGCGGTAAATTTCAATGCCATCCCCGTCAATTTCGTGCTCCGGCAGGTTGGGCAGAGCACTGGTAACCACAATGGCGCGGTGCCCGGCGGCAACAGTGCGGCGGGCAAGGTTCCAGGTGTAGCGCTCCACACCACCCACCGTGGGCAGGTACTGCGCAGAAAAATAACAAATCGTCATCGGGCAATCACCGCAAGCATGGCGTTCAGCAATACCCCGGCGTTGACTACGCACAGGCAGCAGACCAGGGTACAGGCGGACGGTTTGCCGCTGGCAACCTGGACCCGGCGGGGCAGGCAGGTAAGCAGGAACAACGGCAGCACGGGCAGAAGATACCGCCCCTGGAAGCCGTAAACGGTCTGGTAATAGGTCGGGGTCCACACAAGGCAGCCGGCAAAGGCCAACGCGGCGCACAGCAGCGCGGCCAGCGCACACCACACCCGGTAGCGCCCCTGGGGCAGCCCCGGCACGGGAACATCCTGCGCCGGAACGGCGGCATACCACAGCAGCAGATAGAGCGCCAACACCCAGAACCAGGCCAGATCCAGCGAGCTGTAGCTTAAGCTGCCGCCCACAAGGCCGCGCACCCAGTTGTCGGCATCCTGCACCACGCTGCGTACCAGCAGCATAGCCACGGCGGGCAGATTGTGCAGAATGTAACCGGGGGTAAAGGTGGTCTGGTCTTCCTCGCTGGGGGTGCTCTGGCTGTCCCGCACGGTACGGGCAGCTTCGATCTCTTTGATCAGCACGTTGCGGTCCAGCGGGTAGCGGTCATCCTCCACGCCGGGGTAGATCTGGCAGGCGGAAAGCAACTCTGCACATTCATCACTGCTGAACATGGACTTGAAAAAGTCTCGGCGGTCAGCATTGGCCAGCCGTTCCCGGCACATTTCGGCATCGGTGGTCATCAGGTCGCGGTCCAGGTAAACCAGGGAAGCCGCACTCATGAATTCATCATCGGTCAGGCTGGAATGCTCCACTTCCTCCGGGCTGAAGAAAAAGCTCTGGCCCAGAACGGCGGCGGTCACATCGCCCTCCTGCAAGGCCTGCACCCAGAACTCCAGCTCCTTCTGCGGGATCTCGGTCACGCCCTCCACGCAGTAATACAGGCGGCGCACAAAGTTGGAAGCCGTGTTTTCGCGGTACTCGGCAGGCATGTTGGCAAACCGGTTGGAGGTTTTGCCGTCACCCGCGGCAGGGGCGGCATGCAGGGTACGATTGTCAGCTGCCTCTGTTGCTGTATAAGAAACCGCGGCAGCCGGGGTAGAACCCTGTGCGGAGGTGGTTTCCGTCTGGGTAGTCTGATTTTCAAACCCAGCAGAACCGGCCACCGAGGTGACCAGCACAGCGCGGTTGATGCTGAGCGCCAGCAGCACGCATCCGGCCAGATAAGCGGCTTTTTTGGTTGCGGCGCTCTGGCCAAAGCGGCTGTTGGGAATCAGCAGGAACAACGCTGCCAGCGGCAGGTAAACCAGTTTGGCCGGTGCCAGCAGGATGCCGAACACCGCCAGCGGCAGCCACAGCCGCACCGGCAGCACCGTGCCGTCCTTGCAGCCAAAAATCGCCTGCATACACAGCGCAGTAAAGGCAAACGCCAGCCCAAGCAGCAGGGAATCCCGGCTGAAAGAAGCCGCCAGATGCAGTGTCATGGGCAGCAGGGCCGCCGCAGCGAATACCCGCCTGCCAAACGGCGCGGCTTTAACGGCCAACGCTGCTAACAAAGCGAACACAATTAAATTTGCTGTGCGCCCCAGCATCAGCGCCGGAACAAAGCCAAGGTGAAAAACATATGCCAGGAACACCGCTGCCGCGCTGAACAGGTACAGCGTGGGATTGCGGTCGGTCTGCAGTTCTTCCAGCGCAGTGTGGCTGTCAAAACTGTCAGGGGTGGTGGTGAACAGATTTTCGCTCAGTTCCTGCCAGCTGAACACGGTGGTCTTTTCGTTTTGCAGCAGAGGGTCAAAGTCGTGCTCGCGGCGGTAGGTCATATCCAGCGGCACATTGCCCATCCGCCATTCATCCGGCGAGAGCATGTTGGCCCATTTGCAGGCTAAAGTAAAGGACTGGTTGATGTGGTATTTTTCGTCCGGTGCGGCATAGGGCGGCAGCACAAAGCTGTACAGCATGCCAAAGCAGAGCACCAGCACAAACACCAGCCGGTGCAGCGGCATGCGGCCCCGCATGGCAAAATAAATGCCAAGGAACACCACAACACTGGCCAGCAGCCCGACCAGCAAAAAGAATCGGGTCAAAAATCCGCCAATCTGTTTGTAAGTCACCAGCAGCGCCAGCGTGCCGTCCACGGCTTCGCCGTTTACGGTAAAGGTATCGTTCCACAGCACAGCGCCGTTGCTGCAGCCCACGGTCAACCGGCCGGAACCGGTATACTCCGGTTTCAGGGTCACGCGGTAGCGGCGGCCTGCGCTGCCGGTCACGGGGGTATCCAGCCCCATGCCGGTGTACTGCCCGGCCACAATGTTCGCCATATCGCCGGTGGAGCGGGCCAGCACCTCGCCGGTGTCGGCATCGGCAAGTTCCAGGTGCAGCTCACCGGTGGGTTGGCCGTTGCTGGTGCCAAACACAAAGGCCATGGCCAGCAGGTCATTGTCGGTATCAAAGGTCTGGGCAGCGCCGTTGGCTTCGTCCAGCTCGGCGCTGTACTGGCTGTAATCATCGCTGATGCGCTCCGACAGGCTCTTGTCATTGTTGGGGCGCACCGCGGCCAACCAAACCAGCACCACGGCCAGCAGGCAGGCAGCAGCGGCGCACAAGGTGGTGCCCAGCGGGCTTTTCAGAAAATCCTTTATTTTGCTCATACGGGCTCCTCCCGGTTTTGGTGGTTCAGCGTTCAGGGGGTGTCCAAAACAAACACCGGAATATTTAACGTTTCAGCCGCACCCATCAAATCTTTGCGCCAAAGGCTTTTTTAACGGCGGCAGGCAGGCGGCCGTCCCGCAGCAGGATCTCTTCCACCGTGCCGCGCACAGCGCCCTCGCCGCCTTTTTGGCGGCAGATGAAATCCGCCCGCCCCAACACAGGGCCGGCAGCATCGGCCGGGCAGGCCACAAAGCCGCACAGAGCCATGGCGGTCAAATCGTTCAGGTCATCGCCGCAATAGGCAACATCCTGCTTGGTCAGGCTGTGCTCAGCCATAAACCTGCTCAAAAAGGCGGCTTTGTCGTGTACGTTCTGGAACAGATAGTCAATGTGCAGGTCCTGGGCACGGTGGCGCACGGCTTCACATTCGCGCCCGGTGCAGATCATAACCTGCATCCCTGCCGCGTGGGCCAGCACGATCCCGGCCCCATCCTTGATGGCAAACTTTTTCAGCTCGTTGCCGGTGGAATCATAGTACACGCCGCCGTCTGTCATGGTGCCGTCTACATCCAGAACCAAAAGTCGAATCATGGGCAAACCTCGTTATTTTGCGTATTCGCTGGGGGTGATAAAGGTCACATCCAGCCCGCAGGCTTTGATGGCACCTGCCATGGCGGTGTTGAACGCAGCTCCGCGCCCGGTGTGAGCGTGCAGCAGGCTGTCGGCATAGGCGGGGGCACCGGGCTTGTAGCCATCGGCCCCGGCCAGCAGCACAGCCTTGGCACCGCACAGCCGCAGCAGCCGCAGCAGCATCAGTACACTGTTGCTGCCAAGGGATGCATTCTGCACATCCGGGGCCGCCAGCCGGTCATAATTGACCGCCAGCGCCCCCTGCGGCAGCGGCCGCAGGTTGGAGGTGAGCACAACAGGGCAGGGCAGGGCAGCAAGGTCCAGCTTTTCAAACCGCTTGCTGTTGGTAAAAAATGCGTAATCCGGCTGGCAGAATTCCGGGCAGAAATTGGCCGAAACAATGCAGTCCGCCTTGGCGGCGGCCACAGCATTGCGCCCGGTTTCCTCCGCCAGGCTGGCACCGGGGGCCAGCACCAGCACGGTCTTGCCGCCAAACGCGGTGCGCAGGGTATCCAGCGCGGCGGTGTCGTCAATGGCGCGGTTCTGGTATTCGCGGTACAGGCGGTCGGCATAGTCTTTATCGTATGCGGTGGCCTTGCTGCGGTCAAAACCGGCCAGAATATGGTTGATGTCCCGGTTGGTCAAATCGCCTTTGTCCAGATAATGCTCGGCGTAATCGCGGTGCAGGTTGTACCGTGCGCTCAGGAAGTAAGCCGGGGTGTAACCCCAGGCTGTCTCGCCTTTCAGCGGGGCGATATGGTCCTGGATAGCGTCCATCATCTCGTCAATGTCATAATGGCAGCCAAGGGTCTCGTTCATATAGTCGGCAATCAGCTCAATGGGCAGGTTGCCGGGAATGCGCCCCATGCCCATCAGGCTGCCGTCCACAGTGGTATCGCGGCCCAGGTGCTTGTCCAGAAATTCCTGCGCCAGGCAGAAAGAGAGCGCCATGTTCTCATGCAGGTGCAGCCCCACACGGATATCCGGGGCCAGGTTGTGGTCCACCAGGCTGACGATGCGCTCTAAGTCACGCCGCCGCATGCTGCCGAAGGTATCCACAATGGAGAACTGGTACGGGTGAATCTCGTTTACCTGGTCTAAAATCCACAGCAAGTCTTTGTCGGCATAGCCCATAATGTTGATGGGGTTGATGGACAGCTTGTACCCGCGGGCCTTGACTTCGCGGGCAAAATCCATGCCTTCGCGGATATCGTAATCGTGGGCGGTAATGCGCAGCATCTCAATGCCGTGCCCCTCATAAGGGGACAGCTTGGCAATATCATAATTGGAGCGCATGGCCATGCCGCTGTACATGGTGCTGCCGGTGTGGGCAGGCAGCAGTCTGTTCAGCTCTTCAATGGTGTTGCAGACGGTCACATCGGGGTTGTAGCCATCCACATTGCGCAGAAAGCCCACTTCCACAATGTCAGTCCCGGCACGGGTCAGCGAGGCGATAATATCTTTGGCTGCAGCAAAGCCCCAGTTCCAGCTGTTCACATAGCCGCCGTCACGCAGGGTGCAATCCAACAGTTTAATATCGGGCATTTATTCTTTTCCTTTCAGGATTTCGCTCACAAGGGCAAGGTCCTTGGGGGTGTCAACGCTCACAGTCTTGTACGGGCTGACGATGGCATGTACCTTGTGGCCGTTTTCCACAAAGCGCATCATATCGTTCTCTTCGGCTTTTTCCAGAATGGACTTCGGTGTTTCGTGGTAGAACGCCAGCGCCCGGCGGGAGTACAGCTGGATGCCGGTCACCTTCTCGTATTCAAAATCCAGCGTGCCTTTGGGGTAGGGAATGGGGCTGCGGGAGATCATCAAAATTTCCCGTGCGGCGTTGGTCACGACCTTCTGGTTGGAAAAATCGATCACATCCGCGGGGTGCTCCATCCGGTTGGTCAGCACGGCGACATAATACGGATCCTCCGGCAGGGTATCCGGCAGAATCAAATCAAACGCCTTTACGTTGATCAGCGGCTCGTCACCCATGATCTGCAGATACAGGTCGGCTTCTACCTTGGTGGAAACCTCCCAGATGCGCCCGGTGGGGGTATCATGGTCGGGGCTGGTCATGCAGTATTCCATGCCGTAGGTGCGGCAGGCTTCGGCAATGCGCTCATCGTCGGTGGCGATAAACACATCATCGAGCTTTTTGCACTTTTTGGCTTCCTGGTACACCCACCAGATCATGGGCTTGCCCAAAATATCCGCCAGCGGCTTGCCCGGCATCCGCGTGCTGGCATAACGGGCGGGAATAACGCCGATAAGTTTCATAGTAAGCAACCTCCTAAAAGAAGCATTGGCTCCCCTTTGAGGGGAGCTGTCCGCGCAGCGGACTGAGGAGTGGTTCCCTAAGAAAGAGTTATAGATTGTTATGAAAATCTATTTGGATATCCGCATCAGAATCGTACGCTCAATTTCGGCTGCAACACCCTCCAAATTGAGAAGAACGTCCCGGTTGGAAAACCGCAGAACAAAAATACCAAACGCCTGCAAATAAGCAGTTCGGGCAGCATCCTGCTGCTGCCCCTGCGGTTCGTAATGCTGCGAACCGTCAATTTCAACTGCCAACTGAGCAGAAGCACAATAAAAATCAAGGATATAGGGCCCAACGCTCTTTTGGCGTGTGAATTTGTAGGGGCAGGGACGCAGATATTCATACCATAATTTGCGCTCCGCATCGGTCATATTTTTGCGCAGAGAACGAACATAGGCAAGATTGTTGGAATTATGCGGCAGGCGCATAGAATGGTACGTCCCCTTCCGGCTTATAATTTAGGCGGCAGTAAGGGAGCCACCCCTCCGACCTCGCTTGCGCTCGGCCACCTCCCCTCAAAGGGGAGGCATTACCCCTGCACCAACTTTTCTGCCTCTTCCAGCCCCACAAACACCTTTTCTTCCGCGGCGGTAAAGCTGCGCAGGACCCAGCTTTGCACGGTGACGGCGCGCTGGAATTTGAAGGGCAGGCAGAAATTGAGAACCTCGCTTGGCATGGTGCGGGGCAGGATAACAGCAGTAGGGAACAGCTTGGAATAATCCGTGGTATCCCGCGGGTGGGTTTTGATAAACAGCGGTTCTGTGCAGTATTTCTTGGCAACAGCCGCAAACATGGCGTCCTGGGTGGGCTGATCCATCAGGCCGTCCAGCACAAAGCTGCGGGGCAAAAGCAGGCAGGCACCCTGCACATGCTCCGGCAGGGGGGCGGCCAAAAACACCCGGCGGATAATGGCTTTTTCTTCCTCCATCAGGCTTTCCAGTAGCTGCGCTTTGGATACCGTTACCAGCTTGTCTACGCCAAAAATGCTGCACCGCGCGGCGTCTTCGCTTTCCACCGTGCGGCAGCAGGGGCTGTCGCCCCAGTAACGGTAGGGGCCGCGGGGGTTGGTGCGCTGCTCGTCCAGCAGGTGCTGGTCAGGGTCCAACGTGCCGCCAAAGGTATCTTCGCACAGGGTATAAACCCGGCGCTCCCGCTGCAGGTAGCGCCCTAAAGCGCTCCAGTCATTGCTGATGTACACATGCCCCTTGGGCAGCGTAAAATACGGCTTGCGGAACGGGTGGCGCAGGCGGTAAAAGTCGCTTTCACTGTTCTGTGCGTCCAGCTTTTCCTCGTCCACGATCAAAACAGCGTCCCACAGATCCGGCGCGGCGTCCAGCAATTTAGCGCGCAGGGTTTCGGCTTCCGGCACACAGGTGCTCAGCACAAGGGTGGACTTGCCGGGGCGGCTGCGCAGCGCGCGCACCAGCGCGATTAACACATGATACAGCGTGTGGCAGATGAAAATATCACCCATCGTATCCATTCTCCAACACTTTGACCGGCGGGAAGTGGATGCGGCCCCAGCCCGGTGCCCATTCCGGCATGGTCAAATCGCCGGAGGTTACCTCAAACGCAAACTCGGTCACTGGCTTGTCCAGGCAGACAGCCTGGGTCAGCACGCCGTCAAACACATCCACATAGAAGAAATACTGGCCTTCGCCCAGCAGGCTGGGGTCAAACTCAAACTCGGTGGTATACAGCTTGCCGGGCACGGCGGCGCCCAGGTTGACCGGGTGGGTAATGCCCACGGGGGTCGAATCCCGGAAATGCAGGTTCAGCTTTAAGTGTACCCCGGCAAACGGCTCCGAAACACGCCAGGTAATGCGCACCCGAATTTTTTCGGTGTCCGCAAACACACTGGATTCCTTGCCCACAAAGTCCAGCGTTTCCAGCCGCATCCGCTTGCCTGCGCTGGCGTTCATGCGGGAAACATCCAGCAGGTCATAGTGGACCACGTTCACATCGGTGGTTTCCATATACACGGCAATGGCCTGTTCTACATCGCCGTCAAAGATCACGCGGCCCTGGTCCAGCACCACGCAGCGGGTGCACAGTTGGCGGATGGTGCTCATGTTGTGGCTGACGTACAGGACGGTGCGGCCCTCCTGCCCGGCAACATCGCTCATTTTGCCCAGGCATTTCTGCTGGAACTTCATATCGCCCACGGCCAGCACTTCGTCCATTACCATGATCTCGCTGTCCAGGTGGGCGGCAACGGAAAACGCCAGCTTGACGAACATGCCGCTGGAATACCGCTTGACGGGGGTATCAATAAAATCGCCGCACTCCGAAAATTCAATGATCTGGTCGATCTTGGAATCGACCTCGGCGCGGGTCATGCCCAGAATAGCGCCGTTCATGTAGATGTTCTCGCGGCCGGTCATCTCGTTGTTAAAGCCGGTGCCCACTTCCAGCATGGAAGCCACCCGCCCGCGCAGCCGGATCTCGCCCTCGGTAGGGGCGGTAATGCGGGACAAAATTTTGAGCAGGGTGGATTTGCCTGCGCCGTTGCGGCCGATAATGCCCAGCGCTTCGCCTTTGTACACGGTCAGGTCCACGCCGTTCAGCGCCATAAAGGTTTTGCCAAACAGGCGGGCGTCCGTGCCAATCACGGTGTTGGGGTCCTCTTTGCCGCGCACACGGGCCCACCAGCTTTGCAGGTCATGCGTCAAAGTGCCGCCGCCGATCTGGCCCAGTTTGTATTGCTTTTTCAAGCCCGATACCTGAATGACGGGTACGCGCTGGTTTTGTGCATGTGTCTGGTTTTCCATCTGCGCCCCTCCTTACACGGTATCCATAAAGGTTTTTTCAATGCGGCTGAACAGCACCACGCCCAGCACAAGGGCGGCTGCGGTAACAATCAGGCTGTAGATCAGGCTGCCCACTTCCACGGTGCCGGTGCCAAGGGTGCCCATGCGGAACACCTCGATCGGTGCAGTCATCGGGTTCAAGCGCATCAGCATCTGCAGCCGGGGGGATTCCTCCAAGCTGGAAAGGGGATAGACCACAGGAGAAATGTACATCCACAGCTGCACGCCAAAGCTCACAGCAATGGCAAGGTCACGGTACTTGGTGGTCAGGGCGGAAACGATAATGCCTACGCCCAGGCCCAGCAGCATGACTTCCAGCACCACCAGCGGCACGGCAAACGCCCAGGCCGTCAGGTGTACACCGGACCCGGTCACGGCAAAGTAGACCCAGAACAGAATGTACATGACAAACTGGATAAAGAAGTTGATCAGGCTGGTCAATACCTGGCTGATGGGGGTGGTAAGCCGTGGGAAATACACCTTGCCGAACACCTGGCTGTTGGCCACAAAGGTGTTGGCCGTGCCGTTGATGCAGGAGGCAAAAAAGGTCCACACCGTATTGCCTGCCATGTAGAACAAAAAGCTCGGCGTACCGTCCGTAGAAAGCCCGGCAATGCCGCCGAACACCACGTTGAACAGCACCGTGGTGATAAGCGGGTTCAGGATGATCCACAGCGGCCCCAGGATGGTCTGCTTGTACATGACGGTAAAGTTGCGCTTGACGAACATGACAATCAGGTCACGGTAGCGCCACAGTTCTTCCAGGTCCACATCAAACCAGCCGGTGCGCGGCCGAATAACGGTGGTCCATTGCGTATTATCCCCGGCAGGGGTCTGGTTGCGTTGCTCTGCCATAAAAAGCCCTTTCAAAAATAGATATTTCAGGGGAATCCCCGATACATACTTATAGACAATTCATTGTACCATAATCCGCGGTAAAAAACAATGTTTGCACTGTGCAGAAAGCGCTGCCAAAACAAAAACCGCCCTGCAGGCCCGGAACAGGGGATGCAGAACGGTTCAAAGAGTTTATTTTGCGGTCAGCCTGCGCCAGCCGGTGCGCAGCAATGTCCAGCAGCCAAGCAGCAGCAGGGAAAGCAGGATGTCCCACCCGATGCGGCAGGGCAGCGTGAACAGAAGGCGGTCTTTTTGCCAGATGGCACTGGTAAACACATCCATATGGTGCACAAAGAACAGCCACAGGCTGTGCCGCCCCAAAAAGCTGAGCGCCGGCCGCAAAGCGTTATTGGCGTTCAGTTCACGGCACAGATGGCAGAAGATCCAGATGCCGCATACACTGATGGAAGCGCACAAAATGTAATTGGAGTATGTGCGGGAAGCAAGTTCAATATAAATGCCCTGCTGGCAGCACCATGTCCAGGGGATCAGCATGGCAAGGAAAAGCGGGACCCGGTAACGGTCCAACAGTGCCTGATGCTGGCGAAACAGCTGCCCCAATGTGAGGTACATGACAACGACCATTGCAACATCCAGACATTGGGGAAGATACTGTACCTGCCCGATGTATGCCCCGAACAGCATGACAATGAAACTGACGGCAAAATCCCCTTTGGGGAACAAAAGCCCCAGCAGCTCCCAGATCAGCTTGCCCCAGAACAGTGCAAACAAAAACCATGGCATGCCGCAGCTGGGAATGCCGTCGGCAGGGTTACCGCTGGCCCAGAACAGGGTGATGGCATTGTAGCGGGCAATATCCCACAGGTTGGTCAGGCTTCTGTCATCAGAAAGGAAAAAGTTCAGCAAAACGTTGAACACCTGGACCACACCCAGCACGGGAACGATCAGTGCAACAAAGTCCTTCCTGACCCGGCGGGCAAAACCCTGCCAGGTATCCGGGCGGCGGGCCGTATAGCCGGTCAGAAAGAAAAAGGCCGGCATGTGGAACGAAAAAATGAAATTGCGCATCAGGTTGCCGTAGGGCAGGGTGTGCCCCACAATCACCAGAATCATGCACAGACCTTTGGCGGTATCAATCCAGTCAATGCGCTGGCGCACGGCAGGGTGCGGAGCGGCGGATTGTTGAACAGCAGTCATACGGCGGTCTCCTTCGGTCTGGACATCACTGCTGCTTGGGCGGGTTCTTTTTCTGTTTGTCATTGCAGTGTTCCTGGCAGCTGGCGCAGTTGCCGGTGCAGCCGCCGTGCCAGCCCTTTTCGCTGTTGGCAATAAAACCGATGGCAACGCCGAGCAGAACAAAAATAATAACCAGAACAAGGATACTTTGAAGTGACATGGAAAAAACCTCCCTATGGGTTAAGCGAAAACAAAGTGACAGGTGAATACGCTGCCCTTATGCCAACCCCAGCAAAACCCCTACACAGTGCACGGCAAACGCCACAACCCAGGCAATGCCGCACTGCATCAGTACCACACCCAGTGCAGCCCGGCCACCGCCCAGTTCCCGCTTGACAGCGGCAATGGCTGCAACACAGGGGGTATACAACAGCGTAAAGATCAGGAAAACCAGCGCAGTAAACGGGGTGAACAGCATGTTCAGCGCGCCGGTATCGCCGCCCAGCAGGACGGTCAGGGTGGAAACAACGCTTTCCTTGGCGGTAAAGCCGGTGATCAACGCAGTGGAAATGCGCCAGTCGCCAAAGCCAAGGGGCTTGAAGATGGGGGTGATCAGGCTGCCAACCAAAGCCAGAAGGCTGGAATCCGGGGTGGCAGCAACATTCAGGCGGGTGTCGAACGTCTGCAGGAACCAGATCACGACGGTTGCAACAAAGATAATTGTAAAGGCACGCTGAATAAAATCACGGGCCTTTTCCCAAATCAGCTGGCCGACGCTTTTGGGCGAAGGCAGGCGGTAGTTGGGCAGCTCCATCACAAAGGGTACCGGTTCACCGCGGAAACAGGTCTGCTTGAGGATCAGCGAATACAGTATACCACACAAAATGCCGAAAAGATAGAGGAAAATCATGACCGGTGCACGCCATACCCGCGGGAAAAACGCGGCGGTGAACAGAGCATAAATGGGCAGCTTGGCGGAACAGCTCATGAACGGGGTCAGCAAAATCGTCATGCGGCGGTCACGCTCACTGGAAAGGGTGCGGGTTGCCATAATGGCGGGAACCGAGCAGCCGAAGCCCACCAGCATGGGCACAAAGCTGCGGCCCGAAAGCCCAATGCGGCGCAGCAGTTTGTCCATAACAAAGGCCACGCGGGCCATATAACCGGTATCTTCCAGGATGGACAAAAAGAAGAACAGGATAACGATCGTGGGCAAAAAGCTCAGCACGCTGCCCACACCGGCAAAAATGCCGTCGATCACAAGGCTGTGCACCACCGGGTTGATCTGATACGCCGTCAGGGCGCGGTCCACAACGCCGGTAAACCAGTCGATGCCAAGGGTCATCCAGTCCGAAAGGGTGGAGCCCACTACGCCAAAGGTCAGCCAGAAAACAAGCGCCATAATGCCCGCAAAACAGGGCAAGGCAGTGTATTTGCCGGTCAGGATCTTATCAATGGCAACGCTGCGCTTATGCTCCAGGCTTTCGCCCGGCTTCACCACCGTGGCGGAGCATAGCTTTTCAATAAAGGTAAAGCGCATGTCCGCAAGGGCGGCTTCGCGGTCCAGCCCGGTCACGGTTTCCATTTCAGCAATGGCGTGGCCCAGTATATCTGTTTCATTGGGGTTCAGCTGCAGGGCTTTTTCAATCAGGGCGTCTCCCTCCACCAGCTTGGTGGCGGCAAAGCGCAGCGGCAGCCCGGCGGCAGCGGCATGGTCCTCAATCAAATGTCCGACAGAATGGATGCAGCGATGCACCGCGCCCCTGGGGTCTGCTGGGTCACTGCCTGCCGTGCAGAAGTCGATGCGGCCCGGCAGCTCCCGGTAGCGCGCCACATGGATGGCATGTTCGATCAGCTCGTCAATGCCCTCATTTTTGGCGGCAGAAATGGGAACAACCGGAATGCCCAGCTTTTCTTCCAGCTGGTTTACCATGATGGTGCCGCCGTTGGCGCGCACTTCGTCCATCATGTTCAGCGCCAGCACCATGGGGGTATCCAGCTCCATCAGCTGCATGGTCAGGTACAGGTTGCGCTCAATGTTGGAAGCATCCACAATGTTGATAATGCCGGACGGGCGCTCGCTCAGGATAAAATCCCGCGTGACAATCTCCTCGTTGGAGTAAGGGGACAGGGAATAAATGCCCGGCAGGTCCGTTACGGTGGCTTCCTTGTGGTTGCGGATCACGCCGTCCTTGCGGTCCACCGTAACGCCGGGAAAGTTGCCCACATGTTGGTTGGAGCCGGTCAGCTGGTTGAACAGCGTGGTTTTGCCGCAGTTCTGATTGCCGGCCAGGGCAAAGGTCAGCGGTGCACCGGCGGCAATGGGGGCGCCGGCTTTGCGCTCGTGGTAGCTGGCGGCTTTGTCCAGCTCGCCAACGCCGGGGTGGGCTACCACCTTGTGGCGCTCTTCGCTGGGGGCGGCGCGGTCCGTTGCGTGCACGCTGTCAATTCCAATTTTCTGCGCATCGGCCAGGCGCAGGGTCAGCTCATAACCACGCAGCTCCACTTCAATGGGGTCCCCCATGGGGGCCGTTTTGCGCAGCGTTACCTCGGTGCCGGGGGTCAGCCCCATATCCAGCAGGTGGTGGCGCAGCTCGCCCTCACCGCCTACCACGCGGATGATTGCATCCTGCCCAATGTGCAGGTCACCTAATGTCAGCATATTGATTCCTCTTTTTTGTACGGCAAGGTAATGCAAGCCGGTTTATTTCGACTGAATGGCATGAATTTCGCTCATGAACGCGTAAAGTTTACCACGTTTAACTTGCGGCGTCAATATATCAGGAAAAACTGTGAAATGCAGGCTTGAAAAATGCACAATTTCTGGTGGGGCGGGCAGCCATCTTGCCGCAAAATGCTGAATCCAATATTTATGCATTGACTTTGAATATTTATGTATTATACTAGAATTTATCCTGATGCAGCTCCGGAAAGAGGGAAAGTTCCGCCGCTGCGCTAGGGTGTATCTGAAAAGTCGAAAGTATCGTCTATTTCTACAAACGCAGCCGGATTTTGCGTTAAAAAGCCTTGGGCAATACCGCATAATTCTAAGTGCAGATACGGCGAGCGAGGTGCGGCAGCTGCTAAGCCAAAAGCGCAGATAATACTGGATGTCTTATCGAGCATTTTGGCAACGCAGATGCCGTGCCGCAGCTGCCGGAGCGGTGCTTAAGCCGTAAGGCGGGAATTGTGCGGTGTTGCCCTTGGAATCCAGAAAGGATTCCTGCGGCTCTTTGCCTTACATCCTGCTTGTGTTTGCGAAATGTCCGTCATTTTCCTTGTTTTCAGATACACCTTGAAAATCAGAGAACCATGAACAAAGAAGGTATATTGTAATGAAAAAAGCATTGTCTTTGATGACTGCCGCTGCCTTGGTCCTGAGCCTGGCTGCCTGCGGTTCCACCGCTTCTTCTGCTGCATCTTCCGAAGCCGCTTCCCCCGAGGCCGCTTCCAGCGATGCTGCATCTTCCGAGGCTGCTTCCTCCGAAGCAGCCAGCGAGACGGAAACTGCTGAGCTGTCCACCGTTGAGCCGGGCAAGCTGATCATGTCCACCAACGCAGCCTTCCCCCCGTACGAGATGACCACCGATTCCGGCGAATTTGAGGGCATCGACATTGAGACCGCACAGGCTATTGCTGACAAGCTGGGCCTGGAGCTGCAGATCGATGATATGGACTTTGACGCTGCACTGCTGGCTGTACAGCAGGGCAAGGCCGATATGGTTATGGCTGGCGTTACCGTTACCGACGAGCGCCAGAACGTGATGGACTTCACCGATTCTTACGCAACCGGCATCCAGTCCATCATCGTTAAGGAAGATTCCGATATTGCCAGCGTGGATGACCTGGCTGGCAAGAAAATCGGCACCCAGCGCGGTACCACCGGCTACCTGTACTGCTCTGACGACTTTGGCGATGAGAACGTTGTTGCTTACGACAACGGCCTGACTGCCGTGCAGATGCTGAACAACGGCCAGGTTGACTGCGTTGTTATTGATAACGCTCCCGCTAAGGAATTTATTGCTGCCAATCCCGGCCTGAAGCTGCTGGACACCGCTTACGTGGAAGAAAGCTACGCAATCGGCGTTGGTAAGGGCAACACCGAACTGAAGGATGCCATCAACACCGCTCTGGAAGAGCTGAAGGCCGACGGCACCCTGCAGACTATCGTGGACAAGTACATCACTGCTGAATAAAGCAGCTTTTTCACAAGTGCCACAGGGAGGTGGCCCGCAGGGGCGCCTCCCTTTTGTTGGTAAGACCGTAAAATAAACGCCCGGTGCCCTGGTGCCGGAACACAGGAAAGGTGTGGAATGCGGATGGCCGCACAATACGAAATGCTGACCCAGCTGGCGAAAGCTGGTACAAAGCTGGATTTCGGGCAGGATCTGTTCGTCAAGTTCTACCAGGCATTTATTGCCTCAAACCGCTGGCAGCAATACCTCAAAGGGGTCATCCCCACGCTGTATGTAACGGCAATTGCTTTGGCGATCGGCGTGGTGCTGGGCAGCGTGGTTGCCCTGGTGCGTGTTGCGCATGACCAGCAGCGCCGCGGCCACCACAACCCGGCTCTTGCCGTTGCCAACGCTGTATGCAAGCTATACGCCACTGTGATCCGCGGCACCCCCATGATGGTGCAGATGCTGATTATGAGCATGGTTATCTTTGCCAACAGCCGCAACTTTACCATGGTCGGCGCGCTGGCACTGGGCATTAACTCCGGTGCATATGTTTCGGAAATTATCCGTGGCGGTCTGATGGCCGTTGACCCCGGCCAGATGGAAGCCGGCCGCAGCCTGGGCCTGAACTACATGACAACCATGGTGCTGATCGTGATTCCGCAGGCCATCCGCTCGGTGCTGCCTGCCCTGGGCAATGAGTTCATCATCCTTCTCAAGGATACCTCGCTCATCACCGTTATTGGCGGCAAGGAGCTGCTGTACGCTGCACAGGGCATCATGAACCGTACTTACGAGCCGATGTTCCCGTTGTTCGGCGTGGCGCTGATGTATCTGATTCTGGTTATGATCTTTACCTGGCTGCTTGGCAAACTGGAAGGGAGGCTGGCGAAGAGTGATCGTCGTTAAGGACTTAAAAAAGAACTATAACGGTCTGGATGTGCTCAAGGGCATTGACCTGACCATCAATAAGGGCGATGTTGTCTGCCTGGTTGGGCCTTCCGGCTGCGGCAAGTCCACTTTTCTGCGCTGCCTGACCCGCCTGGAAGAACCGGACGGCGGCACGGTTATGCTGGACGGCAAAGAGATCACCGAACGCGACATTGATACCACCCGCGCCCAGATGGGCATGGTGTTCCAGCATTTTAACCTGTTCCCCCACCTGACAGTGAAAAAGAACATCACGCTGGCTCCGGTGCGCCTGGGCCGTATGAGCCAGGCTGCTGCCGACAAGCAGGCCATGGAACTGCTGGAGCGCATTGACCTGGCCGATAAGGCGGATGTTTACCCCAACATGCTTTCCGGCGGCCAGAAACAGCGCATTGCCATTGTGCGTGCACTGGCCATGAATCCTGAAGTGCTGTTGTTTGACGAGCCCACCAGCGCGCTGGACCCCGAAATGGTAGGCGAAGTTCTGGAACTGATGAAAGAACTGGCCCGCGATGGCATGACCATGGTGGTGGTGACCCACGAAATGGGGTTTGCCCGCGAGGTTGCCAACCGTGTGATCTTTATTGATGAGGGTGTTATCAAGGTCGATAAGCCCCCGCAGGAGTTCTTTGAGGACCCCGACAATCCGCGCCTGAAAGCGTTTTTGTCCAAGGTACTGTAAATCAAACTTTTGTCCGCCCCGTTTAGAATGGTGAGAGCTGTTCTGGATGGGGCGGATTTTTTTAGTTAGGAGGGAGGAGTTTTCGGCGGCAATTAGAAATTAGTAGTTAGGGCAACACCGCACAATTCCCGCCTTACGGCTTAAGCACCGCTCCGGCGGCT
>ENA-UONZ01001859-UONZ01001859.1-human-gut-metagenome-genome-assembly--contig:-C93old-NODE-1859-length-19511-cov-16.248458_pt1 | contig 19511 bp, 15 predicted proteins | sample MGYA00242468_ERZ724015 | MGnify/ENA metagenome assembly ERZ724015
TTGCCGTAAAGGCAGAGGGCTACCTTGCCTATCAGAACGACAAGCTGCAGGTGATCTACCCGGATTCTCTGAGCCATCAGGTCAAGCAGGGCGAAACCTTCACCTATTATGTGAAAGCAAAGGACCTGAACGCGCTGACAGACGGCCCTGTGACCCTTACCTACTACCCTGACCTGCAGTACAGCGAGTTCAGCGCCAACTGGGAGCTGGCCGCAGATGTTCTGGAACCGGAGCTTCCCGGCACCTCCACGAACTGATCCCAGGTGGAAGAACATATAGGTAAAAAACGGAGGAACAAGCCATGTCTTATACATTTTCCCGCCGCGCATTCCTGAAGTATTCGGCAGCCACCGCAGTGGCTGTGGCCAGTGCCAGTCTGCTGGGCGGCTGTGAATATCAGGATCCCAAAAACCCGGTCTGCAAAACGCTGCCCGGCGCGATCAAAAGCGATCTGCAGGTCATTGCCGGCCTGAAAAGCATGAAGATCGAGAAAGGCACTTGCACTCTGGAGGTGGACATTGAGTCTGCCCGTGCAAACCCCATCCCGCTGGACCCCTACCGCTTCTCTGTTGCCGTGAAGGATGCCGAGGACAAGCCGGTCTATTTCAGCGGAAACAACGGCGGCGTGCGCATTCTGGACGCCGAGAACAGCCTGATCCAGCAGAAGAAACCTGTCACCATCCATTTGGCCGCCGACCACTTCCCCGAGTTGAAGGATGACGACACTGTACTGTTCCAGTACATTCCCATCCGCGAGAACTCCGAGTTTTCCATGACTTGGGAGATCACCAAGGAAGTGTACGACGAGTTCATCGCAAATCAGAGCACCAGCAAGAACTGAGCGTATCATAGCTGAACTATGACCGCAGGCCGCTGCACAAGACTTTGTGCGGCGGTCTGTTTTTGTGTGCGGGCTGTTTTGTACTGTGTGCGGATGATTCAGGCGCTGCACCGCGCGTTGCGAGGCACTTGGAGAAAAGTGTTGACGGCAGCAGGCTTTTTTGTTATACTGTATAAGGTTTATTATGGAGATGTATCGAAGCGGTCGTAACGAGAACGACTCGAAATCCAAGTGGATGCTTCGCCGGATGTCTCCATATCACACGAGGGAACGTCAATTTTGATGTCTTGACAGGCTTCAAAGCCTGTCTGAACGATGCGTTTTCTAACAATATTCTAACAGCAACTGTTCCAAGTTTCAAGGCCGATTTGCGATATACAAATCGTAAATTTGCCATGAAAATATACTTGGAGATGTATCGAAGCGGTCGTAACGAGAACGACTCGAAATCGTTTTGTCCTTAATCGGGCACGTGGGTTCGAATCCCACCATCTCCGCCAGAAGCCGCAGATTCAAACGAATCTGCGGCTTTTTCTTTTGCATCAAGCAGAGAAAGACCGCTTTTTTCTTGTTGCAGTACGCTTTATATATGAACGATAAATCCATAATTACTTGGGGAATTTGGATTCTCCCAAAAGGTTCGCAATGACCCAAGCAGACCCCTGTTTGCTCTTGTAATCGAGATGTGCGTAAATGTCAGCGGTGGTAGAAAAGGTGCTGTGCCCCAGCCATTCCTGAACCTGCTTCATAGATACGCCGTTCATCACCATCAGGCTGGCGCAGCTGTGGCGCAGATCGTGGAAACGGATGTGCTTCAGCCCGTACTTGGTCAGCAGCCAGTCGAAGTGCTCCGTCACGAAGTTCGGGCGGATCAGCTTGCCTTCCTGATCGGTGCAGACGAAATCCAGATACTCGGTGCTGTAACTCTTCTTGAACAGCTTACGGTAAAGCTGCTGTTTTTCCTTCTGCTTCAGAAGTTCTTCTTCCACAGCCGGGATCAACGGCAGGGTGCGGCAGCTGGTCTTGTTCTTCATCACATCGCTGACCACAGGAACGTACTTGCCGTTCACCAACTGTTCCGTTACCTTGTGATTGATGGTGATGGACTTGCGCTCAAAGTCGATAGACGACCACTTCAACCCCAGTACCTCGCTGCGGCGCAGGCCATAGTAGGCCGTAATGAGGATGCACAGGTGCAGGGGGTCATCCTGTGATACTTCCAGCAGCTGCTGGACTTCATCCTTGGAGTAGAAGTTGGGACGGAAGCTGTTCTTCTTCGGGCGGTCAACTTTCAGCATCGGGTTGGTTTCCAGATAGTCCTTGCGGACGGCATCCTTGAACGCTTTACCGAAGATGGCGTGGTAGTGAATGACCGTGTTAGTGGTGTAGCCCTCCAGCAAGATCTTCTCCTGAAACTCATCCAGCACCTGCGGTGTGACCTCGCACAGCTTCAAGCCCAGCGGTTCAAAATACTGCGTGATACGCCCGGTGATCATCCGATTGTAGCTGATAAAGGTTGCAGGCTGAATGGATGCCTTATGGACTTGCACCCACTCGTTGAGATAGTCCAGAAACAGCATCTCCGACTTGTTGACGGGTTGGAGGGGCAGCGGCAGGGGCTTGGCGGTTTTAGCATCTACTTTTTCGTAGGCTCCGCCCCGCCCTGTGGGCAGCTCCCCAGTCTCATCATAGTGGAGCAATACTTCCCGGAGCATGGATTCCGCCTTGCGCTTGTTGCCCCGGACGGTCAGACCTGTGGAGATCCACTTGATCTTCCGCTTACCGTTGGCATCATAAAGATTGACCACGAAATAGAAACGTCCATTTTTCTCTTGGACAGACCCTGTAGTTTTCATCATAAACCTCCTTTGGGTCAACAGGCGTGCTGTCCGTTGCTGCACCCACAGCATACCACATCCAGCGGCGGATTTCCAGCCGGGAAGGTGCTCTGTCCGGTGAGCAGGAACTCGATCACGCTCAGCTTCGGGATACGGTAGGTGCGGCCGATTTTAAGCGCAAACAGGCGGCGGGAACGGATCAGTTCCCCGACCGTGTGGCGGTTCAGACCAAGCATCTCCGCAGCCTGCTGAAGGCTGACGGCATCGGGGTAGCCGGGAAACATCTGGGAATAGGCATCGTTAAACTTCATAGGCACTCCTTCTGCATAAGTAGTTTAAGGTCAAAAAGTGTGTCATCCTTTGCAGCAAGGCTGCGTTCAGGTGACAATGTAAAGAGAGCTGGCAGTAGTTCCAACTCTCGCATCGCAGATAGACTTGCAGCCCATCTGCGTCAATATGATATAGGTCTCCCATATTCGCCCTCGGCACCCTAGGAGTGGGGAATCGTCCGGCAGCGGATTCACACCGCACCATTGGCATTTCAGCCACCCCGTCTTCGTTATGACCGGGCTGCGAGTTACAGAAGTACCTTTTGTGAAGTACCGGACGATTGAACTATTCTGTTTTCAAAGAACGGAGTTATATAGAAGATCCTCGGAATTTAAGGCTTCCGAAAAATTGTCCCTCTAATTGGTAGCCGACGAAAAAGGTCATTTCGTAACATTGAAAGCAATCTTGTAAACAAAATGTCATAATAGTCCGAGAGTCGGCTTGAAAAAGATGCTTTCATATACGAGCCATTGAGAACGAATGTTTTACACCCATTGGCGAGTTACTGTAATAAAGCTGTAATAAAATAGAAATGGGACTATTTCAAAAAGATGCCCTACACTTGGTAGGCATCGAGAACGCCTGTTTCGTAGCATTGGTGAGAAACTTGTAATGGAATTGTAATTCTTGAGACCGAATCTCCGGCTTTGAAAAAGACCTCTCACTTGGTAGCCGACGAAAAAGACCAAAAGACAACCATCTTTTTGAGAATTAACAAAAAGGTCACAAATGACCGGCCTTCAAAGAGGAGGTTCTATTATTAACAGAAAAAGTGGCCTGAAATGGGGGGTGTTGACGCTGTTTTTTTGCCTTCATTGAAGGTTGAGCGCGTTCCCTCACTTGGTAGGCATCGAGAAAGGCTGGTTGACAACCTTCATTTTGAAAATTAACAGAAAGTTAACAAAACAAGATGCGCCGAACAAGAAACAACCGCCGCCCACTCCGAGAAAGAGTGGGCGGCGGTTGCAATTCAAATTTTTGATTCAGGAAATCAGATGCTCGCTAAAATATCTGTCAGTGTGGCGACAAATGCTTCATCCTGCTCCTTCGTCCGCTTTGCGCTCCCCTTGGGGTGCTTTCCGGCACGGAGGAGCTTTTTGTTTTCATAACGCCGCAGCATGAGAGCGTCTATGTTGTCGGCGGTATATTCCAGACCATTCTGGTTCAACACCCGGGCGCACTTGGCAAGGCACATACTCGCCAGCCCATAGTCCTGTGTCACGACAATATCACCCGGCTTTACCCGGTTGACAAGCGCAAAGTCCACGCTGTCTGCACCTTTATCGAACACCAGTGTCTGCGCACCTTCACGCTCGATTTGATGAGAGGTGTCACACAGGATGGTAACTGGAACACTGAACCGTTTTGCAACCTGCAAAGTCAGATTGACCACCGGACAGCCATCTGCATCAATTAAAATTGTCATGCGTGTTCCTCTATCACCCACTGAAATGCTTTCGCAGTGCGTAGGTCGGCGTCTTTGAAGTGCCCGCCACTGTTCCATTCAAGCGTGCAGTCTGCGCCACGCGCTGTAAGCCGACTGTGCAGGGTGCGGATGTCATCGCCTACCGCAGCCATGACGGTGTTTTTCGTGTGCTCTTCCTTGTCGCCAAGGCTCAGATAAATGTGCTGTGCCTGTATCGGGTGCTGCCGTTCAAACTCCATCCAGCCCGGAAACCAAACAGAGGGCGAGGCGGCGGCGACACCGTAGAACAGATTTGTCTGGGTGGAGGCCCACAAAGCAAACAGCCCTGCCAGCGAGTAGCCGCCCAGAATGATTTTGACGTTTTCCGGGAGATTGAACTGTTGTTTCAGCGTTGGCACGACCTGTTCTGTCAGAAAGCGCAGGGTGTCCCCAGCATTTCCACCGAAACCTTGCTTTCCCCAAACAGCAGGAGACTTCCACGGGGAAAGTGCGTCATTCCAGCTTTCCGCTGGGATGGCCGCAAACAGATACTTTCGGTTGCTTTGTGCAATAGCAGCCACTTCGTCATCCATGCTTTGCAGCTCGTGCTCGCCTGTCATTTGGAGCAGCAGATATTCCGCATGGGCTTCGCCGTAAATGCGGCAAGGTCGGTTCCTGATTTGCATTGTCTGTGCAGTCACTGCGGCATCCTCCCGAAAAAACTTTGATAAGCCCAGTATAGCAACTGAAAAATCATTTTGCAATTCAAAAGGCGTTCATAGCCGTAGCAAGCAGTGTCTTCGTATATACAAAGACCATTTTGCGTTGCAAAATGCTTGTTGGGAAATCCCAAACCCTTGAACTGCATCCGACGGATGCAGGCTACGCGTTTTTGCAAAACGCTTTTGCGACTTGCAATTTTGTTCATCAAACTTGTATTTCTTTGCCGGAACCGTTGCGCTTTGCCGCCCAACTTGTTATTATTAAACGTGAAAGAACTTTCACAGAGAAACGGAGAAAACACCATGCCTACTTTGGAATGGATCGGAAAAAGCAAAGTTGTCAATCATCATCAGGAAGTGCCGTTCCGTGTGTTGGAGCGTCAGTATAGCTTTGACGAAATGGGCAAGCACACCGAGGACAACGGCAGTGATAACATGATTATCCACGGCGATAATCTGGAAGCCCTGAAAGCTCTGCTGCCGCAGTATGAGGGCCGGGTGAAGTGCATCTACATCGATCCTCCTTACAACACTGGCAATGAGAAGTGGTGCTACAATGATAATGTCAATGATCCACATATTCAAAAGTGGCTGGGTGAAGTAGTCGGCAAGGAAGGCGAGGATTTGACACGCCATGACAAGTGGCTCTGCATGATGTATCCTCGGCTGATGCTGCTGCAGAAGTTGCTGGCGGATGATGGTGCGATTTTTATTAGCATTGACGACAACGAGCTTTACAACTTGAAATCCATCTGTGATGAAATCTTTGGTGCGAGCTGTTTCGTTTCCAATATTTCGTGGCAGCGCACTTATTCCACTCGAAACGACTCTAAAGGCATCGTAAACGGGGTGGAGCATATTCTGGTCTACAGCAAACAGCCGGGATGGAATCCTAACAAGTTATCTCGTACCGAAGAAATGAATGCACGTTACTCTAACCCGGATAACGATGTATGTGCATGGAAAAGCACAGATGCTTTTGCACCCGGAGCTACAACGCATCAAGGGATGGTTTATGCTATTCAGAATCCATTTACAGGCGTACTTCTTTACCCGTCTAATGGACGTTGCTGGTCGTTAGGACAGGATCAGATGTTTGAAATCATGTCGCAGTGGGGCAAGTATGAATTGCGCGAGATAGCGGATGCTCAGAAAAGAGCATCAATATGCGGAGTGTCAGAAGCGCAGGTTAAAAGTGGTGTTAAAGCAATCATGCTATCGGACAGCGTGAAAGATGCTGCACAAAAGGCAGCTGCGATTTATAATCGCGGACAGTGGCCATTGTTCTACTTTGGTCAAGGTGGAAAAGGTGGAATTCGTAGAAAAACATATCTTGATAATGTCGGAGGTCGCGTTCCTACAAACTTCTGGCCGTTTTCTGAAACTGGTCATACAGATGAAGCAAAAAAAGAAATGTTGACGATTTTTGACGGGAAGGCACAGTTTGACACGCCTAAGCCTCGCCGCCTTATTGAATTTGTGCTGAGGATTGCAGGTTCTGAGGATGCGCTGATTCTTGATTCCTTTGCCGGATCTGGCACAACTGCCCATGCGGTGCTGAATATGAACAAAGCGGATGGAGGACACCGCAAGTTTATTCTGGTGGAGATGGGCGACTACGCCGATACTACGACTGCTGAACGTGTGAAGCGTGTGATCAACGGCTATGGCAAAGGCAAGAACGCCGTAGAAGGCACTGGTGGCAATTTCAGTTACTACGAACTGGGCGAGCGGCTGCTTCTGGCGGATGGCAACCTGAATGAAAGCATCGGCACGGACAAAATTCGTGACTACATCTGGTATACGGAAACGAAGAAACCTGCGGTGAGTCAACAGAACGGAAACCCATATTTCCTCGGTGAGAACAACCACACCGCTTACTATTTCTACTATGAGCCAGACCAGATGTGCGTGTTGGACTATGCCTTTTTGTCTACCATCCCGGAAAAAGCGGAAAACTATCTGATTTATGCTGACCGCTGTGCATTGAGTGAGAATGACCTGCTGCGGTTTGGTATTACGTTTAAGAGAATTCCGCGCGACATTGCGCGGGTGTAAGGAGGACGGCTCTTATGGAATTGAAAAATTATCAGAAAGCCGTCATTCGGGATTTGGAACGCTATCTGGAAATTCTGATGCAGACAAAGAACATCGAAACTGCCTATACTCGGCTCTGGCAGGAGAAAGATGTAAAAGTCGGATTTGGCGGAATGCCCAAGTATCAGAATATTCTGCCCGGTGTGCCAAATGTCTGCCTGAAAGTTCCTACGGGCGGCGGCAAAACATTTTTGGCTGCAAATGCCATCGAGCCGATTTTCTCCGCACTGGGTGTGGTAAAACGCCGTGCAGTGGTTTGGCTGGTTCCGTCAGATGCTATCCTGACCCAAACCTTGGCTGCATTGCGTGACCCTGCACATCCTTACCGCCAGAAAATTGATGTTGCCTTTGGCAGCCGTGTAGAAGTGTATACCAAAGAACAGCTTTTGATGGGGCAGCACTTCAATATCTCTGCGGTCAACGAGCAGCTTTCCATCATGGTGCTGTCTTACGATTCGTTCCGTGGCAAGAAGGAGCGGCTCAAGGCCAAGCAGGAGAACAGCAGCCTTGTTGCGCTGGCAAATGCACTGGGCGAACCTGATATGCCGCTGGAAGATACTGACCCGACCGCCTTGATGCAGGTCATTAATCAGCTGCATCCGCTGGTCATTGTGGACGAAAGCCACCATGCGCGCAGTAACCCAAGCAAGCAGATGCTGCAAAACTTCAATCCCTGCTTTGTGCTGGATCTGACGGCAACGCCCACTAAGGAAAGCAACATCATCTCCATTGTGGATGCGATTCACTTGAAACGCGAGAACATGGTCAAGTTGCCTGTCATCGTGATGAATCGCAACAGCCAGCAGGATGTGCTGCATGATGCCATCGAGATGCAGCGGACACTGGAAATTCACGCAAAAGATGCCTACGAAAAGGGTGGCAGCTACATTCGCCCCATCGTGCTGTTTCAGGCGCAACCCAAGAGCACAGAAAATGCAACGACCTTTGAAAAACTGCGCCAACGCCTGATTGCAGCCAACATTCCAGCAGAGCAAATTGCCATCAAGACGGCGGAGATCAACGAGTTGAAAAATGTGGACTTGCTGTCGGAAAAGTGTTCGATTCGCTTTATCATTACAGTCAATGCCTTGAAAGAGGGTTGGGACTGCCCCTTTGCGTATATCCTTGCTTCGCTGGCGAACCGCACCAGTCAGGTGGATGTGGAGCAAATCGTGGGGCGTATTCTGCGCCTGCCCTATACCCGGAAACATTCTTCTCCGATCCTGAATACTTCGTATGTTCTGACCTCGTCTGCGGACTTCAAGCGTACGCTGGACGGCATCGTCAAGGGCTTGAATAACGCAGGCTTCACTGACCACGATTACCGTGTGCAGGAAGAAGCTGCCCCGGTCGAGCCGCTGCCCAAAGTGGAGCAGACCATCTTCCCGGCACAGCCGACAAACGAAGCAATGCCCGCGGCATCGGCGGAAGAGGAAGAGTTTTTGGATTTCGACCCGACACTGTTGGGCAGCACCTTGGCAAAGGCAAGTGTTTCTCCCTCGGTGCAGAATATTTTTGACCGCTCTGAAAAGGAACAGAATGATTTTGATGTTGCTATGCAGCAGCACCAGAATGACCCGTTGAGCGACTTGCCGCTGGAGGTGCAGGATAAAGTGGATACCTCTCATGTAAACCCGGAGTTTTTGGAGGATGTTCACACCCTCAAACTTCCGAAATTCTGCCTAAAAGTACAGCCATCGCTTTTCTCGCTGTACGACAGCGAAGAACTCTCAAAGGAAAACCTGCTCAGCAACTTTACGTTGAAGGGAAAACCCAGCGCAATCGACTTCGGTCATCTGGATGACGATTTGGCGCAGGTCGATTTGGAAGACTGCGATACCACGACACCGCGTATCTCCAAGCTGAAAGATGATTATCAGCAGTACATGAACAGGCAGTTTCCACTGCTTCCGGGCGAGGATAAACTGCGTATCTGCAAGGATATTATCCACAAGAGCCTTTGCAAGATGAACGCGGTGGATGACAATGAACTGCGGCGTTATGTCGATGGTATCGTGGATAATATGAACCGCGAAGAGCTAGACGCGCTGGAACGGATGCCTGTTAACTTTGCAGCAAAAATTCGTGCATACGTCATGCAGCTTCAAGAGGAAACTGCACGAGAAAACTTCTACAAGTGGCTGGAAACGGAGAAAATCGTATGTGAACCCCGCTTTCAGTTGACGGAGTATATCACCCTCCCGGATAGCACTTCTTCAATGAGCAAGAGCCTGTACCAGACCGAGGGCAAGATGGATGGTCTGGAATATAAAATGGCTCTTGCAATGACCAACATGGACAATATCCGTTGGTGGCATCGCAACCCGGAGCGTAACAAGTTTTCGTTCTGTTTGAACGGATTCCGCAACCATTACCCGGATTTTATCGTCCGCACGACCAGTGGAAAGATTATTCTGATTGAAACCAAAGGCGACCAGCTGGAAAATGCAGAGTCCAGAGAAAAAATTCGTCTGGGTCGTGCATGGCAGGATGCCGCTGGCAAGCAGGCATACCGCTATTATATGGTGTTCCAGAACAAAGACTTGCAGATGGAGGGTGCATACCGATTTGATGAGTTTTTGACGCTGTTGAGGGAGTTGTGATAAAAAACGATTTTATAGCGTCACAAGCTTTAAGATTGAAAATATAGGTATACAAGAACAGTTTTTTGAGATTATCATAGTAAAAGTAATGCTAAATTGGTTTTTGACGATATAATGGCATTGGCGGAAAGAGTGTATATTATTCTTTTGCCCAACTTTTAGAGAAATCTTAAATGTTCACTTTTTGAAATTATTGCAAAGGATATTTTTGAAAATGAGAATAATTGACCTGTTCTCTGGAGTTGGAGGACTAACATTTGGATTTTATTATAGAAAATACAAAGACCATTTTGTCAGGAATCGAAAAAATCAATTCGTTTTTGCAAATGAATACAATCCGCTTGCAGCTAAAGCATACTCTGAAAATTATCCTGATATTCCTATGAAAAACTGCGATATAAAGTCCTTGAAAGAAAGTGACATAAGAAAATGGATTGGATCGGAACCAGTTGATTTGATAATTGGTGGACCACCATGCCAGTCTTTTAGTACCGTTGGACAACGAAATTACGACGAAAAAGCACAACTGTATACGGAATATTTGAGAGTGTTAAAAATTGCTCGTCCAAAAATGTTCTTGTTTGAAAATGTCCGAGGCATTTTATCGATGAGAGAAATATTCTATAAAAGAGATGCAGCTGGAAATATCTTGTATGAATTAAAAGATGTTGAGGGTAGAGAGTCGTTAACGCCGCGAAAAAAGCCTGTTATAGATCATTATGGTAAATCTGTTATGGAGATTTTAAATGATCAGTTTTCAAATCTTGGAAATGGTTTGGGCTATAACATTTGGACGGAACGATTGAATGCTATGGACTATGGAGTTCCTGAAAATAGAGAAAGGGTCTTCATTGTAGGCATCCGAAACGACTTGAATTTAAAATGGAACTGTCCTCCAAAAGAAAAGTCTGCGCACCTTACTATAAAGGATGCAATATCCGATCTTCCAGAAGTTTTAGAAGGACAAAGCATAAGTTCTTATCAGCAGCTACCACAGAATAAGTATCAAGAACTCATGCGACATGGGTCAAATGAACTAACGCAACACTTCTGTGGGTGTTATAGTGAAAAAATCAGAGCTGTTATACAACATGTGAAGCAGGGCGAAGGAAAAAATGAATTTAATGCATTGGTTGATTCTGGTAAAATCGATAAATCTTATAGGCTAACATCTGGCTATGCGAATACTTATGGACGTTTAATAGCGGATCAACCATCACCTACGATAACCAACAATTTGACAACTGTTTCTAGTTTGAGATGTATTCATTATAGCCAAAATCGTGCATTAACTCCACGCGAAGGAGCGAGAATACAATCATTCCCAGATTGGTACAAGTTTGAGGGATTCAAATCGGATGTTTGTACACAAATCGGGAATGCTGTTCCTCCATTGCTGGCTTTACGACTAGCATCACAATTTGAGAAAACTCTGAAATGAGGTAAAATCAATGGACAATACCAATGATAAAATCTTTTTCAATTTCTCGTACTTTGCACTTAAACTGTTAGGCAAGGGATTATACTCAAATCCATGGACAGCAATAGCGGAGCTTGTTGCTAATGGACTTGATGCTAAGGCAACCTGTGTACGAATTTTTATCGACATGAGTGACAAGAAAAACTCTGAGATAGAAATTTTCGATAATGGTACGGGAATGACATATTCAGATCTTGCAGAAAAATATGTTTTAATTGGAAAAAACAAACGAGAAGACCTTTCGCTAGATGAAGTTTCAAAGAACAAAGTTATGGGGCGAAAGGGAATCGGAAAACTCGCAGCTTTATATTTATCTAGTAAATATTATCTTATATCAAAATCTGCCGGACAAGAATCCGCATGGTATTTTGATATGAGCAACGAGCGCGAGTCTGAGATACCATCGTTAAATAGAGTTAATCTTTCTCAAGTTGAAGTTTTGTCAGCAGAATACTGGGATAAGCTTACTTCTGGAACGATGATAAAGCTTAAAAATGTTGACCTGACAAACATTGGAATTCAGTCAATTGAAGGGCTAAAGGCTAGACTTTCGGATTATTATGTTCTGGATTCTATATCCGGAAAAATCGAATTAGCTGTTAGGTATCAAAAAAATACGCCAATTGGATTTCAAGAAGTAGCAAAAAATATTGCATTTCGGAATTTCTATGCTCTTTTTGACAACAGCGAATCGAATATAAAAAGTCGAATAGCCGAAAGCGTTTATTTTCCATCTGCGGATGACACTGTTCGAAGAAAACCAAGACATACTGTTATTATTGATGAATCAGCCTATAACACCAGTGGAACACGACATTTTGTTAAAGAGGATGGTTCTCTTTCGGAAAAAGAAATTCCGTATAGCTTGACCGGATGGATTGGAATTCATGCCAGCATAAAAAAAGATGATGCACAAGTTAATGATCCATTATTTTTGAAAAATAAGGCATATAAATCCACACAATTAAGACTTTATGTGAGAAAAAAACTTGCTGTCGAAGATTTTATGCCGTATTTGAAAAACACACAGGCATTTTCGAATTATATAGAAGGCGAAATCAATTTTGATGTACTAGACGATAATTCTTTGGGAGATATTGCGACATCTAATCGACAGGGGTTTGCTGAAGATGATGAACGTGTTGCCTTGTTAATTAGTTTGGTAAAGCCGATTGTTTCCACTTTGATTGTGCAGCGTGTGAAAGTTGGACAGGAGATTCGTGAAGAAGAAGATAAAATAAAAAAAGAGCATGAGGCTGCGCTTAAAGAAGCCGAAGCGGCACGCCAAGAGTTAGAGATAAAGAATCGTGTCACCGAAAAAAAATTGGAAGTCGCTTCTGATAATATTCAAAAATATAAAGCCCAAAGCTATACTATTTTTAGCGCGATTACGGAAGACCAAAAAACATTCTCGGCAAAAACTCACTTGGTAAAGACGAACGCCCTAACGATAAGGAACAGTGTAACAACTTTGGCTAGAAAAATAGGAATTGAAAATTATAGAGAACTCGGCGCAATCTCGGTTGCCACAGATAAAATTTTAAGTTCATTGAAATATAGCGCAATTGCTAAATTTAATATTGAAGATGCTTCAATTAAGGAGGACTTGTTTGCTTTTTGTCGGGAATACTTAATGAATGTTCTCCAACAGCAGTATTTCAATATTCACATTTCTGTTGAAACTTCCGGCCAGCATATAATTAAATTTCAACCGCAAAACATTTCTCTTGTTTTGGACAATTTTTTGTCTAATTCACAAAAAAGCCATGCCAGAAACTTTAATTTATCGATGGAAGATATTTCGGGGAAAGCCTATATTGAATTATGGGATGATGGTGATGGCTTTGGAGCAGTAGATTTAAATGAAATATTTGATTTCGGGTTCAGCAACACAGGTGGAACAGGAATCGGCTTATACAATATTAAGACGGTTATCAAAAAAATGAAGGGAACCATTTGTGCGGAGAATGCAACACCCTCTGGAGCAAAGTTCATTATTGAAATGCCATAAAAGAAAGCGTGCAGAATATGGATATGACGTATAAAATTCTGTGGATTGATGATGCAGAAGACTATGTTGACTCAACAAAAGAACTTGTAGTTCAAGCTATTCAAAACCGTTTTATGGATGCAGACATTGAAAGCTATAGCGACTATGATGAGTTCAAAAGTGAAAAGCTAGAAAATTTTGATGCAACATCCTTTGATTTTTATGATTTGATTCTTATGGACTTTGCACTATCTGGTACAACTGGTGATGCTGTGATACGCGAACTTCGCAGCAAGGAAATCTATACAGATATTGTTTTTTATTCAAGCGACAAGGAAAACATGGAAAGTTCTCTAAAAAATTCTGATCAATTGAATGGTGTTTTCTTGGCCGATCGTGCAAATCTTCTGGAAATTATAGGCCGTGTTGTTCAAAAAAATCTAAAAAGAGAGTATCGTATATCAAACATAAGAGGGCTTATAATGGATAGCACCTCGGAATTTGACTATATTTGCCAATCGACAACAATAGCGTTATTTGAAAAGTTAAGTTCAGAACAACAGGATGTGATTGTCCGAAAAGCAAAGGAGTATGTTGAAAGTGCTGCATCTAAATCTGGACAAAATTTTGAGGGATTAAACAAAAAAGTAGGAAAATCATTTATAAAAAACGCGATTCAATCCGTTGAGTATGTGATGGATAATAAGGATCGTTATGCTCTTATGGGGTTGATTGTGAAATTTTTTGATGACGGACCGATTGCTCAAGAAGATTTCTCACAAAAATATAGTGATGAGTTGATTAAACCTCGAAATAAATTAGCACATGCTAAACTGGTGTACGGAAAATGCCATCAAAAATTACATCCCATAAAAAATCGAAGCATACCATCTTGTGATGGGAAATGTGACAGCTGTTCAAATGAATATGATATGGAAAAATGTGAATCTTTAAGGGCGGCGATTTATAACTATTATAAAGTGTTCCAAAATATTGAAAAGAAAACGAATGAACTTGTTCCTCTCGAATGATTTATGATGTATGGTTGTCACAATTTTATATACATAATGAAGCGGAGATAATTATATAATCACAAAGAACTTTCCGAGTGAAAAGAAGTCTCTGGTTGAAAATAATAGATACTGTACCTCATAAAAAGCCCACAGGCCAGATATAAAATCCGGTCTGTGGGCTTTACTATATTTTCAAGTGATGTGGTTCAAACCTTGGAGTTCAAATACTCTACCAGTTCCCAAATCGTTGTCAACGGATTGCTCTGCCGTGAAATCGGTTCGAGACCCTGCTTCTGAACTTGGTCAGCACGAGCTTTCGCTCTCTGAATCGCAGTTGCCTGCAAAGGCTTCAAAACGTCAAAGTAATCCTTGTTCTTCTCATAATCGGGGATTCTGTTTGGCTGTTTCAGCAAGCGGATCAGTGCTTGACAATCTTCGAGCTCTGCCTGCTGATTTACAAAGTGCAACAGGAACCACAGCTCAAAGGATGGATTGGAGTAGGCCAGATGATAGCCTTCCTTTTGAGCGGACTGTTTGGCACGCAGAAGAACCTCGTTGGAGTTATCGTCACGGTCAAATACGCACCAGATGGAGTCACCATCTTCCGGGTAGTATGGATTATTGCCCATCGTTGCTTTGGCCTTTTGCACAAGCCTGTCGGCAGACTTGTACTGAGAAGAAATCGGGATAATGTCAATATTGCATCCTCGACTGCGGAAACGCTTAAAATAACGAATCTCCGTTTCGCTGCCCTCGCAGATAAGATACACGACCGGATTGCGCTTTCTGGTGTGGACAGATTTGCGGCTGATCTCTTTTATTCTGCCCATACTGCATTCCCTCCAATGAATGGAATCGCTCCATACCGTCCTTGCAGATAGCCCTTGGAGATGTTCTCACCTTTCCGGGGAGAAAACTCGGTCAGAGCGTAAATATCGGTCTGCATGGTCTTTTCGTCCTTTTCGGCAAACCAGATCTGATCGCGCCGCAGCAATGTCAGGTCGAGAAGTCCGGTATCGTGCGTGGTGAAGATGAGTTGTGCATGGTTTGTATTGATAGCGGCATCCTGCACCATCTCGATCAGATGCCTTGTCAGCAGCGGGTGCATACTGGATTCGATCTCGTCTACTACCAAAACAGAGCCTGCTTCTAGTGCCGCAAGCCACATACCGATGCGGGAGAAGAACCGTTGTGTTCCAACGGATTCCTGCCCCAACGGAAGCCAAAAGCCTTTAGAAGTGCCATCTTCGGCATCGAGAGTGTGCAGTGCGGAAATGATAGGCTCTTCCTTGGAGCCTGTAATGCGGATGTCCTTGATACCGAGGTCTGCATACAGCATTTCATGCAGGATACGGCTCTTTTCAGAGCCGCCCTGCCGGATGGCAGACAAAGTTGCATCCAGCCGCATTTCGGTTCCCATAAAGCCTGTCAGCTTTTCAAAGAACCACAGATACGCTTTTTCGGTCTGGGGGCAGTTCCACTCGTTCGAGCTGGACAGATAAAGGCGGTTTTCAGCAGTTCGTCCAGCAAGCGTGAACTGCTCTTGAATATTCTCGCGGAACTGATAACCATTGCCTTCTCTGGAAAAAACCAGAGCCTCCCGGCCGTTGGGCCAGTGATAGAGATATTCGGTCAGGACTTTGGACTTGTCAAACGAGAACCCATAGGCATACTTGATGCCGCCATAAAAATAGATGGTTTCAAAGCTGGTCGGCTGTGTAGGCTGGTCGGTGAAAGCAAACGGCTCTTGCGGAAGGGACTCACCTTTCAGCAGCTTGGCATATCGGCCACAGACCATTTCCCGCATGAGCAGGAGAGCATGGAGAACATTGCTCTTCCCGGCTGCATTTGCGCCGTACAGTGCCAGCACAGGCACAAGCTGTTTCTTCTCGTCCGGCGAAATCAGGCAATCAGACAGACTTTTATCCGTAGATGCTTTCAAGCTGATAATAGCCGTGTCCTTGATGGAGCGGTGGTTGGTGACTGAAAATTGAAGCAGCATCGCGATTCCTCCCAGATGATTTTCTGAATCCAGTGTACTCTATTCTGGGCGAAAAGTCAAATTTTGATTTTGAAATTTGCAAATATTCCGCAAAAATCAAGAATAAAATCTAAAATATCGGCTTTTGATACCATTCGGATGCTATCAGGGATCATTCTGCATACACGACTTCCCTCACCACTACCTCTTCAGCCTGCGCTTTCAGCCCATTCATGTGCGCCACCCAGAGAAGCTGTGAGCGCTCTTTGTCCGGCGCGGGGTACTTGTCTAACAGAGTGGTCATCGTGCGTTCCAGCCACTCGCAGGCCGTTTTCTGGGCATCCTGCAAATGCGGCCAGAGCGTACCGTTCAGCAGCATCTTGTTGTACAGCACAGGACGCTGATTCTTGAGATAGGCCAGCCGCATCCGGCCATATTTGCCCAGCGGTTCGGAATCATCGGTCTGCGGCAGGGTGAGCAGGGGCAGCTGATACTCCCCAACCTGTGCGTAATGGATCTCGGTGCGGACGGCGTTCGTGTTCTTCATGGAAATTCTCCTTTGCATTTTCAACAAGTGTTGCGTTCTTTGTGGAAAACGGCGCTTACTTCTTCCGATTCTGTACAGTCAGCCAGTTGCCCTGCGCCTGATAGTAGTGCTCCATCGTGGTGGGGGCGTTCAGGATGGTGGTGCGCAGATAGGCCATGATGTTCTTGATGGGCTGGGTGGTGTTGGACATCACATCGAAGATGTACTCAACGTGCTGGCTGGTCAGCTTGTCCAGCCGCAGCCGGATGGCTTTGGTGGTCTGCGGCTGCTTGCCGACGTACTGGGTCTGCCGAGGACAGCAGTACATCTCCACAATGTTGTCCAACAACTCCTCCAACTTGTCGGGGTCGTACCGCTGGGCAAGAGTGTCGATCTCCAGCCGTTCCCGAAACTCCTCCCGCACCTGTGCTTCCATCTGGTCAAAATCTGCGGATTCGTCTGTCTGCCCTGATAGATTAGTACTTTGTCTTTTAGTATTTTGTTTATTAGTATTTTGTTGCGTTGCCTTTTCCAAATTGGGCTCAGCCAAATTTGGAAAATCCAAAAATGGTGAAGAACAAGGTTTCATGCGGCTTTTCGGGCTTTTGGTTGCGGACGGGTTCGATGGCCCGCCTTCCTTGCCGGGAACGGCAGGATCGTCCTCAACAGGCGATTCATAAACCTGATAATCGTAGTCGATGATCTGCCCTTTGGCATTGCGGACTTTCTGACGGCGGACGTAGCCGTGTTCTTCCAGTTCCAGAACAGCGGTGCGTACACTGTCCAGACCATCCTTGCAACCAACGGTCAGCCCTTTCAGGCTGTAATCCCAATCGTCCGGCAGGGAGAGCATATAGGACAGCAGTCCCTTGGCTTTCAGGGACAGCCTCTTATCCTGCAGGTGGTGGTTGCTCATGACGGTGTAGTTGACATTTTTATTGACGCGGAATGTTGACATGGCGGCTTCCCTTTCAGCCCAATGCGAGCAAGAGAAAACGCAGCATTTCCCGGCTTTCGGGAAACGCTGCGTTCAGACAGGGAAGCCTGCTGTGAGCTGGCACAGCAACGGCAGCACTGCATATTTCTAACGGACATCTAACACAACTACACCTGAAATGCAGCCGCTGACGGCCTGTGTGAAAAAGGCTTTTTCTAACGTCATTTCGCAAAAAGCGGCTGATTTTTGCCTGCAAATTGCGGTGTGACGTGCCTTTTTGGAGGTTACAAGAATGCCCTCAGCTGCCAATGACAGCCGCGAGGAACCAGCTTCATCCAACAATTTCAAAGACTCGAAATCGTTTTGTCCTTAACCGGGCACGTGGGTTCGAATCCCACCATCTTAGCCGCAAAAAAAGCACCGGCTCAGGCTGGTGCTTTTTTTGCATATCCAACCGGATTTCTCCATCCTTCAAAAAATATGTATCAATAATTTTTGCTCAGAGTCTTCTCAAGCGTATAGACAAGATGAATTGTCGCTTCACTGCGCGTACACGTTCTCCCTTAACACCACTTCCTCCGGTTCGGCACAGTCTGCTGTTTCCGGTGGCTGGAACGTAAACGATACGCAAAAGACCGCCTCCGCGTTTGAAAACGGAGACGGTCTTTTTGTCGGGAAACAGTTCCTTCGCGGCTCACTTCAGCTTGCTCAGGTAGCGGTAGATGGTGGCCTCCGAGGAGCCCAGCTGGGCGGCGACCTCGCTGACGGCACCCTTCATATAAAAGATGCCCGCGTGGTGCAAGGACTCCACGATGCGGATCTTTTCCTCCATGGTCAGCCGGTCGGGCGGCAGCCCGGCGCTGCCGGTCACCTCGGCAATGGCATTCTGTACGGCGTCGGGCAGGGAACTGACAAAGTTCTCCACCCCGATGCCGGTAGAGGAGGGCTCGGTGTGCGCCCCGCAGAGGGCAAGCAGCTCCTGCGCGATGCGGCTGTACTTGCCGGCATCAAAGTTGATGCAGAGCATCCCGATGAGCTGGCCGTTGTCCTTGATGAACATGGTGGAGGAGCGCAGCCGCCCCTTGGCCTGCGAAGCGCCCTGATAGCCCGCCAGATAATCCTGCTTTTCATACATCCGCTCCTGAATGAAGCGCAGCGCCATGTTGGAAAGGGGCGCACCCTCGGTGCGTCCGCTGATGTGGTTGTTGACGATGGCAACAATGGTGCCGTCCTCACTGGTAAGGTCGTGCAGAACTACCTCGTAGTCTGGGCCCAGCGCCTCCCCCAGAAAAGATACCACTACGCGATAAGGCTCAAGTCTTGCATCCATCCCGTTCACCTCTTTTGTACTGCTGGAGCGCGTGAGAAAAAATTCTCACACGTGTTCTATCGCTATCATAGCAGAAATGACAGTTTTTTACAATAAGAAGGTGCGTTGTATCCATTGTTTCGTCAAATTGATGACATTTATCGGGACTTTTTGTCATGCACGACAATTCATTCTTACGATAAGAAAATATTATTGACAAAATATTCTCACTGCGTTAGGATAGTGTCAGCAAGGGAAGGACAGCTCTTCCCGAAAAACACGGAAATCAACTTTTGAAGATTGACCCGGTGCAAAAGCCTTCACCCCTTGGGGACAGATTTCCCCCGGCCGGGGGAAGCCTTTTTCGGAAAATTGATTTCAGTGCCGACAAATGGAAAAGGAGAAAAATCGGATGAAACAGGTGATCGTTACCCCCAAT
>ENA-UONZ01001863-UONZ01001863.1-human-gut-metagenome-genome-assembly--contig:-C93old-NODE-1863-length-19500-cov-4.144767_pt1 | contig 19500 bp, 24 predicted proteins | sample MGYA00242468_ERZ724015 | MGnify/ENA metagenome assembly ERZ724015
GCGTTAAAAAAACTATATGAACCGAAAGGATGATTGAATTATGGCTATTACTTTAGCGGAAGCAAAGGTCGGCATGGCCGACAAAGTGGATCAGCAGGTTGTCGATATGTTTCGGCGCAGTTCTCTGCTGCTGGACAGATTGACTTTTGACAACGCGATTTCCCCCGGAACCGGAGGATCTACCATGACCTACGGTTACATCCAGCTCAAAACCCCGAGAACTGCCGCAGTGCGTGCGATTAACAGCGAGTATACCGCCGCCGAAGCCAAGCGCGAGAAAAAGACCACCAGCGCCATTATTATGGGCGGATCTTTCCAGGTGGACCGCGTTTTGCAGGATACTTCCGGAGCAGTGGATGAGCTGGCGTTCCAGACTGAGCAGGCGATCAAAGCCACGTCCAACTATTTCCACAACCTGGTAATTAACGGGACCTCAGCCTCCAGCGGCACCGGGTATGTAACCAATACGTTTGACGGACTGAAGAAGCTTCTGTCTGGTACTTCCAATGAAATCACCAGCGAGGTTAGCATCACCAGCGCCGCCGAATTGGACAGCAACGCTCAGGCGTTTTTGGACGAGCTGGATGCGTTCCTCTCCGTTATCGACGGTACACCTGACATGCTGTTGATGAATGGCAAAATGCTCAACAAGATCCGCGCAGCTGCCCGCCGTGCCGGTTATTATGAGCGGAATAAGGACGATTTCGGCCGCACCGTGGAAACCTATAATGGCATTGCCTTGATGGATGCCGGGAAGTATTATTCCGGCTCTGCCACCCAGGACATTATCGACACCAGCGCCGCCACCACGAGTGCCGCCGGTACCACCGATATTTATGCAGTGTGCCTTGGGCTGGATGCTTTCCACGGTATCTCCCCCATCGGCAACAGCGTAATCCGGAGCTATATGCCCGACCTTAATGCCCCGGGCGCTGTCAAGACCGGCGAGGTAGAGCTTGTGGCTGGCGTGGCTCTGAAAAATACTCTGAAGGCCGCTGTGCTGAAAGGTATTGCTATCACCCCCAAAACGTCCACTTAAAGGAGGCCGTCTCGGTGATTGAATATAGTTATTACAAATACGAGTATAAAGGGAATGCAATTGCCGAGGCGGATTTTCCCCGCCTGTCCGCCAGGGCTGAGGCATATCTGGCTACACTGGATGCCAATCCAGAAGAAGATGGGTATAGCTATGCCGTCTGCGCTGTTGCGGATGCTTGGCAGGAAAACGAGCGCGGCGGAGAGGTGCAAAGCCAGACGGTTGGGAGCTGGTCTCGCACTTATGCGGTGCAGGGAAAGAGCGCGGAGCGGCGCTTATTGGACGCCGCCCGCCTCTACCTGCCGGGTTTGGGGGCGGCGCAATGGATATGATGCCGCACACTGTAACCATCTACAATAAGTACCTAGACGGGAATGCCGAGAAGTGGAAGCGGACTGTGTTGCGGGGCGTGTACTGGGACAGCTCCAAAGGCAGGACCATCCGGAAGAACGGCATATCGGCTGACAATGGGCTGGTACTCATTATCCCCTTTTCTGTGGCCGCTGATGGCGATTATATCAAACCCAAGGAATTTGCCTCACTGACCGACAAAGCCGGAAAATGGACCATTGCAAGCGGAGATATGGCAGTCCTGGGAGACATCGGGCATGAAATCGAGCGATCAACAAAGGAGTTACAGAAGTTTGATGATCTACTGGCGATTTCAGCGGTAGACACTCGGGACTATGGAGGCGGCATGGCGCACTGGGAGGTATCCGGCAAATGAAGGTTGAGGTCAAGATGGACAGCGTTGGCGCGATTCTGCGGCGTCGTGGTCTAGAGACGGGCGGCCGGATACAGCGGTTGTTCACGGCAGAATGTGCCCGGCAGATGGACCCGTATGTGCCCATGCGGCAAGGAACACTAAAAAATACCCGGTTCATCGGCCCAGATTATGTGGAGTACAAGGGGCCATATGCCCACTATCAGTATATCGGCAAGCTGATGGTGGGGATCAAGACCGGCAGCTCTTACGCCCAGAGTGGAGAGCCAAAGAAGTATGCATCTCCGCCCAAAGATTTGCAATACCACGGCGCTCCCAAACGCGGTCCGCTGTGGGATAAGCGGATGTGGGCTGACAAGGGCAATCAGATCACAGCTAAGATAGCGGCCGCGGCAGGAGGAAAAGCAAAATGAGTATCTTGAAGGCGTTGCAGGATTATCTAGCCGGGTATAGCGGTATGAAGCCAATGCGGGTCCTCACCGATCAGGTAGAGGAATCGGAAAGCTATGCCGTGGCGCCGACTGGGAACGTGCTTGTAAAGAAAGACATTCTTGGAAATCGCACATACGAAAACGATTATGTGTTTTTGACTCGTGAATGCACAGCGGATGAGGTAGACCGACAGGACAACTACGATTTTCTGGAAGGGCTATACGCTTGGCTGGAGGATGCGCCGCTCCCGGAACTTCCAGGTGGCTACAAAGCTGTAAAAATTACGCCATCCAATATCATGCTGATGGATATTAGCGAAAACGGCACAGGGATATACCAGGTACAGATTAAGCTGCGGATGGAAAAGCAAACTACCAATTAAAAATACGAGGTGAATGAATTTGGCTGATCTTACTTTTAACACCAATGCGGGCGAAACTATTGAACGCGAATTGCTGATCGCCTATCTCAATACCGGCACTTCCGAATCTGCGACATGGAGCCCAATCGGCAAGCGCGTGGAAGACAGTTCGGAAGAAATCGATTGGGGAGAGGAAACCAAACAGGACATTTTGGGCCATACTTACACGACACTGAAAAAGCCCACCATTACCCAAACCTTCGACCCGTGCGACCTGGATTCCGGAGATGCGGCGCAAGTGAAAATCTGGAATTTGGCGATTAAAGAGCAGAACGCTCCTGCCTTATCCAATATGGATATGCTGATTGTACACCTGTATGCAGGGACCAAGGGGTCTGCTTTTGCGGAGAGGTACAGCGCTTGTGCCGTAAAACCATCTAGCATTGGCGGCAGCGGCGGGGGAAATATTGGGCTGCCGTTGGATGTAACATACGGTGGAGAACGTACAACGGGAACCGCTTCTATTTCCAACGGCGTAGTAACATTTACGCCAGATACGGAGGCGTAATCAATGCCTGATATTAACTTTTCTACCGGGCTTGTACCATATAACATTAACGGAGTATGCGAAGTGTTATTTAACCCGACGGACAGCGCATTTGTAGAGCGGCTTTTTAATACGTTTTACGAGTTGGATAAAAAGCAAGACGAGTACAAAGCGGAAGTCGATGGGTTAACGGATAAAAAACAAATTTTTGAGGTCGCCAGAGAAAGGGATGCCGAAATGCGCCGTATGGTCGATGGCGTGTTTGATGCGCCGGTTTGCGACGCACTGTTTGGCAAAATGAATGTATACGCCATGGCAGATGGGCTGCCTGTATGGTGCAACCTCATGTTGTCGGTTATGGATGAGATCGACACTTCCTTTGCAAAAGAGCAAAAGCAAACAAACGCGAGAATCGCCAAATATACGGCGAAATATCAAAGCCGTATAAAGAAATAAAGCGGCATGAGGGCCGCATCTGGTCTGGAGATGAAATATAGATGATTTATGATTTGCCTACACGTCTGATAATCGATGGCGTGGAATATGCCATCCGATATGACTATCGGGCGATATTGGATATCTGTATCGCTATGTCAGATCCAGAACTGAGCGACGAGGAAAGGTTGCTAGCGGCCCTCACAATATTTTATCCGGAATTTAACAATATGCCACTTACAAGTTATGAACAAGCGGTTGAAGAATGCTTATGGTTTGTAAACGGCGGCGAGTACGAAGATTCACGCGAAAAATCTCCGCGGCTTGTGGATTGGGAGCAGGACTTTGCGATTATATGCGCACCGATTAACCGCGTAGTTGGAAAAGAAATCCGGTCAATCCCATATGATGCCGAAACAAACACAGGAGGGTTCCATTGGTGGTCTTTTTTATCAGCTTATTATGAGATCGGCGGAGACTGCACATTTGCACAAGTGGTTGGAATACGCAGCAAAATAGCCCGGAATCAAAAACTCGATAAATCCGAAAAGGATTGGCTGCGCAGAAATCGAAAGTTGGTAGATTTTAAAACGAAATACACCGAAAACGACGAAAGCCTTATAAAGCAATGGACATAGTATGGTGGTGAAAAGCATGTCGAATGCAGACGGGTCCATAATCATTAGCACAAATATAGATGCATCCGAAGCGGACAAGGAACTTAGAGAGCTGACAAAGGATGTTGAGAAAATAGAAAAGGACATTAACTCGCGTGAGGCCGCCAAGTCCCCGCTGGTTGAGCAAGCAGAAGAACTGCGAGTAAAAATTGCAGAAGCAAAAAAAGAGGTGCAGGAATACCAGGCTGCTTGGATTAACGGAGTATCTGGCGCGGATGTCAAAGAAATGGACGCTAATCAGAAGGTGCAGCAGCTGCAAGCGGAGCAGGACAAGATTATCGAAAAAATCGATAAAATTGATGCGAAGCTGCTCCCGGCATACGAAAAATTGGATGGCATGAAAACCAAGGCGGGAGAGCTGGCGCAGCAAATAGAATTAGCAAATAAATCAGCTGTTGGTTTTGAAAATAATACTAGCGTAGCGAATATACAGACTGCGGGGCTGACTCAACAGACAAAAAATGCAAATAAGGCAACGGCCGGAATTGCTTATTCTGCGAGCCAAGCCAAAAACGCCCTTCGTGGGGCATCAAGAAGTGGAAATGCCATGGCTGGAGCTATGGCTCGGGCGCAAAAGAATGCCGCGACCTTTGCTCTCCGTTTAAAATCAGTTATGCGAAGCGCCCTTGTGTTTACAGTGATAACCAAGGGGTTGACTGAATTCCGCGAATGGATCGGGAAGGCCTTGAAATCTAACGATGAAATGGCGGCGGCAGCAGCTCGACTAAAAGGCGCTTTGCTGACGCTTGCGCAACCACTTAGGGACGTGATTATACCGGCATTTTCGGAATTAGTCAACATTTTAGCGGTCGCCGTAACTGGTATTGCTAAAGTGACATCCTCGTTATTTGGAAAGACAATCGATCAGTCGGCAGAGGCAGCAAAAAATCTATATGATGAACAAAAAGCGCTTGAAGGTGTTAATAAGGCCGCAAATAAAGCATCAAAGTCAATTGCCGGTTTTGATGAGATGAACATTATGAGCGGAGATACCACCATTGCACCGGATTTTACAAGTATTATTAGCGGAGCTGTAGACCCAATTATTGAATTCTTTAGCGGTACAGCAATGCTCGCGCTTGGAGCTATCTTGACTTTCTCAGGAGCGCATATTTTATTGGGAATTGGTCTTATGGCGGCTGGCGCCGCGCTCATGTTTGATGCCGCAAGTGAAAATTGGGGTGCCATAGAGCAGGCTTTGCAAGGACCGATTGGAGAAGTATTCGGATTAGTGAGCGGTGCATCTTTAGCGCTTGGCGCTATTTTGGCATTTTCAGGCGCAAATATCCCTCTAGGTATTGGTCTTATGCTGTTGGGTGCCGCTGGTCTTGCAACTGCGATAGCAACAAATTGGAATTCCATAGAAGATGCTCTACAAGGGCCTATTGGTGCGGTCGTAGCGCTTGTTGGAACGGCTTTTTTGGCTATTGGTGCAATACTTGCGTTCAGCGGTGCAAACATTCCGCTCGGTATTGGGCTAATATTAGTAGGAGCTCTTGCGTTGGCCGAAACAGTAAACGCGAATTGGAACGCTATGGAAGAGGCGTTAAAAGGCCCTATAGGCGCAGTAGTAGCTATCGTGAGTGTTGCATTGCTTGCCTTAGGCGCAATTCTTATATTTTCCGGCGCGGGAATTGCACTTGGGCTTGGGTTATTATTGGTTGGAGCCGCCGCATTAGCGGAAACCGTTAAAGTAAATTGGAACACTATTGTATCAGCATTACAAGGGCCGATTGGAGCCGTAGTGGCTATTGTCAGCGCAGCTTTGCTGGTACTCGGTGTCATATTGTTATTTACGGGTGCCGGGATTCCTCTTGGAATAGGGCTGATAGTCGCAGGGGCGGCGGGCCTTGCTGCCGCAATTGCTCCAAACTGGAATTTTATTTTAGATAAGCTGAGGGGCGCATGGGATAGTATCAAAAAGTGGTGGAACACAAAAATAGTTCCGGCGTTCAACGCCGTAAAGGAATTTTTTGTGGGCATTTTTAACGGGATATGGGGTGCAATCAAAACCGTTATTAATACCATACTCGGCGGAATTGAAGGCATGACAAACGGAATTATTAAAGGCATAAATTTTGCGATCAATGCTGTAAACAAGCTAAGCTTTGATGTCCCCGACTGGGTACCGGTAATAGGCGGTAAAAGTGTTGGATTTAATTTGAAAAACATAAGTGAAGTCAAAATCCCAAGGCTCGCCCAAGGCGCTGTGATTCCGCCAAACAGAGAATTTTTGGCGGTGTTGGGGGATCAGAAATCCGGTCGAAATATTGAAGCTCCTGAAGGACTGATCCGACAAGTAATGGCGGAAGAAATATCAAAATTGCAAACCGGCCCGGTGCACATCACAGTAAAAGTCGGGGATGCAAAACTGGCAGAGTTAGTCATTAATTCCCTGGGTGACTATGCCAGGCAACACGGCAGTTTGCCTATACCAATTTGATTGGAGCAAAAATATGGCACAGGTATTGGAAATCAATGGAGTAGATTTTTCCAAATATGTTATTAAGATTACATATGAGCCTACAGTATTTTTGTCCGAGGATAGCGGTCGAAACGCCCGTGGAGATAATGCCGTAGATATCGTCAACAGGAAAGACAAAATAACATGTCACTTTCTTCCGATGAATCAATCTACAGCCACGGCACTACTAGATGCCATATACAGTTATGTTTTTGAGGTTAAGTTTTTACATCCAAGGACAAACGCAATGAGGACCATGCTCGCTTATGTGGGCCAGACGCAAATAACTTTATTGAATGTATATGTGTCACAAAACGCATACGAAGAAACGAGTTTAAGCTTCATAGAAATGTGAGGTGCACAGTGTATAGCGTATCAAATGTATATCAAAACGCTGCGGTTGCATCCGCCCGAGAGTGTCGCGCCAGGGTCACCATAGATGGAAAAGTCATCACAGACGATGGGGATCTGCGGAAAATTACTTACGACCGAGGAGACGGGAAAAAGCTGGTCGGCAGTATCACCAGCCAGAAGGCAGCCATAGAACTGATCGACCGTGATGGACAATATGCCGACATATCCGGGGATGTGCTGGTTGAGATCGGCCTCACTCTGCCGGACGGGACGGTGGAATATGTACCGATGCCGCCGCTGTACGTGGATCATGTGGACACGGACAAAGCAGCAAAAACGGCTACGGTAACGGCTTATGACAAGATCCAGAATACGGGAACGATCAAGATCAAGGCGCTGTCAAATATCACATACCCTATCACAATCAAGGCGTATTTGGCAGCTGTGTGCGCCTTGTGCGGCCTACAGCATGATGACGGGGATTTTTGGGGATCTGATCGTCAGCTGACCGAGCCGCCCAATTTCTCAGGCGAGGAGACCTGCCGACAGGTGTTGGGGCAGATTGCCGAGGCGGCGTTGTGTAATGGGCAGCTAGACCGGGAAGGCAAATTGTCCTTGATCCCCGTGTGGACACAGGTGCCGGAAAGCGGAGAAACCGCCAGGACGGAAAAGATTGCCGGGCGGATCATGGAGACGGGCACGGGAGACAAGGGGCCAGATAAACCTTACACCTTGGCGGGGGTGGCCCCTGTCAAGACAATGATCTGCGGGAAGAATCTGATCGGGCTGGAAAGCCCCTGTCAGATCGGCAGCTCAGTAGAGGGGACTGGCAGCGCCACGGTGGAGCGGTACAACAACGGCGTTACTCTAACGATGCCGTCGGCAAGCAGCGCCACATGGGCGGCGGAGCGGCTGTGGTGGCCGATTACGGCGGGCACCTACACATTGCAGGTGAAGATGGAAACCAACGATTCCGCCTTTACGCCGGCTTTGGGTGTATACCTGAAGAAAACCCTGACGGATACGGCGGCGGCCCTTGCCACAGTGACAGCGTCGGGGAGCAAAACCATCATGGTGGGAGCGTCCGGCTATATCGGGCTGTATCTGCATCTCACCATGGACACCGGGAACACCGGCACCCGGACGGTGCGGTACTACGACATTCAGCTGGAGCCAGGGAATACCGCCACGGCCTACGAGCCGTATTCCGGCACCACCGTAACCCTGCCGACGCTGGACTACCTGTACGGCAACAGCACGGTTATCGACGAATACGACGCGGCAACGGGAATCGAGACCCGGCGATGGAAGCGGGTGGAACTGGATGGGACGGAGAATTGGCAGCTAGACGGGACCATTGACAGTAGCAAATACAGAACGACATTAGTGTTGCCAGATATATTAAATTCTCCCGATAATAGTACGCCGCCACACCTATGTTGTACGCATTATCCCACGTCAACCCCTAATCTTACTTATCGATTAAATCAAGGCATTACAGTGAGTATCAGTAGTGGCGGAAAACGGATGATGATCTACGACAGCACTTATAACACCAATGATGTTTCCGGCTGGAAATCCTACCTGGCCGCCCAAAAGGCCGCCGGAACCCCGGTTACCGTCGTGTATCAGCTGGCGGAGCCGGTGGTGACACAGCATCCTGGCCCGCATATGCGGGTTATGGATGAGGGCGTTATGTTTGACGTTGGGATTAACGAGGATTACGGCCCCATCAACCGCTTGGTGCTATCGCGAGATCCGCAGGGAGATATCGTCTATCGAGAGAACGCGGACAGCGTGGCATCCCGTGGGCCGTCGGAGCTGGTAATCTCCAATAATGGCATATTGGACTATGGCGCAGAGGATAAGCGCTTGGCGGTCATTGAGGATCTATGGAACGCCATCAAAGGCTGCTGCCTGCGGTCCCACCGGATCAAATGGCGGGGAGATCCGGCGGCGGATACCGGAGACATTCTCTGCATTAAAACGGCGGGTAAGGTGTATCGGTCTGTTGTGGCTGGTGAGTCACTGGTCTATAACGGCGGCATCTCATCCACCATCACCCTGGATCTGCCCGGACAGACGGAGGCGACCAACACCAAGGGCGGCCTAACGATAGGTGAGGCGGTAAAACGGACGGAGATTAACGTCAACAAGGTATCGGGAGAAATCACATCGCTGGCACAGCGGGTGGATACCGTGCAGGTCAGTGCTTCTGCAGCACAGGCTGCGGCGGACGCGGCGAAACAGGCGGCAGATGCAGCCCAAGCGGATGTGAATGCTTTGGCCGTGCGTGTGACGACGGCAGAGACGTCGATTACCCAAAACTCCGAACAAATTTTGCTGAGGGCTACCAAGACAGAAGTAACTACGGCGATCAATGCCATCGAAATCGGCGGTAGAAATCTGTTGCGGAATACAGACACGCTTAATAAATGGTTTAGAGGAGCCGGATCTTTGAGGGTTGATGAAGAAGGCGATGTAGTAGCCGATTATCCAGGAGCCGATGCTATTAGATGGTTCGATCTTAACTGTATGGTTGGAGATTTAGTTCGATATGTAAATATGCTTTATGGACATACAATCACTTTTTCGTTCTGGGTAAAAGTCGAGGACGGTGATAACTGGGGGTTAGTAGGGGATGGCGCAGGCTTCTATATTTCTATTTCCGCTTGCGCTGGCAGCGAATCTTTAACTCGAACGAAATATAGGTTATTGGAGCATAAATGGCGTGGCCTTGAATCGGGCAAGTGGACGAGGCTTGTATATACGATAGCAGTAGAAGATGAATCCTTCTTCGATTCAGGCAGCGGTGATGTCGGCGCATTCTTTGTCCAAGTCCAAGCTAAAACCACGATCCCATATAGCGTCAAAAAGCTAAAACTGGAATACGGCAACAAACCAACGGATTGGGCCCCTGCTCCAGAGGATACGGAAAATGAAATAGCAGAGGCAATAGATAAACAGACCCGCAATATATCCAGCCAAATCCAACAGACAGCGGATCAGATTACGCAGACTGTATCAGAGACATATGCCACAAAAGACAGCGTGCAAGAGACCGTATCCGCATCGACGGAGCTTCTATCGGATAGCTTTACCGTTAAACTGACACGGCTGGAAGAAAAAACGGACGCCAACACAGCCAGTGCAGAGGAAACCCGGGAACAGTTCGAAACTCTATCCCAATACATGCGGTACGGCGACGGGGTGTTGGAGCTGGGAGATTCCAGCAGCCCCATCCTATTGCAGCACAAAAACGACCGGATACAATTTGTTTTGTCCGACGGGACTGTGCAATCGCTGTGGACGCCAACCACATGGGAGCTGACGAATCTTTTGAGGTTCCGGCTTGGTCCAGGGGTATTGGTAGTGCAGCCGAATGGTAGCATATCCGGCATAAAGGCGGTGGATTGATATGGCTCTGCAAACCAAGACGTTTTCGTCGGAAACAACCTCAAACGGTTTTACGTTGGTTTTAACTGTGACGGAAAACAGCACGTCGATTGACGATAACACGTCGTCTGTATCCTATTCTCTCAATCTAAAATCGGGCGGGTGGAATTTTGCGCAGTGGCGGATCGGATGGAGTATCAGCCTTGGCGGGACCGTGGTATCCAGCCAGGCCAAAGGCAGCGCGCCGCAGTTTACGCTTAATAAAAATTCGTCCGTCACCATCAAAAGCGGCACAGCAACGATTGCGCACAACAGCGACGGGAAAAAATCCATGTCTGTGTCAGCGTCAATCGATATGTCCGAGGCATCCTACACGCCTGGGCCGATGTCTTTGTCCGGATCCATGTCTCTGACGGATATCCCGAGAGCGTCCTCTCTGTCATTCAGCGGGTTTACGATTGGGTCGGCAGGTACAATTACCATAAACCGCGCAAGTACAGCTTTTACGCACACGCTGTCTTATGTATTCGGCAGCACCAGCGGTACAATCGCCACCAAGACCACGGCCGCCTCTGTCTCCTGGACGCCGCCGACATCACTGCTCAGCCAAATACCGGCGTCGGTATCCGGCAGCGGAACAATTACCTGCGTTACCTATAGCGGGAGCGCGGAGATTGGCCGGAAAACGGTCGGATTTACGGCGTCTGCGGCGGCTTCGGTAAAACCTACTATAAGCAGCGTAACAATCACGCCGGTAAACTCTAACACTTGGCTATCAAGCAAGGGGATCTATGTGGCAGGGCGGTCAAAGGCGAGGGTTGTCACGTCTGCATCGCCCGGCGCCGGCAGTTCCATGGCCTCTTACGGCATTACAGGCGTCGGGGATGGCAGCGGAGCGGATTGGACATCCAATGTGCTGAGCACTGGCAGCAAAACAATCACGATCACAGCAGCGGACAGACGCGGGCGGACGGATACCACAACCAGGAGTATCACGGTCCTCGCCTACAGCGTACCGGGCATCAACAATCTTAGCTATGCCAGAGGCACATATTCCGGAAGCGTATGGACAGCCAACGCCTCCGGCGCGGACTTACAGATATCCTTTGCTCTTGGGCTATCCCTATCCGATTACAGCAATACAGCAAATATAACCGTGAAGCTGGATGGCGTTACAAAAGCCAGCGCAACCGCTCAAGCGGCAGGGGAAAAGGTCTATTATATCGCCGGGGTAGGGACGGATACAACAAGAGCGCTCACGGTCAGCGCAACAGACCAGGCCGGAGAAACCGGCAGTGTGTCAGCGGATATACCAACCGTTGCGGTGGATTTTAACTGGAATCCAGACTTACACTCCTGGCGGTTCGGCGGTGTGGCGGAAGATCCCGATTGCTTCCGCTGCGATTGGATTTCTAAGTTTACCGGCGGCATGCAAATCGGAAGTTTGTCCGGCATCCTCAAAGCGTCAAACGGTACAGTATCTACAGCAGTATCCGGGACAGACTATGCGCCGCCTACTGCGGATTATATCGTGCAGCAGGGCAATTCTGGCATATGGACATACCGCAAATGGAATAGCGGTGTGGTGGAATGCTGGGGTACGCAAACGGAAGCAAACGCAACGTTTGCCGCCTGGGGAAGCGCTTATTCCTACGATGTGCCATCTGTGAATTTTCCGTCCGGGTTATTTACGTCCCTGACCTACGAGTCCGCGCAGGCAAAGTGCACGGGTTATAACACCATATCATCGATCAATGCTAACGGCGGGACGACATCAACCGCGAGCGGGGTTACCCTGCTGCGCATGACGGCAGCCGCCGCGAACCAAACCATTACCGCTTACCGGTACGCAATCGGCCGGTGGAAATAATACAACGGAGGAAATCGTATGAACATCATCACCTGTTATCAAACAAAGAATCCCTGCTACCAAAAGGGCACCCCCATGACGCCGGTGGGGATCGTGGTGCACAGCACCGGGGCGAACAACCCCAACCTCTGCCGGTATGTGGATTGTCCGGAGCAGCTGGGAATCAACCGCTACGGGAACCACTGGAACCGGGCGGACGCCCAAACCCTGGTGCATGGGGCCATCGGCAAAGATAAAAACGGCCGTGTCGCGGTGGTGAACACCCTGCCCTATACCATGGCCGCCTGGGGTGTGGGCGGCGGTAAAAAGGGCAGCTACAACTACGATCCCACCGGGCATATCCAGTTTGAGATGTTGGAGGACGATCTTGTCAGCCGCGATTATCTGGATGAGGTGCTGGCGGCGGCGGTGGAATACTGCGCCCTGCTCTGCCGGGAATACGGCCTGACGGCGGAGAGCATCGTCAGCCACAGGGAGGCCCACGCGCTGGGATACGGCTCCAATCATGGAGACCCGGAGAACTGGCTGAACCGGCACGGGCTGACAATGGACGATTTCCGGGCAAAGGTGAGAGCGCTGCTGATAGCGGACAACAATACCGAAGTGGTGGAATACACCGTTGTGCGCGGTGACAGCCTGGCCCGTATCGCCCGGCGGTACGGCACCTCCTGGCAGGAGCTGGCCGCTTACAACGGTATCGCCAACCCGTCCCTGATCCGCGTGGGGCAGATCATCCGTATCCCCGGGGCCGATGCGCCGGAGCCGGAACCAGAGGGCAATCCCTGCACCGAGCCGACCGGCCTGCTGCGGATGGGCAGCAAGGGCCTGGAAGTCATGTGGGTACAGTGGGAGCTTGACCGGTTGGGCTATGAGTGTGGCGATATCGACGGCATTTGGGGAGACAAGACCGAGGCCGCGGTTAAGGCGCTGCAACAGGCCGCCGGAATCAAGGTTGACGGTATTGTAGGGCCGGACACCATTACCGCGTTAAAGGCTGCCGAAACCCCAAAACAGCCCACAGCCTATACGGTGGTATCCGGTGATAGCCTGTCCAGGATTGGCAGCAAATTGGGCGTATCCTGGCGAGATATCGCCGCAGCCAACAATATCACCGAGCCTTGGATCATCCGGCCTGGGCAAGTGCTGACTATCCCGGGGGTGTAAGGTAATGGGGATCACGTTGAGCCAGATCATCACCCCACTGCTTGTTGCCGCGCTGACCGCCATTGTCGGCGGGTTTTGGCGGTACATATCCAAGCGTCTCAAAGACATCAAGATTACCTACACGGTTTTGCAGGAGGCACAGAGGGATACCATGCGCTATCAGATAGTCCAGGCCCATGATTATTTCATGGGCAAGGGCTGCATCGGCAAATACTCTCTGGACTGCGTTGAGGCCATGTATGAGAGCTATCACAAGCTGGGCGGCAATGGATTTATCCACTCGATTATGACGGAAATCCGGGCGCTGCCCATAAAATGAGGAGGAATACATAATGGACAAACTCGCGTTAATCGTTATGCTGGCCGTCACCGTGGAGGCCCTGGTGGAGTATGGCAAGAGTATCGTCAAGGCGTTTGCAGACCGGCAGGCAAAAACCGCTGTAACCCAGATCATGGCTGTGATCGTGTCCGTGCTGCTCTGCTTTGCAGCGGGGGCGGATATGTATGCGGCCATCGGGGTAAGCCTGGCCTATCCCTGGATTGGGGTACTGCTGACCGGTATTTTCGCCAGTCGCGGGGCCAATTTCGTCAGCGACTTGGCCGGGAAGCTGCTGGCGGGGAGAAAAGGCAATGCCAACCAGTAGCCTATATCACAATGTGGTGATCGATACGGATGAGGCTGCCGAAAGGCTGTTGGATGCACTGGAAAACCCAGTGGATACGGCTATTGAGCCGGTCGCTTATACGCAGCTCTCCGGGCATCAAATCAAGGCGTTATTTCTTGATCCAGAAAAGGCGCAAGAGTTTTGGTCTTTGCCGAGTGGATACGATAAGGCCATGGAGCGGCACAGGGCGCACGAAGGATAAGTGATTTGACCCCTTTAAAATCAATCCAGAATGTGCTATAATATTACTTAACATCGCCTGCTAAGTAGTCGGCCCACAGATACGGGCGCGGACGAAGTCAGGGGATCAAATACCCTGGGACGCCGGGGAAAGAGATCGGGGGCCTGCCGGATTGGTGGGTCCCCGTTTTTTGTTGCAAAAAGATACCGGGGGCATCCTATTGGGTGCTCCCGGATTGTTGTTTAAGCCCATCTTTAGCTAATCGAAATGTGTTTATCATCGGAAGTATCAATTGTCCACCAGACGTAGCTAATGAAGTAGCGCTACTTATATATGCTCTAGACATAGAGAACAAAGAAGCACAGCCATTTATACCCAACATTTCAACAAATTTATCTTTTCCAATATTAACCGGGGATGCAAAACAACCTTCAAAATCAATGCTGCATGCTATTTTTGCTTTATTTGTATCTTTTATGGACGCTTTAACATACAGCCTAATAATTCCAACTAATAACCCGTTTTGTTCATCTACACTTTCAATACTATAGCTTGCATCGCATTTTACGTTATTGTTATTATTTAAAGTAACAAAATCATTTTTTAACGTAAACTTTAATACTCTGGTCCCCGCAATTTGAAAAAGTGACAACATTTCATTTGCATCCATAGTTATACCGCCTCGGCAATGTATTCAGCATTATTTGCGTTAGTTTTTATCCTAAACAATGTAGGATCAATCATGAAGATTTCGGTATTAGCTTTTTTAACTTTAAATTCTACATCTAATCCTAATTTTGAAAAGATTGAAACAGTTTTTTGAATTGTAAAATTAAAAGCACATCCTTCCCATTTCGAAACCATTCCTTGCGAAACGCCCATCAATTTCGCAAAATCTTTTTGTGAAAGCCCTCTTTTTTTTCTTTCGGAAAGTATGGCGAATGATATGTCAGCCATAATATTACCAACAGACATATCTTCGCGAGAAAAAGATGAAAACAACTCCGTGTCTAACTTAGCCGTAGCTAGTTTCTCTTTTAAAGTCATCTTATTACATCTCCACTCCAATTGATTTTACTCGTGTTATAGCTTTTCTAATAGCATTTTGATAATCTCCAGAAGATTTTTCAAGTATAGAACATAATAATATAATATCTTCTTCTTGAGATGCGAAGAAGAAAATAACCCTCGGATTGCATTTGCTTTTTGGATATCTTATAGAATAAAGGTCTATACCGTTTTGGTGAAGCTTTTCAATATGTGTTCCATCTACCATCTGCCTCCCGTGTAAATCAAGATTGTGTAGATTTCTTTGTAGCCAATTTAAATATCTTTTTAAATCTGATATGGTAAACAGTTGTTGGAACTCCTTGCCAAAACATTCAACAGCAAATATTTTTTTATAATTAGGCAATTGTACTATGTCCATTGCCGCACATCCTTATTCATATAATATTACACATATGTAATATTTGCAATTGCTATTTTTCTCAAATTGTGCGAACATTAGTGCAGGACACAATATATTGTATCCTTACAAAATTCTCACATATATAAAATATCATATGAACTTCATAAAATCAAGGTTCAATCTGTACAGTAACATAATTGTATAATAACTTTTATGTAATCTCTCCCCACATTATCTATCTCAATTGGCGAACCATATCCCATATCCGGCGGGTTCCCCGCGTCCATGAAAAAATCCGGCCACTCTTTGGAGTGACCGGATCGTATTATTTTTTATTGACTTCTTCCTGGTCTTCCGGAATGAATCTTTGGTTGCCTATTTTGATGGTGCCTGTTATACGCCCTCTACTAATGCTATGGCTTACGGCGGATATGGAAATACCACGCCGTTTGGCATATTCTGTCATCGTAATGTACCCAGGTGGTGGTTCCGCGTTGAGACCGGGTTTTTTACGATCCGGAAACACGGCAGAATCAGGTATATAGATCCGTCCGCAAATTTTTATAGCTCCACTCAATCTTCCGTTTCTAATCAAATTTCTTATGGTGTTGATAGGCTTTCCGTTCCTATCTGCCATTTGCTTTATGGTAATATAACCAGATGGTGGCTCCGTATTAGACCGTGGCTTTTTTTCGATTTGCTTTTCGGAGCCCTCCGGTATGTAATATCTATAACCAACCTTGATAACGCTAGGCAATTTACCGTCGTATATCCATTTAAGCACAGTCGAGTAAGACACTTCCTCTCGATCGGCGAATTGTCTCGTGGTTATATATCCGGACGGTATATTGTTGATTGTCCCAACATAAGACTCAGGCACGTATAATTTATTCTGTATATTTACAACATTGGATATGCGCCCTTTATATATCCAGCTTTTCACAACTGGAATAGATACACCTTCCCGTTCGGCAATTTCCCGTAAAGTGATATATCCCTCTGTACTTGATTCTTTGCGAGCCTTATCAATTACTTCCAGCGGAACGACATACGCTCCGTTAGACTTTATGCATCCCGGAATTTTGCCAACCCTAGCTTTTTGCTTTACGTAATTTTCTGACATGCCCGCTGCTTTCGCATACTCTTTTAGAGGAGCAAATCCATCCGGCATTTTAATTTTTCTTAGGATTTCACAGCTGGATTTAGGCACAATCCAATACCTGCCAAGCCTTAACACACCATCCACTTCTCCAGATGCAACTTTTTTTCGCATCGTTTGATATGACACGCCAACGATATCCGCGCACTCTTGCAAGGTCGAAAACAAATCGCGGTCAAAATCATTGCTTTCGCAGTTTTTATTTTTTTGCCTTTTCTTTTCCGCGTCGTATTGCTGGAGCCGCCTCCGGATCCTTCTGCATTCATCAGAACACATTTCCGCCGGAAGCCCATGAGGATCAAATGTTTTCCCGCAAACGATGCAGACCTTTTCCTTAACCCGCAATTTTTCGTACCTTGTGGGATTTATTGCATCTTTGTTTTCGCGATAATAAGCAATCCCAGCGGCTCTGTCCTTTTCGGCAACAGCGCTTTTTGCACAATCCTCGCAATATTTTTGCATACCGCCCTTAACAACATATTCTTTCCCGCAGACCACGCAATGATCGATACTCCCAAGCGGTCTGTTTGGGCCCGGTCTTTGCCTCCTAATGGCCGCTTGCTGTTTTTTTCTCTCGCTCCTGCACTCTGGGCAATACCACGCCCTGGGCCCTCCAGGGAAGGTCTTGCCACATTGTTTGCAGATGCGGTCTTTTACGACTACCTCCATCTCATTCCTCCGCAATAAGGCTTTCCATCGTACATCCAAGAGCCTTCGCCAGCGCGTAAATAGTGCTTACCTTGGCACCGGATATACCGTTTGTGCCTGTTTCTAACTTCTGGATCGTGTTCAGCTTTACGCCGCTTTTGTCTGACAACTGGCTCTGAGACAGCCCGGATTCTTTTCTCTTTTCTTGCAGCTTATTCATAATATCACCATTTCTTTTAATCCACGCCCCAAGAGGGGCGACATTGGTTTGCCGAATCAATAATGCAGACCATCATTGCAGCCGAAAGCGGGGGTGTAAGTGTTTGCATAGATTTCGGTGTCGGTATACTCGGATCCTTCCCACTGGGATTCGCACTCTTGGTTTGTCTCGCCCTCGAACTCAGCAACGATTTTCAGGGTATCGATTTCGTAGATGTACAGCGTCATGATGCATTCTCCTTTTTTATTTTTTTGTGTCTTGCTCTCTTGATCTGTCTAAATTATAGCATATAAATCATATGATGTCAATACTATATTTACGATTTTTCAAAATATTTTTTCGCGGAAAATATTACCACCCCACCATCGCATATATTGGTATGCTTTAGTGGGGTGGTGTTATTAATGGATATGGATTGTCAGCAAGATGCGGATAGCATGGACTGATACGACTCAAGCCGTCCCATCCAGTAATACCATTGATGGGCTGCCTCGGCGTTTGGGCGGTTAGCGTACTCATTGATCATTGCAATGCAATAGGCGATTTGCTGGCGTAAATAGTTTTCCATGGTTTTGACCTCCTTTTATTTATAAGGAAATCACGCAAAATTATATCCGAAAACAGAAGATATAAATTACATAAATTGTTTACAAGGGATCATCGCCGCAGTCAGCATGAAGGAACAGGGGTAGGAAAGGGAGGCGTTCACCCGGGAAATGGTGACCCTGCCGTCCTCCAGGGGCTGGCGGAGAGATTCCATTGCCTGTCGAGAGAATTCCGGCAGCTCATCCAGAAACAATACGCCGTTGTGCGCCAGAGATACCTCTCCGGGGCGGGGAATGGTGCCGCCGCCGGTTAGGCCGGGGGCGGAGATGTTGTGGTGCGGGGAACGAAAGGGCCTGGCGCGCAGCAGGCCCACTCCCCGGGGCAGGGTGCCGGCGATGGAATGAATCTTGGTGGCTTCCAGCGCTTCCTCACGGGTCATATCCGGCAGGATGGAGGGCAGCCGCTTGGCCAGCATGCTCTTTCCCGAGCCGGGAGGCCCGATCAGCAGAATGTTATGGGAGCCTGCCGCCGCAATCTCCATGGCCCGTCGTGCGGCGGCCTGTCCCATTACATCGGAGAAATCCGGAAGAGGAGCGGATAAGAGCTCCGGCAGTTCATTCGCCATGATCGGCTTCAATGTTGCATATCCGGTCAGATGATTGATCAGCTCCATCACATGACCTAAAGGATATACCTGAACACCGTCCACCACCGCACCTTCTGCAGCGTTGGCGGCGGGAACGTAAACCGCCTCTATGCCCGCGTCTCTGGCCGCTATGACCATGGGGAGCACCCCCTGCACCGGCCGTATCTCCCCGGTTAAGGACAATTCTCCGATAAAGGCGCTGCGGTCCATGGGCGCATCCAGCTGACCGCTGGCTTTCAGCAGTGCCAACAGCAGCGGCAGATCATAAACAGAACCTTCCTTTTTCACATCCGCGGGTGCCAGATTAACGGTGATGCGGCTGACCGGATAGGTGAATCCGCAGTTTTTCAGGGCGGCCCGCACCCGGTCCCGGGATTCTTTAACCGCCGCGCCAGGCAAGCCTACCACGTCGAAGCCGGGCAAGCCCTGGGAAAGGTCTGCCTCCACTTCAATCATAAATCCATCCACACCCAGTAAACCCATGCTTTTCAGTCTGGCAAACATGATGTCGCTCCCTCTATATTCCCTTAATCCGGTGAAAGCCGCATTTTGGAGGTGAACCCC
>ENA-UONZ01001874-UONZ01001874.1-human-gut-metagenome-genome-assembly--contig:-C93old-NODE-1874-length-19313-cov-5.840326_pt1 | contig 19313 bp, 12 predicted proteins | sample MGYA00242468_ERZ724015 | MGnify/ENA metagenome assembly ERZ724015
AGTTTAAGACTGCTTTTTCGTTTACACCGCTATTGATTGTAGCCTAAAGAATTTTACTTTTCCTTATATTCATCTGGTATTGCTATTTGAAATGTTTCACACAACAGCATCACATCATGCACATCATTTTTATCGTGTTCATATCCCAAATGAAGCATTACCTGACTCAATGGTTCAATACAAGAAACAGTTATATCTCCAACTTTTCCAATACCGGAAAAAGTTTTTGATGGAAATATATCTCCCTCATAAACAATTCCGTCATCTGTAAATTCAAAACAATGTAAATCAATGATTCTTTGTTTATCATCTTTCCAGACAGTATGACCATCCGTTGTATAATCAGTATTTACTTCCTCAAATCCATGCTGCTTAATCACATAAATATAATCATGATAATGTTTCAGTTCAACAAACAAATCAATATCATTGTGTATTCTTGATTCTCTTTTAAGAAGTGCATCAACACCCCATCCGCCATCTAAATATACTTTAATTTCGTTTTGCAAAGCATATTTTATAATTTCACATGCATCTTCTGTACGTACCATAATCTATCCTCCAAATTCAAATCTTTGTATGCTTTCCAACTCACTAAAAGCCTGAAATTTGTCAGTCTTTCATCCTTTTTGTTATCAATCACCAATTAGCTGTAATCCATTAGGATTTAGCTGATATATTTTATCGCACACCTCTTCAATATACTTTCTATCGTGAGAAATGCTAATGACAGCCCCCGGAAATTCTCGGAGCATTTTTCTTATTACCGGACCGGACAATGGTGAAAAATTTCTTGTCGGTTCATCCAGAATAAGAACATTTGCACCACTTAAGCTCATCCTCAAGAGAAGCACTTTCGCCTTTTGTCCGCCTGATAACTCCCGAATCGGATGCTCCATTTCATCTGGTGTGTATTTAAGTGAACCAAGGTATGTTCTAATTCTTGTACGCTCTTCTTTATCTCCTGTTTTATCAAGGTAATCAACCGGTGTAACATCCAAATCCAGCAGGTCTTCATAAGTTTGAGGCATATATTCTGCTTTAATGTCATTCCGATTTAGGAGTTCTTCCGCTATCTTTTTTAGAAGAGTCGTTTTTCCTGCCCCGTTGGCTCCTATCATACAGATTTTTTCTGAACCTTTTATTTTTAAATGAATTCCTTCTGCTAAAATTCTTTTGCCATCCGGAGTCACAAGCTTTGAAAGTTCATATTCTATGACCGTTTTTCCTGCGGGAATGTGTGAGTTTTCATCCCCTAATTTGACAAAGATTGCTTCTTCCTGTTCCGGCATCTGAGTCATATTTTCATCTTCTTTTTCAAATCTTCGTTCCATTGCCTTAACCGTATGCATTTTGTCCTTTAAGTTTTTGGCAACAGACGGTGCTTGTCTGGTACAACTTCTTAATGCACCTTGTACACTCTGCATAACTCTTTGATATTTTTCATCGCGAATCTTTTTCTCCCTACGGTCACTCAGTGCCCGCTGTTTTTGGATTTCAAATTTATGAAGCCGTTCTTCCACATAGCGTCTATAGGGAAGCTTTGCCACGGTATATCTCGCCTTTGTTTTTCGTATAATCTGCTCGATATGTATCACCATGTTGGCAGTACGCTCTATCAGCGTTTCATCGTGTGAAATAAAAAGCACAATGTGCTTCCAGTCATTTATGATTTTTTCCAGTAATGTAAGCGTCGCAATGTCGATGTCATTGGAAGGTTCGTCCAACAACAGCACAGAAACATCGCGAATGAAAAGCCTCATAAGTTGTGTCTTGACTTTTTCGCCTCCTGAAAGACTACCCATTGTCTGGTTACTGTAGAAAAAATCATTTTTCATTCCAAATTTTCCCGCAATAACAGACAATTCTTTAGGCGTTTTCTCCCAGAATATTTCCTCTTCAGAAAAATATTCGTATATTGTTTTTTCCTTATCTTCATCGAGCATCTCCTGCGGAAGATAACCAAGACGTTCGTGTCCCATTATCCTTTCCCCATCTGCTTCTATATAGTTTTCTACAAGCGACGGATTGTATATCCACTTCATTAATGTCGATTTCCCATTTCCCTCTTCTCCAATAATAACTGCCTTATCTCCATCATTTAGCACAAGGTTGAAATCATTAAGAATTATTCTCAGGTCTTTTTTATGTGTTAAATTTAATTTTTTTATCTGCAACATTAAAGTTTCTCCTTTTCGAAGTCTGAGCCAATTATTATTTTGAACACACAAAAACGAGTCTTTTTTGCATACGCAAAAATAGACTCGCTAAATAGACCCTTATTTCTTTTCCAAAAGGAAAACAAAGGAAATGCCTCTTGCGATAATCCAACTTAAGCGTACACAAAACAAACCTATTCTCTACAGGCTCAATAACTATATGTGTCTTACTTAAATCAAATTATCTATTAATCATTTCCTCACCTTACACAAAATGTGCCTTTCTTTCTTCTAATGGCAATACTATCATACTGTATTTTTTGTGTCAATACATTTCACCTTATGGAAGTGCAAATTCAAAGTTTCTGTTCCCTATAAAATTAGTTTATCGGGATTTACCAAATTGCCAAACAACGATTGATCGAACTATCAAGTTCTCTACTTGCCATGATTATAGCACATGGATATGAATAATTCTACCAGCTAAACACGGTTGTTTTTCCCTATGTAAAGCCGCAGTCAAAACTGCGACTTCCCGACAAATTATCGGATTACTGAATGGAGGACAACCTGACAAGGACTTCTTTCATGTCCGTCCAGATTTCTTCCAGACGTTCCTGCAAGTCCTTAATGTCGGCTTCATAGATGTTGCCGGTCTCATTGGCTCGTTTTGCGTACTGATTCAGGTTGTTGGAACAGATTCGCAGAAGCGAAACCAGTGCTTTCACATCCTGCAAATCCAGATTGATACAGTAGCCGTCCAGAGCCATTTTTCTCAGATATGCCCCCATACTGCGGATACCAAGCTCGTCCATCTTCTGATGGATTCGCTCGACCTCCTCCTTGGATGCCAGGAAATGAACATCCTGGTCTCGCTTTGCCATTACAACACCTCCTCGTAGCCCTCAGAGCGTTTTGCCGGCGGGATATGCTCGGACTTAGATTTCAGATCAGCCAGAACAGAGGGGCGTTCCGCTTCTCCTTTTTCAGCACGGCTTTCCACCGTGTCCTCCATATTGAGTGCCGCATCCAGCTCCGCAAGCCGCTGACTTTTTGCCACAAGTTCCGCTTCCTGGGGGAATGGTTTTCCAAGTTCTGCTTTTGCCGCTTCCTGCTGATTGTAGAGATTGGTCAGCTGTTCATTGGCTCTTTCCAACCGCTCAGGAATACCAGAAAGTGCGTTATCCAGTCGGGTGATATTTCCCCTGGCATCCGTGCCAAGTGCTACACGGTGGCTCATAGCCCCTTTCAGAACGATGTCAAACTCACTTCGGAAGCTGTCATAGGAAAGCTCCATCCGGAAACCTCGGTAGCTGCCCAACGGAACCGGATCAGCACTTTTTGTCTCCTTGCAGGCGGCAAGAATGATTTCACCGGCATCGGCTTTTTCCGCATAATGTCTGCCCATGATTTCCATACCACAGAATCCCTCGGAGATCTGCGGATGTGCCTCCACGGTCTTGATGTCCGCTTCAAAGCCATGGATATAGCCTGCCTGCTTTTCAATCTCAGCCGGGAAGTATTTCAGGAGCTTATCCTCCATGCGGTACTGCTGGCTCTGGTGGTCAGCTTTCAGCACTTTCAGCCTTGCTACATCAATATCCAAGTCCATCTTTTCCTTGATGAGCGGATTACCGGCGCACAGTGCTTTGATCTCCGCATAGGAGAGTGCCTGCTCATCCACATCGTCACAGGAACGAACCGGAGATTTGGAGGTCATGATCTGAGAGATAAATTTCTGCTTATTCTCCAGGGTCTGATACAGATATGCGTCGAATGTTCCCTCAGTCACATACTGATAGACCTGAACCTCTTTATTCTGATTGCCCTGACGGATGATACGACCGTTTCTCTGGGTCATATCGGACGGACGCCAGCCCACATCCAGATGATGAACCGCCACCAGTTTGTCCTGCACATTGGTTCCTGCGCCCATTTTCTGTGTGCTGCCAAGCAGCACACGCACCTGTCCGGTACGAACCTTGGCAAAGAGTTCTTTCTTTTTTGCTTCAGTATCCGCATCGTGGATAAAGGCAACTTCCTCGGCAGGTACACCGTTTGCCATCAGCTTGGTTTTGATGTCGTCATAGACATTGAAGGTGCCATCGTTTTTTGGTGTCGAAAGGTCGCAGAACAATAACTGTGTCAGCTTGTCTGCCTGACCTTTCTGCCAGATACGGAGGACATTTCCCACACAGGCATTGAGCTTGCTGTTCGGGTCATCCGGCAACAGTGGGTTCATCAGCCGCTGATCCAGTCCCAGCTTCCGTCCATCGCTGGTAATCTTGAGCATATTGTCCACAGACGGGTCAATCATACCGGCATGAACATCCGCAGCTCTTTCGGAAAGGGAAGCAACCATATCCTTCTGATACTCAGAGGGCTGCACCACAATCGTCTCAAATTTCGCTTCGGGAACCGGAAGATGCAGCTGGTCTGAGGTCTTGATGTCGGCTACTTCCTTGAACATATTCATCAGTTCAGGAAGGTTGAAGAACTTGGCGAATCGGGTTCTGGCACGATAGCCGGTTCCTTCAGGAGCCAGCTCAATGGCCGTCGTTGTCTCGCCAAAGGTGGATGCCCAGGAATCGAAATGAGTCAGATTTTTCTTCTGGAGCGTACCGTACTGGAGATAGCGCATGACCGTGTAAAGCTCAGTCATGGAGTTGCTGACCGGAGTGCCGGTGGCGAAGATAACGCCACGACCGCCGGTGATCTCGTCCATATAGCGGCATTTCATAAACATATCCGAAGATTTCTGGGCTTCGGAGGTGGAGAGACCTGCCACGTTCCTCATTTTTGTGTAGAGGAACAGGTTTTTGAACGCATGGCTCTCGTCCACGAACAGCCGGTCAACACCCAACTGTTCAAATGTGATGACATCATCCTTTCTGTCGGCGGCAAGAAGTTTATCCAGTCTGGCTTCCAGAGATTTTCTGGTTTTCTCCATCTGCTTGATGGTAAAATTCTCGCCACGCTGATATTTCAGTTCTGCGATTGCACCCTCGATCTCATCAATCTGTTCCTGCAACTGCCGTTCCTGCCGCTCGGCAGACAGCGGAATCTTCTCAAACTGGCTGTGACCGATGATAACGGCATCATAGTCGCCGGTTGCAATACGAGCGCAGAACTTCTTTCGGTTTGCGGTTTCAAAATCTTTCTTCGTGGCAACAAGGAGCTTGGCGCTCGGATAGAGGTGGAGGAACTCATTTGCCCACTGCAAGGTGAGGTGGTTCGGAACCACAAACATGGACTTCTGACTCAGGCCAAGTCGTTTGCTCTCCATCGCTGACGCTGCCATTTCAAAGGTTTTGCCCGCACCAACTTCGTGTGCGAGCAGGGTATTTCCACCATAAAGCACATGAGCGATAGCGTTTCTCTGATGTTCACGGAGGGTAATGTCCGGGTTCATACCGCCGAAGCGGATATGGCTGCCATCATACTCACGGGGCCTGGTGGAGTTAAAAAGCTCATTGTACTTCGTAACCAGTGCTTCCCGGCGGCGAGGGTCTTTCCAAACCCAATCCTGAAACGCATCCTTGATTGCCTGCTGTTTCTGCTGTGCCAGAGTGGTTTCCTTTTTATTCAGGACACGCTTCTGCTTTCCGTCCGCATCTTCGATGGTGTCATAGATACGAATGTCTTTCAGGTTCAGTGTTTCTTCCAGAATCCGATAGGCATTGGCACGGTCAGTACCGTAGGTCACATATGCCGCCACATCATTGTAGCTGGGAGAGCTTTTCCCATTGATACGCCACTCTGCGGTCATTTCGGAGAATTTCACCTCAATGGAACGGCGCAGGTAGTATGGGGTCTCAAAGGTTTCCTCCATGAACTGCTGAATATAGTCTGCATCAATCCATGTGGCACCCAGACGGACATCAATCTCAGACGCATCCAAATCCTTCGGCTGTGCCTTTTGCAGTGCCTCCACATTGATATTGAAAGCGGAATCACGGTTCGCCGCCATCTGTGCGATACGCAGCTTGCTTCTCACATCACCAGAAAGGTATTCGTCCGCAGTCTGCCAACCAGCTTCCACATCATCAGGTGCCATCGGGTCTTTGAAGATCACCCCACGCAGTTCCGTTTGAATGGCTTCGTAATCCTCCTGGGTTCCCAAAAGCTGTGCCATGAAAGGAAGATCAACTTTACCACGCTCACCAATAGAGATTGCCAGAGCCTCCGATGGGGTATCCACGCTGGTCACTTTGCGTTCCGGCTTGATCGTTCTCTTGGTGAACATATCCGCCTTGCTCTTTAAGTTGCCGTCCTCATCCACATTTTCCAGAGAACACAGAAGGTAATAGGAGGAATCATCAGAGAAAGCCTGCCCATTTGCACGGTTGTTGATGAGACCGTTCTTTGCGGTAAACGCATCGTAGGCATCATTCAGTTCTGCCTGCTTCTGAGAAATCATCTCATCCGGGTAATCCTCCAGCTGATATTCGATCAGCTCATTGACGATACCACGGAGTTCCACCATGCCTTTCACACGGTCTTTTGCTTTCTCGTTCAGCTCCACATGGCGCATGATGGAGTTTTCACGGAAGTACACTTCGCCGTCCACTACGGCATAGGAATAGTTCTTTACATCTGGAGTAGCTGGAATGGTTTCCGCTTCCTTGCCCTTGCTGTTTTCAACCGGCAGCTCCACGGCCTGATAGGTTCCCTGAATGTGGGAAACCGCCTCTTTCAGAAGATCGGACAGCTCCGCACCCGGAATCGGACGGACGGTAATATCATCCTTGCCGTAAGGGGTACTTTCCAGAACCGTGTCGCCCAGAACCATTTCCGGGTGATCGACAAAGTAGCTGTTCATGGTGTGTCCTTCTTCAGTGCGGTTCAGATGCACCCAATCAGGAACGATGTCAATCGGATGGTCACGCTTTTGCAGGAAGATGATGTCGGACACGACTTCCGTACCGGCATTTTTCTTAAAGGCATCGTTTGGCAGACGAATGGCACCAAGCAGTTCCGCCCTCTGTGCCAGATACCGCCTTGCATCCGAGTTCTTGGAATCCATGGTATAACGGCTTGTTACAAAAGCGACCACGCCGCCAGGACGAACCTGATCCAGAGCTTTGGCAAAGAAATAGTTGTGGATGGAGAATCCCAACTTATCATAAGGCTTATCGGATACCTTGTAGTTACCGAAAGGTACATTGCCCACAGCCAGATCGTAGAAGTCTCTGCGGTCTGTCGTTTCAAAACCGGCGACTTTGATTTCTGCGTTGGGATAGAGCTTCTGAGCGATTCTTCCGGTGATGGAATCCAGCTCCACACCATACAGACGGCTGCTCTGCATCTCAGGGGGCAGCATACCGAAGAAGTTACCGATACCCATGGCAGGTTCCAGAATGTTGCCGGTCTCAAAGCCCATCCGGCCGACTGCATCGTAGATGGAGCGAATGACCGTAGGACTGGTATAGTGGGCATTCAGGGTGGAAGCCCTTGCCGCAGCATATTCATCCTCGGACAGCAGATTTTTCAGCGTGGTGTACTCCTGCGCCCAATTTCCCTTATCAGGGTCAAAGGCATCTGCCAGACCGCCCCAGCCGACATAGTTCGACAAGATCTCCTGTTCTTCGGGAGTAGCGTTTCGGTTCTCGCTCTCCAGCTGGAACAGGGTCTTGATGGCTTCCATATTTCTTACAAATTTCTGTTTCGGTCCACCTTCACCGATGTGGTCATCTGTGATGTGGAAGTTCACCGCAGGAACGGGTGGAACTTCTCTGGTCGTAATGGACTGCTCAATCTGAGCGATGATGTCGATGACCTCAGGATTCTGCCAGCCGTCCACCTTGGTATAGTCCCGAACGATGGTGTCCTGACCGTCCCTGCAATGAATGAGGTCAAGACTGCCCGGTAACGGTCGCCCGGTATTCATTGCACCCAGAGCCTTTGCCTGGGTGGAAGGGAGGGCGTGATAGGCTCTCAGGGCATCTTCAAAGGAACTGTATTCCTTAATGTCCAGCGCACCACGCTTCTGGATGTCCTCTGCTACATAGAAGTGGTCAATGAAGTGTTCCTGCTGTACCGGTTCGGCAATGCCATATACCTGTGCCTGTGCCTTTTCATCAGGATAGTCACCATAGATACGGATGCACTTATGCTCCTGCTGATCGTAAACGGCAGCACCGTCATACTTGAACCCGTCATCCTCCATAGTTCCGTCTACATAGCCCTGGGCAGCTTTTTCGGCTTCCTCCAGAGTGTAGTAATCCAGTTTATCATCAAAGCCGTTTTCAAAGTGATGATAAGCGGCAACCAGATAACGACGTTCCGGCTGTGCTGTTTCGGTGCGGATTTCGCCCTGATTTTCCCCTGTAACGGAGTTTTTTTCGGTATAGGCATCACCCCTTACTGCATGGTTTCTTTCGTCCTGAGAAAGCAAACGCTCGAAATTCTCACGGCTTTCTGCACGGAAGATCGGATAAAGCAGAGAGGGGTCTCTCAGCTGCACTTCCCGGTCGGTGATCTGCTCCACAAGAAAAGCGGTGTCGTCCAGATAGACCGTATCTCCAACCTGATAATTCCACACCGGTGTTTCCTCAACCGGCTCTGCGATATTATCTGCGGATTCTTCGGGCTGTACTGCTTCCATCGCCGCCACAGTCTGACGGACTTCCTCCAGGTAGTCATTGGCAAGCCACTCATCGTCGAAGTATTCCGTAACGCCCTCATGGTCTACATAGTAGGTTCCGGTCTGTTCGTCCCAGATGGCATACTCGCCATCCTCGGTATCGACCACAGCAAAACGCTCATAGACATCTTCCAGAGGATTTGTTTTGGCATCTTCGATTGCCTGCCGCTCGGCTTCCTCCTCAGGGGTAAGAAAGCGACCTTTTTTCATCAGAGCATCAATTCTCTGTGCCACCTGTGTCCAGGACATCTGCACCTTATCGCAGCCGCTTTTGGTGTAGCGAACGCCCTTGGCATCGTGATCCTGACCGCTGTGGGTTGCACCGGAACAGGCATGGGAATGACCGCCGGTGCCGTATTCATGCTTCAGAAACTCGGCTTTGTCCTTAACAGAATGATTTTCCTGCCAATATTCATAGATACGGCGCTTTCCACCGGCGAAGCCGCTGCCACGGGTCAGGTCTGCATTGACCTCATCATCGGTAATGAACTGACGGACAAGGGGCATCTGCATCATATCGCTCTGATATTCCCTGACAGGGGCATCCAGTTCATTCAACCGCTTTTCAATGCCATCCAGCTTGTGATAATGAAAGCGAAGCAGAGAACGGTCAGCATCATGGGCAATCATAAACCCACGATACTCCTCTTTCATTGCCGCTAAAAACTCAGGCTGTTTGAGCTGTTCTGCCAGCCATGCGGTTTCTTCCGGAAAACCATTGCTGCGGATTTCCGACAAAGAGGGGAAGAATCCCATTGCCTTTGCTTCATCGGATAGGTCATGGTAAAGATACCAAATGGACTGAGCCATCTTTTCACGCTCAAAGCCGGGAGCTTCCACCAGTTCCACATTGGTAGCGTACTGACCGTTTTCCAGCAACTCTCCAATCCGCTTTGCGACATCCTCCCATGGGATGATCTGCGCCCTGGGGCTGTCAATGGCAGAGGAACCTTTGGCAAGGTGAATGCCGTCCCCGGAATACCATGCGGAAATATTGCCGCTGTCCTCCTTCAGACCAAAACCACCATGGTAGACCTGCTTCAAGGTCTGTGCGATTTCTTCCACCGGCTTCTGCTTCATATAGTCCAGCACTACGATTTTCCTTGCATCATCGGTATTACTGCCAAGCAGGAGAAAATGGTCGATTTCTTCCTGAGAAAAAGAAAAAGCAGAGGGCTTTCGGCTCTCTGCTTCGTCGATAAATCGGATTTGCTGTTCTTCTGTGAGGAAAAGGTTCAGGGTCAGCTGTTGATAAGCTCCGTCATCACGATTTCCTCCGCCTGCGCTTTCAGGCTGCTCATGTGTCTTGCCCAGCCCAGCTGATCCGTCTCTTTCTCCGGTGCCGGGTTGTTCTTCAGATACTGGTTCATCAGAAGTTCCACTCTGGCTTTCGCCGTCTCCTCGATCTCCCACAGGTGGGGGAACAGGCTCTCCGTCAGAATCATGTCGTTCAGGAGCATCGGATTGTTCTGCTCCAGAAACGCTCTGCGCATCCTGCCATATTTGCCCAAAGGTCTTGTTTCCTTGTTCTCCAACCTGATGTTCGGGATTCTGTAATCCCCGGCCTGTCTGTAAGTCATTTCGCTCATAATCTGCGCTCCTTTCAGCAGCTCTGTTCTGCTCGTATTCACCAATCGCTTTCTCGATCTCCTGAAACATCCGTGAACTGATTGCATTGACTGCCGTGCCGAGGGTGTTTACCGTCTGGCGGGTGTTAAAATCAAAGACATTCAGGAAGTCCTCATGCTCGAAGTAGTTATCAGGGTTCTCAACCAGTCGGCAGTACATCGCATAGGATACGCTGTTTGCAACCGCTCTCTTGAAAGCCACTTCGATGTTAAGTTCATCATACTCCTCAAGGAAGCTATTGGCAACGATGTCGAGGATCGGCTTCTTGTAATCCTCCCAATACTCCGCAGAAAGAGACAGCGCAATCTCCTCCAGCTGCGCCTCCAACAGTCCATCTGCGGCAACGCCAAAGGAACGCTCCATAGCTTCCATCACATACGCACGGTTTTCCTCTGTGACTTCCCACGGTTTCAGTTCAGGGGATGAACGGCGGACACCAGTATCAGCCACATCGAATACATACCGCAGATAGGGCTTATCCCTGTTGGTCACAAACAGTGCGATGCCGGTGGAACCTCGTCTGACATATCTGCGGTACTTCTCGTCGTTCCACTCGTCATAAGGCTTACAGAAGGTGGCATTGGGGCGCTGGGCATAAATCATCACCTGTTCCGGATAAGTGAACTCATAGTTTCGGGACATCGTTACCAGAAAGGAAGTCCAGTTATCCTTGTTCGATGTGATTTTTCCGATGGTCTCTCTTGCCAACCCGGAATAAAATCGCTCTTTTGCGTTCATCATTTCCCTCCAATCCTTAAAAATCAGGATAAAGATTCAGCCTATCAAAAGTCTCATCATCCATACCGGACAACTTATTGAGAACAGAATCAGCCAGGGCACTAAGCTCGGCTTCCTCCTCGGAAAGCTGCTCCTTCATCTGTATGAGTGCTTCGCACAGCCCCGACTTTGTGCCAGGGCTGTAAAGCATCATCAAGTTCCGTTCATCTTGTGTGAAATTCATCATTCCATATCCCTTTCCGGGTGGCTTCTGGGTGGTTTGTGGGGTGTATCGAAAACCGACATTTCTTTCAGCTGTTCCAACACGGAAGGTCGATCTTCCGCAGCGGGAGCCTTCCCGTTGTTAATGATGCCATCCAACATCCCATAATCGTCCTCCATAGCCATCTCTGCATTTTTCAGATAGTTTTCGGGTTTCATAAAGTCCTGAAGCTCCACGAAACCGAAGGCATCAACGTAATAACAGGATACTTCACCGGCGACCTTGAGCGCCACGATGTCGCTGACCGACATACTGTGACCACGGAAGTCCTCCGGGTGGTCAATATTGAACCTGGTATAAAGAGCTTCCAGCTGCTCGGCAGCACCGGCGGACTGCTCAATCGGACCATTGTAAACCACCTCATAATGGTCAATGGTCGGCTGATTTTCCAGCTTCTGAATGTGCCAATAGGGCATAAAACGAAACTCGTCGGTCTCATCAATGTGTTTCAGCTGAAGGACTGCGTAAGAGTCCGTAGAGCTTTCCAGAAACGCTACCATTCTGTCATCGGAAGTGGTATTTCCATGAACATCATCCCATTTTTCAATTTTCATAGGCGACCTCCTTATCGTTGCGGTTCCTTGTACTTATGCGAGGGCGTTGCAGGGGCGATTTTTTCCGTAGCCTGCGCCAATTTCTCCATAACAGATTCTTTCCTTGCAGGGGAATCTACCACAACCGCCTGCCTGCCAACCTCAAAAGCCTGTTCCATCACATCTTCATAGACCATGGCACGAAGCTCCCTGCGTTCCAGGCCAAAGGATTCCAGAATTTCTTTTCTGGCTTCGATCATAGTTAAATCCGGGTTATCCAGCTGACCGCCATCTATCTCGTTGTAGTTCTCATCCAACAGAGTGTAATCGTAGCCATCCTCACAGGTCTGCACCGCCAGGATTCTGTCCCGACCGACCTTCCATGCGGCTTCATCACCCATGATTTCAGGCTCTGCCATATAGGTTGCGCCGTTGCGCTCCATGATTTCTGCGAACTGGCAGATGTGGAACACATTGTAACCAACCTGGGTATGGTACTCGTCGATGAATTTGCAGGGTTTCACGACAGTTTCATCGGGATAGTGAATCTGGACACAGCCACCGTCCGGAATACGGAACAAGTCCTTATAGTGGCTGTCAATAAATCGGATGTCCTTGCCGTCCGGGTTATACTCATTCCTCATTTGCGTTTTCCTCCGTTATCAAATTCCATGTTAAACCTGGTCTTTCCGTCCTCGAATACCTCCATATAGACCGTGGCATCAAAGGTGTTTCCGGTCTTAGCTGATTTACAGCCTTTCAGGTTGATTTTCCCAGAGCCAAGCAGTTTCTGTGCCGTGGCACTGGTCATGCTCTTGCCGATACTCTCGAAGTAGCGGTTGTTCTTCCAGAGGGCAAACTTGCAGCTTCGGTTGGAACAGAAAAATGCTTTCGCCTTTTCTTCCACAGAACTGCCGCAGACAGGGCATTTCCCCACGGCATTGCTTTCCTTTGACATCAGAACTTCAGAGTCCTGAATGACCTCGTAATTCCGAATCAGACCGGCAATCACATCTTTGATCTCATCCATAAAATCCTCGCTGGCGTATTCGCCTTTCTCGATGAGCAACAGCTTTTCCTCCCAATCCGCTGTCATAGACGGGGACTGAATCTGTTCGGGCATGACTGTTACCAGAGCCGTACCCTTGTGGGTCGGAATCAGATGCTTAGTTTTCTTATCGCCTTTCCGTTCCAGGAAACCGATACGCACCAGTTTTTCGATGATACCGGCACGGGTTGCAGGGGTTCCCAGACCTTTGCGTTCCACCTCATCGGGCATCTCGTCCGCCCCGGCAGTTTCCATGCTCTGCAGGAGCGTATCTTCGGTGTAGTGCTTCGGAGGAGAGGTTTTTCCCTCCTTAATCTCCGTGCTGATGACAGCCATTTCATCGCCAACGGAAACGGAAGAGAGCACCTGTTCCTTTTCGTCAGATTTTGTCGAACCACTTTTTCTGGCAAGTGCTTTCCAGCCATTATGCAGGATGGTTTTTCCCTTGGCAGAGAACGCTGTGCCGCCGCAGTCCAGTTCAATGACTGTCTCTGCGTATCGGTGCGGATCTCCCACAGCCACGAAAAGGCGGGTGGAAATCAACTGCAAAATTGCAAGCTCGCCCTTGGGCAACTCATTCAGATTGCATTTCTGCAATTCTCTGGTAGGGATAATGGCATGGTGGTCTGTGACCTTTTTGTTATCCACAACCTGCTCCGCATGTACAGGTACTTTATCCACACCTGGGGCGGGGAATGTGTGGAAAGCCATATTTACGAGGTCTGGCAGATTGTGTGCCATATCGTCTGTCAGGTATCTGCTGTCGGTACGAGGATAAGTGACCAGCTTCTTTTCATAGAGGTTCTGGGTGTAATCCAAGGTCTGCTGTGCCGTATAGCCAAACACACGGTTGGCATCTCTCTGTAAACTGGTCAGATCGTAAAGCGAAGGTGGCTTTTCATTTTTCTCCTTGCGTTCCGCCTTTGTGACCGCAGCAATAGAACAATCTTTGCTGACAGCTTCGGCATCCGACTTCTTTTTGAAGCGTTCGCTTGCTGCCGTAAACCCATCCAGTCCAATCTGAACCGTATAGAAGGGTTCCGGTTTGAAAGCGGCAATGGCAGCTTCACGCATGACTGCCATTGCAAGGGTGGGAGTCATGACTCGACCAACATTCAGGGTCTGCCCATAAAGGGTCGAAAAAAGTCGAGTAGCATTAATGCCAACAATCCAGTCAGCTCGCTCTCGACACAGGGCTGCTTCATACAAAGCATCATATTCAGTTCCAGACCTGAGATTTTCAAAGCCCTCCCGGATAGCGGAATCTTCCATGGAAGAAATCCAAAGCCGCTCAAAGGGCTTTCTGCACCCGGCTTTATGGTACACCAGTCGGAAGATCAGTTCGCCCTCACGACCGGCATCTGTCGCACACACAAGGCTGGCGACATCATCTCTGGCCATGAGTTTTTTCAGGATACCGAACTGCTTCTTGGTTCCGGAAGAAACCTCATACCGCCAGTCCGCCGGGAAGATCGGCAGGTCAGCATACGCCCATTTGCTGTATTTTACATCGTAGGCTTCGGGTTGTGCCAGCTCCACCAGATGACCGACACACCAGCTGACCACATAGCCGTTTCCTTCAAGGTAGCCATCTTCACGCTTGTTTGCCCCAAGCACCTTTGCGATACTCTGGGCGACTGAGGGTTTCTCAGCCAATACTAATTTCATTCGCATCTGCTCCTTTCCAAAAAAATAAGCAGCCACACACCGTAGTGCATGACTGCTATGTATGAAACTTATTTAATGTATTGTCTCAGTATTTCTTTCTCGTTTCCGATTATCAAATGACTTGATGATCTGGCTATTGCAGAATTGTATTCTCTTACAGCTTCCTCCGAAACATCAATCTGTCTCTCTGTATTATCTCCGTTTATCACCAGTGCTTTTGTAGGTGATATAGGATAAAAAAATGTCAGCTCAGTTGTCTCAGCTAAATCATTATCGTAATCACATTTGAGGTTAATAATAGGTTGATCCGATGTGATAAACGGGATTGCTGTATTGTTATTAAGCAGTGCAATCGTAGTCTCTTTGCTCATCAACGAATATGCCAACGATGTTTGAATATGCCAAAAGAAAAATATCGACAGGTTTTCTAAATTCACCTTACTTAAGTCAATTCCGACTTTTGCAAAATCGAGTTTTTTGATTGAATCCCCAAACTGCTTCATCCAGCGCTCTTTTAATGGCAATGTTCTGAAATACTGGATACATATATCACTCAAAAAGTTGAACCGGTCATTTCTATCCAGATTATAGTAGAATCCTATTCCCTGCTCATCTATTATTCTGAAATACTGAACTAATTCACCCTCTATATCACAATAAAAATCTTCCATATTGTTATTCTTTTGAACACGGATAATCTGTTCGCACTTAGAGATTTCATGATGCAAATCATCAGGAATATTATTTTCCGTTCCAAATCGCTTTATCGCAGCCTGTTTCATTACATCAAGAATTTTTTGATTTTCAATCGGGAGAAGATAAGTCTCAATGAAAAACTCCATCTGCCCACGAACAACTGGACTCATAGTTTGCAAATAACAATCCAATAGCTTTTTTTCGTCTAAATTTAAGCTGTTGATTGTATAAAATGAATTTTTGAAGGCAATGGCTTCAGTTCCAGTCGGAAATAGCTTCTTTCTATCTCTCAGCACCCATACTGCATTGTTTTCTTTCCACTTTGATAAGTAAGCTTGAAAAACAAAATGATGTTTCTTTTTTACATTTTCTATCCTTTCCATGACTTTGCACCTCATATTATTCTATGCTTTCTTTTATTATAGCGGTTTGTCTCCCAATATCAAACCCAAATAAAAGAGCTATGTAAAGGCAATCCGAAGATTGCCCCAGGCATCATGCCTGTTACGGATTATACCGGTTCGTTGTCCTCCTCATCAGTGGCAAAGTCAACATCATCGTCGTCCTCAAATTCCTCGCTGTAGCCGTAGTCCTCATCATCGTCTACATAGTCCGCATCAGGGTCAGGCTTCGCAGCTTCTTTTTCTTTCTTCTTTTCCTGTAACTTCTTAAAGGCGAAGAAACCACCGCCGCCAGCAAGGGCAAGCAGAGCAAGGATAGCCGGAATCATATTCGTCTTAGGCTTCTCCTCAGGCGCAGGCTCTGTGACCTCAGGCTCCGGTTCCGTCTCGGTCGGTTCTGGAGTGGTTCCAACCACAGGTTCGGTATACTTGGCAGCTTCTTCCTCGCTCATCAGCATCAAAAGGTCGGCTTCGTCAACCTGATTCAAGAAGTGAACGGTCTCGTTTCCTTCATCGTCACGGTCGATGATGATATAAAAGTAATTGCCGTTCTTTGTGACCGCAGTAATGAATTGTTTGCCGGTTTTGTCAGGCGAGCCGACATCATCAACCAGTGTCAGGTTGCCATCGGGAGTGAGGGCAGATTCGCTGGCATCCGCCCCGGTGTCCATATTCTGCATGAACATATTCATGAACATCATAAGCAGTGCCATATCCATTTCGCTGTTCTGCTCGGCTTCCTCAATCAGCTCCAGATAGTCACCGTGTACATAGCCATGCTTTTCGGGAACGGTGATTTCATACCAGTCTCCCTCGGTCCCGATCACCTTTACTTCCTCGCCGGGACGAAGCTGGTCGATGATCTCATAATCCATGCCTGCACCGGTACGCACATTTAGCCGGGAACCGTTCGTGACCACCTTGCCGGTTCCCATGCCATCGTCCTCGGTTTTCCCGGCATCATACTTCCAGTCCTCGCCGTTGAAAGAAAATACCACAGTACCATCTTCATCTACGGATACGCTGTAAGGAAGCTCTTCCGCAGTCTGAACCGTGGTTTCCGCAGGGGCAGTTTCCACGGTTTCGATACTGGAAGCCGCTGTCTCATCCGTATAGGCGAAAGCGGTTGTCGAAAACACGCTCATGCAAAGCACAGCCGCCAGAAAAGCGGCACACAGTCTTTTAATCTTCATTCTGCATCTCCTCCTCGTTCATAGCGTTGATTGTCTCAGGCTTCGGAGCCATATCCGCAGCAAACATACGGAGCAGCTCAGAAAGCTGGTCAGGGGTCAGGTTCGCAGCGTGAACCATTTCATGGATTTCGGAGTTTTCCTCCTCACGGTATCTGCGTTCCAGGTCTTTTACTCTGGCATCCCATTCAGCCCGTTTCCTGCGGGCTTTCTCAAGGTCTGCACCGATTCTGTCTAATTTGGCACCCAATAGAATGTCCTCCTTAATTTTGGATTCTGCCGAAGCAGTAAAAATGCTGTTGCCAGTAACTTGTTTCAATCGAAGCATAAGAGATCGGGTTTCCACAGTGAATCATCATCCCATTGCCGACATAAATACCAACATGCGATGCACCGGAGGTATCATAGGTGTCTTGGAAGAAGATGAGGTCTCCCGGCCTTGCAGAGCTTCGAGGGATAATATCACATACACCCATCAAACCGTTTGCGGTCAATCTGCCAACGCTCCAGCCATTGCCGCAGTTATTGATGACCCACGAAACAAAACCGGAGCAGTCAAAGGAAGTGGAGGGACTGCTTCCACCCCAGACATACGGGTATCCCAGATACTTCTCAGCTTCCCGGATCATGTTGGCAAAGCGGGTATCCGTCAGAGCTTCGCCCGGAATATCATAGTCGGTGTATTCGCCGGTGACTGCATAAATGTCGTCCCCGAAGATGTCCGGGCGGTTCCCGCTTGTCTGGAGGAGTACACGGTATCGCTCCAATTCATCCTCTGTCAGACCGGAGCTTCCGATCACACGGTTCAATCCCTTGTTTACCAGCTTCACATTCAGGATATAATACTCATACTCAACCTCAACTTCGTACTCGTATTCCTCCGTCGTGGTCTCGCCGGTTTCCGGGTCTGTGGATGTCGAGGTGCCGGTACGGGTCTCTGTACGGGTTCGGATTTCCACTTCTTCTGTCAAAATTAACTCATACTGCTGATCGAACAGCCACCGCAGAGTGCTTTGCACTTCTTCACGGGCGTAATCCTCAAACTTCACAGTCAGATATGCCGCCAGCTCATAGGGATTGTGGTTGATCTCATCAAGGTCATAACGGTATTCATCGTAACCGCTGTGAGTGCGCTCGATGTTGTTGATCTGATTTCTCAGGGCAGCTTCCATCGCCTTATAATCATTGTCTGCCCCGATGATGTCCTCGTCCTCGGCAGTAAAGGAAGTCCCCAGAATCACCTGCGTCCCTCCCTGAAACATGGCAGTGCAGGACGAGAACATACTGCAAATAAGCATAAAAAGCAGTCCCGCCGCCAGAACAAGCAGAATGACTTTGGAGTGCGTGGTGCAAAACTCCGTGGCTCTTTCTGTGATTGTCTTGGCTCCCTGGGCTGCTTTTTCCGCACCCTTGGCAGCTGTTGTCTTTGCCGTACTGTTACCGGCTTTGGCAGCTGCATATTCTTTCTTGATTGCCTGTTTCTGCTGCCAGCGGGAAAACGGGTTGGAACCTGCATTGGGATTATCCTTCTTGAACTTTTCATAAAGGGCATCCACATTGGCTTTGTCTGACTTTTGCACCAACTTATCGGCCTTATCATGGGCTTTCAGTTTGTGGCTGTAGATGGCGTGATCGACGGTGTAGGCAGTGGATTCCACTGCCTTTGTCGTTTCCTGTGCGGACTGAACACCGACATTATCATCTTCATACTCCGATACCGCCCGATGCACCTTGGATGTGAGGGTCACAGCCGTACCACGGGTAGCAAGCTGTTTTGCCGAAGATGGGCGATCCGTAGCCACGCTGTTGTCCGCCTTGCCGAAACGGAGCTTTGCCTTCCGGGAACCGGCGGCATCCGTTTCCTGACGCAGCTTGGTTGCCTTCTTTTTGGAAGCCAGCTTATCTACCGCTTTTTCTGCTTTGTCAGCCGCTTTATCCGCACGGTCAGCAGCTTTCTTCACCTGAGAATCCGCAAGGTCATCTTCGGTGAAGCGGAGTCGTGTCGGTTTCTTCGCCATGCCTTACGCCTCCTTTGTTGCCACCACCTCATTCAGCTTCGTGGTCATAATGCGGTAGAGTTCCGTATCGGTCGGGAACCGGTCAATGAACGGCAGGATCACATTGCCATAAAACAGAAGCCCTTCGCCCTCGCCGGAATTGGTCACATAGGACAGCTGGTGGGGAGAGATATTCAGACGCTTCGCCAGAATCCCTCTGTCCTCGCTTGCCTGATTCAGCATATAAATGAAGTCGGAATTTTCGAGGATATTGGCAATCTCCGGGGAACGAAGCAGGTCTTTGACATTCTGGGTGATGCCTGTCGGAATACCGCCCCATTTACGG
>ENA-UONZ01001899-UONZ01001899.1-human-gut-metagenome-genome-assembly--contig:-C93old-NODE-1899-length-19041-cov-8.512062_pt1 | contig 19041 bp, 13 predicted proteins | sample MGYA00242468_ERZ724015 | MGnify/ENA metagenome assembly ERZ724015
AAAGTCAGTGTTTTAATCATTGAATTGGAGTCATCCCCTAATTTAAAACACTACCCGATTTTCGTCGCGGCTTAATAAACATAAATATTAGGGGTTATTGCTTAAATTGTAACGATAGCAAATAATTTTCGATTTATGTATGCCCATAATTTTAAATCAATCGTAGCAGTTTGAATAGGCATAAATGAATGAAATTCACCCCAACGGGTCCCATCATTACATTTTATTACAAAATAAGCCAATTGACCAAACGTAAAATCCATAACATTTGAACTTTCTGTAATATAATTTGTATTGTATTTGGTTAAATCAAAAGGAGCCAGATTTTTTAATAATTTCTTATCATGCCTTGATAATTTATTCGGTCCTTCCATTTTAACAATACTCCCCAAACTATCCGCAATAACAATATATTCTTTACAACATAAATCATCATTCAAAAGAATATAAAAATACTTGTCATCAATAGAATAGAGCAATTTAGAAACATGAATACTATCAAAATGAGATAATACAATATCTGCTTTTGCTCTACTCATACTATCTGCATATTGCAGATTTTGAGAATAACAAAATTCTGATATACATAAGAGGAGTATAATGACAATATTCTTCATATTTAATTTGTTTATGGAAGATCATAAGGATTGACTATTTTCGCTCCACCGTGTTCATCCCTAAATGTTGTTATACCCATTACTCTCCGTATCAAATTATCTACTCTAATTGCTCTTGTGTTATTTTCTAATGGTGTAAATTTATTTGCACTTGCAACTCCATGTCCAATAATTTCATGTCCAGTTGTTACTGCTCTACCAGCATCGTGAATAACCCCTTCCCCCTCCATAATTACCGAATGTGAACCTTTTTTAGTCGGAATATTTATCCCTCCACCTGATATGGCGTTCATTGTAATCCCAGGCATATTGACACTTGGTATCATTGCATCTCCAACACCTGGATGTTCTTCATTTAAATAAGTTTTAAACGCAGATGTACCCTCTTCAGAAACAGAGCCTTCAATAGATACAAATTCCACTTTATAAACAAATTCTGAATTAATTACTCCTATTACTTCATTAACTAATGCTTGTTCATCTTCATTTAACCTGATTCCATCGAAAGCTTCTTTTGTCGATTCTACGGATATTGAATTGAAGGTTTTCCCTCTTTTATCAAACGTAAACAGATTCCTAAACTTCTCAAATTTCTCGCCAGCAAATATTGTATTTAAATCTTGCTGTACTTTAAGAGCATCATTTTTTGTCAGTCCTACAATTTGGCGTCCATCGGGGTCCATGTACCTTATCGGATTATTATTGCAATAAGCATACGGGCTGACCGAATAGTATTTCTCTGCCAACGGGTCCGGAACGAACCACCGGCCGATCCCGGCCTGATACATCCGTGCCCCGTAATCGAGCATCCCCAGATCGCCGACGGTCTGTTCCTCCTTGCCGTTGAACTTGTACCGATTGACGGCGGAAACTGCATAGGTACTTTCGGGACAACGTTCTCCGAAAGGATAGTAGTCGTTCTGTTCCCGAACCGTTCCAGCTTGGTCCACGATCACGCGAACGCTGCCCAAATGGTCTTTCACGAAGTAATCGACCGCACCGTTCGGCCGCACCGTGCCTCCGTCGAAAATGGCCTGATCCAACGACAACGATCCGTTCGTACGTACATATATCAAAGAACCCAAATAATCATAACCGTTAGCCCCGTCGCTCACCGACAGTTTCGTACTGTCCGCGCTGTACGTGTACTTCGCTTTCAAAACTCCGTCCGGGCCCGTAACCTTCTAAACATTACGTCTGACGATACTCTAATAACATAAAAACGACGCTTTCTCAAATTTACGGAATTGTCTGGAAACAAACAAGCCGCGACGATTTTCGTCGCGGCTTGTATCGATCTTCGAAACAGATTTATCTGTCGGATTGCAAACCATCCGGAAGATGTTTTTTGATATACTGTTTCACATAGTCCAATCGAGTCAAATTATTACTTTGTTCTCGAGCACTTTCTTGTTGGGAATCGTAAAAATAAAGTGCCTTTCCGGGAAATACAATAAGTGTTCTTATATCTGCTTTTCCTTCTCGCATTTCTTGTTCTATATAATCTTTAATCCCAGAATCTTCATAAGCATAACACATTTCAAGAAAAACCTGATGTTCTTTTAAGAAATCGGTCAATTCGTCAATCATCTTTTTGACCTCTTTCTTATCATTTTCATTTCTTGAACGTCCATGTTCAACTCCTACTACATGATTTAATGTATCGAGCTTCCACACGGCAACAAACTGGACGTTATTGTCCAGCATTTGTTCTACACAACTGTCCCCGTACATCGTTATCAACGACTGGGCAATTCGTGCAGCATTGCGATTGAGGCAACAATAATCCGTCGAAATCTTCTGTGCCGAAAGTAATGAAGTGCTTATTCCCGTAAGCACACCTATCAATAATAATCTTCTCCACATGATTTTCGATTTATTTCCCGTAAGTATCTCTTATCAGTTTCTGCAAACAGAAAGGCGCTACCGTCGTACTCCGCCAATAATGGGTATTTCCATGATTTGCCTGTTTGTTGAATTCTGCATATCGATTTGCCGCATTTATGTATTCTGTAATGAACTCAGAGGACATAACTTTATGAGAACCTATGATTGCATTATCATCTCCATAAATTCCAATTCCGACTTTATTCTGAAACGTCTCCATACCTTTTTTCTCTGAATAACCGCTTCCTCCGGGTTGATCCATTCCTATTGCCGTTACAGCTACTTTGGCTTCGAACTCCCGGTTGAAATCTCCTTGTTGATACTCATCCCGATTATCATGCTGATAGGCATGGAACAATTCTTCGATCAATACTTCGTCACCGATATAAGACATGCCTTCGAGAAACATAACAGTCCCTCCGCCATTTTTATTCGACATAAACTGTCCGGAAACATGAGAACCCGACTGATCCAATGCCGTTTGTCCGAATTCGATCGCATATACTTCGCTCGACTGTTCCAAACTCCGGTACATCGTTGCAAATAGATTGCTGCTTTCTACGAGTGCATCGGCAGCCTTCTTATAAATAGCCATCTGATCCTTCGATAGCATAGTCGTATCGATTTTCATACCATCCGGATCAATAAACCTTATCGGATTATTATTGCAATAAGCATACGGGCTGACCGAATAGTATTTCTCTGCCAACGGGTCCGGAACGAACCACCGGCCGATCCCGGCCTGATACATCCGTGCCCCGTAATCGAGCATCCCCAGATCGCCGACGGTCTGTTCCTCCTTGCCGTTGAACTTGTACCGATTGACGGCGGAAACTGCATAGGTACTTTCGGGACAACGTTCTCCGAAAGGATAGTAGTCGTTCTGTTCCCGAACCGTTCCAGCTTGGTCCACGATCACGCGAACGCTGCCCAAATGGTCTTTCACGAAGTAATCGACCGCACCGTTCGGCCGCACCGTGCCTCCGTCGAAAATGGCCTGATCCAACGACAACGATCCGTTCGTACGTACATATATCAAAGAACCCAAATAATCATAACCGTTAGCCCCGTCGCTCACCGACAGTTTCACCCCGTCGGCAGAGTAGGCGTACTTCGCTTTGGGCGTATCGTCCGCTCCCGTTACCTCTTGTAGCAAATTTAACAAATTATAGTTAAAACGCAAGTCCCCGAGAGCATCTTTTTTCATATTGCCGTTGGCGTCGTATTCGCAGAGGGAGGACGCTCCCGCAAGGCCCAGCAGACGGTTTCCGTCGTACACGTAGCAATAGTCCGAGGCAACGCCTCCGGTATGGCGCGAAAGGGTCAGGATGTTGCCGTTTCGGTCGTAGGTAATCCCCTTTTCGGTGTAGCGGTCTGCGGCGGCGGTTCCCTCGTAGTGAGTCGCTCCGAGCAGACGTCCCAGACCGTCGTAGGCGAAAGCATAGGTATCGACCGGATGATCGCCCTCCTTATGCTGCCATTCCCATTCGGAGATGTCGCCCGAATAACGGGCGGCACCGCCCAACGCCGGATTTTGGTAACGGAGTCTCATGCCGAACTTATCGCTGTTCTGCTGGGCGAGCCAGCCCCGCACGTTGTAGGTGCAGGTCTCGGTCAGCACGCCATCCCCGGGGCCGAACTGTCGCGAAGAAAGCTGCCCTAAAGCATTGTGCCCGTAAGAGACACTGCCGGCAGAGCCGCCGTTCAGGGAGGCCGTCGCACTCAGCAGGCGGCCCGCATGGTCGTAGGCGAACGCCGAGACCAGCACGTCGGGGGCGCTTCCGGGACCGGGCGCGTGTTCTTCCCGGACTCCCAGCGGGTTGCCCGTAAAGTCGTAGCGATAGCTGCAACGGCTGACGCCTCCCAAATGGTTGGACGCGACGCTCTGTACGAGGCGGTGACGGAAATCGTAATAGTACGCCTCGCCGAGCGGCGTGCTCTCGTCCGTACCGAGCCGGGCCGTCAGGCTGCCCGTTCGCAGGGAGCGGGCTCCGTCGCTGCCGCTCCACTCTCCGTAGCCGTCTCGGGCGGAGTAAGCCAGAGCTTCGAAGCCGTCGCGCTCCATAAAGTCGTACCCGTCGTAATAGTCGGCGCTCAGAACCGAGGCCCCGGTCAGGGTACAAGAGCCTTCTTCGCAGGACAAGGCGTAACCGGCTAACGGACCGTCGGCACCGTAGATGACTTTCAGGGTTTTCCCTTCGAGGCATCCGGGCGCTATTTGCGAACCGGACATGCCTGTACAGATACCGGTAACCGCCTTGCGTCCCAGCCCGTCGGACAGGGCGAAAGACCATTCTTCGCGCGAGCGTTGTTCGCCGTCTTGCGTGAAAATGAGCTGGTCGGCATCGTCATAGACGTAGAGTATCTCTTCGGCCCCCGGCAGCTTTTTGCCGATACAGCGATTGCGGGCGTCGTAACGATAGAAATAGCCCAGTCCCGTGCAAAAATCGGAAGTCGGGTCGATCGTTCCGGAGGCGGGCAGCTGTGCGGACGCCTCGGGCGGGAATACGGCCCGCAGGTTTCCGAGACAGTCATAAACGTAATAGGTGTCGAAAAACTCGGAGTCCGCGACGCTGCGCGTGAGCAAGAGCAGTCCGGCTTTGTCCCGGAATTCGTAACGGAGGCGTCCGTCTTCGTCGGAAAAACCGGTCACGTGAAGTTCCCCGGCGGGATAGTCGCCGGAACGAGAGAGGGAAAGGGTTTGCCGGTCACTGCCCGAAACGATGCGGGCGCAGCGTAATTCTCCTGAAGCCGTATTGGTCAGGTAAGAGGTCCGCTGCGCTTTGCCGGCTTCGCGCCACTGCGCTCCCGGACCGTACTGTTCGACGGGCCGTCGGAGCGGGGAGGCTTCGTAGCGGATTTCGGAATAGGGAACGGTATCGCCGAGGTTACTCGTTCGGGCCTGCGCCTCGAGCGTCGCGGGGGCCACGTAAGCGCCGTTGTTGCCGGGCAGGGAAGCCGGAAGCCAGCTCCGGGACTCGCGCCCGCAGGGGTCGTAGGTTTGCAGGCTCGCCAGGTCTCCGTAGCCCGGAGCGGCCCCGATCGCTATGCTCTGGACAGGGCGGCCCAGACCGTCGAAATAACGGACTGTCCGCATGCATCGCGCCGGAGCGGGGGCTTGCGGATCGAAAGTCCCGGTCAGGGGCGTGTATTCCTGAATGTAGTTCTCGTCGGAAAGTTTCACGGGGACGGTAACGCACACCACATTGGAATAGAACCGGCCGACTTGCGAGACGACCACGCGGCGGAAATAGGTGGTGGCCGAAAGCTGTTCGGGCTGGTAGGAAACGTCCGAAGCCTCGGGAATCGCACTCCACTGCGTACCGTCGTCAGAAGATTCCCACGAAAGGGTATAGCTCCCGGACGAAACGGACGGATCGACGAGGCTTTCCAATCTGGCGGGCCGCTGCGAATCCTCGACGGTCTGGTCGCCGGAAATCGTGCCCGGATCCACCGTAATGACCGTCACACAGACCGTGTTGGAATAGACCGTGGTAACGGGCGTAGTGAATCCCCGTCGGAAATAGGTGGTAGCAGTCAGGGCGCCGGGCTGATAGGAGGTTTCCGCAGCGCCTGAGATCGTCTGCCACGGACCGGAAGACGCGGTGGCAGACTGCCAGAAATAGGAGCTTTCCGTGGCGGCGGTCATAGCGAGAGAAACGTTCGGCAGGACGGTAGGCTGTACGGAGGCCGCAATAGTCTGATTACCGTCGATGCTCCCCGGTGTAGTCGCTACCGTTTCAACCCAAACCGTGTTGGAGTAAACCGTCTTGGTGGATGAGCGGAAGACCCGGCGGAACCATGTGCTTTGCGCGAGGGCGCCCGGTTGGTAGCTCATCTGGCCTGTCGTACCCGAAATCGCGCTCCACTGGTCGCCGTTCAAGGACGACTCCCACGAGACCGTCCCGGAACCGTCCGTCGCGCTGGGATCGGTAACGCTTTGTAATACCGTCGGACTGGCACCCGTCTCGATGGTCTGTTCACCCGAGATCGTTCCCGGCGAGGTGGTGACGACCGTGACGCACACGGTGTTGGAATAGGCCGTTTTCGTCGCGGAAGTCGTAACGCGACGGAACCAGGCCGTCGCAGTCAGGGCGCCGGGCTGATACGAACTGCCCGTAGCACCTGCTATCTTCGTCCAAGGTCCCGATGCCGATGCGGCGGACTCCCACGAAAGGGAGTAGTCTCCTCCCGAAAAGCTCGAAGATGTGCTGTTCGACAAAGCCGTGGGCTGCGTTCCCTTCTCGATCTTCTGATTGCCGGAAATGGAACCCGGAGACGTCGTGACGACCGTGATGCAAACTACGTTCGAGGAAGCCTGTTTGGATGTGGAACTGGTAATGGTACGACGGAAATAAGTCGTCGCGGTCAAAGGTCCGGGTTGATAGGCTTGCGAGCCCGAAGTTCCCGAAATATCGCTCCACGGACCGGAGGAAGCGGGTGCAGACTGCCACATGATCGTATAGAACCCGGACGATGCGCTGGCAGCGACGACGCTTTCGAGCCGGGCCGGCTGAGTCGAGGATTCGATGGTCTGATTCCCGGAGATCGTTCCCGGAGTGAGCGTGATCTCCGCATCGCGGACTTTGACGAGCACCTCGTTGGAATAGGCTTTTTTGGTAACGGAGCCTTCCGTGTAATTGATTGCCCGCCTGTAATACGTCGAGCGCGACACCACCCCCGGATCGTAATACTCGGAAGTCGCTCCCGGAATCGGAGACCAAAATCCGGAGAGGTAATAGTCCTCCCAGCAATATTCCCAAGAGAAAGTATAAGGTACATTGCAGTAAGGCAATAAGCTGTTTTTGATCCGCTGAGCTTGGGTGTTCGCATCGATGGTCTGGTCACCAGTAATGGTTCACGGATTGGCTAACACGCTTTGTGCGCGGCATATGTTTCCCGTCCAATGGCAGCACGCCAGAAACAGGAAAAACAAATAAGAAATAACTATCTTTTTCATAACTCGAACGATAGAATCCCGGCTCCGCCGTTCCCATCATGTCCGGGCGGAATACCGTAAGAGCCGGAATTATTTTTTATAATTATAATCGTAGTATTTCAGCGTTCTCTTCGTGCCGTTCTCCATGAAGTAAACCTCCCGGAGCCGTCCCTGATCGTCGTAATCGTAGTGCGTCGTGAGACCCTGCGGGTCGGTGGCCGAAACTATGCCGATGAGCGGCTCGTAGGTATAGGTGGTAATCTCCGCATTACGGAAACGAGAATCGAACCGTAAGCCGTTCAAAACCGCCATATCTTCGCTGGAGAGTGTGTCGGCTGCATGGTCTATTACGATGGAAGATGCTACCGAAGGGTCTGCATTTTTGATTTCGGCCACCGGATGCAAGCCGTTGTATCCCCAGTAATAATAAGTTATGTAAGGAGCTGTTCTGGAGCGAATGTACCGGGGATTACCGTAAATGTCGTATTCGGGAATGGAAAGCACCTGCCGGTAGCGGCTATCCTTGCTGAAGGTGCTTCGATCCCCGGAAGGAAGAAACTGGCCTGCCGAAGACTTGTTGGAAAGTCGGAACGAAGACTCCTGCGTATCGTCCGACTCGAACACATCCATCGAAGAAAGATTTCCAGCGGCGGTATAGGTGTACACCTCCCCGGAGACGATCTGTCCGTCTCTGCGTCGGATGCGTTCTATGGGCAGCGAAACGATATTTTTCGCTACGAGCGAATCGATCCATCCTCCGGCTCCGTAATCTTCCGCATAGAGGGTTTGTTCGGTGGAAACGGAACCGTCGCTGAGCAGACGTTCGATGCGGTTGGCCGTATAGGTGTTCGGATTATCGTAATGGTAACGGATCTCTTCTTTAAGAATATTTCCTTCGCTATCTTTCGTGTACTCTTCCGTCTTCTTTAACTGCATACAGCCGACGTTCAGACCTTTCGTATAGAAATTGAAAGAAGATTTGGCCCTGTCGTAACGCCAGTCGTCTAAGCTGGCGACGGCGGATTGCGTGTAATAAAGCACTATCGGCTCGATGGAAGCCCAAAGTTTCGCTCTGAATATCTGGACGGAATCGACGTATTTGTCATACGTGAATTTCTGCCTTTTTACCCAGTCGAACGTTCCGTTGCGGTATCGGTAATGGATAACCGAATCCAGAGAAGCCATATCCCACTCCTCGTTTTCGAGCGGGAAAGGCTGCGCCGGAGTTCCGAAATTGTGCGGCAGCACCATCCGGTCGTACTTATACACGGTTTTACCGGAATACTCCCCTCCAGTGGTTTCGTACTCGGCGATTTCGGCATAGTTTACCGTGCTGCCGTTCTCGAAAGAAGGCCGTTGATTGCATCCCGACAGGAAAGTTCTTTTCCGGTAGGTCAGGATGTTGTAAGCTTCGTCGTTCACGCCGAGAGAAGAATACGGATCGTAGTAATAATAATATTTGACCGTTTGTATCGTCAGAGCGGATTGCCGGGTTTCCCCGATCAGATCCTGCGTGAAATAAGGTTCGTTCTTGACGATCCCGCACCCGTCTTCGTTCGCTCCGTACTTGTAGATTTTCTCTTTTACGAGGGTGGCGTCGCTGTTACGGTAGCGGATGTTTTCGATGCGGTAGCCTCCGGCCCCTTTGACCTGATTGTCGTATGCGCTCCTGTACTGATGCTGTCCCATAACGAACTCGACCGTTCCGCCTGTCGGATATTCGATTTTCAGAGGAGTGATCTTGTTCGGATCGTACGCGAATACCTCCGAAGCGTTTTTCCGACCTATCGTCACTTCGTATTGGGCCGGAGCCGACGGGTCGTTATAAGTATCGTAGAAACTGCTCGTGCCGTTTCCCCGGGACACTTCGGCGTCGTGTATCACCACATTTGCATCCAGACTATTAGGATCAATCCATCGCTGCGTATAGCCCCAATAATCGGACATCCCGTCAGGACCGCCCCCTACGTTATGGGGATAGGTGAATGCGTATGACTCCTCCCCGATCTTCAGGGAGATCAGTTTACGGTCATAGTCGGGTTGCGAAGAGACGGAGCGTTGCGTGAACAGAATCTTTTTGACGGTCTGGCCCGTGTTGTCTTCGATCGTCATGGAAGAGAGCGTTCGCTCGGGGGTATAGGAAAATACGATTCTCCCGCCACGGAAAACGATCGTATCGGTGAAACAGTAAGAGATATTTTTGATGGTACACGAGGGTATGTCGTCTGCTGTTGGCGTGGTTGTATGGGTCGGATCGAGATCGGAAGCACGCTCGAATTTTCCGTCTTTGAAAATCAGCCAAGTCCTTCGATTTCCGGCAAACTCCTTTCCCTTGATTCCCGCTATCTTCCAAAACAGATATTCGTCGATGAACTTCGTGGGAGACTTGAACTCCAGCGATATGGCCATATTGAGCGGGTCATTGGGACCGGGTAGAACGGCTTGGACGTTATCGTAGATTTCGATCCGGTCATTGAAATTATATACGGTTTTCGGCAACCGATTGCCGTATGTAAACGACAGGGTTTCGTTGTCCGGACTTACGACCCGGCGGCATTTCCAAGAAACGATTCGTTTCGTGTTATCCGTACTGATCTGCTCCCAGTCCGTATCGGTGGCCGAATAGAGATATTTTGTACCGTCCGTATCGGTCACGGTAAATTCTCTCGAAGTCTGGTCATAGTCGATTTTTACGCCGTTGGATGGCACAGGAACCGCTTTGACCGTTCCGTCTTTTCGATGCTGGAAATAGAACGCGCCGCTCTTGTTTATAAGCCTGTAATAAAAACGATCGGGCTCTTCATCCCAACGGCCCCAATATAATTGTCTTTTTACCATGTCCGAACGGACGACCGGATCGTCCTCTTTATAGTCCGTCGGAATGCTGTCGTTGTAATAATATCCCAACTGACTCTGGGCCGGGCTCAGATCATCGATTCCGTTGATGAGCCGGGTGATCTGTAGTTCGGTACTCAGCGACCAGCCTTTACCGATGCTTCCGGCCAGTTGGTTCGGTCGCAGGTAATTATCTACATGGAAACTCAGATCGACGGGAAAAGTCAGTCGGCCGGCTTTGATTTCATAAAGCGGGATTCGGATGTCGGGCACCCCGGTCAGATGGCTTGCCGGGTAGTCGACGTAGCGCATCAGCGAGGCGGCTTCCGGCGGCAGGAACTCGATGCGGCCCGTCGGACTCGTCCGGTCGGCTTGGCCCCACAGCGTACAGGGAAGCAGCATACATAGGAAAGCGATTCGTTTATGGATCATCTCGGTAGAAAGTTTAGGATTTCGGTTTCGTTCTTTTTGGTGTTCTGTTCTGTTCATGCCTTTTTAGGCCGACTTTATTTGCGGAGATTCACGATTCCATAGGCCAAATAGTTTTTCGGGTTCGACATCGGTTATCGGTCGGGTGCAAGGTTCTATCCCATGATACCTCCGAGACGGAACATGGGCAGGTACATGGCGACGAGTATGACGGCCACGAGCAGGCCGACCAGCAGGATCAGCACGGGTTCGAGTAAGTTCCCCAGCGAGCGGAGGCGGTGCTCGAGCTCTGCGGTCAGTACGTCGCCTTCTCGGGCGAGCATTTCGGGCAGCCGGCCGGTCTGCTCTCCCACCCTCAGCAGCGTGACGAGCCGCCGGTCGTAGAGCCCCGCGAAGCGCTCCAGCGCCTCCGACAGGCAGGCTCCCCGCTCCAGCTCGCGGGCGACCCGGGCAAAGGAGACGCGGTAAGGATAAAACACGATGATCCCCTCGAGCATCCCGATGCCCTGCAACAGCGGGACTCCAGAAGAAGCAAGCAGGGCGAGCAGGCGGCAGAAACGGGCCTGCACGCTCTTTTTCAGCGTGTCGCCCGCCAGAGGAATCTTCAGCAGCCATCCGCAGGCGAACCGCTGTACGGAAGGTCGGTCGCCATAGGCCTTCCACCACAATAGGCTTCCCGCACCCGCGAGCGCCGCGACGGTCAGATAGGTCGGGAAAGCTCTCGACAGCGAGATGATCCATCGGGTCATCGCCGGCAGTTCGCCTCCCATGCGCGAGTAGACCTGCTCGAACATCGGCACGATCACCAGCACCATGAAAATCACGACGACGATTGCCGTAAAGAGGATAATCAGCGGATAGCTCACCGCACCGCTGATCATACGCCGTTGCGCGATGCGCTTGCGGTAGTAATCGGCCAGAAAAGCCAGCGCCTCGTCGAGCCGGCCGGTCTGCTCGCCGATGCGCAGCACCCCGCAGTCCAGCGGAGCGAAGCATCCGCTCCGCTCGAAGGCGTGGGCCAATGCCTCGCCACGCACGACCGAGCGGTAGAGACCGGTGAGCAGCGCTTTCGTCTGTGCGTCCCGCTCTCCCTCGATCAGCAATGAAAACGAGCGGCTGAAATCGAGTCCGGAGCCGAGCAGCGAGTGCAGTTCGGCGAATATGGTCTCCTTGCGGGCATCTTTGAGCGGTTGGCCTCCGTGCTTGGGTAAAGCGAAAGAATCGTTCGGGTTCATGGCAGTTCGATCGTTCGGTTTAGGATATTCTCGTCTTTGTTACAGTACGGGATCCCGTATTCGCTTGCGTTCCGGTGCAGAACCGGGTATCGGAATGTGCACGATGCCGCAGTCGACACGGAACGCTCTCGGCGGCAATCCGGATACCGATAGGCGATTCGGCCGTTTTCCGGCAGGGGCCGATAATGTCTCGTGCGGTGTTGCGGATCGAAGGTCGTTGGCGGCATAAGATTTTCGGATTCTTCATTTTCGGGGACGTGTTCACTTTATTTCGATTCCTCGTTCGATTCGTTTTCGTTTTCTTCGTATCTGTACTTCGCTTCCAGTCCGCTCAACTTCTCGAGCAGCGGATCGGGCGGACGACGGGATACGAATCCGATGCTCAGTACGGAATCCTGTTCGGTTCGCAGCTCGACGATCATCGTATCGATCCGCGCTCCGGGGACGGGTTCGGGAACGGTCCGCAGTCGGACGACATTCCGCAACAGCGTATCGGAGCGTTCGTCTTGCCGGACGATCAGCGCCGAGTCGGCCAGTGAGAGCCGGGCATGGATACCTCCTTTACGATAGAGCGCCAATGTTCTTTCGCCTTCCGAGATCAGGCTGTCCGAATCTCCCGCCAGATCGACCGTGCGGAAATAACCGGCGTACTGTTCGGTCTGTTCGGAGATCCGCTGCGAAGTGCGATCGAGAAAGCGATTCAGCAGCCCGAATCCGTCCATCACCGACAGGAAGACGACTCCGCTGAGGATCATTAGGATCAGTACCTCGACCAACGTCGAGGCAGGCAGTCCGCTCCCCGTGATCCGGAGCTGAGTCCGGGAAACCGGCCCGGTCCGAGCCGCCCGCAAGCGAATGCAGCGAGCGTCCGGCTGCCACCGTCGGTGAGCTTTCCGTCTATCCGAAGCAGGTCGTCGCCTGCCGGGCACGGCAGATCGAAGTCGTTGCCCCGCCACCAGTTCCGGGCGGATAGCGCCCTGCAGGGCACGACCGGGACAACGGGTCCGAGCCCATTCCGCAGATCGCGCGGCCGGCAACTCGTGCTCCAGATCTCCATCAGGAAAATAGGCATAACGCTCGCTACGGCACTCGATATCGCTGGCGGATTCGCTTGTTTTCAGAATGCCGAGCAGGTGTCCCTGTGTTTGGAAATCCGTCCCAATGACGAACAATCCGGTATGTCCATAAACATCGGAGGACACATCGATCGGGACGGAGACGCATTCCTCCACGCCGTAGCATCGATTACCCACAGATACAATGCTCGATAAGAGACTTACACGAGATTCAGACAAGGCGGGAAGCCCCGAAAACTCGCTATGATCGCTGTCGTCGACAAACTTCTCAGGCAGGCTTTCGCAGTCGTAGCCCATGATAAAGAGTATGTCGACAGATTTGTCTCTAATAGGTTTTAACATAAACGATCCTCCTGTATTTTACTCTTTCTCGGCATTTTTTAATATGGTTCGTACCTCGTCGATGATCGTGTTTCGGTCGAAACCGTCCGGATCGACCAGATACCGGTATTCCATTCTTTTGCGTCCGCCCGTGATTTTCACCGTCAGCGTCGCCTGCCATAGGGCCGGACAGGAAGCGTAGGGCTCGATGAGAACCGTGAGCGTTCCCCATCCGTAGGAGAGTTCGGTCTTGCCCTCGGAGAAAGCTCCCCGTCGGATTTCGCTCGCCGTGCAGGCGGCCCGGTAATCGGCTTCGGCGCAGACGATTCCGTCGGAGGGGCCCGCCGTTAGCCGGACGACGGTCTCCAGACTCGCGGCGAAGACGATCAGCAGCACGACCGAGGCGACGACCGCCTCCAGCAGCGAGGCGGCGGGAAGGCGGATCGACTGCCGTTTTGCCGGAATGCCGCATGAGCGGTACGGCGGCTGTCGCCGTCTCTTATCCCGGCTCCGTGCGTAGCAGGAACGCTCGGGAGACAGGAGGCTGCAGGCGCTTCCGCCGTCGGGCAGGCGAGCAATATCCGGCCATGCCCCTGTACACAGACATGGACCGGACGGGCAGGCACTCCACTGCCGAGCTCCGAGGCAGACCGGTCGCCGGTTCCGCACCGTCCTTTCGTTTCTTAGCGCACCCATCCCGCCTCCTTTCTCCGGTAGGCCGTCGCCGCCCACAGCGGGTAGGCCGCCGCCGGGTTTTCGAGCAGCGTCAGATCGTAGAGCATGTCCTCGTAGTACCCTTCGGGAGAGTAGTAGACCAGGCGGTTCGCCGCCATGCAGCCCGATACGATACCTTGCACCTGCGCCGCGCCGTCCGCCCACAGCAGTCCCCGCAGTACGGCCGTGCGGTCTTGTCGGTAGTTCGCGCGTTTTACATCGGGCTTTCCGTCCCCGTCGACGATCGCATAGCCCTCGATGCGGCTGTGCGGGCCGATTTCGATGTAACGGTCCGGATTCTCCCGTGCGACGAATATCCCCGACGGGTAACCGAGCGTCACCCGCTGCCCTATCAGAACGGTGTCCGATGCGAATAGTTGAGCTCTTCCCCGAAATCCGTCTCCCACGCGGATCGTGCGCCCCACGACCAGCACATCGCGCAGACGGCAGGCACTGTCGAGCGATACTTCCTCGCCGAGCAGCACGGCCATGCCTTCGACCCGAGCCCCCGGCCCGAGGCTCTCGGCATCCAGCAGCCAGGGCTCCGACCCGTCGAATCCGGCGCTCAGACTGTCCGGCGTTGGCATCCATGCCCCGGGAGCCTCGAGCAGGTGCAACAGGCTGTCGGTCGTCCGGCGGGCATCGGTCCGCACCGACGGAAGCTCCTTGCCGGCATAGGCGGTACGGGCTCCTTCGATCCGTTCGCCACGGAAGAAAACCGAGCGGATTTGTCCGTACTGCACGCCGTGGCGGGGAAGCCTCAAGCATCCGTGCAGCGAGGTGCGTCCCGCAAGCGACAACGAAGCGGCATCGGTCGCATACCAGAGACCGCTTTCTTCGCCCGGCGAACATGCGAAGGGGGCGGCCGACCCGAACAGCCGGGTCGGAGCGATTCGGGAATCGGCCGCCTCGATGCGCACGGCCTCGTACAGTCCCCACGGCCGGACGGCGATCCGCACCCGGCTGTCGGGCAGGCCGTCGTAAAGCCGCAGGCCTCCCTGCTCGTCGAGCCTTGCTGTCAGCGTGCTGTCGGCGGCGTACAGAACGAAGGCCGACTCGACGTTCGCCCGTTGCCGCGAGAGGTAGCCCGCGCGGGAGAAGAACAGAAAATCGGACTCCCACAACGCGAGTACGCCCAGCACCGAAAGCAGCATCAGTGCCGAGACGACCAGCACCGTAGCCAGTACGCCGGCAGGAAGGCAGGCCGAATGGAAAGCAGACCGTCCGTCCGGTCGACTCGGCCTCGGGACGACCGCCTTGCGACCGTGACCCGGCTCCGGATTCTCCGCCGGCGGAAAAGCATGCGGAACCCCTCGGCACAGCGGACGGTCGATTCTTACTGAGTATGGTCCGATTCCTTTCATCGTATTTTTCATCGTACTATTTACCTTAGCAGCTATAAAACAGAACAGTCGAGATATCGGAGGATGGAACGAGTCCGAGTATTCATCGGTCTGCGAAACCGGGAGCCGTATTCCGGCTCCATATTCTTTGTATCGGAATCCGGGCAGTTCACAGCTCAGGGAATTTTCAATCCGTATTTCCGACCGTCCGCCGCGAGCCATAGTGAATCGGCTCCGACCGCATGCAGTCTGAAGCCTCCGGCCGACTCGCCCTGCCGCAGCAGATGGGTCCGCCCGTCGATCGAGATCAGATAACGGTCGGTGCCCTGTTTGCGGATACGGCCCGTACAGGCGAGCTTGGCGGCGGAACGTTCGTTCTTCGCTTTCGACCGCACGGGCGCTCTTGCCGAAACGGACCCCGGGACGGAAGGTCTCGTCGCAACCGCACGCAGGAACGGATCGGGATAGTCGAGTCGCAGCGTATCGATGTCCGCACGGGGATTGTTCCGGGCAACGGGCACGGCAGCCGGATCGGAAGCCGCAGGTTTCGGCCCGGAGAAAAAGAGCTTCCACGCCACGACGTCCCAGATACCGAGCGCTACGACGAGTAACAGGTATGTCAGCGGACGGGATTTCATGGCTCGGAAGTATTACCGTCGGCGGATTCGTCCGTATCGTCCGGTGCCGCGTTATGATCATCGTCGGGCGAGTTGTTTCCTTCCTGCTCATCGGACGGAGGCGTCGGATTTCCCTCATCGTCTCCGCTTTCTTCCCCGCCGAAAGGCGATTGCGACTCGTCCTCCGCAGCGGGATCGACCCTCAGCGAATAGACGCTCTCCTCGCTCCGGTAAACGCCGTTGAAAGCCTGAAGGCTCCACTGATAGTCCCCTTCGCCGAGCGTCAGCGAGAAGCGGTCGGCCGCATGGAGGGAATCGGCGCACAGTGTCGTGTCGGCCCATACGCGCGAAGCGCGGGCGAAGCTCGGCGAGACGACCGTGAGCCGATAGCTGCGGGCTCCCGAGAGGGGCCGCCAGAGAAAAGTCACCTCGCCGGCTTCGATATGCGCGTCGTGCTTCGGTGCGACCACTTCGATCCGGGCCCGGTCGATATCCTGCTCGAAAATGTCGTCGCAGCCCGAAAGCAACGACAGCAGAAACAAAAGCGCGCAGGCCGTCCGGAACAGGTCGGCGGAGCCCGCTCGACGGATCGGGATCGTCCCGGACGTTGGCCGGGATTCGGAATCGCACGTATCGGCCCCGCCTGCCGGAAAGCCTGCGGAGAGCCTTTCTGTCCGGATCGGCGTTTTGCGGTCGGATCGACGGGCGTCGGGCCGAAACGGCAGGAGAGAACGGTTTGTCGGATCGGATTTCATATCACAAGGGTTTACGGTTTATCGGTCAATTGTTGAACGACGAGGGTTAATTGCAGCGAGGTCTGCCGTCCCCGGCGGATCGTTTTGAACTCCGAAGAAAGCAAACGGCAGCCGGAGAGTTCCCGCTCCGCCGCGTCGAGGGTCCGCAGCAGCGGAACGAAGCCTCCCGAAAGCACGATCTCGGCCGTGCGCAGCGTGAAATCGTCGCCCTCGCGGGTCAGATAAGGCGTGTAACTGACGATTCGGACGGAGCTATCCGGGTCAAGGCGCTCCAGCAGATCGAGCAGGCCGCCCCCGGCGATCAGTTCCACCGTATCGAGCATGGCGACAGGCGTAGCCGGTTGTACTGGAGTGGTCGCCGACTCCGCGAGCGTTCGTTCCGCCCTGCGCACCTCACCCCACAGCGCGACCGTACGCTCCAGCGACAGCCGGTACACGACCGCAGGCAGCACGACCAGCAGCAGGACCAGACGCACGACTCCTTCGTATTTGCCGATCCGGTTCATAAGGCGACGGTAATCTTGAATTCGGTCGCACCGCTTTCGCGGTTTTGCTCCAAGCCTTCGAGCCGAGCTTCGCGCAGCGGCGGTTCGGAGCGTAATCCGGTCATCAGTTCCGATACGGCCGACGCATCGTTCGTTACGCCCCGGATCGAAAGGGTTTTTGAAGCGAATACGGGGTCTTTGCCCTCTTCCAACGTTTTGGAAAGAGGCTGCACGGCCAGCGAGGTCAGCGTGACCGACAAAGGCACATGGGAGGCCGCCCGATCCAGCAGCAGGGCGTGGCGGTACGGCAGCCGATGCGAAAACTCCGCTACGGCCGCTCGCCGCTGCTCGGAGCGGGCCTGCGATGTGTCCTGCCTCTTTTCCCGGGCGGAAAGCACGGTCCGCTGCTGTGCGCGACGCTCTTGAAGCGAACCGGAAGCAAACGTATTGACTACGAGCAGAAGCAGCATCAGGCCCAGCACGGGCAGCCGCAGGCGGCGTTCCGCCGCTTTAGCGACCATGCGGCCTTCGGGTGTAGGGCGCAGAAGCGTGCGCCATTTCAACGTATCGCGATAAAAACGTTCCGCTTGCCGCAGGGCCTCTTGCTCGGGATCTGCCGCCACCCGCTCGTAGCGAATATTTATGGAAGGAATGCCGTTCGCCGCGAGCCGTTGCCCGAGCGGTTCGACTTGCTCGCGGCGAACGAAGCTGATACTCCCTGAATCCTCCTTTTCGTCCGAAAAGCTCCATGCGAACGTTTCGGGATCCGAGGTCACCTTCCCGACGATCGCCGTATCTTCGGCCGGTTTCGTGACGACGCCGTATCCGGAGACCGAGATCAGGACGGGACGGCCCGAGCACTCCTTTTTCAGTGCATCGGCGTCGGGATCGGCGCACTCCCGCAGGATTCGGAGACCGCTTCGATCGAGACCGAGTACGAACAGGCGCATCGCGTAGCGGTTCGCCTCCTCGAAACGGACGCAAAGCACGGTCAAGGGACCGACAATCCGTTGTAATATTGCCTTACTCATCGTTATCAGGGATTTTATTCGACCACGGTCGGTTTGATGAACACGTTCAGCCGGCGTTCCTGTTTGTTGTTCTTGTGCGTGCCGAAGATCCATTTGAGCACCGGTACGCGGGCGATGAAGGGCAGCCCCTGCGAGCTTTTCTCGTGCGACTGCCGGTCGATGCCGCCCAGCAGCACCGTCTCCTCGTTTTTCACGCGCACCATCGAGCGGAAGCTGCGTGTGGTGGTTCCCGGCGGAGCCTCCTTCTCGGTACGGTCGGTAAACTCGCTTTGCGACAGGTCGATCGTCATCGTGATATGGCCGTCCTCGCTCACATAGGGCGTGATCGAAAGGGTCATGTTCGCCTCGACGCTTTTCCAGACGTAAGAGGTCGACTGCACGGGGTTCTGCGTACCCATGTAGGTATTGTTCGTCTCCTTGTAATACTGCATCTCCCCGCTGGTGAGCACCGCCTCGCGGCCGTTGAGCGTCGAGAGCCGGGGCGTCGAACGCAGCTCGATCGTGCCGTCCTGCTCCATCGCCTTCAGGCTGGCATAAAAGTTCGGCGTCACCTTTCCGAGCTTTACGAGACCTATCTTATTTGCCAGACTGTTGACGGCTCCCGCCCCGAGCGTCATGTCGAGACCCGGGGAGAGCGTGCCGCTCGTCTGCGTCGGCTCCGTGCCCAAACCGAGGCCGAGACCCGCTTCCAGCAGCACGTCCTTCGAGGCGTCGACGATCATCACCTCGATCGTGATGAGCGGCACGGTCCGGTCGA
>ENA-UONZ01001904-UONZ01001904.1-human-gut-metagenome-genome-assembly--contig:-C93old-NODE-1904-length-18997-cov-6.142752_pt1 | contig 18997 bp, 8 predicted proteins | sample MGYA00242468_ERZ724015 | MGnify/ENA metagenome assembly ERZ724015
TTTGTTTGGTACTCCTTTTGGCATAGCAAAACACCCCACTTGTTAGATAGTATACCATACTGTCTAACAAATGGGGTGCAGTTCAGACATGGTGATCCTTTGCCGCCGTTCTTATTGCGGGGTTAGTATACGGTTACTTGCTCTGATAGTTACGATAGAGGAAAGTAACGATCTGAGCGCGGGTGCAGTTGTTGTCAGAGCCGAACAGACCGCCGCCGATGCCGCCGGTGATACCGTTCTTCTCCGCCCACTTGACTGCCGCCGCATAGTAGGCGTTGGTTGCCACATCGCTGAAGGCTGCATTGCCGCTGACAGCAGGCGCACCGGATGCGCGATAGAGGAAGGTCACAGCCTGTGCGCGGGTGCAGGTAGCATCGGGGCTGAACTTGCCGTCGCCAGTGCCGCCGGTGATGCCGTTTTCGACAGCCCATGCGACTGCCTTGGCATAATAGCTATCCGCAGGAACATCGGAGAAACCGCTCATGGTCTTGGGTCCCGGGCTGCCCGCCGCGCGCCACAGGAAGGTGACGATCTGCGCGCGGGTGCAGGGATCGTTGGAGCCGAACAGCTTGTTGCCGACGCCCTCGGTGATCTTCTTGGCGACTGCCCAATTGACTGCCTCGGCATAATAGGCGGTGTCAGGCACATCGGTGAAAGTCATCGGCTCATGGCTTTCCTTGTCGATCACGATGGCGTAATCGGATGCATGGTCAAATACCCAGCTTGCCTTGCCGCCGCTGATCAAACCAGCACTCCGGAATTCCAGCGCACTGCTCTTGGGATTGTAGAAGTAAAGGTTGGCGTACAAACCGTCGTGCTTCTTGCCGAGGTCAACGGAGAGATTCAGCGACATACCGAAGGGACCGTTGTGGTCAAGCTGAAGCTGAATTGTCGTCGCCTCGCCGGTCAGGGCGTTGATGACCTTGGTTGGAATGGTCTTTGTGCCGGTCTTAACGCCGAGGTCCAGTCTCACGCCGCCCTTCGGAACATCCAGACCGTTGAAGGACCAGACCATGCCGCCGCCCATATCCAGCTCAACGGTGACATCCTTGCCTGCGATTTCCTTGGTAACGCTGGCAGGAAGCTTGGTTTCGCCCTTCATGTCAATGGCGACGGTGGAGCCTTCCTTGGCATTCTTCAGCTCCTTGGCTGCCTTGTCGGAAACAGACGGGGTCGCTGCACTGCCGCCGCCGCCACCGCCGCCGCCGGAGGACACCGCATAAGGCGTAAGGGAGCCGGTCAGAGCTTTGTAGTTGGCCGTATCAGCCGGGGTGTAGGTCCAGCCGTAAGCGGTGTTCGCCGCAACGACTGTGGTAGCAGCCATATCCCACGCAAGCGTACCGCCTGCGGGAGCGATGGTGCCGATGGCCAGCGGCGCGTCTGCCAGCGTCTTGCCGCTGGTGGTGATCTTGGTGCAGGTGGGCGCGCCGGTGGGCGTTGCCTTGCTGACGGTCAGCGTGGCATTTTTGGTGCCGATGTGGGCATCATCCTCATACTTGGCCGTCACGGTGTAGATGCCTGCGGTCTTGGGGAGGCCCGCGCTGTCCAGACTAGCGGTTGCATCGGCAGGCGCATAGGTATAGGTCCATGCGGGAGTGCCAGCTGCGGTTGTGCTGATAGTGGCCTTCTCGTATTTCTGTCCCGCGCCGTTGTAGGTCAGGGTGCCGTTGGGGAAGGTGATCTGGGCACTGACATCGGTCTTATCCACGAGCTTGAAGGTCAGCGTGGCGTTGATGTCCGTATAGTTCTTGCTGCTGATGGTGACAGCGCAGTTCTCATCCGCTGTAGCCGCGATGTTCGGCTTGCTGCGGTAGGTGAGATTGCCAGAGGCATCCACGGCCACAGAGCTCATTATGGTGACGGTACCCGGAGAAGGCAGTACCGTGATCTTCGCCTCGGCAGGGACGGTGGTGAAGAAATCGGCTGCCGTCAGCGTACCTGTCTGTACACCGGCATAGTTCTTCAGAATATTCACCGTCTTGGTGGGAGCGGAGCCGCCGTAGGTTCCCTTGGTGATCTCAAAGGTAACCACTGCCGTGTCCAGCACCAGGTTGTAGTTGGTGGCCTTAAAGGTACCGCTGTCCTTGAGTTCCAAGCTACCCTTTGTGATGTCGTACTGACCCACATCCTCGCCCGCTTCTCTGCTCAACGCACCATCGAAAGCTGCAGTCTCGCCAGTGACTGTACCGGTAGAAGTGTAGGCCAGCACAGGATCGGGGGTGGTGCCATAGCTTTTGCGCTGACCGCTGTTGGGCTTAACCGTCAGGTCGCGCACCGTGATGTTCGCTGTTGCCGTGGCCTGATTACCGCTGGTGGCCAGCGTATAGTTGCCAGCACTGGTACCGTCCAGCGTCAGGGTACCGAGTGTGACCGTTCTGCTGCCCGCATCGGCGCTGTCGAAGGTGGAGCCAGCGGCAACACTGACCGTCAGATCATCGCCGTCCACCTTGCCGGTAATGGTCGCGCCGGAGGCGTTGACCGTGGCGTTGGTGTTGCCGTCATATTCTTTGTTATTGGCGGTGATGCCGGAAATGGTCACTTCCTTCTGCGCGACGGTGATGGTCGCGCTGGCGGAGCCCATGTGGGTATCGCTTTCATAGGTGACCGTCAAGGTCGCGCCGGTGGTATCCGCCTTTTTTACCTTGATAGTAGGCATCGCGGTATTCGCGCCGGAGACAATCTCCAGAATGGCAGTATCGGTGCTGGTCCAGCTCCAAGTGCCGTCATCGGGAGCAGAAGCAGACTTGGTGGCAGTCAGGGTGAAGTCCGCATCGCCATAGGTCTTGCTGGTGGGCGGGGTGGTGATGCTCACGCCTGCATCCGCTTTATCCTTGGCGGTTACGGTAACAACAATGCTGTAATTATTATAGTTCGTTGCACCGGTAACCGAGATGGTGATGGTGGCCTCGGTGCCGTCCGTCTGATTGGTGGTGCTGTAAGTCAGGGTAGTACCGCTGACGCTATGACTGCTGATCAGCCCCGTGGCGCCGCCCACAGTGCCGGAAGCAGCGTAGCTTGCACCGTCGGGCAGGATGGGCAGGGTCAGGGTCTTACCGGTGGTCTCTTGGCCGCTGCGCACGGTGTCGGCAGCGGTCTTGACGCCGGGGTAGTTGATTTTATTGATAACCAAAGTGCCAACAGTCAGGTCGGCTGCGGCATTGTAGTTCGTCCCCTCCTCCACGCTGATCTTGACAATGTATTTGCCCGCGTTCGTGGGTTTTTCCACCGGCTTGTCGTCCTGATAGTATTTGACCGTGACAGCACCCATGCCGCTCTTGGAGGAAGTGACCGTTGCGGTCTTAGGGGTGCCATCGTAGGTCAGATTACCCGGCGTGGTGATGTTGAAGTCCTCCGCCGTAGGCTCAGCCTTTGCAATGGTATACTCCACGCTGGCGGTCGCATCGCCCAGGGTAATGCTGGCGGTGTAGGTACCGGCGTTGGTGGGGAGCGCGCCGTTTTCCAATATCTGTTGACCATACGTGCCCGTCTTTTCGTAGCTGATGGTGATCCCACTCGCCGCCGGACCCTGCCAATCGCTGCTTGCAGTCACCGTGGCGGGTTTGGCTTCCCCGCTGTAGGTCAGCTCGGCGGGGGCCGCAATGGTCACGCTGCCGCCGTTCGGGCTGGTGCAAGTCGTGTCTGTGCAGCTCGCAGTGATGGTCGCGCCGCTTGCCGTGTACGTCCAGCTATGCTGATGCCGGGTCACGGTGAACGGCTCGCTGTAGCAATTGTAGCCGTTATTGCTACTCACATAAACGTGGTATTGGTAGCTGCTGTTTTCCGGCAGATTGCTGATGGAGAGCGTCTTGCTCTGCTTGCCGTCATGCGTCGCAGTATTAACATCGCCGAAATGCGTGGTCCACTCCTTCGTTGATTCGTTAAACAGCTCCCACCAGTAGGTGTAGGTGACGCCCTGCGTTTCGGACGCGATTACCGCAGTCAGCGTGATGCTGCCGTCCGTCGCAAACGCCGAGTTTCCGGTGTAGCCCGTATCGTTATTCGGATAGATCTTTTCGACCGCGAAGGGCGCTTTTTCAACGGTGACTTCTGACGGGATTGAATTGGCGTTGGAGACCCATGTGTTATTCTCTTTTTTGTAAGCGTACCCCTTCGCCAGCAGCGCGTAGGGCTTGACATAGCCGGTGCCGCTCGTGATCTCGCCGTAGCTGCCGCCGCTGAGGCTGGCGCTGCTGCCGTCGTCCTTTACATCCACACGGCTGAAGGTGCCGTTACTCAGCGAAAGCTTTCCGCCGTTCTGCGCCGTGACAATGGCGAGCTTCGTATTCCCGTCGTTGACGGTCAATTTCGCGTCTTTGCCGTCCACCGTCACATAGAAGCCTCCGTTACTGCCCGTGACCGTCAGAGAAATGCCCTTGGCGATGAGGTCCACACCATCGACCCTTTTCCCGCCGGTCGCCAGCGTCACCGGCCCGCGAGTCAGCTCATAGGTAGTCCGCTTCCCGTAGACAGTGTCATTCACATCCTGATACAGCGTGATGGTCTTTTCGCCGTCCGCCGCGTTCGCCGCCTCGATGGCAGTGGCAAAGGCCGTGTACCAGCTCGTTGTGCCGCCGACGGTCAGCGACGCCGTCATCTGCTTGCCGCAGATGCTGCAAGTGCCCTTGCCGTCCTTGCCGCCGTTGTGCGTATGCGACACGACCTTGACATTTTCCAGCTTATTCACTCTATCATTGGTCACAGACTGATTATCACTTGCTCCGTAATACGCCGCGCCCTCCGCCAACAGGTCGGCGAGTTTGCGGTCGCCGTTGGTTTTGATTGTCGTAAATGTGCCGCCGGAGAGCTTGACTTTGGTGGTGTAAAAATCCGCGAAGGTAAACGTGCCGCCGGTGATCGTCCCCGTGACATTGTAGTCAAACGTAACGCCGCCATATTTCTTTTCATTATTAAAGCTGCCGCCGCTGATGTTCGCGATGCTGCTGCCGTTGAATTCGACAGGACCATTGAAGGTACCGCCCTCGACGTTCAGCGTACCATTCACCTCGACGTCGGCGTCGGTAAATGTGACGCCCTCCTTCACCGTCGCCGTGCCGTCGATGGTCGCACCTTCATAGATGCCGCTGGCAAAGGTCACGTCTGCGTTTTTAGCGACCGTCACATTCTTGGCGGTGTGCGTTCCGCCCTTCAGCGTCAGCGTGCCGGTCAGCGGCATGGAGGTGTTGTAAACATCCATATTCCGCAGCAGGGTCAGCGTCGGCTCGGTGCAGCCCGCTGCGCTCCAGCCGTTCAAGGTCTGGATGGCCTCTACATAGCCGTGTTCCAGCGCACTGTCTGCCGTGAAGTAGGCAGTCTTGGTCGTGCCATCGGTGCTCCGGGCGGTGATCTTCGTGTACAGTTTCTTGTTGCACACAGAGCACACGGGGTTGCTGTCATCGCTACACTGATGGACGCACTCCGGAAACTGCACCTTGTACGCTGTATAGCCGGTCAGTTCGGAGATTTTCTCCGTCTTGGGAACGATGCTCCATGTACTGCCCTTTTCGCCGTACAGTTCACACTTTGCATGGTTGGTTTTCAGCAGGTCTTTAACGGTGAGGCTCTTGCTCGTCGTGTTATCCGTGAACCCGCCGATGGTGCAGGCGTTTGTATTGCCCTTCCACAGCTTCAGGCCGTAGCCCGTACTTGTGGAGCCACTCGCAGCATTGCTTAAAACCAACTCGCCGATTTTGCCGCCAAAGCGCTCCAATGCGCCGCCGGCCTGCAGCTCCACGCACGAAATGTCGCCGGTGTAGGAGTCGTCAACCGCCAGCGTTCCGTTGGAGTCAACGAGGAACTTGACCGTGAGCGCCTGCGTTCCGCTGTTCGTGCCGGAATTCATGACCGTCAGAGTCGTGGGTTGGTTCCCGCCTCCGACGCTAATGGGATACCTCCCGCTGCTGACAGTTTTGCCATTCAGATCCAGCGTCGCTGGGTAGATGTAAGAAGAAGAGCAATTTCCTGCGAGCGTCACATCCCGCAGCAGCGTCACGGTGTTGCCTCTGGCTGCATCAAACGCCTTCGTCAGCGTCTGATAATAGGCGCTCTCGCCCACGCGCGCGTCGAATTGCGTATGGCACTTCTTGCAGGTGTAGCCGGTATCGTCCATCTCGTGCGTGCAGGGCACAAGATAGACATTGCCGTCATCGCCCAGGCTGGTCACGCAGTCGGCGGCATCCGCCTTGAAGTTCTCGGCGCGGAGCGTCACGCCGCTTGCCGCCGGTTTGGCAATGAGGAGACTGCCGCCGGCATTAGGCTTTATGCCTTCATACACGCCCACACGGATGACCGAATCCTTACTCAATGCGCCTGATACAAGAATGGGCAGCTTCCACGCATAATTGGCGTAATAACCGGCCTTCACCGAGCCGGCAACAGTGAGCTCAGGAGCTGAGCTTTCCTTTCCGCCGTAGTAAACGTCATATTGATTGTTGTCGGTAACGGTAGCATCGGTGAGGGTAATAGCGCCCTTTCCATAGATGCCGCCGCCCGCCTTGGCGTTGTTTCCGGTGATTTTCACATTTCTGACGGTCACCCCGCTCTCCGAATAAATGCCGCCACCATATCTGATACCCGAACCGCTCGCAGTGTTATTGGTAATTTCTCCGCCGGAGATGGTGACCCTTGAAAGCATATGGATATAGATGCCGCCGCCGTTGCCGTTGGTGGCCGTGTTGCCGGTGATGGTGCCGCCGTCCATTGTGAAGCTACACTTCTCACCCACATATACGCCGCCGCCACCGCCGTCGGACGCACCCGCGGTGTTGTTGGAGATGGTGCCGCCGTGCATGGTGAAGCTCGGCGGGTCGGTCTGATTCGTTGTGCCGACGAGGAACACGCCGCCGCCGCTGCCGCCTTCTTCGCTGTTGCCGGAGATCGTGCCACCGTACATGGTGAAGGCCGAGCCGGTCTGATAGGAGCCGCCCTTTATACCGACCTGCACGCCGCCGGTGATCGTGCCATCGTACAGCTCAAATTTGCCGCCGTTGACGATCACTTCGCCTTGAACCCTGCCGCTGTCGGAGCAGTCAGTCAGCGTCAGCGTCGCGCCGCTGCCGACCTTGATGCTACCGTCGATCGTCTGCCCGTTCAGGCAGAGGTTGACCTTGCCTTCTGGCACAGTCCAGCCGCCCGACACGGACTGCGTCAGATAATAGCTGCCCGCAGTACCGGGCAGGTCATCGGTTGCCGTCCATTCTGTGCCGGTGTTATGGGTATGACCGTTGACATCTCCATTCCCGCCGCAGACGCAGTGGCTCGCATGGGAAGCTCCCTGTACCGCCGACACTGCGGTATCCGCTTCGCCGTCGTGCGCCTCGCCGCTGCTGTCAGTGTCGCCGCCGTCCGTGTCGTCCGGCGCGCTGTCATCCTCGCCGCCAGCCAGCCCGGCATCCTCACCGGTGGTGTAAGTGCTGTCGGCATTTGCGGCGTCCGGTGCCGCGCCTGCTTCCTCCGCCAGCGCCGCCGTTGGCAGCATGGAGAAGCAGAGCGCCAGTGCCATGAACAGGCTCAAAACTCGTTTTTTCATAGGATCCTCCTTCGGAATATGTGTATACCTCTATATGAAACCCGCTCTGTGCGGGCATTGTTTTATTGGTCCTCGGAAATGAGCCACAGCTTTTTCGCGGCTGTTCTGGCCTCGCTGCGGCGGTTCACACCCAGCTTACTGAGCACGCTGCTCACATGGCTCTTGACCGTGGAGACCCGGATGCTCAGGATCTCCCCAATCTCCGTGTTGCTCTTCCGCGCAGATCAGCCGCAGCACCTGTATCTCCGCTGCCGTCCGTGCCTCGCTCATGGAAAGCCTTGGCTGCAAAAAACGGGGATATATGGCGGCCTGTGCCCGCACATCCGCCATCAGCCGTTTGTGCCATTTCGCGTTTCCCGACCATTCCAGCGCGTCCAGCAGCGGCAGCACCGCCGCGCCGTAAACGCTGACGGTGCGGATGAAGCGGTATTCCTCCGCCAGCGCCAGTGCTGCTGTCAGCGGCTCGCGCCACGCCTCATCCCTTTTCTGATACAGGGCGATGGCGGTCAGCACCTTCAGGTGTATGGTGTCGATGTAGCGCATACAGGCGGTGCAGTATGGCTCCATGGGCGTAAGCGTCAGCAGGGCGCTGTCCGGCTTGCCGTTGGCAAGCTCCACCATGGCCTGTGTAAAATACTGATAGCGCTTGAGAATGTTGATGTGCATCGGCTCCCGCGGCGCCTTGACGCGGTACCATACGTCGGCCTCGTCCAGATCGCCGGTGTGCAGCGCGATACGGCAGAGCATGGCGTCCATGTTGGGAAGAAACCGCGTCAGCTCCCGTTCCTCCTGCATATCCTGGATGTTGTCGATCAGCAGGATGTCCCACGCATCTTCCAGAGAGGGCAGCGCGAAGCCGGTATCTGCCGCGTTCAGCCGCAGAACGGGCCGCCCATCCAACAGCGTATCGGCCAGCACTGTCTTTCCGAAGCCGCAGGGTGCGCTGAAAAAGAGCACCCTGCCGCGTTTCCAAAGGGTCTCAAACGCCTGTGCGGTAGACGGCTTGACGATGATGGCACTTTTGTCGGTCACGGACTTCCCTCCCTGCTGCAGAGAGGAATTGTCCCACGGGGAACCCCGTGGGACAGCGAGGGTACCCTCGCTGTCATAAACCTCTGCCCTATAAATTTCTTTTTGTTTTATTGTAGCCAAGTCCTTGAAAAATGTAAATCCGTCCAAAGTATGAGACGCGATGCGCTATGTTCCTGTCGATGCACTATGCGTAGATGCTGAGAATGGCGCTGCATAGTAAGCGCCTGTGCAGATTGGCATTCTACCCGGTAAAAAAATCGCACAGCATCAGACCAAAATGCCTGCTCTGTGCGATTCGGTGTTTACTTATAGTGCCTTGTCACTTTTTGCCGCGTCACAGGTGAATCACAGTTGAGGGTGATGGTGGCCCGTCCCGCCAGTGCCGCCTCCACGGTGATATACCGCAGCTCGGACACGCGAATGCCCTTATCATACCAGTTCTGCCCGGCAGCGGGGGTGGTGTCCACGCCGGCAAGCCGCGCCAGTACGGTATTCACCATACCGCGTGTCATGGGACGCCCCACGCCAAACTGGTTGTCGCCCACGCCCTGGAACAGTTCACGGGCGGCAACGAAGTTCACCTGATCTCTCGACCAGTGCTCACGGGTGTCGATGAAGTCCTTGGAATTATCCACGATCTTCACGGTGGCGCCGCCGTTCACGGTGAGCTGGATACCATCCTCGGTAGGAACGGAGTTCTTGATGATCTCCTCGGTGCCATCAGGATGGACAAGCACGGCCACCGTGCCAGGCTTCACATTGGTTCCAGGAATCTCCACCTTGGTCTCGCCTGCACTCTTGGGTACTTCGATGTTCACCACGGGCGCGGTATTGGAATTCCGGGTGGCCTCGACCTCAACAGGGGCCTTGACAGGCTCACCATTCTTCTTGGCGTCCTCGATGGCCTTGCCGCTCAGCTGGGTCTCCGCCGTGGTCTGGCCGTGCTTGTCGGTCTTCACCGTGCCGGTGGAGCCATCGACGGCCTTGTTCTCGGTGACGGAGCTGCCGTTGGGATTGGTTGTGGTCTTGGAAGTGCTGCCGTCCTTGGCGGTAGTGGTCTCCCCCTTGGTGCCGTCCTTCTTGGTCTCGGTCTGGATCTTGGTGCCGTCGGGCTTGGTAGTGGTCTCCACCTTTCCGGTGCTGCCGGAATTGTCACGGTCAGAGGACGAACCGCCACCAGAGGAAGATCCGCCGGAGGACTGGGCCTGAATGGTCAGCGTGTGAATGGCGTACAGAGTTTCCTGTGGCGAAAAGGGAACAGCGCGGAGGCCGGTGTTGTTGACCGTCCGCCGCGCTGTCCTTTGCCTGTTGTGGAATTATGCCAGCGAATATATGATCTGGCAGTTGCTTGATTTACTCAGCCATAGCCCTCCAGAGGAAGGTTGCGATCTGTGCTCTTGTGCAGGTGGAGTTGGGGTCGAAGCGGCCGCCGCCGATGCCGGTGGTGATGCCGCCTTCCACGGCCCAGGACACGGCGTTTGCGTAGTAGCTGTCAGCGGGGACGTCGGTGAAGTTCGCCGTACCGCCCGCCGTGGGCTGGCCTGCGGCCCGCCACAGCATGGTGACCATCTGTGCGCGGTCGATGGTGCCGTTGGGGTTCGCGCCGTCGGAAACGCCCTTGTCCTTGGACCACAACTGCGCCTTTTCGTACCAAGTATTGCCGCCGGTCAGGTCCGCGTTGTTCTGGCGGGCGAGGATCGTCCACAGCTGGGCGCGGGTGGTGGAGGCGTTGGGGGCGTAGATGGAATCGTTCATGCCGTTCACCAGCCCACGGGCACTGACGAAGTCGATGGCGTCCTTCGCCCAGTGATTTCTCGTGTCGGCGAAATCCTTAGAATTATCAACGATTTTGACCGTCGCGCCGCCATTGACCGTCAGCTGAATGCCGTCCTCGGTGGGCAGGGAGTTCTTGACGATCTCCTCCGTGCCGTCCGCGTGGACGAGGACTGCCACCGTGCCGGGCTTCACGTTGGAAACAGGAATTTCCACCTTGGTTTCGCCGGAGTTTCTGGGTAGCTCGATCTTGACGGTGGGGGCGGTGTCGGAATTGCGGGTGGCCTCGACTTCCACAGGAGCCTTGACGGCCTCGCCGGACTTCTTTGCGTCCTCGATGGCCTTGCTGCTGAGGGTGGTTTCCGCCGTGGTCTGGCCGTTCTTGTCGGTCTTCACCGTGCCGGTGGAGCCGTCGGCCAGGGTGCGCTGGGTCACGGAGCTGCCGTCGGGCTTGGTCTCGATTCGGGTGACGGAGCCGTCCTTGGCGGTGGTGGTGGCGATGACCGTGCCGTCGGCCTTAATCTCGGTTTTGGTGACGGAGCCGTCGGCGTTGGTGGTGGTGCTCGTCTTGCTGGCAGAGGAGGAACCGCCGCCGCCGGAGGAAGAGACGCTCTTGTTGGCAGCATTGACGTTGACGGTCAGGGTGAAGTCTTGATAGTTGGTCGTAGAGACATTGACCTTGACAGAACCGATGCTGCCTGTTTCTTTCGTTTCCACGGCCTGAATGGGCAAAATCAGCTTGCCGTCCTTGACTTCCGCGCTCCCCTTCGTTGCATTGTAATAACCACCGTTGATGCTGACAGCACCCAGTTCATACGTCACCTCGCCGTATTTCTTGGGGCTTTCCAGATTCGGAAGCAGCGCGGCCAGATCGACCGTATAGGTATCCGCATGATTGTTGATGACCTTCAGCGTGAACGCGTTGTCGACGTCGGGCATGGTGGCCTTTTCGATGTTGAAGGTCGTTCCCGCCGTCGGGTAGGCCTCCTTCGGCGTGAAATTCGTATAGGTCAAGGTCTTGTCAGTGGTCGTGATTCCCGGGATGTTGATAATCTCGGTCGGGTAAAAGACGAAGTTCTCGTTTTTCAGCGTGATCGTCTGGTTGATGGGCTTATTCTCGTCCGCGTCAGCGGAGACAAACTCTGCGGCGGTCACTTCGTAATCGTCCGATTTCAACGTAGTGTTCTGATCAGTGCCCTCCTTGCCGTAGAAGTCGGCAAGCCATGTATACGATCCCGGCAGAGTGGTGGTGCCGTCGTAGGTTTTTGTGTATGTTTGGCTGCTCTGGAAGCCCGGCCTGTACAGCTGGTACGGAATGACCTCCCAGTCGAAGGTTTTAGAGCCTTTGAAGTTCGCACAGGAATCCTTGGCCGTGATGGTCAGCGTGTATTTGCCAACCCGAGTCGCAGTGGCACCTTCGTAGGTGTAGTCATCATTGCTCAGCGTATACTTCTCACCATTCGCTGTCACTATGATCTCGTTGTACACGCCGTTGTTGGAAAAGATGAGTACAGAAGCCGCAGAATCATTGGGATTGAATCTGACCTTTCCGTCCGTGTACCACGGGTCGATCGTGACTTCGGCATTTGCGAGGTCGATTTTGGGGGCGGTGATGGTGATGGTGATGTCGGCGCTCTTGGAATAGCCGTCCGCCGTGAAGGTGACGCAGTAGCTGTGCTTTCCCACAGAAAGATCGGCGGGCAGATTATACTCCGTACCCTTTGCCCCATCGATCAGCTGGAGTGTACCACCGATTGTATACCATTGGCACGAAAGCTCGCCCGCGCCCTGTCTGGTGCAGCTTGCGGACAGCTTGATGCCGCCTGTTGTTCCATAGGGTATGGACGTTGAGGCAGCTGTACCATCTGCGTTCAGGGCAGTCAGTGTGACACTCGTAATGGGCGCCTGCTGCACAGTGACATTGCCCACCGTCTGCTCCGTCTCACCGTACCACGCGCCGGTTCCAGCATTCCGGAGGGCATAACCCTCCTCCAACAGGTCGCCGATGTTCAGACCATTCTCAACTCTCAGCCATTCGGCGATTTTGCCCGTTCCTCCGGCGGAATCCTTGAGGGTGATTTTGCACCTCACGGTCAGGTCATAGATTCTGTGCCCGTTCAAATCGAAGGTGATCGCCTTGTCGATGGTCACCGTAACGTCGCCCTTCACATCCGTCAGCAGCGTCAGCGTATCGCCTGCCTTGGCGGCATTGAGGGCGGTGTGAAAATCCTTATAATAGGTGACCGCGCCGTTTTGCGTCACGCTGGCGGCAAAGGTTGCTCCACATTCACACGCTCCGTTCACAACCTCGTGAGTGTGCGGCTTGACGATACATCCCTCGGTGTAGAGAAAAATGGCTGCAACATTTTCAATATCAATATGCCAATACTCCTTACTGGCAAGGTCGATATATTTACTGTCTTGGCCAAACAGCATACTGCCAGCGGCAAAGATTGCCTCCAACCCGGCAGTATCACTCGCTTGGGCATCCGCCACCCAATAGAAAATTCCGTTGTTCAGAGTTGCATCTGCGATGCTTAATGCAGGACGTGTGCCGGAATTTTCGCAGAACACCCCGACTTCTCCGGTGAAGGTGCTGCCGGTTACCGTAAGGCTGCCGCCAGTGATATACAGTGCAGAGGAATGCTTACCCTCCGAATTAATGCCGCTGGTCAAATTCACATTGTCAAGAGCAACGGTTCCGCCGGAAATTTTCAGAGCGACCAAATTTGTCGATGTTGCAGTCGCTGCGGGCCCAGTCTGTGTGTTGACCAGACTGCCGTTTTTGATGGTGATATTCGCTGTGCCGCTCACTTCCAGCAGTTGCTTCCAAATGGCTCCCTTGAGGGTCTTGTTGTTCAAATCCAGGGTGAAACTGCCTTCGCTGACAGGAAGACCGTCTTGTCCCACTTCCTTTGACAGTTCAACATCGCTCAGCAGCTTTAAGGTCGAGCCTTTACTTTTGATGGCTGCCGACCATGCATCGTTGAAGGAGCCGTAAACCTGTTCTGTACCCTCGGCTGTCGTCACTTGCGCGGCGTCGCCCACCGGCGCGTCCGCTTCCGCCGCCCATGCGGGGGCGGGCAGGAGCGTCAGGCACAGGGCCAGCGCCATGAACATACTCAATACTCGTTTTTTCATATTTTTCCTCCTTGAAAAATCATATTGCCTTTATATGGAAATCCGACATCTGCCGGATGCTGTTTTTACAGGTCGTCCTGCACTAAATGCAGCTTCCTCGCTGCTGTCTTGGCCTCCGCTCGGCGCTTCACATCTAGCTTTTCGAGAATGTGGCTGACGTGGGTCTTCACGGTCGGCAGCTTCACATCCATGATCTGCGCGATCTCGGCGTTGGACTTGTCCGCGCAGAGCAGATGGAGAATTTGCAGCTCCGTGGGCGTCAACTCCTCACCGGGGGCAAGGCGGGGTTCGAGGAAATGCGGGTAGAACGCCGCCTGCGTCCGCACCGCCGCCATCAGCCGCTTGCGCCATGCTTTGTTGCCGTCCCAGTCCAGTGCCTCCAGCAGCGGCAGCACCGCCGTGCCGTATACGCTGACGGTGCGGATGAAGCGGTACTCCGCCGCCGCGTCCAGCGCCACCGTCAATCGCTCGCGCCACCGCTCGTCCTTCTTGCGGTACAGGGCAATGGCAGTCAGGACATTCAGGTGAATGCCGTCGATGATGCGGGCGCAGTTTTGGACGTACGGCTCCAGCGGGGCAAGCGTCAGCTGCACCGTGTCCGGCCTGCCGTCCTCCAGCTCCACCATGGCCTGGGTGAGATACTGGTAGCGCCGCATGACGTTCAGGTGCGTCGGCTCCCGCGGGGCTTTTTCCCGATACCACGCGTCCGCCGCGTCAAGGTTGCCGGTGTGCATGTCAATACGGCAGAGCATGGCGTCCATATTGGGCAGAAAGCGTGTCAAACCGCGCTTGGCAAAGCATTCACGGAGCACCTCGATGGTGCGCCGCGCGTCGGCGGGCTGTCCGCTTGCCAGCTGGCTGCGGGCCAGCAGTCCACTGACGGCAAACTCCATGTCCGGCGTGCCGCGGTTGCGGACCTCGTTCAGCTGTGGGAGAAGGGACAGCATCCGACCGGCCACGTCCTCCCCCTTTTCAAACTTGCTCTCGGCGATGGCGCAGTCCGCAAGACCCACGCCGTCCCGCCCCAGTACCGTCTCCACAGGGAGACGGAGGGTCTTGTAGAGCAGATCGTCCTTTTTACTCCATTCGGAAAAGTCCTTGCCGCCGTTCATGATGCTGGGCAGCGCGCTTGTGACGGAGAAGGACGGCAGCGTCACTTCCTTGTTCATCAGCAGCCGGAACACAGCGGGAATGGTTTCCGTCAGACCGTTCACGCCCCGCTGGGGGAGAGAAATGTCCAGCCATGCAAGGCGGCTGCGGGCCTGCTTTCCGGCGGCGTCCTGCCTGCCGCAGCGCTCGGCAAATGCTTGCAGCTCGCCGTACCAGTGCTCCGAGCCTTCGTAGTCCATCGCCAGCGCGCAGAGCATGCTCATGCCCTGCATCAGCGAGGGAGAGGCGAGAATTTCCGCCTCCGGCAGGCTGCGGTAGTATTTTTCCATCTCGGCATAGTGACCCATGCCGGGGTGGAGTTCTGCATTGCGCACCAGCAGCTCGGAGACCTTGGAATGGTCACCGCCGCTGGTGTAGCATTCCAGGGCGTGGGCGTAGTCTTCCTTCAGCTCATAGTACAGCCCGCCCCGGCTGAAGAGCGCTTTGCGCTTTTCCTCGGTATACTCCCGTTCCATCTCCCAGAGGAGAAAAGCTCGGAAACCCGACCAGAAGTGGAAGCGCTGGCAGTCGTCGTAGAGTAGCATAGTGGTGTATCGAAGAAGCCAGTCCAGCCGTTCGCCGGCACGGGGATCGCCGCTGACCATCCGTGCCATTTCCAAGTCAAAACTTTCAAAGGGGGCCAGCTCCAACAGGAAGCGCCGCACCGGCAGGTCAAAGCGCCGGTAGATGGCGGTTTCAAAGTAGAGAAACACCTCCCGGAACACCCGCGCCACCAACTCCGGCGTCCACGGCTTGCCCGGAGACATACACCGGGCGGTGATGGCTACGCCCAGCGGATAGCCCACGGATTCTTTCAAAATTCCGTCGATTTCGCTATCTGTTACATTTGCTCCCGAAAGCTGAAACAGTCGCCGCACATCGTCCGCGTCAAAAAGCAGGTCGTCGGCCTCCAGCACCGTCATCAGCCCCGTGTATTGAAAGGCCATGAGGCTCCCCGGCGGCGTGCCGCGGGAAAGCAGGACGAAGCGGCGCTCGGGGCAGGCGCGGATCAGCTCGCACAGGGCATTCCAGTCCTGCTCCTCCTGCATATCCTGCAAATCGTCCAGCAGTAAAATCTGCCAGTCAGCCTCCGCAGAGGGCAGCTTGAAGCCGGCACTGTCCGCCGACAGGCGCAATACCTCCCGGCTAGACAGTAGCGCCTCCGCCACCGCCGTTTTTCCAAAGCCGCAGGGTGCGCTGAAAAAAAGCACGCGCCCCTGCCGCAGAAAACGGTCAAACTGCTTCTCAACGGACGGTTTTATGATGATGTTGTCCTGCAAGCGTGTCCCTCCCTTGCCCCAGAGTGGAATTGTCCCGTAGGGGAACCCTACGGGACAAGGGGGCGTGCCCCCTTGTCAATACTTCTTTCGACACGATTTATAATCATTTAAGTTTATTATACAGCCCCTGACGGAAATGTAAATCATTCCAAAGTATGAGACCGGTGATTTTGGTTGCGGGACAGTCTATCCGGGGGCCTTTTCAGTGGGCACATTCAGCCATTTTGTTTTCAGAGTTTCGGGATGAATCAGCATGACCGGTCTGCCCAGTGCAAGCGCATAGGACACAGCCTTATCCTCGGCGCTCCCATCCGCAAGGTCGGGGGCATAGACGGCCAGCACCACGCCCGACTGTTTGATGATCCGCTGATAGGTCAAAAGCTGGGCGTCAAGCTGCTCATGGAAGTCGATGCAGTCCAGTTCCGTGCATCCCGCGAGCATATTGAAGTAGCGCTCCCGAAGCTGCGACGTCCATTTGGTAGCCTGCTCCTCATGGGGTATGACGCAGACCAGCCAAAGGGATTTATCCTTCTCCCGCAGAATATTGATGATCTCTGCAGCGTACAGCCCCACGCCGGGGTCGCAGGCTACCCGAAACTCCGTGACACCGCGCTGGCGCAGTTCCATGATCCGCTGCGCCATCTCCAGCTTCATGCGGCGGCAGCCATCGTCCTCCTCGTCAAAGCCCCACGGAAACCGCAGGGGATGCTGACCGATCACCGCACAGCGAACATTCTTTTTCATCATTCCACCGCATCTTATTGTAGTCTATTGGCTTACAATTAGTATTCTAACAGCCGCTATTTTTCGCGTCAACGAGAATGTAAGCTATAAGCATATAAAATAAATGCTGATAGCACACAATCGGAGGCGAAACCATGGATAAGAAGCTGCTCGGAAAGCGAATCAATACTGCACGCAAGGAACGGGGCTGGACGAGTGAGCGTCTGTCCGAGGCGTGCAATATCAACGCGACCTATCTTCGACAAATTGAAGCGGAGAACATAGATTTTCGCCGGTCTGCCCAACCCCTGCTTGACCCGTCTTATGAGGCCCACGCCTTTGGCGCTGTCCAGCTCCGCGAACAGCTTGACCGCCTTATCCGTCTTGCAGCAGAGCTGTTCGCACGCCTCCTCCAGCGTAAAGTAGATATACACATGGCCATCATCGTCCATCCAGCCGTTTTTCATGGACAGGCTCATGCGGTCCAGCATGAGGCCGTACAGCAGCTTCGCGTCGGTGGAGAGCCGTCGAAAGTACGGCTCGGTGATCAGGAGCTTGGGGATGCGGAAAAAGGCGTATTGCTCGGCGTCCATGCCGAGATGGTATGCAAAGATCGCCTGCGGCATATCTGATACCTCCGTTCTGCCACAGATTTTATCTATCTCTCAACGGCGGTCTGTGGTATAGTAAAAGGGAGCATTGACGCGCAATGCTCCCTTACCGTAACCGGACCTGCCGGTGGATTCTTATTCAGTTTGACTTAACACATCACTGTCAGCCGTTTGTCAAATAATTGTGTTTCCCGCACGGGGTTTTCCCTTGATTTTGCCCTTATCAGCTCACGCGGTCAAGGGTAACAGCGCATAAAAGAAGATAATTTCGAGTGGTTTTGATTTCTCAATAAATCCAGTAATTTCAATGCTTTGCGCCGATTTTGACGGTTGTTTATAACTGCCAATAACGGGTGAAATATTTGGGCGATGCGAATTTCAGTTTGCGGAAGGACGGCAGGATCAGATTTTTCTCAATCTCCTCGATCTCTCGGAACGCCGTTGTAAGCCACGAGCACCGGGGCGTTCTGAAATTCGCAGCCTTTTATCTTCCCACGCCCTTCAAGTATCCGCTCTTTGCTTTTTCTTCGGTATCGTCAGATTCATCATAGGCATCGTAAAGCGCATTAGGGTCGTGGACTCTCTTTCTGAAAGGCGAGCACAGTTCATTTTTGTGTGCAAAGGCAAACTCCATATTGTCCGTCCAACCGGTGTGACCCGTGATGAAATACGGTCGAAGTCCCCGTGCGCGCAGCTTTTTCTCCAGCGCTGCCAACGATTTTACCGCCAGCCTGTTATCCTCCGCCAGACCGGAAATGAAGCTGTAGCCGCCGTCTGCACCGAACCAGATGGTGTCACCGGTAAAGAGATATTTCCCGTCCACAAGGTACACCATGTGTCCCCATGTATGACCCGGAACGAGAAAGCACTCGATTCTGATCCCGTCGATGTCGATAACCTCGCCGTCGTGCAGCAGCACTTTTTCATTGTTGATCGTCACCTGCGGCAGCTTGTAAAGGTGGTAAATGACCCTGCGGCGTACCTCGCCGGTCAGATAGCGGTTCTCGATCTCGCCAATATACAGCGCAGCATCCCGAAACAGTCCCGGACTGTCCGCCTCCACCGCGCCTACATGGTCGGTGTCCTGATGCGTGATGAGAATGTGCCGGATGGAATGCGGGTCGATACCGAGCCAGCTCATTTTCTCCGCCAGACGGTCATAGTTGTATCCGGCATCAACCATAATGGTGGTATCGCCCTTGCGGTAGAAGAAGATATTTGCCACCCACTCCCGCACGCAGGCCGCATGCTCGTCAATCCAGCCGGTGTTCAAAGGCTTAAAGATCTCCTTGCCCCGGTACATCCGGCTCATTGCTTTTCTTTGAAATTCCGTTGCCTTTTTCGACATGATCGCACCTCATTTCTGTGCTGTGACGCACAGCCAGCCCTTTTTATTTTTGTGACTCTGAACCCTGCCAAAGCCTGCTTGCTCCAGATACACTTTCAGATCAGCATCCGTATAGATGGTCATACCGTTAATGATTTGCGTCCATTTGTCGTCTTTTGCTGTTTCGCCGTTTGCTTCGTTACAGATGAAAAAAGTCCCGCCGGGCTTCAGCACCCGATAGACCTCTCTGAAATTTTGCGCAAGCTCCGGCCAGAAATAGACCGTTTCAAATGCGGTCACTACATCAAACTGCTCCGTTTCAAACGGCAACTCTGCTACACTTGCCTGCTGCACAGTACACTGCCCTGCTGCAATGGCACCTGCATTGACCTTTCGCGCTTTTTCTACACTGACTGCCGAATAGTCGATGCCCTGC
>ENA-UONZ01001909-UONZ01001909.1-human-gut-metagenome-genome-assembly--contig:-C93old-NODE-1909-length-18939-cov-7.237767_pt1 | contig 18939 bp, 17 predicted proteins | sample MGYA00242468_ERZ724015 | MGnify/ENA metagenome assembly ERZ724015
TAAAAGGAGACCTATATCGTGGTTCGTTGCTCAATTTCTGGTGCGTCCGTCCTGCTTCGGAACTTTACGGGCCGGAATATCAATTGATTTATTTGTCCGAAGATTGCGGCCTTTGCGAGCTGCACGCTCGACAACAGAAAAAGTACCAAAGCCGAGTAATTGGACTTCTTTGCCGTTCTGCAATGCATTTGTAATTGTGTCGATCATCGCATCAACAGCGCGCTGTGCTGCAAGTTTGGAAATGTCGCATTTAATTGCGACGGCTTCTATGAGATCTGCTTTATTCATCATTCCCTCCGAGAGAGATAAAGGGGTAAATAAACTCTGATTCGTTAATCATAGCAGTATTTGTGGGCAAATTAAAGGTTTTCTAGACAATTCTTCTCATTTGTGAGACAAATTTTCTTATCTGGCCTGAGGTTGTTAATTAACTATGAGTCTGTTTTATTGAATTTGCCCCCATATTTTTATAAGTTTCAAACCCATCCTTTTAAGTTCCAAAACCAACAAATGATTTTGAAATTGACTACCTGAACAGAGCTTGAGTCGGTCGAAATTTGTTACATAAATTCAATCGGTTTGAGTCTGGGTAAAAAATAAGAGGGCCGAAGCCCCCTCCTCTTAAACCAGTTGATCTTAGTTGCGTGCAGTCGATCCAGTAGCTGAAGTTCCCACTTCAATCTGCTGTTTCGCAGTGATAGGCTGCTCAATTGTCTGAGGTAACGCTTCAGGCTGCTTGGATAAACCGTACTGGAACACTTCGTCAATGGTGCGGACAGGACGAATCACCAATCCTTCCTTGACGTTTTCAGGTACTTCCTCCAAATCCTTCACGTTTTCTTCCGGTATCAGCACTTCTTTGATACCGCCTCGAAGCGCCGCCAAAAGCTTCTCTTTCAAACCGCCGATCGGAAGAACTTCGCCTCTCAGCGTAATCTCACCGGTCATAGCCACTTCAGCCTTGACAGGAATACCCGTCAGAGCGGAAACCAAGCCCAGCGTGATAGCGGAACCCGCACTCGGACCGTCTTTAGGCACAGCTCCTTCCGGGAAATGGACATGAATATCCGTCTCAGAGATTTGCTTGTAGGTAATGCCCAAACGAGAAGCCCTCGAACGAACCACTGTACGTGCAGCTTCTACAGATTCTTTCATCACATCGCCCAAAGAACCGGTACGTGTTATTTGGCCTTTACCCGGCATTGTTGCGACTTCGATCGTAAGCAGATCGCCGCCGACTTCCGTCCAAGCAAGACCTGTGACTTGGCCGACTTGATCGCCCTTGTGCATGACACCGAAGTTGTAGCGACGGACACCGAGGAAGTAGTCAAGATTGTCGGAGTTGGCGACCACCTTTCCTTTGGTCTTCTTCAAAAGGATGTCACGGACCGTTTTACGGCAGATCTTATTGATCTCGCGCTCTAGGCTGCGGACACCTGCTTCGCGGGTGTAGTAGCGAACGATGTCAACAATCGCAGAGTCTTCGATCTCGAGTTCGCCCGGCTTCACACCGTTCAGTTTCATCTGTTTCGGGATCAGATGTCTCTGAGCTATGTGGAGCTTTTCATCCTCCGTGTAACCGGAAAGATGTATCACTTCCATACGGTCAAGCAGCGGAGCCGGAATGTTCATGGAGTTGCTAGTCGCAATGAACATCACATGTGACAGATCGAAATCCACTTCTACATAGTGATCCTGGAAAGTGTTGTTCTGTTCAGGATCCAGCACTTCCAAGAGCGCAGCCGCTGGGTCGCCTCTGTAGTCCATACCCATCTTATCGACTTCGTCGAGCAAGAAAAGCGGATTATTGGTTTCCGCCTTAGTAAGACTCTGGAGAATTCGACCCGGCATGGAACCGATATAGGTTCTTCTGTGACCTCGGATTTCGCTTTCATCTCTTACGCCGCCTAAAGCCAAACGCACAAACTTACGTCCGGTTGCGCGGGCGATAGACTGGCCCAAAGATGTCTTACCGACTCCAGGAGGTCCGACTAAGCAGAGGATCGGAGATTTCACATTCTTGACTCGGCTTTGAACCGCTAAGTATTCAAGAATGCGTTCCTTCACCTTCTCAAGACCGTAATGGTCTTCTTCCAAAACGGCGTCTGCCTTGATGAGATTCGTGTTGACACGAGTTCTCTTGCTCCACGGCAGAGAAATCAGCGTGTCAATGTAATTTCGAATCACATTGGCTTCCGCGCTGTTCTGACCCTGCATACGGAGCTTCTTGAGTTCGCCGAGGGCCTTTTCCTCGCCTTCGGGACTCATCTTGGCAGCTTTAATCTTGCGCTCGATTTCCTCAAATTCTTCGTCGGTATCGCCCAATTCTTTCTGAATGGCTTTTACCTGTTCATTGAGGTAATAGTCGCGCTGGTTCTTTTCCATTGCCTTCTTCACACGGCCGCGAATACGCTTTTCCGTCTGCTGAATGTCAACTTCTTCCTCGAGCATGTCAAAAAGAAGTTCAAGACGTTCCTTTGTTCCAACCGTTGCAAGCAGATCCTGCTTACGGGAAGGAGAAAGAACCAGCAACTGGGCAATGGATGTGATGAGCTGTTCCGGATCGGTTAATGAAGAAATCCGATTCAGCTGATCGTTCGTAATTCTCTTATTGTTCTTTTGGTATTCGGTAAAGGCTGTCAGGATCGTCCTGCGCAGCGGCTCAAAAGTGCGCTGGGAAATTCTATCCTGAGGAATGTCTTCCACCTCAGCAAAAATTTGCTCGTCTTCTTTGTACTGAGTAACTCGGACACGGCGAATACCCTCTACCAGGACTTTGAAAGTACCGTCAGGCAGCTTCAAAGACTGGACGATACGCGCAACCGTACCGACATCAAACAGATCATCGGAAGATGGATCTTCGATGCCTGCATCGCGCTGTGCGACGAGCAAAAGCTCTTTGTTCGCCTTCTCAGAAGACGTGACATTGCGAAGAGCACTAAGCGACTTCTCGCGTCCGACGAAGAGCGGCACAACCATCTGAGGGAAGACAACAATGTCTCTCAGCGGCAACACCGACATCATCGGATTTGAATTAGTTGTACGTTTCTGAATCATCTAAATCCTTACTGCTAAAAAATACACTACGTAAGTTACTACTTGGGGACGCTTGAAAAAAAATCAAGGGCGCTAAATATTTAAAAATCGTTTCTATACTGTATCAAAAGTAAAAGGCCCCTCGCCTTAAGCCTTTCAAGATTTTGTGGCTATTTTGGGGACCTTAATCAAGGGATGGTGGATAAACAGACCATCCAAGGAGAAAAAAGAGGTGCCGAAGCGACCTCCTATTTACCGTTATTTAGTGATGAACTCGGCTTGTCCGTCTCTCATCGTGGAGGCTTTCACCACCACTCTGGCGACGTCTTTTCTGCTCGGAATCTCAAACATAGCAGAAAGGAGTGCATTCTCAATAATGGACCGCAGGCCGCGGGCTCCGGTCTTTCTTTCCTGAGCCATTTTGGCTGCTTCTTTGAGCGCATCCGGTTCGACTTCAAGAACAACGCCTTCCAATTCGAACAATCGTGCGTACTGCTTCAAGACCGCATTCTTCGGTTCGGTCAGAATGCGAATCAGCGCTTCTTCGTCTAGGTCATCCAACGTTGCAATCACCGGGAGGCGTCCGACCAACTCAGGAATCAAGCCGTAGCGAACTAGATCCTTAGCTTCAATATCGCGGAGCACTTCGCCTTCGCTTCTATCGTCGGCCCCCTTAACATCGGCTTCAAAGCCGATGCCGCTGCGCTCAGTTCTTCTGCGAATGATCTTATCCAAACCTTCAAATGCGCCGCCGCAAATGAAGAGAATGTTCGAAGTATCAACCGGAATATTGTTTCCCTGAGGATGCTTTCTTCCGCCGGCAGCCGGAACATTGGCAACGGTACCTTCAACGAGCTTTAACAAAGCCTGCTGAACGCCTTCGCCGGATACGTCGCGGGTAATAGACGGGTTCTCACTCTTGCGGGCAATCTTATCGATTTCATCAAGATAGATAATGCCCATCTGAGCGCGTTTGAGGTCCATATTGCAGCTTTGCAGAAGCTTCAGGATCACGTTTTCGACGTCTTCACCGACGTAGCCGGCTTCTGTCAGAGTCGTTGCATCTGCAATTGCAAAAGGAACATTCAGCATTTTGGCCAAACTTTGAGCTAAAAGCGTCTTGCCGGAACCTGTCGGACCGATAAGAAGAATGTTGCTCTTCTGAATCTCAACTTTTTCGTCGGAATCATCTCCGATGAATTTGCTTCTAAGACGTTTGTAATGGTTATAAACCGCAACGGAAAGAACCTTCTTCGCCTGTTCCTGACCGATCACATATTGGTCAAGATTGGCATAAATTTCTTTCGGCGTCGGCAGTTCTCCGTACAAAATCGGATCCTGCTTTTCTGCCTCTTCTGCTTCGGCTTCTTTAGCGGGGGCTTCGGAACCTGCGTTCTTATTGTGAGCTTCGAGATATTGGTAGCGCTTCAAAGCTTCTTCAATCACACCGGAGTAACGAGCAAGCTCTTCAGTACATTCTTTACAAATGTACTGATCTCCGATGTTTGACTTATAAATTTCAGAGTACTGTCCCTTTTTGGCTCCGCAAAAAGAACAGACGGGTCCCTCTTTGTTACCGCTCATAACTTCCTTAAATCTTTAATCCGCAAAATCAATTATTTCTTTCTAATGATTTGCTCGGAACGTTTTCTAAATACGCCGTCGATAATTCCGTATTCCACTGCCTGTGCGCTGCTCATGAAATTATCGCGTTCGGTGTCGACCGCAATCTTTTCAATGGACTGGCCGGTGTGTTCGGACAGGATTGTGTTCAAACGGCTGCGCAACTCCAAGATTTCTTTCGCCTGAATTTCAATGTCTGCAGCGGTTCCGTTTGTACCGCCGGAAGGCTGATGAATCATGATGCGGGAGTTCGGCAGTGCAAAGCGTTTGCCCTTCGCACCTGCAGCAAGCAGGAACGCACCCATGGAAGCAGCCATGCCTAAGCAAATGGTGGAAACATCCGGCTTGATGAACTGCATCGTATCGTAAATGGAAAGACCGGCGTAGACGCTTCCTCCGGGGGAATCGATATAGAGCGAAATATCCTTATCCGGATTTTCGCTTTCCAGGAACAGCAGCTGAGCAACGACCAAATTGGCGCTCTGATCAGTCACCGGTCCTACCAGGAAGACTACGCGATCGCGTAACAGGCGGGAGTAAATGTCAAAAGATCTCTCTCCGCGTCCGCTCTGCTCGATAACCATCGGTATAAGTGCAGAATTAAAGTTTGAAAAGTCGGGCATACGCGTCTCCGTGGTTTGTAGTAGTTTTCAATGACAAACGGCAAGGACTAATGAGTACCTTGCCGACTTGTTTGTATTTTTCAGAGGCATTTTATTGCCTCTGACGCCTGAAATTGATTAAGCCTGCTGACCGCGACCCATCAGGTTTTCAAAAGAGATCGGTTCTTTCTTGACCTGAGCGTTCTTCAGGATCCAAGCGACGACATTGTTTTCCACAACAACCGCGGCAAGCTCAGCTTTGTGCTGAGGGTTGTTGAGGTACCAATCAACGACTTCTTTCGGATCTTCATAGCTCTTGGCGATGTTGTCGGCCAAAGCTTTGATCTGTTCATCAGTAGAAGTAATCTTTTCTTTCTCAACAATAGCGCTGATTTGCAGTCCAAGACGAACTCTCTGCTCAGCTTGGTCAAGCATGGCGTTGGCAGGAATGCTGTCGTTGGGGAGGTTAATTCCCTGAGCCTTCATGTTTTCGATGGCGTCGTGGACCAGAGCCTCTCTCTGTTCTTCAACAGCAGCGTGCGGAACCGGGAACTTGGCAACGGACAGAAGAGCATTCATGGCGCTCTGCTTAGTACGTGCTTCAAGACGAGCTGTCACTTCGCGCTGGAGGTTTTCTTTAACGTCAGCCTTGAGTTTGTCGATACCATCGTTAACGCCGAGGTCTTTTGCGAACTTGTCGTCAAGGGCGGGAAGAATTTCTTCGTCAACTTCTTTCAGCGTAACTTCGAACTGAACTTCCTTGCCGGCAAGGTTCTTGGCAGGATAGTTTTCAGGGAAAGTCAGGTTGAAAGTCTTGGTTTCGCCGGCTTTCATACCGCGAATCGCGTTTTCGAATTCGGGGAGCATTCTGCCCTGGCCGAGAGCGAAAGCGTAGTCTTTAGCTGTACCGCCTTCGAAAGCAACGCCGTCAAGAGTGCCCTTGAAGTCAACGATAACGCGATCGCCGTCAGCAGCAGTCTTGTCAGCCTTTTCGAAAGTGGCGCGCTGTTTGCGCATAACGTCGAGTGTCTTTTCAACGTCAGCGTCTGTCAGTTCGCATTCGTATTCTGTAACGGAAGCGTCTTTCATGTCAGGAACTTCGACGTCAGGGAAGACTTCGAAAGTAGCTGTGAAGGACATTGTGTCTTCATTTTCAGGAGCGCCTTCGGTCGGAGCGATATCCGGGTAGCCGGAGACGTGGTATTTGCCTTCCTGAACTTTTTCAACGAAAGCGGCAGAAACGAGTGTGTTGATTGCATCAAACTGAATTTCCTGACCATAAGCGGCTCTGACCATAGCGGCAGGAGCATGGCCGGGACGGAAACCGTGGAATTTAGCTTTCTTTGCTTTTTCGCGAAGAGCTTTAGCAACACGAGCATCGAGTTCTTTACGAGAAATCGTCAGCTCAATGGTGCGCTGAAGAGGATTCGGCTTAACTTCTTCGGCTTTTGTTTCTTCAGCCGGAGCTGCTGTGGCTTCTGTTTTTTCCTCTACCTTTTCTTCTACTTTGGTTTCTTCTGCCATTTAAATATTTCCTTTCCGGATATGCCCGAAGGGGGCTTGTTTATAGGGTGGAGAAGCAGTGCTTCCCTGTTTGATCGTCGGATTATAACTGTAAATGAACGAGATACAACTTAAAACATGTAAAGTTTGATGAAATTTACAGCTATTGATTATCATTATCAATTAGGAAAGAATTTAGCAGTATTTATGATCATTTTTTCCTTATTTTTAGAAATTCAACTTGAACGTTAGTTGAAAAGGTTCTTCACACCACGAATAGAATCGAAAAATTTTGAAGAGGTTTTACTCAAAAGACGAATTGCAGTATCGGGCAAACTTCATCTCTTATATGTGTTACACGAAAGTTTCTCGATGTCCTCCTGCCCTGCCTCATTTGTGGAAGAATTTGCCTAACGCTAATAGTTAGCTCACAAATTTTTACGCTCATTTTGATTTTACTTAGGTATAAATACCTAGAAACTTTCCCTAGTTCAGATATAATTCATTTGACGAAATACCTCATAAAGGAGTCCGCGATGTATAGAGACAGTGCTAAAGCCCGCGTCGCTGCACGGGACCTTAGAAGACAACAGGTCAAGTTATTTAAGCTTGGTGCAACCATCACTCTTTGTGCTTTTTTGATCTCTCAGCTGGCAGATATGATCTTCTAGCGACGTTTCAGAAAATATTTTTTCTTTTACAAACAAGGCACTCGAGAGTGCCTTGATTTGTTTCTGCGTTGAGCCCTGCAAAAGTTTTTGTTTTGTGTATAATTCAGTCTTCTCAGCACAGGGGAATCGCCAAGCTGGTTAAGGCACCGGATTCTGATTCCGGCATTCGAGGGTTCGAATCCTTCTTCCCCTGCCATCTCGCTGAACTTTATGTTGCAGGGGAATCGCCAAGCTGGTTAAGGCACCGGATTCTGATTCCGGCATTCGAGGGTTCGAATCCTTCTTCCCCTGCCACCCCCCCATCCTTTGAATAATCTCAAAACTCTTGGAAGCCGCCTATACTTATCTTATTCCGGTGATCTGCCTTATCTGTTCCTACTTTATCCTTGGCGAAAAACTCACTGTTTGGTCCGCCAGCGGAGCGTTCCTTGTGCTCTTCGGACTCGTTTTGTCTCAATTAGATTCTTCTGTTTTGAAGAAAAAGTTTCTAAAAGCTTGAAAGCCGTTAAGCAGCAAAAATCTAAAAAATTCATCCAAAATGCAAAAAGGACTTTTCGCGAAGTTCGCTCCTTCAACTAACTCCAGGAAAAGTCCTTCTGCTTTGGAATGCTCTCAGGCTTCTTTGAGCATCTCTTCCGTCAGTGCGACGGCCCGCTGAGCCGCCTCTTTAAAGAAAGATTCGTAAGAAACAGGTGCGTGGCCGGAAGCATCATCGGAAATAGAACGAATCACAACAAACGGGATTTCATTGACAAAGCATACCTGACCGATGGCCGCGCCTTCCATTTCTACAGCTTCGGCTCTAAAGAAATCACGAATCCAAGCTTTACGGTCCGTATCGCAGACAAATTGGTCGCCGGAAGCAATCACGCCGGTTTCAGTATGAATGCCTAATTTCTGTGCTGCTTTCTCAGCTTTTGCGACCCAGAGAGGATCGGCATCAATGAAGACCTTATTAATTCCGGAAATTAAACCTTTGGGATCGCCGACGCCAGACGTGTCCATATCGTGCTGGCAGACTTGAGATGCAATGGCAACTTCACCGAGCTTAAGGTTAGGAGAAAGGCCTCCCGCCACACCTGTATTAATAATGGCTTTCACACCGAACTTCAAAACCATCGTCTGCGCACAAACGGCGGAAAACACCTTACCGACCCCGCTCACTGCGGCGACGACATCCGTACCGTGCAGCTTTCCGCTGTAAAAATCAACGCCCGAAATTCTGGTTACAGTCACGTCCTGAAGCCTTGCCTTCAAAGCCTCAAGCTCGACCTTCATCGCTCCGATAATGCCGATCATTCAGTTAGCTCTCTGAAATTAATCAAAAGGAAGCGGTTCGCCCTTGCCGTTAAAGAGCGGAAGTTTTTCGAGATAAGAAATATCTGTTCTGGAAGCAGCATCGCCTTCGGCTAAAACGGCCATCTTGCCGACAACATCGGCACCCGCAGCGGCAGCAATTTCTTCCAAAGCCTGGAGGCTGCGTCCGGTAGAAATGACATCGTCAACGATCAAAATGCGTTTGCCGCGCATCTGTTCCATCTCTTCCTGATCAACATAAAGTTTCTGGTCTTTCTCCGTAGTAATGGATTTCACACCAACGCAGATGGGGTTGTCCATGTAGAGTTTGCGGCCCTTTCTAGCAACAATATAGTGTGCATCACCGTTCTGACGGGCCATTTCCTGAACCAGAGGAATGCTCTTGGCTTCGGCAGTTAAAAGGAAATCATATTTAGGAGCTCTTTCCAAAAGAGCAGCTGCGCAATTAACAGTCAGCTCGGTATCGCCGAGAATTAAAAAGGCTGCAATGCAAAGATCTTGATTAATAGGGCAGAGTTTCAGGGCACGTTTGGTACCGGCCACTTCAATATCGTAATAGCGCATCTATATCTCCCAGCGGAACAAGCACGAATAGGCGGGTATCCTACTTTAAAACACCTATAACTGCGATGATCCGCTCTCGTTAATACAGGGTTTTCCTTAGTGAAAAAACGGAGTTTTTTGTAATCGAAGAATACAATATTTTTATAGTCTGGAACGGGCCAAAAGCCTGTATGGGACTAACCAAATCCTCAAGGGTCGTACCGGACTCCATTGAAAAAAGAACACTAAACAAATGGTGTGCTTCGGCAGTAAATCGAGAGCAAATGAGCTTTCGGTTTCATTCGACCTAACTAACACTTTTTATTCTCTAATCTCTAGGAGTAACTATTGTGACCTTTAAACTCTTAAGCAAAGCTGCCCTCGCACTCGCTGCCATGGGTCTGTGCCTTTCTGCCGCCTCCGCCGCATATAAATCCGAGTACAAGCTCAGCGTTGTACCCGGCGCCTCCTCCGGCTGGGGCCAAACCGCAACCTTCTTTGCCGACTGCGTCAGACAGAAATCCAACGGCCGAATCAACATCAAACCGTATTTCGGTGCTCAGCTGATGGCAGGCAAGCAAACTTCCGAACTTTTGCTCGTTCGCCGCGGAGCAATTGACTTTGCTTTAGCTTCCACCATCAACTGGTCTCCTCAAATCAAAGAATTAAACCTCACCGCCCTTCCCTTCTTTGTCGCCAACAATCCGGATCGCTATAAAGCTATCGACGCTATCGAAGCCGGAAAATCCGGAAAGATGCTGGAAAAAGCCATCGAAAAAACCGGCGTTAAGTTCCTCGGCTGGTCTGAAAACGGCTTCCGTGAATTAACTACGAGCAAAGGCCCGATCGAAAAACCAGAAGATATGAAGGGTATGAAGTTGCGCGTATGCGGTACCCCGATCTTCATTGACATCTTCTCGTCCCTTGGCGCCAACCCTCAGGCTATCAACTGGTCTGAAGCTGTGACCGGCTTCCAGCAGGGCATCGTCGATGGTCAGGAAAACCCGACTAACGGCATTAACGTCCCGACTAAAGTTTGGCAGTGGCACAAGTACTCCACCGATTGGCATTACATGATCGACCCATTGTTCTTCACTGCCAACATGAAAGTCTGGAAGGAATTCTCTCCGGAAGATCAGAAACTTATTCTCAGCTGCGCTACCGAAGCTGAAAAATACGGCAAAGCCCTTTCCCGTCTGAGCAACGACAACGGTCAGGCTTATGAATACCTCAAGAGCATCAATAAGCTCCCTGCTGTCACCAATCCGAAGGAAGAACTTAAGAAAAACGGCATGACCGTGACGGAGTACACACCTGAAATGATCAAACGCTTCTATGAAGCCACAGCCGGTGTCCGTGCTGACTGGACTCAGAAGATCGGCCCGAATGTCGTCAAAGCTGCCGAAGAAGACATGCAGGCTGCCAAGTAATTTTTGAATTACTCAGCGACACGCCGTGTGCGGCTCCGGCCGCACCGGCTTTACCACAAATAAATATAAGAAGAACAATCATGCTTCATTTCCTCAACACTCGATTTGAAGAGCTCCTTGGGTCATTTCTCTTAGCAGTCATGGCCTGCATTGCCTTCTTCAACATCATCATCCGTTACTGCACAAACCTGTCATTTTCTGCTTCCGAGGAACTGACAGTAAATTTCTTTGTGTGGATCGTGCTGCTCGGCACTTCGATTGCGTTCCGAGAAAGCAGCAACTTCACGATGAATCTGCTTTACAGTATTACCCACGGATGGCTGCGCAAAACGCTTTACTTCTTCGGCGTAATTTGCTCACTGGCTTTCTTCGTCATGCTGGTTTACTTAGGTGCGATTGAGGTTATTGACGAAATTGAACTAAACGTTTCCTCTGAGTCTCTGGATATTCCGGTTTGGCTCTACACCATAGCCACGCCGCTTTTCTCGGCGCTCATTATTGTCCGAATTCTTCAGCGCACTGTTGAAGATATTCAGAAACAGAACTTCTAGGAGGAGATCATGCTTAATTCGCTGATGTCCGATCCCGGACTGGTTCTGCTGATTCTTTTTATTTTCATGCTGGTGTGCAGAGTTCCGATTGCCATCAGTCTTGGACTTTCTGCCGCCATCGTCAGCTGGCTCTTTGACATGGGCATCGACATGCTGCCCTACAACTTCTTTGCCGGCGTCGCTAAAGTTCCTTTGTTAGCTATTCCCTTCTTTATTTTGGCCGGCTTCATTATGGAAAGCGCCGGCATCGCCGCGCGTATTGTGCGTCTTGTCGAAAACCTCGTCGGCGATATGACCGGCGGTCTAGCCATTGCAACCGTAGCAGTCGCCACCTTCTGGGGCGCCGTGAGCGGATCGGGCCCCGCGACTGTCGCTGCGCTCGGCTTAATCCTCATTCCGGCTATGGTTAAGAACGGCTACGACAAAGCCTTTGCCGCAGCCAACGTTTCCGTGACTTCGGGCCTAGCCATCGTGATTCCGCCGAGTATCGCTTTCATTGTTTACGGCGGCATTGCGGATGCTTCCGTTCCGGCATTGTTCGCCGCCGGTATTGTCCCGGGACTGCTAGTTGCCGGTTTCTTAATGTTAACCGTATACCTCATCTCAAAGAAAAGAGGCTATCGCGGACTGCCCCGTCAGGAATCGACTTGGCTCGTATTTAAAGATGCGGTCTGGGGCGTCATGACGCCGGTCGTCATCTTGGGCGGCATTTACGGAGGAATCTTCACGCCGACCGAAGCTGCAGCTGTCGCGATCTTTTACGGTTTGTTTGTCGGGACCTTTATTTATAAGGCGTTCAACTCCTGGGACAAACTACTTCACGTCCTTTTTGAATCCGTTAAGGCAACCGCCGTCATTATGTTTGTGGTGACCTGCGCCGGATTATTTGCCTGGGTTGCGAGTACCGTCGGGTTAGTAGAAAGAGGCGCCGCGGTGCTCCTTGCGCTGTCTGATAACCCTTGGGCGCTCCTCTTCCTTATCAACGTGATTTTGCTGGCAGCCGGAATGATTATGGACGCGATCTCGATTTACTACGTTCTGCTTCCCTTCCTGCTTCCGATTGTTCATCACTTCGGCTGGGATCCGGTTTGGTTCGGCGTCATGATGACTGTGAACTTAGCGGTCGGACAGGTCACACCGCCCGTGGCTGTAAACCTCTATGTCGGCGCTCAAATCGCCGATTTGACGATGGAAGAAATGACGCCGCCGGTCATTCCGCTCTTAATTGCAACGCTGGTTGCCTTAGCCGTCATCGTGTTATTCCCGAGCCTAAGCACATTCCTGCCAACACTTTGGGGTCTTTAGAATCTCCTTTGGGAAGGAAGGCCTAGGTCTTCCTCCTTTTTTTCTTTTCCTATTTCCAGCTTTCCGACTTGTCTTTGACGATGAAATTCGTCACCCGGACAGTCGAGACGAGCCTTCCGTTTTCGGTTTTTATATCAACATTCCATAGATGCGTCGTGCGGCCGAGATGTAAAGCCGTGGCTTCCGCGTAAACCCAAACATCCGGCGCCTTGCGCACTGAACTAACATGGTTTCCAGAAACCGAGCTTCCGACTGGAATGAATCCTTCCGGACAGCACAAATAAGAGCCATATCCGGCAATAATCTCCGCAAACGCCAATGAAGCGCCTCCGCACAGAACTCCGAAGGGCTGAGAAGTATTGTCATTGACAGGCATACTAGCGCGAATAAAACCCTCCTTTTCTTCTATGAGCTTTAAACCGAGACTTCCCATCATGGAATGCGTAATGGCCTCTTGCGCTGCGTACTTCTTGTCCATCTTTCTTTCCTAACCTAAATGATGTCGGGTTATTTTATTAGAGAGTAAAAAATAAAGAATCAAATTCCGGCTAAAGGAACTAAGCAAAAATTCTTTTTCTTCACGGTCCTATAATTCGGATTAATACCGTATTAATACTTTCTTACAAATTTCGCGATTGGGCGGTAGAATTGAGGAGATTTACACCATTCGTTTTCACTTAATTGAAAACGCTAACTTTTATTCGTGGGATTCGTCGCTGATGAATGTACGCATGCTTTCGGCGCCGTTTTCCATGCGGAATTACAACCATGACATTAGATTTAGCAAAGTACGGCATAACTGACGTCAAAGAGGTTGTTCATAACCCTTCCTATGAACAACTCCACAAAGATGAAACCGCAGAAGGACTGGTCGGCTACGAAAAAGGTGTTGTCACCGAACTCGGTGCAATAAACGTCATGACCGGCATCTACACCGGCCGCTCTCCCAAAGATAAGTTTTTCGTTGTTGACGATGTCAGCAAAGACACCGTCTGGTGGACCAGCGAGGAATATAAGAACGACAACAAGCCGCTCTCAGAAGCCTCTTGGAAGATCCTAAAAGACAAAGCCATTGACGAACTCTCTCATAAAGACCGTCTTTACGTCGTTGACGCTTTCTGCGGCGCCAATAAGAATACGCGCCTGAAAGTTCGTTTCGTTATGGAATTGGCTTGGCAGGCACACTTTGTGACGAATATGTTTATTCGTCCGACCCCTGAAGAACTCAAAGACTTCGGAGAACCCGATTTTATCGTTTTAACCGCCAGCAAAGCCAAAGTTGAAAACTTCAAAGAACTCGGACTGCACAGCGAAACTGCCATCGTCTTTAACCTCAAAGAAAAGATGCAGGTCATTTTGAATACCTGGTACGGCGGAGAAATGAAGAAAGGCATGTTCTCGGTCATGAACTATCTCAACCCTCTTCGTCATATCGCTTCGATGCACTGCTCGGCCAATACCGACTTAGGAGGCAAAAACACTGCCATCTTCTTCGGTCTTTCCGGTACCGGCAAAACAACGCTCTCAACCGATCCTAAACGTCTCTTAATCGGCGACGACGAACACGGCTGGGATGATGAAGGCGTTTTCAATTACGAAGGCGGCTGTTATGCCAAAGTCATCAATTTGGATAAAGACAGCGAACCGGATATTTACAACGCCATTCGAAAAGACGCCCTTCTGGAAAACGTCATCGTAGATGAAGCCGGAAAAGTAGATTTCAGTGACACATCAGCTACTGAAAACACTCGTGTTTCCTACCCGATCTATCACATCGAAAACATCGTTAAGCCGATCTCCAAAGGACCTGCTGCCAAGGAAATTATTTTCTTGTCTGCGGACGCTTACAGCGTTCTGCCTCCGGTATCGATCCTTTCTTCGGATCAGGCGATGTACTACTTCCTCTCCGGATATACCAGCAAATTGGCCGGAACAGAACGCGGCATTACCGAACCTCAGCCGACCTTTTCGGCGTGCTTCGGCGCGGCCTTCCTTTCCTTGCATCCCTTCAAGTACGCAAAAGAGCTAGCAAGAAAGGCACGCGCCAACGGCTCTCGCGTTTACCTAGTCAATACTGGCTGGAACGGCACCGGCAATCGCATCTCGATTAAGGATACGCGAGCCATTATCGACGACATTCTTTCGGGCAGCATCCTCAAAGGCGAAACCAAGAAGATCCCGTATTTCGAATTAGAGATTCCTGTCACCGCTGAAGGTGCTCACGCAGAAATTCTTGATCCTCGCAACACCTACAAGGATCCGGCTGAGTGGGATAAACGCGCTAAAGCATTGGCTGCAAAATTTATTGAAAACTTCAAGAAGTTCTCAGCAACCAATGAAGAATGTAAGCGACTAGAAAAATTCGGTCCGCATCTCGATTAAAGCCCCCTAATAAGAATCCCGGCTTTGCACCGGGATTTTTGTTTCTATGGTTTTATCGCTTCGGAGCTTTTCTTCGGAAGAGACAAAACAAGGACATTCAGCAGCACAAGGCAGATGCCGGCGCCCTCCCACATACCGATTCTCAGATCAAAGGCAAAGACGGAAAGCAAATAGGCGCTTAACGGTTCAAAACAAACCATCAAACCGACGATAACAGCAGAAACATACTTAAGACTGGACAAGTAGCACCAGAAAGCGGCAACCGTTCCAACAAGAACAACATAAGTGAAAGCCGAAACAGACATAGCAGTCCATTGAACGTTCATCGTCCAAGGCGGATTCATCACAGAGGCAACAAGACCGCCGAAGAGCATTCCGAAGCCGACAACGGGGCCAACGCCGACTTTCATAATGAGTTTTCTCGGCTGAATGGAGTAAGCGGCAGAAAATATTGCCGATACAAAACCCCAAAGCACGCCCGCAAAAGACAAGTCCAGCGTACTGAAGTTTCCTTTGGTCACGATCAAGAAAACCCCGGAAGCCGCAAGGACAAAACAGATCCCTTCACGCATTGTCAGAAGACGCTTCTCGGTGATGGAGAGCCAGAAGGCGCAAATCAGCGGCACAAGCGTAAGCACAATGGCGGCCGTTCCCGCATTAGATGCGGCGACTGCAAGCATGAACGTGAGCTGAGAAACAAGAATCAAAAGACCGGCAACTAAAATCCCGACCGTAGTACGGATGTCTTTCAGCGGCGAAATAATATTTCTGCCGAATACCACCCGTTCCATAATCAGCAGGATCAGACCAGCCAATACCAAACGCATGGATACCAAATCCAGCGGCGTAAATGAACACTGCTGGAGAAGATACTGTGCACAAACGCCCATCGAGCCCCAAAACACGGATGCGGCGATGGCTAACCCGATACCCTTGCTAAACGACGAATCGCTCATGTCTTTCAAATTACCTTAGGAAAAGAAAAGACTCACAAACGGAGCCTTTTGAAAAACTAAAACCTTTTTCTATTTATGCAATATTGTGTTGTCGGAGAATACTCCTAAAAGCCTTGGCGTTTAAACTTTCTCGGCAAACGCGCCTTCCCAAACGATCTTAAGGAAATTCTTTCTGTCGGTAACACCTTCCGTATTGAAAAACAGAAGGACAGATTCACTGTTCAAACCTAAAGAGCTAATTTCTTCCTGGTATTGTGCTTTGTGGAACAAGAGCTCAAACGCTGTACCGAAACCAACCGCTCCGCTCTCTCCTGAATGCACTCGAGGATCGTTCTCCAAAGGAGAAGAAAGGACGCGGACTCCATCTGCAGCAACGGATTCCTCAATGCGGAAGTAATGGGAAGCCGCAGCCCGAATTTCTTTCCAGCCGACGCTGCAAGGCTCTCCGCAGGAAAGGCCTGCCATGATGGTTTCCAGACTGCCGGGAGCATTGTGAAGTTTGCCGTCGTCCTTTTCAGCTGTACGATAGACGCAGTCAGCGGTTTTCGGCTCGACAATGGAAATCACCGGAACATCAGGCCCGTAAAGAGAGGCAAAGAATCCGCACATAGCGCCAGCCATGGAGCCAACGCCCGCTTGCAAAAAGATATGCATCGGACATTTGCCTTTTAGTTGCTCCACCGTCTCCAGGGCCATCGTGAGGTAACCATGCATAATGAACTGAGCTACTTTCTCAAATCCCGGAAGCGCTGTGTCCTGAACGAGCAGCCAATCGTTTTCCAAAGCAAACCTTTCTGCTTCATGGACGGTTTCATCATAGTTGCCGTCTGTGCGCCGGCAATCGGCTCCGAGCTTACGGATATTTTCCTGACGCTCCTCACTGCTGCCGGCCGGCATGAGAATCTCGCACCTAAGTCCGAGCAAATGACAAATCCAGGCTAAGCCTCGGCCGTGATTACCGTCAGTCGCGGAGATGATCTTAGGTTTTTCTTCCAGCGACGCGATCTGATCTTTGAGCTGTGCGAAGCTTTCAACTTTACCTGACCATCCGTACTTTTCTGAAAGCAGATGGAACAAACAATAGCTTCCGCCGAGTCCCTTAAATGAATTCAATCCAAAACGCGAGGCTTCGTCTTTAACAAAAATGTCTTTGACGCCGAGTTCTTTGGCTAAGGCAGGGAGTTCAACCAAACGAGTAACGGAATATCCGGGAAGCGTTTGATGAAACTTTTGTGCCGCGAGAGCCTGCTCTTTCGTAAAACGGCTAGAGGTTTCACCGGCACGAGGCAGTTTGAGGTGGTCGAGATCTTTCATTTCACAGCTCCGCAATGGTATTGAGATAGAAGTTTGCCGCTTCCTTAACTTGCTCAGGACGGCAGCGTTCATTAATCATATGCGCTAATTTATATTCTCCGGGACCGAATCCGATGGTCGGAATCCCCATCGAAACCGGAACCACTGCGTTGGTGCCAAAGTCCCAGAATTCAAATTTCTTCGGCTTTTCTCCGAATACATCTTCATAGGCTCGGATGCAGGCTTTTGTTAATTCAGCGTCTTCAGCGATTTTCCAAGGATCGTGTTCGGGAAGATAGACGAGCTCTTCTCCTTTCCATGAAGTTTCTTTCAGAACACCGAGCTCCCACTTAGCAGGCTTGCCTTCCACGAGAGCGTCCATTTCTTTCTTTACATCTTCTATGGTTTCACCAAGACGGAGGCGACGATCCAAATAAATTTCGCATTCACTCGGCACCGCATTTAAAGAAGCGGCAACGGAGCTGATCTTGGAAAGAACAACCGTTCCTTTTCCTTCCGTCTTTTGAAGCCTCTTATTAAGCTCATCAACACGAGTAATGATTTCAGCCGTCTCGTAGACCGCGTTCACACCTCTTTCCGGAGCCGAACCGTGTGCAGAAATGCCCTGGGTACGAATACGTACCTGCATCTTGCCGTTATGTCCGAGCGTAATGACATTGTAAGAAGGCTCACAGATGAAGACAAAGTTGGGTTTAATACCCGAATCTTTGTAGAAATTGATCAGATTGACGCCGTCGCAGTCCTCTTCGCAAACGGTCGTTGTTACATAAACAGTCTTCCCGTCCAGAAGTCCTTGTTTTTTAGCTTCTGCCGCAGCATAAACGGAAGCACTTAACCCACCCTTCATGTCGACAGAACCTCTTCCGTAAATGTACTCGTCAGCATAATCTGCGGAAAACGGAGGATGGTCCCAAAGTGCCGGGTCGCCGGCGTTAACCGTATCCATGTGAGAGTCGAAGTGAATGATTTTTTTACCGCTACCGACTCTGCCTACAACGTTGCCAACTCGGTCGATATAGCATTCATCGTAACCGAGCTTTTCCATTTCTTTGAGAATGAGCACAGCGATGTCGCCTTCCTGATTGGAATAGCTGCGCGTGCGAATTGCGTTTCGATAAAAATCGATCAGGTCGTTTTCGGTTTGAGCAGGAACTGAATGTTTCATTTTGTCTCCTTAGAACTAAATGTCTTTGTTTGACATCTAGTCTAAGAAAACAGCTCTTCTCGGATATTCCAATACCCGCTGAAAATATACCTTTGTTGCTCAATAATTCTTTCGGAATTGTCCCGGCGTTGTCCTGAATTCTTTTTTGAACTGGCGAATAAAGAGATTAACGTTCGGAAAGCCAACCTCAAATCCAATCCTTTCAACGGATTTACGACTATACAAAAGAAGCTCAACGGCCTTTGCCATTCTTGCCGAGATCAGATAACTCCAAACCGATTCTCCCGCAATGCGCTTAAACCGACGTGAACACTCCCATTTAGAAAGACATACTTCTTTAGCGATGAGATCTAGGGTAAGTTTTTCACCTAAGTTCTTCTCAATATAAGAGATCACTTTTCGGCTCGTCTCATAATCTTCCGGACACCTTGTCGAAGGCTGGTCTTCTGTTTTGTGAAGCCATCGCACAAGTTCTTTCCAAATTAGAACTAGTAAAAAATTCTAAAATTACGTTATCTAATTAGAAAAAGAAGTATAATAA
>ENA-UONZ01001918-UONZ01001918.1-human-gut-metagenome-genome-assembly--contig:-C93old-NODE-1918-length-18821-cov-17.108601_pt1 | contig 18821 bp, 12 predicted proteins | sample MGYA00242468_ERZ724015 | MGnify/ENA metagenome assembly ERZ724015
TGTACAACAAGGACATTAGCTTTAAATACTATTAGCCCACCATATTTATATGGAGAATCTTGACATCCATCTAAACCGTACATTCCTGGATTAGTATAATCGTCAATAGACATACTGGATGTTATTTTAACCCTTTCAATAAAGCCGCCCTTCCAAGCAAGTCCGTTGTTGTTTTCGCTCACAAGAGGTAAAAGTTCCCCCAGCTCTAATATTATTCCTCCGTAGGTGTAATTATATCACCGGTTATATTCGTAAAATCAGAGATGGATACAGTATCAAAACCGGGAATATTACCCCTATATAATCCCATTTTGTACCTTATAGATATGTCAGTGTGTCGTGGCAACACATACAATATATTACCGTTCAATTTGAAATCACAATCATTATTTCCTAAATATCTAATTATTATATTTTTGCTTGGTGTTACAAGTATTCTATAATACGCCACAGAGCCAGTTGAATAAAGTAATAGCTCAATGAGTGAAGTAGTAGAATAAAAAGTAGTCCCATTTACATCATAGTTTATACTAAGACCTGCATTTTGTGTACTTCTAATAGCGTATTCTTTTCCCATCAAACCATCCTTTTCAGCATTTGCGGCTCCTATCAGTCCCCCCAGGATTGTAGCTAATTGCTGTTTTGTAACTTTTGCCACGTCATTTCCTTTTACAACCAACGCATAATCAAAGTCCGTCAACTGCGATACTTCATTTAATTTTTTATCTGCCATAATCGTATTTTTTTTTAATTATTTATTACTACTTGATTTTCTACCACTTGAACATAGCCACCCGAAACAAGATTTTCCAAATCGAATGCCATGCCTATTCCACTGTCACGGATACAGAGATAAAGAACTTCCTTATCGGTGTAATACTTGCCTTCTTCTAGTACCATGTTATGTACCCAAGGTATAGGATCATCCAATGTGCCGGAGTGCTCTATCTGCACAACCTTGTACAAGGATTCCGTACCCGTTCCCGGCTTCCAGTCCTCCTGCGGTGTATGTTTCTGTACAACCTCGTAGAGTGTACCATCATAACGGAACCGGAACGACACATCAACCTCCGTACCTATCAGATCCTCCCATGCCGGAAAATAGTCTTTCTTCGACAATGCTTCTTCTGTAGTAAGCCCGGCATTGTTGATATTCGCTGAGATATCATTGAGCAGCGTATCCACACGGTCAAGTGCTTCAACGTCTATAGCCGCCACATCAATAAATGATGCTTCGGCAATCATCTGCTCCTTCTGCTTCGATGTGATCTCTTTCCACACAGCCACATCCTCAGGGCTGTTTATTACTACCTGATTTTCAAATCTTCGTTCCGACAGAGGCATATCCTCAACCTGTGTCAGATAACAATCATAACCTGCTTGTAATATCATATCTTTTACTCAATTAAATCCATACGTGTTATATACCAATGGTTGTTAAAGGCCTTCATCTCCAAAACATAAGGCCTTGCCATCTGAATTTCTGTCTTATTGTTATATGATCCCGCCAGTCCGCAGAAATAGTTCGTAGCCTTGTACTTGTCCGGGTTCTTAGCCACCCTTGATGTCATGTCTACTACAAATTCCAGTTTCAATCCGTTCCATGATGATGCGGGAGGGAGGGTTATGGTTCCGCCAAGACCATCAGCAGAAAAGAATGTAGATCCCTGAGTGGAAGGATTCACAGTCATGTTACCTTCCGAATCAGCCAGACTATCCATATCGCTTCCCGGCGAATAGAAGAGAGTGGCGGTGATTATACCTGTCACATTTGCCTTCGTGGAAACAAATTCACCCAGTTCATTCACCCGGTACGGAGCACTGCCCGGAACACTACCGCCAGCCCATATCCTTACAGGTGTCGTACCGGCTTCCTTGCTGCTTCCTCCTGTAAGACCGGCTACAGCATTGTTATTTGAGTCCTTTATTATCAGTTCATTGCCTTGGACGAAATCAAGACTGGCGTTCTTGGCAATAACAAGACTGGTATAGATGGGGCCAACATTACTTAATTCCGTCCAGTAGGTAGTATTGGTATAGGTTATAGAAGATGAAGATGTATGTGTTTTAATACACTTATAAACATCCCATCCGTCTACCGCACTATTGTTTCTCACCATTACGATATCAATATACCGCGTGCCGCTTGTAAGGGCTTCGTCATTTCTGTACGTTACCCCGGTTGTCCATTCGGAATCCCGTATGATACAGCCCTGTATTCCTTGTACGCCCTGATCTCCCTTATCTCCTTTGTCCCCCTTTTCACCATCATCACCCTTGTCGCCTTTTTCTCCGGTATCGCCCTTCTCAGCCCATACGTCATATTCGGCTGTATTCACTTCACCCGTCAGCACATAGCCACCGTCATTAAATGTAAACCGGTTGCCGGCATTATCCGTCCAACACCATAAGGGAGGATTCGTAGTGGATGCCTTGGCTACATAAGAGCCGCCGCCCATCGAAACGACACCCATCTTGGGAACGACCATTCCGGTCTTGAACTGCCCCATCTGGGTGTAACCGTCACCCTTGTCACCCTTGTTGCCTTTGAATTGCGACCACGTATAGTCGGCAGGATTGCTGCTCTCTGTGGCGGTTTCCTTGTTTACCGCGATGCCTATGTATTTGGTATTGTTATTCGGCTGCTGGTACATTCCGCTTCCGTCCGCGTTGTCCGAGTAGGCTATCCATGTATAATAGGTTTTCCCGTCGGCACCGACAGCACCCGGAACGCCCGGTTCGCCCTTGATGTCACTCCATTTGTAATCGGACGGATTGTCACTCTCCACAGCGGTTTCCTTGTTGTATGCCAGCCCAATGTATGCTTTCCCTGTGGGATCATTGCTGATTCCGTTTCCCTGATCGTCATCCGCATAGCGTATCCACGTGTAATAGGTCTTCCCGTCCTTTCCCGGAGTACCGGGAACACCGTCGGTGCCATTGATCCCGTCCGTACCATCTCTTCCCGGTTCAGCTAATACGTCATATTCAGTAGTATTCACCTCACCCGTCAGCACATAACCGCCATCGTTGAAAGTGAACCGGTTGCCGGCATTGTCCGTCCAACACCACAAGGGAGGATTCGTAGTGGATGCCTTGGCTACATAAGAGCCGCCGCCCATCGAAACGACACCCATCTTGGGAACGACCATTCCGGTCTTGAACTGCCCCATCTGGGTGTAACCGTCACCCTTGTCACCTTTAGACGCAATTTCCAGCCAGTCGCCATTAGATCCCGGTACAGAGGACGAACCATCCTCATTGATACACGCCCACATGCTTCCGTTATAAGACAAGCTGTCGTAGTAATCGTAATGTACGCCAGGTATATAGCCTTCCTCACGGAAATTCAAAGTCTGCACAGGCGTTCCATCCGGCTTTATCTGCTTGATGATACCTGTCATATATATATTATTCAGATACATGGAATAACCGTCCATGTTCAGTCCGAATATATTCAGATTGGAAAGGTCGCCATATTGTAGGGCAACATTGGCGGCGGAGATCTCCCATGTATTCTGTTTCCACAACATACGGGTGTAAGTCCTTGTTTCGTAGACTGAGGTCTGGCGCTCCGTATTAGTAAAGCTGCCGTATGCCACGAAAGTCATCATCTCAAAAGGATCGAAAGAAGAAGACCACGATGAAGAAGTGGGGCGCAACTGGTACTTGAATGTTTCGTTTCTTTCACCTGTAACTTCCGTAATCGTGAAATATACTGTACAGAATCCGGCAAAACGTCTGTTGCCCTTTCCATCGTCGTAATCCTCCGTAGCGTTCCCGGTGATGTTATGATAGATACCCATACAGATATCGCCTACTGCGACAGCACCAATCTCACCATCTTCCAGCTTAAGTGTACATGTCTTGGTCCCTGTATCTACCGTTTCTATAATGCCGGCTCCGGGCGCACGCCACTTGTCGCCCAGCGTGACCATCACACGATTGTATCTTAATTCGGGAACTTCGAGAAACCGACGGATAAACATGCTCTCAAACTCCCCATGCCCTGTATCGAATATCTTGGCTCCGAATCCGGTTAAGCCGCTTGCAAAACCATTCTTTCCGAAAACAGCACCGGCAAACATACTGAGAAGAAATTTAGTGGAATCCGCCACATCCTTCCGCACGAATATCTCTTTCAGCTTCTCCGCACTGTTCTCTATCTCAGTCATTACACGCAATGCGCTCATCACATCCTCATCGGTGTAGGTGACATCCTCGTCACCCTGCTTTACGATGCGGTTTATCAGATTCCCGGCTATCTTAAGACCTTTGAGGTAATTAATGATCCCTTGCGCATCATCATCGTTCAATGCGGATAAGAACCAGTCAAGCACAGGCGTATTCTTATCCAGCGTGTATGCAGATGTGGCATGGTCGGCATTAGTGACATCTCCCCCTCCGCCACCACTGCCGCCACCGCCGTTCTGCTTTATCTCTTCAACCTCAATGGAGATCTTACTAAAGTTGCTGTTGATGCGGTCTGCCGTTTCGCTCCAAGTTCCTGTTTTGTTTATTGTATTAAGCTCCATATATCCTGTTCCACTTTTACCATTCCGCATCCGGATGCACTTCTACGGACAGATAGTTCATTATTCTGATGATTAGGTCTCGTATCATAAATATATGTTTTGAGTGTTACTGATAATTTTCCGAGTTATTCTACAGATTTATAATAGCTAATACAACCGGTTCATACGCTCTTCCTATTTCACGCAATCCACCGCTATCATAACTCGGATGAACCCCGTCTCTTCCATTTTGTAGAACTGTCGTAGTTGCATCGTATAAGTCACATAGTGATTTTTCAGAAAGTGAGCCATATCCATATATATTGTCCATCATCGCATAAACAGGAACAAGAGTAACATAGTCGCTATAAGGATTACCTGTATCATCGTTTCCTTCAAACAGTGATATGATTTCTTCGGCAAATGACAATACACTATATTTCTTAGGGCTGTTGTTGTTATTACTACCGCCCGAAAAAGTCATAAGTTCAGCACCATAAACCTCTAATCCAAAAACGAATTTAGTATCCGGATACTGGTTGTGAAATTTATCAATAATTTGTTTCGCACGTAATCTGGCTGTCTGTACACTTTCTGAATTTACGTCCTCATAAGACTTTACCTCGTTGTATCCCCACTGGAGAATGAAGATGTCAGGAGCATCAAATCCCCAATAATCGAAGTAGTATTTGAAATCCAACTCATCAGTTGACGGATTCCAGAACGGATTATACCTCGCATCATCCGCAGATGTGTATGTAATCGTTGCATCACCGGCCAGAGTGTTACCATTAGCGGATTGTGTTTTTGTGATTGTACCGCCTGACGGGAAATTCCCTGTTCCTGACGTATCATCTTCCGTACCATCACCATAATTAGGGTCTGAACTGAATTTCCCCAATTTTAGTTTTCCGCTATATTTACCATCACTCCCTGCTGTCAGTCTGAATCCTCTCACTACCCAAGATATATTATTCCCATCCAAGTAAGACGTACCGGGATAGCCTGTAACCGGTAATTCTGTAATCCCCGAAACGGTCAATATCTTTGCTGCCCCTTTGGGTTCCGTGATAAAGGACATGTTCCCGCCACTCTGTACCTCACCCCAAATATCTTCGGCATAACTGGAACCGGTAGTTTTAGTGCGGTTAATCATGGTTCCGATATATTCAACCGTAACATTATCTTCTTCAAGCAAATTTTTCAATTCAACTTGCCAGCCACCCAGATCAGATATACTATCCCCACTATCCAATATCTTAACTGTCTTATGGGATGAAGGATTGGCAAGTATATTAAATTTGACTTGCAGTTCTTGCAACAATTTTCCAAATTTTCGAAGCGTAAGCTTATTATTAAAAACAGATGCAGCTACGGGGACCCCTGACAATTGCCTGTCGAAAACCTTTAATGTGGCGTTTGACACTGAGAAATCAAAGTTATCATGACATGAGCACTTTATAGCCTGCTTATAATATAAATTATTTTGCCGATTGGCTTTGAAATACAAACTGGACGGCAATACTAATTTTGCCGGGAAAACTTCTTCATTTATAATTTGCTTAACTTCATCCTGTGTCGTTCCGCTGCCTATGCCTTCGGGTAAACTTTCCTCGCTAATTACATAATGAAAAGGCTCGTATTCAGTTGCGGTTGAACCATACTCAATCTGTCCTTCTGTCTTGTAATTTGAAGCTAAGAATGTCGCTCTGACATAGGCTGTATTACTTTCCAATGTAATGGTTAAGGTCTGTTTATTTTGAGTGGAAGTTATGAATGTCTTATCCGAATCGTATTGGCTGAAATAAATTGGCCCCAAAGCAAGGGGATGGGCTGTTATCATCTTTCCTCCCTCTACGGCTATATAACCGGACGTCACATAAGTGGTGCTGTTAGCAACAGTTCCATTCTGACGCAAAAATCCATTACCTGCCTTATCCGGATCAAATAAGTTTTTTCCGACCACCACTTTAGGCATTTGACTCTGTAATGTATCTAATGTTGCATTAGTATTATTTATCGCCTCTTCTTGTTTCGCAAACCTTTGCTCATTATCATAATTCTCTGTATATGGTTCATAGGATGTTGCAGTGCTTCCCTCAAAGAACATTGCATTATCAATGACAGCAGTTGATATGCTTAATCTGATGTAAGCAGCGTTTGACGGTGAGGTAGTCACGCCTGATTTGGCCGCTTCTTCTATCGCATTAAATTCTTTGTCAAACCAGACATTTGATGCACCGCCCGTATTCGTATTTTGGATATAATATGATGTATTTGGATTGACTTTGATATAGTGAGATAAAGACAGGGTTGAATTCGTTTTTAAATTACCTGAGGCATCAATATAATACCCATTCTTTACGGTTAATTTGTTAAATAAGTTCTTACCCAACGAAACACTTTTCTTATCCGCCATTTGTGTTTCAAGTTCTGTCTTATCAGCCGCCATTTGTGTTTCAAGTTCTGTCTTATCAGCCGCCATTTGTGTTTCAAGCCTCACAAACTTCTGCTCGTTATCATAGTTGTCGGTAAAAGGCTCATAGGATGTTGCCACATCTCCAAGCTCCATCTGCGCTGCACCCAACTGAGATTTAGATATTGACAGTCTTATATAAGCTGCATTTTCAGGGGTGGTAACAGTTCCGTCCTTAATTGCAGTCAATACTTTTAAATTATCGTCAAAGATAACGTGATATGCTCCACCAACACCTGTCTTACTAATATGATATTGTGTATTGCCTTCTATGGAGATGTAGACTGTTACGCAATATGAGGAGAGCTGTTTTAAACTTCCGTCTTGCCTCAAATAATATCCATCTGTCAGATTCGATGGATTTATAATATTTTTTCCGACAGAGTATTCTTTTTTCCCTGATATTCTAGCACCTATTTCGGATATTTCCGTAGTCAGGCTCTTGCGACCATTCGGGTTAACCACCGCATCGGTTGTGGTAGCCGGGTAAATGGTTTGGTCACCCTTGGTCAGCTTATATATTTTTGCCATAATAAATCTCCTATATTTTTAGATTAGTAACTGTTTCTTCTTCCTCTTCCGGTGGCAAAGGAGGTACAAAATCACTCAGCACATCTTCATATTCATTATCCGACAATGGGAACGCCTGGATCGCATTATATGCGGCATAATCGGGATAAGATGTTATTTCCACCGTGCTTTCATCGGTTTTCCCGGTAGTCAGTACGATTCCTGTATCTTCAACGGAAACAAGGTTGCAGATGCCATCCTGAAAGTCGGAATCGGATATGAAGTATTCACGTTTTACCTTTAACATGCCGGGAGAGAAACCGGGGTTGTCAAAAGCGACAAGCAGACTGCCATCTTCCATGCGGCTGCAACCGGCATACTCATGCCCGTCAAAGGAGGCTATGAACTTTCCCTTGAACGGATTGAAGTAAGTAAACCGGAAGGGAGTATTCACATCCCCGTTCAAGTTCTTCTCTATGATCTTAAAATCGGACTGATAATTGATTCTCATAACTATAATATTGATGTTACATCATCTATCTCCTCGGCTGTCAAGATGCCGGAAAGGTCAACACTTCCGCCGCCTCCGGTTGTTCCTGTTTCGCTCCATACGCCTCTCTTCGTACATTGATATATAGGACCCGGTATGGTATCTCCCACGACAGCCCAATCGCCCACAACAGGAGATGGGACAGCCGCTTTAAGCGAATCAAGAGTGGGAAACAATCCCTTGTTGCGTATAGCGTTCTGCTTGACCTTTTCCACTTCGGTAGAAGTCTTGCTAAAGTTGTTGTTAAGACGGTCTGCCGCTTCACTCCAAGTTCCCGTTTTGTTAATAGTATTCAGTTCCATATCACTTCTTTACTTTTAAAGTCCCGTTTGTCACGACTCCTTCTACTGTCTCATATTCCACATATACCTGCCCGGAACTGACGTTATCTTTAGACGGCCAATTACTGCATTCAATATTGGCCACATACTTAGACACACTCACCCCGTCATATACCGGTTTCATCCCAACCAACAGAGTTTCGCCTTTAGAACCATAGAAGGATACGTTATTGGGATTAAGAATGATATCCGTATTTTCCACATGATTCTGTATTCTGATACGTTCCGGATATACAGTCGTTTCTTGTATCAATTGGTCCCCTACATATTTCCGCAAAATCAAATCACCATATTCCCATCCGTCCGATGATGTGTCGAACCTTAATATCAAGGTGGCATGTCCTTCAGTCGTGTACATTTCAAGAGTATTTTTATCCGGATCAATGACAATGCGTTTCCCGTCAACAGATGTTTCTACTTTTCCGCGGAAAAATCCGCCCAAGGCATAAATATAGCCACGAAGGAACGTATCGCCACCATGAGTGGCAACGAAGTTCGCCATGTTCGCCCATTCCGCATCTGTGGGCTGGTAATTAGGATCATTACGGAACCTCATTACAGTCAGAATCGCCTGTTCAAGTTTTCCTCCTGCCCAAAACGCCACATCATCATCGTCATTGTATATGCCGCTAACTCCGGCTGTGACCTTCTGTAACTTGCCATTCTTGTAATTACCCAGTTGGATCATATTGGCAAGAATCAGACCACCAAGAATATCCACAGATCCATCCTTGATCGCGCTGGCGATATAATTGATTGACTGGAAACCGGCTGTTGCCTTGTCGTTGTCAAGAATTGAAGGCTTCCAGTCGGTAGCGATGGTTCCACGCTCTAACTGAAGGTTACAAACGGTTGCGGTACCACTGATAAGAAATATACCACTGCCATTGAAGGTGATCTTATGGGTATATCTCTGATAAGAGGATGTGAGAGGTTGAGAAACACTGAAAGAACCGCACGAAACAGACACAGACGTACCCTTTGCTTTATAACTGATAACATAACTTTCCCCTTTGATTAATGATACGGACTGGGACAAACTACCGATTGCGGCAGAGTACCCGGAGCCGGCATCACTGTCCGCAGATACGGTAGCCACACCCGTCCAATATTCCAGTTGCTTGCTAAAAAGTTCGGTATCCGCCGATAGCTCGGTAGCGGCAGACAGGTCCTCTGTCTCATAATCTCCGGTAAACCCGGAATTACGCAACAGATTGACACTTCCGACAGCCGCATTGTCTATCGCATCCTTGGCCTCTTGGGCAAGATCTGCGGCCGCCTGTATCTCATCCGGCAGACCTTCCATATTCTTCCATCCGGTAGAACCCTGCTCGATATGGAACATACCCTTGATATCAACACCTTTATCCTGAGTGTATTCCATGTAAGTGGTCCGGCCCTTGTCACCAATGTACGTATCTCCGTACACCTTCATCCGGGCCTTGCCGGTAGATTTGTCAAAATCAAAAGAAATGACATCTTTCCCGGTCAAGGTAAAATCATTAATACCCTGATACATGATGATGGACGGAGAAACTTCGTTCACCGAAGAGAGAATTATCGCCGCCTGTCGGGTAATATCGGTCTTATGGCCCAATCCCACGATATCATCACCTGCCACCGGAACATCGTTCTCGACATTAGGATCACACACGGTCTTGGACAGGTCTATATAATTCTCACCTACTGCTGTGACCAACCGCCAGTAATAGCGGTTGCCGACATGATGCGAAATGCCTGTCTTGATATTGCACTCCTGTGCGATGGCGAGAGATCCCGGAGTAAACTGGTTCTCTATCTCAATTCCGTCTTCCTCTTCCTTGAAATAACAACGGTAGACATCATCCAACTCATCCACACGGTTGCATTTCATGCCTGCATGGGAAATCACCTGCTCGCCACCTACATACGTCTTCTTCTTTACTTCAAGCTCGTCAAAAACGGCTTTGACCTTGACATACAGATAATCAACAACAGCCTGTGACATACCGTTCTCAAGTACAGTGATTCCACTACCGTTCTTACCAATCAAAAGACCTTTTAAAAAAGTGATCAGCTCATTGGCGATATCTTCTTTATCTTTACGAAGGAAGTATTTGGAAAGTTCCTCTATATTTGCACTTCCCGATATGGCAACAACCCGGTCTTTATTGGTCCTTATGTAAATAGAAGGATTCTTATCATCATTATGTATGTATATCTCACCCTCATTCAACCCTTCCAATCGCTTTTCAAATGATGGGGATATTTCCGGTATAATCGGATTTCCTTCTGCATCCGTTTCCGAACCGTACCACAATATCTTTATAGGATGATTTCTAGCCATGATTACACATAATTTTCATTAACAAAAGCAGCTTGCGCCTTCTTGTATTTTAACACATCGTCCTCTTCAGGATTAGTTAGCAAAAATGCTATACCTGAAGAAGAAGTTGCGATCTCAGTTTTGCCTCCGATCCCGGCAATATCGTTTTCTCTAGGGCGTAAAGTCACTTTATATATAAACATCTGTTTTTTACCTATTGTATCAAGCTTTTCCGGGACAGAATCCCCTTCCCGTACATACAAATTACCGTCTATGTTGACGTGAGAAAGGCAAAGTAACTTATTTATGAACTCCGCTATATAATACGGAACACCACGACTTGTCCCAAATACAAAATCAAATGTCTTATAAGGAAGAGAATACATTTCTATTATCTCCTGCTTCTGGTTCACGAACTGTTCGTTCTCAACTTTTAAATCCACCCCATCCGGTTTGAATCCTCCTATTATTCTGAACTGAAACATCTGCTGAACATCATCAATCCAGAATATATTATCAAATGCAGAATTATTATCCTTATGGGAATATTCAATCAATATAGAATCACCTATATTCTCACACACACAGAATTCCTCACATTCCTTATCGCCTATAGTTACTGTATATATCCCCTCCGAAGGAGATAATGAGGCATAATACATCTTAACGCTTTCATTAACATCATAAGTGAGCAGTGCTATTGACGAGGAGATATTGCCAATCTTATCATTCAAAGAAGCCAAAGGTATTTCACCGTTATCGCAGAAAATTTGCAGCAAAATGTTGTCTGACAAGGAAAATACTTGTCTGAAACATCCTGCATTTGAATATTTATATTTCAGCGGTTTGAAGAATAACGGGCAAACATCTCCGATTGATATCATGGTCTTTTCGTTAGTTTCTAGCAGCTTGCGACTTCACAAGCTTTCATTGCAAATATAATAATTAAAAATTGAATCTTTATAAAGAATTAGAATTTTTCACAATCAAAGTTACCTTTGAACTTTGTGATTTTGTAAAATTGTAATCAGCCTGCTGATAATATCCCTGTATAACCTTGCCTTGATGTTCAAATTCAACAATTCCTGTAAGATCTTCCGGAAGCTCTACATCCGAAGTTTCAAATTCTACTTCCGCCACAGTAAACATCCTTTTTGAAAGAATTATATCCCTGCTTTCCCCCATTCCATCAATACCCACATCACTATTACCATCTGAAGACGCAAAAGTAAGCATCTCAACAGATGAACCGATATATGCTTCATTGGCCAAAACCATAGAAGAAGGAGAAAACATGGCATTGAACATTGTGTCAGGGCTGAGAACGCCACCCATAAGATAATCCCTGTTCAATATATACTTAAGTCCAGACGAATCAGATTTCACCCCTACCATAAATAAATCAGTGTCACTTTCGTTGTCTGTAGTATCTTCACCTATCTTGTCAGCAAGGAACTCTATGCCGTATGCGTCCGCACGGTATGGAGATATCATTTCAAGGCTATTGTCCGTCATGGTCACGCCTGTGGTATATTCATTCGTAAAACGAAACTCATCCTTACCATTAGCCGTGTCGTAATCCTGTTTGTCAAAGCCTATCCGTATGCGCGAATACACCAATGCGGAATTAACCTTCATCTCGTAATCGGATAAATCATCTATTTTTTTGACAACATCATCCGAGAAGTATTTGCCTCTGTGCCGGAAAGTTATCGTATTGCCGGATATGTCATAAGCGTATCCGAACACATAACTCATCCAACTTGCAAATTTAGTGAAGGATGTATATATTTTGGCTCCCGGAATCTTACGAGCTGATTCAGCCGCCAAGAGCATACAATTATCAAGCCTTCCGTCACCCATGCTTTCTATTACCCCCGTCAATCCGTCTTTTCCCCCGTTAATGCTTTTGAGTAGTCTGTTGAGCAACGTGCTGGGATTTACAACATCCATCTCAACAGGATTTATTCTGTTTTTCCATGATATCGTAACACGACTTTTTGAATCCACGGGATAAAGGGCAGCAAGGTTAGGACCAGACTGTTCCCTCCCTGACTGCACTTTGCAAAGGAGCACAAGCTTCTCTCCTTTAGCTAAGAATATATCATGATGTGCTGAATATTCTTTTTCTATAAGACCGGTGGAATACGTTTCATAGAATACCTCACTGATTGTTTCCAATGTCTTTTTATCCGTGCCAATTTTAGCTAGTCGGAAACGTACCCCGTTAGTCCAGCCCCATGGCGATATGATATTATAGCTTATCCAAAATTTAAAATCAATATCAACAGACAAATTGATGCTTTTTACGGCATATATCAGAGTGCCATCATCTTTACGTTCATCCAACACCTCCGTCCCATTATCATTTAGATAATACTCCGTAATACTTATATATGACTGATCCGATATCTCCGTGGCATTGCCTATATTAATGTCGGTTGCCTCTGTATATAATGACATGGGAAGCCACCTTTCAGCAAAATCCATTGACACAAAATTATCTTGATCCGGAATCTCCCCTACTTCTCCATTGTATATGTCACCTGTAGGAATCCATTTTGCCGATTCTGAAAGTTCAAGCCCGTCATAAACAAGAGGAATGGGACTTTTCACCTCTTCAACAGGATATTCATATTGGGTTCCCCTTTTAGCCTTTATCATGGACGCCACGCTATCATCCACGGCATTTATCTGTAAGATACTACCATTATCCTGCAATGTAGAGAAATTGAGAGCGCAACTAAACCGTTCATTATACAACCAACTGTTATTTCTTGTACTTATTATTATTGAAGCGGAAGCATTCAGATAATCTTCATCATATTGTTTTAACAGCAATATTCTAGCATCCCCAGCAAAAGAAAATTTGTTAGAAAAAGTACGGATAACACCGTCATAGTCATTTCTCTTGAAACTAGCCTTCACCTCGTCCCAATTCTCAAGATCATCAGTAACCCTGTACCTCAGACCATTTATAAGTAACTCACATCGATAATACATAATTATTTCTTTTTACGATTCAATTCATCGATTTCATCGCATGTCTGCCTAACAAGACAGGCGTAAGATCCGGCGGTCCATTCTTTCAGATTGATATGCATCTTATTATATTTTCCAATAGCGACAACTTCATTTATAAACCCTCGTTTTGTAGGCTTCTCCTTCGGTTCCTCATTCTTTTCCTTACTTATCTTGTCCAAATCATATTGTGCACGGGATTTTAACGCGGATATTCTAGCATTCATGACCATTACATCACCTTTCTTGCACGAATAACCTATCTTCATCAGAATATCACGCACCTCATCATACATTTTCAACTTCATCATGTTCTCACATGCCTTCATGCACTCCACGGTCATTGCGAGATTCATACGTTCATTACAATTCAATATCTCAGAGGATAACTGTTTGCTCCCAACAATTTTTATATAGTCATTGATAATTTTTGCCGATGCGGCCCCTTTGTCCTCACTGTCAAATTCGATAGTATTGCTATCATTGGTATAGATCTCTATAAAAACGGACAAGGGAAGTTCATATATGTCACTTGTATACCTCATAATCATATACTTTTTGAAAATTGCTGATAATTGTTTTCTCTTATCGCCTTGGCTAATTTTGCAAATCCTATCTGCTGTGATTTCTCCAGATGCCCTATCTTTTTCTCCAGTTCGCTATAATCATTAACTATTGATACAGGAGGAAGATTGTTTTCGCTTCTATATGCCATAAGACCATCAAAATCATTTGCATGAGCCTTTATCCTATCCATATCCACAGCATAAGGTATAACCTTCGCACCTTTAGGGATGTCAACCAAAGTAGGGACAGACGGAGTAATATACGCCCCTTTATCTGTAACGATCGTTTCGGAAACGCCACCATCACCCACTACAGCCAATCCGCCTTTATGCGAATCAGTACCCTTGGCGTATTTCGGAATAGGAGTCGCTATAATAGTAGCAAGCTGTATCGCCCCCATAGCACCTAGAGCAGCTATCATAGGTATTGCAGCAGGGAAACCCAATTGTTTTATCGTCTGCAAAATACCACCTGCTATCTGTATAGCCGCTTCAGCTATACTGGTAGCTTTCTCAAACTTTGCTTGTTTTGTTCTTAATGCAGCTTTTTTCTTCTCCAATTCGGCATTCTTTTGTGCCGTTTTATCTTCCGCCGCACGTTTACGCGCTTCGGCTTCTTCTGTTGTTATAGCCCCTTTTTCTTCTAAAGCCTCTATACGGGAAATTTCCTCTTCACCAGCTTTCTCATTCGCTTCCTGTTCAGCCTCAACAGCCTCAATCTGGCGATCATAAATGGATGATATCATTTCACCAATTCCACTAACCATAGAAGCCCACATCTCGGTGGTTCTTTCCATCTTCTCACCGTCTGTAAGTTCTTTCCAAACACCCGATATCTTATCAGACATAATACTGAATCCCTTATCCATCCCGTCAAATATACCGGCAAACGGACTATCGATATCCGATGCAAGATCTTTCAATGCAGAAGAATAACCTTTCAACGCTTCAAAATTCCTTCGTGTAATATCCTGTTGCTCTTCCGCTTTTTTCACCTGATCATCCGCATTTATGGAACCTATCTCTGCTTCCATTGCCTTTATGGACTCTCTCAGCATTTCAATCTGTTGCTTGCTTACCACGCCCGATGCTTCCGCTATCTCGATCATTTTTTCAGTAGCATCTATCTGTATCTGCAATTGCTCGTTTGCGGCTTGCTTCTCCAATTCACGCATGGCTTCATCATATTCTTTTCGCGACATCAGCCCTTTTGAATAATTTTGTGTTATAATGTTTTCAAGCTCCTTATATCCAGTACTTGTAGCTGCTATACGGAGAGATGATTGTTCTTCTTCCAGTCTTAGCATCTCATCGGTATACTTTTTCTTTTCCTCGATCCTTTTTTCCTCGGCCTCTGCCAACTTCTTAGCATATTCCTCATTCTCTTTCGCTACCTTCTGCTTTCTCTCTTGAACCAACATTTCCCGGAGTTTGTTTTCTTCCTCAGAATATCCCTTTATAACTGCTATCTGGTCTTTATATTCTTTCTCTATGGCAGCAAGATTACGCTGGTGCTCATCCTCTATAAGAGAAACGGACAAGTCAGCCATTTTATTCCTAAGATTCTCTATATATTGTGCTAGATCATTTGCGGCTTTATCAACAGAATGAGGATCAAATGTAACATCTTCAATATCAATAGAATTTGCTATATCTTTACTAGCTTTATCTATCCGATATATCTGATTTAATATAGAACCTATTTCTTCATCCAAATCTTCAACCTGCTCGTTTAATTTCCCATACATATCTCTAGCTGTATCCATAGCTGCCCCTTGACTGGATTCATATTGTGCTTTCATCTGGTCTCTAGCAGATTCAAGTTTCGTACGTTTTTCTTCTTTTTCTGCCAATTGATCTTCCAATTCTAATTTTTGCTTAGCCTGTTCCACAAGACGATCTTGCACAGCTCTAGCTTTAGCCGAAGCTAATATGGCATTAGATAACCTTTGATAACTATCAGCCGCTTTACCTGCAAGAATATTTTCATCACTTATGTTTTTAAAATATGAAGGATATTGCTTTTTCAGTTCCTCAACGGCTTTTTTTCGTTCTCCCATAGGTTTATTCAAATTGACAGCCGCCCTATATAATATATCCAATTTAACAGCTTCATCTTGGGAATTTTTTACACCTTCTTTTTGAGCTTTATTCAAATCCTCCTGAAACTGTTTTAGATAATCAATTTCTTTTCTTGCATCAAACAGGCTACCCACCCATTTGGTTATCTCACCTCCATAACTCGATAAAAGAGTTATCCCAACAACTAAAGCTGTCTGCCAACTAAGAAGGGAACTCAATACCTGCTTAAATACGGGTATAGCTGTTTGATTTGATTTTTTAGCCAACTCATATTCAATTCTCGCTTTCTTTAACTCATCAACAAACATAGGAAGGTTATTGGATATGGCAAGAAAGAAAGTATTGGCACTAACAGACAAAGCTGGAAGTTCTCTTGCAATCTGTTGTATGGAAACATTAAGCCCATTCCAACCCGAAGCATAATTACCCACATTACGTTGGTAATTGCCCATCTGTGCATCTATATCCTTTAGTTGCTGATTCAGCTTACCGATATTGTTCAAGATATCCATACCTTTTGCCCCCTCACGTGCAGCTTGTGAAAGGTTATAATATTCTTTTTCCAGTTGAAGCATTGAAGCCTTCATCTCGTTATAGCTTCCTGTTGTGGCTATCGCTACCTGTGTATGATTTCTCAATATCGCCGAATACTGTTTATTCTGCTCTGTCAGCGTGCGTAACTGGGACACCGTAGCATCTCTTTTGGACTTGTACTCCTCTTCGCTGATAGAACCTGTCTTATACTCCTTCGATAATTCCCTCAGAGATGTTCTTAAGGCTGAAATTGTTTCTTTGTTATCACTTAATCTACTGTTCAATTCGGAAGCTTGTGCATCAAAAGCCTTTACCGTCTGACGGATTGAATCAAAATCAGCAGCAGTCATGGATATTTTCTTGGATGCCTCTTGGAATGAAACAGAAGCAGTTTCCGCATCCTGTGACACGTTTTTCAAGTCTTCGGAAGCGCCTCTCAGATTTATTTTCACTTCCGTTATCTTATCTGCCAATGTATTCAATGGTTTGGTAAGAAGCTCTATCTTACGGGAAATATCAGTCAATAACTTTAATTGACTAGTCTGTAATTCAGACAATCTATTTTGAGAAGCATATAATTTGGTTATTGTAGCATTATAACTGTCAACCTTAGACTGGTATTCTTTTAGATTACCCGGCTTAAAATTTATGCCCTCACTTAATTGTTTTGTGAAATTCGCATATTCGGAAGATGTGGTTTGAATATTAATCCTTATCTCATTTAACTTCTTAACGATGTTAGGATCAATCGCATCAGTAATTTTAAATTCTGCTCCTGCCATAGTCTTTTCGTAAGTTTTGGGTGATACATGACTTCATGCACCTTCTAAGAGCAAAGATAGTGATTTTATTGATATTATGAAGATAAGGGAATAAAAAAGGGAGAAGCAAAAACTTCTCCCCGTGAAAAATAATTTATTTAAATTACCAATCATCATTTTCATTGCCTACAAGACCATTCTTCACTGCTTCTTCTATTTTATCCATAATAACATTGGAATATGCATGAGCCATAATCAATGCTTTAGATGATGTTTTCTTTGCCTTATGCTGATCCTTGGGACTGAAAGGATAACATGTTTCTATACCCCATTTTTCTATTTTCTTTGTCGTGTCCGCAGGCTGTCCTGTTGTACCAGCAGAAAAAGCTCCCATCCATCCACCTCCGATGTTCTGCTCAACCTCATAATATTGAAGCGTATATGTAACACGAATTTTTTTATCTTTAATATCAACTTTTATAACAGGGTGGATGTTAACATTATAAGCTGTCATTCCTCCAATATGTTGAGCGATTCCTCCCACAAATCCTTTAGCAATAATTACTCCCGCATCCTTATCATTCAATTTAATTACTGAGTTCGCATCGTTAAAAGATTCCGCAAACCAATGGTTTAAAGTAATATATAGCTGCTCTTTAGTCTGTTCCCCACAATCAATTATTTGCTCATAGGTCAAACTCTGATTCTTATCTAATACCAATGAAGAGCCTAAATTTTCGGCCGCTTCCACCCACTTATCACCATAGTTTTCCTTCGCATATTTTTCCAATTCTTCTGCTCTCATTACTTGAGCACTAAGATTCAGACTGAATAATGAAACAATCATTAAGAATAATACTTTTTTCATATAGTTATAATAATTTGGTTATTTTCAGCAAAGTAATATAAACTAAAACACAATTCAAAATATTACGACATATTTATTTGTAATTTAGAATATTGTCTAAATAAATTACAAACATAGCGTTTCAATCTTTATGTTTAAATTTCACCTTCTCACTTCTTTTCCCAGTGCATACAATCAGTTTGAGATGTTTGCCGTATATCCGTTCAAGTCTATTATTTTGTTCTTCCATTTTTTGAAGTATAGTAATGATTAAAAAATAACTTGACCCTTTTTCAGGACACCATAAACAGTTC
>ENA-UONZ01001921-UONZ01001921.1-human-gut-metagenome-genome-assembly--contig:-C93old-NODE-1921-length-18800-cov-71.884129_pt1 | contig 18800 bp, 17 predicted proteins | sample MGYA00242468_ERZ724015 | MGnify/ENA metagenome assembly ERZ724015
ACTCGAGTGAACAGGCCTGTGCACTAGAGTAGAAAGAACCGTCTACTCGAGTGAACAGGGTCGACGCATTATATTTTTTACTATCTTACAACTTGTATTTTATTTTTATATTATTGACTATTAGTGTATTATCTATTGTATATGTCGATTATTTTCCTTATCTTTATAAGATATTATAAAACATAAACTAACATGAAAATTGGCATAATTGACCTTTGTAAACAAATAGAAGATCCTAGGATGAACCGCAAAAAAGTACATAAAATGGAAACTATTATCTATATATCCATTGCTGCTGTAATCTGTGGCGCCCAGTCTTGGAATGAGATTGAGGAATTTGGCAATGCGAAAATTGCTTTTTTCAAAAGTCGCATACCTGACCTGGAGTTCATCCCTAGTCATGATACTTTTAATAGATTCTTCAGTATAATAAAGCCCGAGTATTTTGAGTTGATCTTTCGTAATTGGGTAAAACAAGTTTGTCAGGAGGTGAAAGGCGTTGTAGCTATAGATGGCAAGCTCATGCGTGGTCCAAGCCAATGTGATGGAGAGCATACTACGGGAAAAGAAGGATTCAAATTATGGATGGTTTCCGCCTGGTCTGCCGTTAATGGAATTTCTTTAGGTCAGGTAAAAGTAGATGATAAAAGCAATGAAATCACAGCTATTCCATTGTTGATTAACTCTTTGGAACTAAGTGGTTGTATTGTTACAATTGACGCGATGGGATGCCAGAAAGATATAACCCAGACCATTATTGAGCGTGATGCAAATTATATTATAGCTATAAAGGAGAATAAGAAAAAAAATTATCAACTAGCTAAACAAATTATTGACGATTATCAGGATAGAGATGAAATAATCAATAGAGTCACCAGGCATGTGTCGGAAAATACCGGACATGGAAGAGTTGAGAAAAGAACCTGTACTGTAGTCAGTTATGGTTCTATAATGGAGAAAATGTTTAAGAAGAAACTTGTGGGGTTGAAGTCTATTGTAGGGATAAAGTCGGAGAGAACAATAGTAGCAACAGGAGAATATACTCAAGAAGTCAGATACTATGTAACTTCACTTGATAATACCAAACCGGAGGAGATTGCATCTGCCATCAGACAGCATTGGTCTATTGAGAATAATCTTCATTGGCAATTGGATGTTACCTTTCGAGAAGACTACAGTAAAAAGGTGAAAAATGCAGCCAGAAACTTTTCGGTGGCAACAAAGATGGCACTTACCATACTAAAGAAGGATAAAACAACAAAAGGAAGTATGAATCTGAAAAGACTAAAAGCCGGATGGGATGAAAAATATTTGTCACAACTTTTACAGAACAATAATTTTTAATGCGTCTGCCCTGCTCGAGTGAAAACGATCTATTCACTCGAGTGCAACGATACAGATAGTAGTAGGAAAAAATGGCAATGATTAAGGAAAAGCATAAGGATATAAGGTGCATGATACACAGGAAAGCAGTAAACAATAGGAAGTTGCTTAATAAACGACATAAGAAAAAGGAATAATCGTAAAGTTCGACGAGAGTCTGGGAAAAGATACAGCCATAATGCATGAGAAAGGAGTAAAATAGATAAAAGGAGTATGAGAATAAGATGAGAAACGATTTAAAACCTATGAGAAATGCATCATTTTTAAGGATAAATGATAGAAATAGTATGAGAAATACCATTTTATATTTTATTTCTCATACTATTATATTATTGATTTACATATAATTACCGTATTATTTATGAGAATATGAGAAATGAAAATGAAAAATCGTTTGCAGGGGGCGCTGATATAAATGCAGGAAACTATCATACCAATGTTTTTCAAGAAAATGATAAATCGGATAAGTCCATATCATAGATTTATTTAGTACCTTTGCCGTCCTATTTATATAAAAAGAAAAAATGAGTAAAGAATACACACTCGCAGATTTCACAGATATTTTCGATTACTCCACAGGCTGGTTCAGCGACAGTAGCATTTGTAGTCTATTCTATCAGATATTCAAACGATTCCCTTCTATGAAAATGGTGAAATATAAAGTAAACCAGGATTTCCTGAAAGAAATCAAAGAACTTTATCAGCAAGACGATGCGTTCGATATATTCGAGCATATATATTGCAATCATTTTGAGAATGAAAAAGAGGAAGAGGAGGAAGAAGAAGATACATCTACAAAAGAGTTATATGATTGCATCGTTATCTGCAAGAAGAATTTAATGATTGGCTATTTTGATAATTGCATAAAAATAGCCTATTCCAATATTGATAAGGAAGAAATCGATCGTATCAATCAGATTTGCGAAAACCACAAAAAGGAGAATGAGAAACTGAACAACCTATTTATAGTAACATACGCTCATAACTACTTCAGCCTGAAACAATCGCAAATCAATAAGCCGGGCATTCAGATTGACCGCCACTATAACAATGATTTTGCTCCCGTAGCCGCTGAAATCGAAAACTTCCTATTAGAGGAGAATAAAAGCGGTTTAATCATTCTGCACGGGAAACAAGGTACGGGGAAAACAACTTATATCCGTCATCTTATCAATCTCGGAAAAAAGAGAATGATTTATATGAGCGGCGACCTGGTAGACAAACTTTCGGACCCTAGCTTTATCACTTTTATCCGCCAACAAAAGAATTCGATCTTTATCGTAGAAGATTGCGAAGAGTTATTGTCAAGCCGCAACGGAGGAAACCGCATGAATGCCGGACTAGTCAACATACTAAATATCAGCGACGGACTATTGAGTGATGAATTATGTATCAAATTTATCTGCACATTCAACGCTCCACTAAAAGATATCGACGAAGCCTTGCTTAGAAAAGGACGTCTGGCTGCCCGGTACGAATTTAAAGACCTGACAACCGACAAAGTAAACCAACTAATAAAGGAAGAAGGACTGGATATCCCCCAACAGACACAACCTATGACACTGGCTGAAATCTATAATTACGAAGGCATGGATTTCTCTTTAGGAAGAAAGCGGGTAGGATTCTGAACAAATCCTCCAAAGTAGAACTTTTAAAGAAAAATCGACTATTATTATTGCGAAATATAAGTATCTATATTTTACCTATCAACAAGAACGATTTGATATTTTTATACGTTTATTATACGTTAAAAGAGTTGCCCTATTACGGAGCAACTCTTTTAAATATTAAACTTCTTAAGTTCAAACTTTGCATGTGATACCTTATATCGACATTTTCTTACTTACAAGTTAACGGAAATCCAAAGATACTCACTCGCAAAATCTGTAATTATCCAAAGCTAAAAGGGAAAGTGCTTTCATCAGATAAAGCAATTAATCCGTTCTTTCGCTGGATACAAATTTTGTTTTCTCTTGCCAGCCAACCGGCCGCCAATGCTGTACTTTCTACGCTTAGGTTTAATCTTCTTGCCAATTCAGGTATTGAAATTTCACCAATTTCTTTCAGGGCACACCAAACTTTTCCGGCATTGTTCCCTACAATTGTTTTATCCATGGCTATTTTTATTAATAATTTGGTTACAATATAGTCATTTTAATAATTGTTTATAACAAAACCAAGTTTTTTGTTTTAGTTTTTGACATTATTTAAAACAAAGAAATCAATTTCGCGTCTAGTGATTAAAAACTTGGTAATAATTCGTACCATAACACCACTAAAAGGAACATTATATATCAAAATAAATTCTCAAAACAGGAATCGGGCAATCACAGAAAGAAAATAGGAAATTGACATTTCCGCAATATCGGACAAGTCATTTCGCTTTTTTACCAATACCTTTGCGGAGTGAAATACCAGAATAAGTTATGCAACAGAAAAAAACAACGAAAGAAGAATATCAAAAGTGCGTAAATGTTGTAGTGGAATACATCAACCAACATTTGGGAGAAGACATTGATTTAAAATCTCTGGCCAGAATTTCAAACTTTTCTCCTTTTTACTTTCACCGGATCATGAAAGCTTTTCTCGGTGAACCGATTGGTACGTTTATTGTCCGGACGCGGACAGAAGCTGCCGCACGCCTACTCCGCTACTCGGATATTCCGATTGCCGACATCGCCTACCGGATTGGCTACTCATCTCCTTCTTCGTTGTCGAAAGTGTTCAAGCAATTTTATGGCATTTCACCTTTAGAGTATAGAAACAATAAAAACTTTGTAATTATGAAACCAGCGATTATCAGGCCAGACCTGGAACTAAAAAGAGAGATCAGAAACGTTTCCGAACGGAATGTGATTTATATCCGTCTCACCGGCGATTACAAACTGAATGATTACGGTGGCACCTGGGGCCGTTTATTCCAATTCATCAAAGAACAACAGTTGCCGATGGGAGATTTCAGCCCGCTTTGCATCTATCACGATGATCCGAAAGTGACACCGGCAGAAAAACTGCGTACAGACGTATGTATGGTAATGCCTGTAAAGGTAACCCCAAAAAGTGATGTCGGATTTAAGGTGATCCCGGCCGGACGTTATGCTATCTTCTTGTATAAAGGTCCGTATGACAATTTGCAAGCTGTGTATGATACGATTTACGGAAAGTGTCTGCCCGAAATGGAATGTACGCTGCGTGATGAAGCCAGCGCGGAACGTTATCTGAACAATCCATGCGACACTGCTCCCGAAGAGTTGTTGACGGAAATTTATATTCCGGTAGAATAATGCGGACAGACAAATGGCGGAATAAAGAGAATGAATAAAGATGTGATTTAACGTCTGACTTTTTTTGGGGGATAGTGCAAAACCCTGATAAGTCTATCTTTTAGACGCGGATGACACGGATTTAGCAGATTTATAATCTTCTTATCCGTGTCATTTTGCGTTATCCGCATCTAAAAGCATATTATGCTATAACAGGCTGCCTTCCTCTCTCCTACCTGTTATTTTTCAGCATAAATGCCAATCCGGTTTCCTTCACTATCAGTGAATACGGCAAACCATCCTTTGCCGTCCGCCTCGATCTTTGTTCTGGGAATGACTACTTTCCCTCCTTTCAGAAGTACTTTTTCCAAGGTCTGTTCTATATCCTCACAGTTGAAATGGATAAGCACTCCATGCGTTGAAGGAAGAAAGTCGAAATTTGAAGCATAAGAGATAGCACCAACGGTTTCACCTTCTTCTGTGAAACAAGCCATTTTTTCTGTTTCACATTCAAAAGTCGGAAGTTGCATACCCAATACTGTTTCGTAAAAATCGACAGCCCGATGGAAATCGGAAGCAGGAATCTCAAAAAATGCAATTAGTTTTTTCATTTCGTTTCTTTTTTATCGTTACTACTAAGCCTTTGCAAAGACACTGCAAAAGTAGGGCAACACGAGGAAGCCTGATAGGAAAAAAGGGACATCTTTAAAGTTCGGAAAAATAATCGGAATAAGGAGCGCAGACAGAAAGATACTCTGCAGGGGTGTAACCGGAAAAGAGCTTGAATTCCTTTATCATGTGAGACTGATCGGAGAAGCCACATTCGTAAGCTACTTGTACAAAAGGGATAGTGGCATCCTGCTGCAACATTGACAATGCCCGCTGCATACGGACAATGCGAATAAATTCTTTGGGAGTAGTGCCGACATAATCGGCAAAGATACGTCCAAACTGCTTACTGCTCAAACAGGCCGTTTCCGACAGATGAGCAATGTTGATTTGTGGCTGGAGGTTTATTTCATGAAACACAGCAGACATCCGCTTGAGGTTATACTCCGGAAGGGTGTATAAACGACGAAGGAAAAACTGCTCTATCAAACGAATAGAAACGGCATTATCAGAAGTGTCAGTGACCTGTTTCACCAAATCCGACAGTTCTACATCTTCCATCGCATCGGTATCTACATTTTGTCCGTGAAACAGATGGCTGGGAATATGAAACAATGCTTTGACTGCATAAGGCTGGAAAACAACAGTAATCATTTCTATCCTACCCGTCGACTGTACATCCGAGAAGCCGACCGATTGTCCGGAAATAAAGGATTGAGGTTGTAGTTCCGACTCGCCCGACAAAAGGAGTTGTTTCCCTTTATGAAATACCAGTTGCATACAGCCAATGGGCAGAGTCCGTTCGGAAACCGGAGTCACTGAATCGTCTTGCAATATCCAGTAATGCCGTATATAAGGAGCAAGCGCCAAACAGGGTTTTATGAGTTGAAATGATTGCATAGAGCAAAGATATTATTTCTTAATTCAAATGCAAAAGTAAAGCTCCTGTTTAAAGAGGTATAGTAAAAAAAGGACTTTTTATAAATTAGGGAGTCGTCCTATTAAGAACAGATATGCCGGAATGATAAACAGATAAGGATTTAAGGCAGGATCCTTATTTGAGAATAAGGTACAATTGAAAAGACGGCAAACCTTTTCTTAAAAAAAAACATCCTCTGTTTGAAAGAGCATGATTGTAGCTCACATTCAAACAGAGGAAGATTCTTTAGATAACGGAAAGTCCGTATTCGTAGGCCTCCGATATCGCATTATAGTCCTCGTCGGAATAGCTACCTTTATCTCTGGCTTTCTGCATATCTTTCATAAATGATTCTACGGAAGTCAGGAAGCTATAATAATTCTCCTGTTCTTCATCATAACCTGTGACAGCAGGAAGTTTCTTTGCAGCTTCGAGTTCTTTCTTCAGTTCGGCCATCTTCATATCAATACGCATACCATCCAGCGCATGTTTGCGTGAATAGAGATTCATGATGCTTTGCACGGTGCCGGACATCTTACGCATGGCCATGATTTGATCTTTCAACGGTTCATCGGCAAGCAGTTCTTTTTCAGCTTGTTCTGTCAGAGGGCTTAGAATATCAAAGATCACTTGTTTATATTCCGACATTTCTACACTAAGCCGATAGTTCTCGTCGAGGAGCTTGCCGATCTTTGCAGTCTCTTTTGCCTGCTTGTAAGAGAGGAATTTATTAAAATTATCATAGAATTGCGTCCTTGCACTGAAAAGTCCTCGATAACTCTGCTTCAGATTCTGACGGACTTCTATATTAAAATAATCTCCCGGATCCATCAATTCCGCTGTATCTCTGGCAGATACTTCAGGTGGTGCAATCGGAGATACTTCAGGAACTTTTCCTGTCTGTTCCATATATCCCAAAACTGCATTTATGTCTTTCGCATTGGCTACATGCCTCAACACGATAAGCGATGTATGATAATAGTTTATCACCTTACTGGCATTGTCCAATTCCTCCGAAGCGACAGAGGACGCAGCCTGTTTCTTGTTTCCTCCCGAACAAGAAACCAACAAGAGAGCACCTACAAGTGCTCCGAAAAATAAAATATTCTTCTTCATAATGGTTCGTTTATTAAGTCTTTCGTACTATAACAATAAAAATCGTTTTTTGTTATAGACAAACAATGCATATTCGAGAAGTGTAGTGGAGAAATTTAAAATGCTGCTAACGATGATTAAGGAATAAGCAACCAACGTGTATAAAAACAAAAAATGGCTACTCATCACGAGCAACCAATCTTTTGTTAACCTTAAATCTAATACTTATGAAAAAAACACAGTACAAAGGTACCATATTTCAGATAAATAGCAAATTTCAGCGCCTAAACAGACGATATTGTAACAGGGTTTAATACTCCGAGAATCGCATTAACATTTCAGACTTCATCCGTTAACATTTAACATATTCATTCACATAAGTTGCTCCCCGGATAAGTAAGAATAGAAAAAAAGGCTAATCATGGAAACTAGATTGTTTTTTCGTAACTTTGAGCTATGATAATCAGTGCCAGCCGCCGGACAGATATTCCGGCATTCTATTCTCAATGGTTTTTCAACCGGATAAAAGAAGGATATGTATTAGTGCCCAATCCTTATCATCCGAAAATGATTAGCAGGATTTCCTTATCTCCTGCTGTGGTTGATTGTTTCGTATTCTGGACCAAGAACCCGGCCCCGATGCTTAACCAGCTGGATAAATTACAGGATTACAACTATTACTTCCAATTTACACTCAACCCTTACGGAGAAAAATTGGAGAATCGTTTGCCATCTATCGATAAACGAATTGATACCTTTAAAAAGCTGGCAGACAAAATTGGCAGAGAAAAAATGATTTGGAGATATGATCCGATACTGACGAATGAGGAGTACAACGTTTCTTTCCACCAGGAAGCATTCGCCCGGATTGCCCATGAACTCAAAGACCATACCTCAAAATGTATGCTGGGATTTATAGACCATTACCCCCATATCCGAAACTCGATACAACCATTCAACATCAATCCGCTGACCAAAGAGGAAATAGAAGAAATGGCCGTCTCCTTTAAAAAGACAATAGATATTTATCCCGGTATACAGCTGGACACTTGTACCGTCAAGGTAGATTTAAGACATTTGGGTATTCCCAGCGGCTTGTGCATTGATAAAAGGCTGATTGAAAAGATCACCGGTTATCCTATCCTTGCTCAAAAGGATAAAAACCAGCGTAATATCTGCAACTGTATCGAAAGTATTGATATCGGGACTTATGAAAGTTGTCTGAACGGATGTGTTTATTGCTATGCCATCAAGGGCAATTACAATACAGCAGCATATAATATGAAGAAACATGATAAAAACTCGCCGTTGCTCATCGGTCATTTATCCGAAGATGATATAGTAAAGGAACGGGAGATGAAGAGTCTGCGGGATAACCAATATTCGTTGTTTTAGTCTTCCTGATCCGTATCTGACTTACAAGCATAAAAAAAGGCTATCTATCCCAGACAGCCAATCTTTTGTTAACCTTAAATCTAATACTATGAAAAACACAGTACAAAGATACGGACTTTTCGGTTTTCTCCAAATTTTCGGCCCGATGCAGCGTATCTTATAACATGGTTTAATAGAATCAGAACCGTATTAACAAATAAGCGGTTAAGCATTAACATTTAACAGTTTTCTTAAATAATCAGGGCATAAAACCGGAGGAGATGCAAATGTTTTCCAATCGGACACCTGATCTTATTAAAGAGCGTTTATGAGGTCTAACAAATTCCTCTGTCATCTGTTCCTAATAGAAGGTAACTATCAAATTCCCAAGATATGAACAGATTCGAAAATAAAGTAGTTGTCATCACCGGTGCTGCCGGTGGTATTGGCGAAGCAACCACACGCCGCATTGTCTCCGAAGGGGGCAAAGTAGTCATTGCTGACCATTCTGAAAAAAAGGCGGAACAGCTTGCTAACGAACTTACTCATGCAGGGGCCGACGTGCGCCATGTCTATTTTTCCGCCACCGAACTCCAGAGTTGTAAAGAACTGATTGATTTTTCTATGAATGAATATCAACGAATAGATATACTGATTAATAATGTAGGAGGAACTGATCCCAAACGTGACCTTAACATCGAGAAGCTGGATATCAATTACTTTGACGAGGCATTCCACCTGAATCTCTGCTGCACTATGTACCTTTCTCAACAGGTCATCCCTATCATGACTACCAATGGCGGCGGAAACATTGTCAACGTAGCTTCCATAAGCGGACTTACTGCTGATGCTAACGGTACATTATATGGTGCCAGCAAAGCGGGCGTCATCAACCTGACGAAATACATCGCTACCCAAATGGGAAAGAAAAATATCCGCTGCAATGCCGTAGCCCCGGGATTGGTACTTACCCCCGCGGCATTGGATAACCTGAATGAAGATGTACGCAACATCTTTCTCGGCCAATGTGCCACTCCTTATTTAGGAGAACCGGAAGACGTCGCAGCTGCCATCGCTTTTCTGGCTTCGAACGATGCAAGATACATCACGGGACAAACAATCGTCGTAGATGGTGGCCTGACTGCTCATAACCCGACAGTAGCGTTATCATAGAACATAACTTTAATACAATGAATAAAATGACAATAATGGGAATATGGCTTCTTTCGCTATTTATCAATAGCGGATGCAACCGGGAATTAGCAGAATAGACAGTAATGATCTTAAAATATGTATCAAAAAGGGGGAAGAGTGGATGCATGATTTTCCATTGTTTCTGGGTTTCACAATGACTTTACCCATGCATTCATTTCGTTAATAGCTTCTAGTGAAGACGGAAGCTCCTGCTTAGTCTGCAAAGCATCAGGACGAAGATCGACGCGCACATACCCCCAGCCGTCTTCGTCGATTTGCAGATAGCCACACTTCCTGTACTCTTCCAGGCAACTGTCAGAGCATCCTCCGTAAAAGTCACATTGAAGTTCATCTTCCGACGTTTTTTTATTGGCAATGAATGAACTTTCACCCACCCAGACAAAATCGTCCAAATCAACCTCAAAATAATCCCCTCCTCCCCGATTGAGTGCGGCAACTTCCGCCAAACGTCCTTCGGGAAGCATCTTGTAAACGCGGACATAACATTCTTCCTTATACGGATTTTCATCTACGACAAGGAAAAGACCGGATTTTCCACAGAATAAAGGGGTATCTATACTACGATATTCGTAAACTTCTCCTGTAACATCACTCATCACAAAATAGCCCCAGCTCTCAAACCCTGAATAGTGAAAAAAATGCAGACCGTAATCAGACTGATACCCATCATAGTACCATTTTATAAATCCATCTTCATCTTCTTTCGCCGGAGAATTCAGCAGTGCGAGTTCCCCCTTTTTCCAGCGCACGGACAGTTTATTTTGATTGTCTGTATAACGCCCTTTACCAGAATCAAGCTGTTTATTACAACTATCCGCCTTCATATTCGTATATTCAGCAAATTCAAGTTTTTTCACGTCTGCCCCTGTATTGCTATACATACGCAAGGAAATCATTCTTCCACTATGATAGTCATACATACTCTTTTCAATCCGGTTGCCTTCTTCAGAATAAATTTCAGTCATGACACCCGGCACGCCTTTCTCCGAGTACGGATAACTCTCGAAACGACGTAGCCGCCCGCCAGAATAATTCCTTATATCCAGCCGCTTTTGAGTTCCGACCGTCACAATGCTTCGTTTTACAGAATCACACTTATCATCCATGAAGTATATCGGCTCATCGGAATCCTTTTCAAAATATTTTCGTTTCAGAAGATACTTTTTGCCGTTCTCCAATGCATAAATTTCTTGAATGTAATAAAAGGGAGTCCCTTCTGATGCCTGATATTTATACTCATACCAGTCGGGAGCCTCCGCTACCCCGTTAGGGTCATTATAAGCGTATTCCGAATGGCTATAATACCAACATTCGGTCGGTAACACTTCCTGATCGTCAATATAATGATTAACCTGCCACAGATGTCCGTTGGCGTGCCATCTCATTTCCTCTCCGTTTAGCTTCCCATCTTTATAGTGTTCAAACCAGTCCGGCTTTCCATCATAATACCATCTCTGACGTACTCCATTAAGTTTACCTCGTGTAGCCTGGTAAAAGATATGGGGATATCCGTTGGAATAATAAGATTGATAAAGTTCACAAATACTGTCAAGAGTGATTATACGACTTGTCATACAATGGGAAGAGATACTGTAATGACGCACTGTATCGTTCTTTATTCCGTCTTTATAAACAACTACCGAATAATAGGGTTCCGACATAAAAGAATCAGTCGAGCGAAAATAAAAGTGCTTATAAGCACCGTTCATCAATGAGTCCTTGTAAAAACAACGTTCCACGCCATCTACTTGTTTCCGGCAAATACTGTCGGAGTCATAGACCTTCAAAGAAGATGCTTCCGGTTCTTTTAGCAATGATTCGGAAAGCGTATCAGGAATAATCCAATCACTTCCTTTATAAAAATCCATAGAGAAAGCTTCGGAAATAGCAGTAGTTTTTTCGCTTAAAGCGTTTTCCTGTGTTTCCTGATTCGTGGAAGAAGATTGCGAAGTTCCTCCGGTTTTTCCGCCACATGATAACAACAGTAATACGCAGCTATATACCAAAGCGTTTTTCATACCAAATATCTTTTATTTAATACATAATTACGGCAAAATTAATGATAATATCAGATAATCAGGTATAAATCGATCCCAAAAATGGAATAATTATCTGTCAGCAGGCTATTATTTCGTTCAACAAATACTAACTTTACAACGTTATTAATAGAAAAGAACGAACGTCATGATTGTTAAAACACTACTAGATACAGACCTCTATAAGTTTACCACCTCGTACGCTTATATCAAACTGTTCCCCTATGCAATGGGTACTTTTAGTTTCAATGACCGGAACGAAACAAAGTATACCGAAGCTTTTCTGGAAACACTCAAGGCAGAGATCAAGAATCTTAGTCAGTTGAGATTCACGGAAGAGGAGTTGGAATACATGACGAAGAATTGCAGATTTCTCCCGAGAGTCTACTGGGAGTGGTTGTCTTCTTTTCGTTTCGACCCGAATAAGATTGATATTCATCTGGATGAAGCCTGTCATCTCCACATCGAAGTGACTGACTTGCTTTATAAAGTGACTTTATATGAAGTGCCTTTGCTCGCTATTGTTTCTGAAATCAAAAACCGGTTCTTCGGCCATGTAGCAGACATGAACGGGATTCTTTGCAAACTGTCGGAGAAAATAGAGTTATCGAACCAACATCAGCTCCGCTTTTCAGAATTTGGTACACGGAGAAGATTCTCTATTGATGTGCAGGAAACTGTTATCAAAAGACTGAACGAGACAGCGCAATATTGCACCGGGACTTCCAACTGCAACTTCGCAATGAAATATGGAATGAAAATGATGGGGACTCACCCTCACGAATGGTTTATGTTTCATGGAGCACAGTTCGGATATAAACATGCCAATTATATGGCACTCGAAAACTGGGTGAATGTTTATGACGGTGATTTGGGTATCGCACTTTCCGATACCTATACTTCCGGCATCTTCCTTAGTAACCTTAGCCGTAAACAAGCTAAACTTTTCGACGGTGTGCGCTGCGATTCCGGTAATGAATTTGAGTTTATCGACCGACTGGTTGCCCGCTACAAAGAGTTGGGAATCGACGCGACAACCAAAACCATCGTATTCAGCAATGCCCTCGACTTTACAAAAGCATTAGACATTCAAGAATACTGCAAAAACAAAATCCGCTGCTCTTTCGGAATCGGCACCAATCTCACCAACGATACCGGGTTCGAACCTTCGAACATCGTGATGAAACTGACGCAATGCAAGATGAATGTCAATCAGGAGTGGAGGGAATGTATCAAACTGTCGGATGATGAAGGAAAACATACCGGCAGTCTTGAAGAAGTGCAGGCATGCCTGCATGAGTTGAGGTTGAACTAAATTATAACAATGTGGCACATATTTTCCGTAAGTTCTCCAAATGCGCTATAACATTCTTATCTTTTCGGGCAATCTGCATATTATATCTTGTCTGCATATTCATCAGCATTTCCGCATTTATATTGGTAGCAGCTTCAATCAATAAGGCAAAATCCGTAGATACAGGACGACGCCCATTCAATATATCATTCAACATCGTATAAGACACGCCTACCACTTCCGCAAATCGTTTCTGCGATATACCACGAGATTGTAATTCTTCTTTTATAATCTCTCCCGGATGCACCGGAATAAAAGAATACCCTAAGTTAGACATACTATTCTTATTTATAATGATTTGTTATGTCAATAATAGAACAAATAGTTATGATTGGTTCAGAGTCCGTAGTCGATATTTTAAATTCCAGTCGATATTGTTTATCAATCCGAATAGAGGAAATATCTTTTTTACTCCCTGTCAATACTTCATAATTCAACGAATTTAAAGGATAAAGCGCTTCTACATTCAATGCTTCAGCCAAAGTGACAATTCGCTTCACATAATTCCTTATTACTTGAGGTTGAAAACGATGCTTCTTATCGTTACATTTACCTTCATAATAAAGTTCTGAAAGATACTCCTTTTCAAACTCAATAACCATTTCTCTAATTATTACGACAGTACAAAGATAGTAGTTTTTCCAAGAATACACTAAAAAAGTGGATATAATGATAGCAGTTCTATCAAACTTAGTTAAAACCAAGAAGTATTAGATAAAAACTGCTATCACCTTATTAAAATAACTGTATCCAAGCAGCACAGTATACATGTGCTTTCTTTATACTATCTGTGACAAAAGTGACAAAATCCATATCCGTGGAGTTAGATTAAAATCTTTTTCAGAATTTGAATCCTTTCACTGCTTTTTCCAATCTTTCCAAAGGTAATTCGCCGGATTGCCGCCAAAGCTGTTGCCCTTTTCTAAAAAGAATAAAGGTAGGAGTCGACTCCACCGTATAAAAATCAGTAAGGGCAGGCTCTTGGTCGATGTCCACTTCCACCACTTCCAATGTTCCTACCATCAGTTTCTTGAACTCTTCAACAACCGGTTTCATGCGCTGGCAGTGAGGACACCACGTTGCGTAAAACTCTGCCATTACCCAATCACCGTTAGCCAGCTTCTCCTGGTTTCTTTCTTCACTAGCTATTTTCTTTTCTTTCATAATGAATATCTCCTTTTAATTAATAACTATCAACCTAACAATATCAGGAGAAAGATGGTTTAGAAAAGAAGCAAGGTTACACACAAATTAAAGAATCAAACCCGTTTGCATTTACCCGACCAGCTATTAATATCCAAGCAAATCATCTCCGTACGATGAAAAGACTTCTCCGCATCATACTTTGCTCCTATCACTTTATCTTCCGGACTAAGGACAAGCATTGCACAAAATTGAAACTTTCGTGCAAAAAAGGAACATCCTATTCAATATTTATTTATCTTTGCCCCCCGAAATGGTTCAGAATCCGTATCCAACGGACGACGATTAATAGGGAATCGGGTGTAAGTCCCGAACAGTCCCGCTGCTGTGAAGCTCTGTTCAATGTCTTATAATTGAACTAATTTAACGCCACTGATGTTAATCGGGAAGGCAAATAAGACAAGAGTCAGTCAGAAGACCTGCCATTTTGTGTAAGACGCTCCCCTCCTCGTGGGTTAGGAGAAAGAGCATCACTTGTTAAGCCCCAAATCAAAAAAATACTGTTTTTCGTCGGGTGGAGTATGTCCATTAGACGGGAAGACATTAATAAGTATGTACTTAATTGAAAAAAGTATGATAAAAAAAATCTTAGTAGCCAATCGCGGTGAAATTGCCGTAAGGGTGATGCGTTCCTGCCGGGAAATGGAGATAACGAGTATCGCTATCTTCTCCGAAGCAGACCGGACCGCGAAGCACGTGCTTTATGCAGACGAAGCTTATTGCGTAGGGCCGGCAGCATCCAAAGAGAGTTATCTGAATATAGAAAAAATCATCGAAGTGGCAAAAGCAGCTCATGCAGACGCCATTCATCCGGGTTACGGCTTCTTGTCCGAGAATGCTACCTTCGCCCGTCGATGTCAGGAAGAAGGAATCATCTTTATCGGGCCCAATCCGGAAACAATGGAAGCTATGGGAGATAAAATTGCTGCCCGTATCAAAATGATTGAGGCGAGAGTACCCGTAGTTCCCGGCACACAAGACAACCTGAAAAGCGTGGAAGAAGCCATAGAGCTTTGCAACAAAATCGGCTATCCGGTGATGCTGAAGGCTTCTATGGGCGGTGGTGGAAAAGGTATGCGCCTCATCCACAGTGCCGAAGAAGTAGAAGAAGCATATACCACTGCCAAGAGCGAATCATTGTCTTCCTTTGGCGACGACACGGTTTACCTGGAGAAGTTCGTTGAAGAGCCTCATCACATCGAGTTCCAGATTCTTGGTGACAAGCATGGAAACGTCATTCATCTGTGCGAACGCGAATGTTCCGTGCAACGCCGTAACCAGAAAATCGTGGAAGAGACTCCTTCGGTTTTCGTCACTCCCGAACTGCGAAAAGACATGGGTGAAAAAGCGGTAGCGGCAGCTAAAGCTGTGAACTACATCGGTGCGGGTACTATCGAATTCCTTGTTGACAAACACCGCAACTATTATTTCCTTGAGATGAACACCCGCTTGCAGGTGGAACATCCGATTACGGAAGAAGTGATTGGAGTAGATTTGGTGAAAGAGCAAATTAAAGTTGCCGACGGACAAGTGCTTCAACTGAAACAAGAGAATATCCAGCAACGCGGGCACGCTATCGAATGTCGTATCTGTGCCGAAGACACTGAAATGAATTTCATGCCAAGTCCGGGTATCATCAAACAGATTACAGAGCCGAACAGTATCGGTGTGCGTATTGACAGTTATGTATATGAAGGATATGAAATTCCGATCTACTATGACCCGATGATCGGTAAACTGATTGTATGGGCTACCAATCGCGAATATGCGATTGAGCGGATGCGTCGTGTTCTCCACGAATATAAATTGACCGGAGTGAAAAACAACATCAGTTATCTGCGTGCCATCATGGATACTCCTGATTTTGTAGAAGGTCATTATGACACAGGATTCATCGCCAAGAACAGCGAGTTTCTGCAACAACGGATTACGCGCACCAGCGAATATTCCGAAAATATTGCCCTGATCGCTGCTTATATAGACTATTTGATGAATCTCGAAGAGAACAACAGCGGTATGGCTGCCGACAACCGCCCTATCAGCAAGTGGAAAGAGTTCGGATTGCATAAGGGTGTGTTGAGAATCTAAATTTTAACAAAGAGAATTCAATTATGGAAATTCATATAGGAAACCGTGTGGCCGAAGTAGAACTGGTCAGCAAGGAAGATAACAAGGTAGTGCTCACCATTGATGGAAAAACGTTTGAAGCAGACGTAGTGATGGCAGAAAACGGTACTTGCAACATATTGATGGACGGACGCAGTTCGAACGCACAGCTGATTCGCCGTGATAACGGAAAAAGCTATAAAGTGAATACGCATTATAGCAGTTTCAATGTAGAAATAGTGGACAGCCAGGCAAAATATCTGCGTATGCGCAAGAAAGGGGAAGAAGAACAGAATGACTGTATCATTTCTCCGATGCCGGGCAAAGTAGTGAAAATACCTGTTGCAGTCGGCCAGGAAATGAAGGCGGGAGACACCGCTATCGTTATCGAAGCCATGAAGATGCAGAGTAACTACAAAGTGACTTCAGACTGCCGCATTAAAGAAATTCTGGTTCAGGAAGGTGATAACATAACCGGCGACCAGACGTTAATAACATTAGAACCGATTGCATAATATAAGAACGGATTGCATTATGGAAGAAATGAACAAAGCATACGCCACGTTCGAGGAACGTGACCGCATCGCTTCTCTTGGTGGAGGCGTTGATAAAATAGAGAAGCAACACGAAAGCGGTAAAATGACTGCTCGCGAACGTATTGAGATGTTGCTCGACAAAGGTACTTTCGTTGAATTGGATAAGCTAATGGTTCACCGTTGTACGAACTATGGCATGGATAAAAACAAAATTCCGGGAGACGGCATTGTTTCAGGTTACGGAAAGGTGGACGGTCGCCAGGTATTTGTATACGCTTATGACTTTACCGTATATGGCGGTTCACTGTCTGCTTCCAATGCCAAAAAGATTGTGAAAGTACAACAACTTGCGTTGAAGAACGGTGCCCCGATTATCGCTTTGAATGATTCGGGCGGCGCACGTATTCAGGAAGGTATCGAAAGCCTTTCCGGTTATGCGGATATTTTCTATCAGAACACAATGGCCAGCGGTGTGATTCCACAGATTTCGGCCATCCTGGGTCCTTGTGCCGGAGGTGCTTGCTACTCTCCTGCCCTTACCGATTTCATCTTTATGGTGAAAGAAAAAAGTCACATGTTCGTAACTGGTCCGGATGTAGTAAAAACCGTGATTCATGAAGAAGTAAGCAAAGAAGAGCTGGGTGGCGCAATGACACATAGCAGCAAGAGCGGTGTGACGCATTTTATGTGCAACTCCGAAGAAGAACTGTTGATGAGTATCCGTGAACTGTTGTCTTTCTTACCGCAGAATAATATGGATGAAGCCAAGAAACAACCTTGCGCCGACGAAACCAACCGCGAAGATGCTTCTTTGGATACGATTGTTCCGGCAGATCCGAACGTACCGTATGATATGAAAGACATTATCGAACGCGTGGTAGACAACAGTTATTTCTTCGAAGTCATGCCGAACTTTGCAAAGAATATCATCATCGGCTTTGCCCGCATGGCAGGTCGTTCGGTAGGTATCGTAGCCAATCAGCCGGCTTATCTTGCCGGTGTTCTTGACATCGACGCCAGCGACAAAGCAAGTCGTTTTATCCGTTTCTGCGACTGTTTCAATATTCCATTGATTACATTCGAAGATGTGCCGGGATTCCTTCCGGGATATACGCAGGAAAACAACGGTATCATCCGCCACGGCGCAAAAATAGTTTATGCGTTCGCAGAAGCTACTGTTCCCAAACTGACCGTTATTACCCGCAAAGCTTACGGCGGCGCTTATATCGTAATGAACTCCAAGCAGACCGGAGCTGACGTGAACTTCGCTTACCCCAGCGCAGAAATTGCTGTGATGGGTGCAGACGGTGCAATCAATATTCTGTTCCGCAAAGCTGACGAAGCAACAAAGACTAAGGAACTGGAAGCCTACAAAGATAAGTTTGCTACTCCATATCAGGCTGCCGAACTGGGATATATTGACGAAATCATTTATCCGAGACAGACTCGCAAACGTCTGATTCAGGCACTAGAAATGACGGAAAACAAGATGCAGACAAACCCGCCTAAGAAGCACGGTAATATGCCTTTATAACAACTAGATAAGGTGTGCATAAAGCACCCTCCCATCAAGACGGGCTTACATAGATTCTACGATATACTTTAGAATCTTTGTAAGCCCTCTTTTTATGAGTAAGTCTTTTTATATACATAAAAAACGGCACCTCGATTCACATCGCAGCACCGTCACAACACAAACACAAAATA
>ENA-UONZ01001927-UONZ01001927.1-human-gut-metagenome-genome-assembly--contig:-C93old-NODE-1927-length-18745-cov-87.966239_pt1 | contig 18745 bp, 8 predicted proteins | sample MGYA00242468_ERZ724015 | MGnify/ENA metagenome assembly ERZ724015
CGTGGACAAGCTTGGGCACTCTACGGATACACTACTTGCTATCGTTACACGAAAGACAAGAAATATCTCGACCAGGCACAAAAAGTATATAATTTTATATTTAATAATAAGAATATGCCAGAAGATCTCGTTCCTTACTGGGATTACGATGCTCCGAATATTCCGAACGAACCGCGTGATGCTTCTGCTGCCGCTTGTACAGCTTCTGCCCTTTACGAACTGGATGGTTACCTGCCGGATAATCACTACAAGGAAACCGCTGATAAGATTATGGAGAGTTTAGGGTCGCCTGCTTATCGTGCAAAGGTTGGAACAAATGGAAACTTTATCCTGATGCATTCAGTAGGTAGTATTCCTCACGGTCAGGAAATCGATGTCCCTCTGAACTATGCTGACTATTACTTCCTGGAAGGATTGATGCGTAAAAGAGATTTGGAAAAGAAATAAGGAATAAGAAATAATAAAAAATAATGAACGGTAAGCAGTGAACGATGAATACTCTACAGATTCTAACGTAACATGTTTACCGTTTATCATTCAGCATTGATTGTTTATTATTCCCCTCTCATTATTTATTACTAACCTGTTTAAATCATTTATCGTAAACTATCATGAACAAACCTATTAACCTTCTTGTAGGAGGCCTGACGCTGTTTGCCGCACAGGGTTGCAAGGCTCCGAAGCAAGTGCCCCAACAAGCAGAACATCCCAATATAATTTATGTATTCCCCGATCAATACCGTAATCAGGCGATGGGCTTTTGGAACCAGGACGGATTTCGGGATAAAGTAAATTTTAAAGGAGACCCCGTGCATACTCCTAATTTGGATGCGTTTGCGCGTGAATCGATGGTGCTGTCGTCTGCACAGAGTAACTGTCCGTTGAGTAGCCCTCATCGTGGAATGTTACTGACTGGTATGTACCCGAATAAAAGCGGTGTACCATTAAATTGTAACTCCTCACGTCCGATCAGTTCTTTACGCGAAGATGCGGAATGTATTGGTGATGTATTTAGTAAAGCAGGTTACGACTGTGCCTATTTCGGCAAACTTCATGCCGACTTCCCAACTCCGAACGATCCCGAACATCCGGGACAATATGTGGAAGAGAAACGTCCGGCATGGGATGCTTATACTCCGAAAGAACGTCGTCATGGTTTTAATTACTGGTATTCTTACGGTACATTTGATGAACATAAGAACCCGCATTATTGGGATACGGACGGCAAGAGGCATGATCCGAAAGAATGGTCGCCCCTGCATGAAGCAGGCAAGGTTGTTTCTTATCTGAAAAATGACGGTAACGTACGCGATACCAAGAAACCTTTCTTTATTATGGTAGGTATGAATCCTCCTCACAGCCCGTACCGTTCTTTGAATGACTGCGAGGAACAGGATTTCAATCTTTATAAAGACCAGCCTTTGGATAGTCTGTTGATTCGCCCGAATGTAGATTTGAAGATGAAGAAGGCAGCATCCGCCCGCTATTATTTCGCCTCTGTAACCGGTGTGGACCGTGCTTTCGGTCAGATTCTGGAAACATTGAAAGAGATGGGATTAGATAAGAATACAGTAGTCATCTTTGCTTCCGATCATGGTGAAACGATGTGCAGCCAGCGTACCGATGATCCGAAGAATTCCCCTTATTCCGAATCTATGAATATTCCGTTCCTGGTTCGTTTCCCCGGTAAGATTCAGCCGAGGGTGGATGATTTATTGCTTTCCGCTCCTGATATTATGCCTACGGTGCTTGGCCTGTGCGGGCTGGGTGATTCTATCCCGGCAGAAGTGCAGGGACGTAATTTTGCTCCTCTTTTCTTCGATGAAAAGGCGGAAATTGTTCGTCCTACCGGTGCGTTGTACATTCAGAATGTAGACGGTGATAAAGATGAAAATGGATTGGTGCAGACTTACTTCCCTTCTTCAAGAGGTATCAAGACGGCTCAATATACATTGGCTTTATATATCGACCGTGATACGAAGGAGTTGAAAAAAAGTCTTTTGTTCGATGATGTAAAAGATCCATATCAACTGCATAACTTGCCTTTGGAAGAAAATAAGGAGATTGTGGCACAACTTTGCGGTGAAATGGGAGCTATGCTAAAGGAGATTAATGATCCTTGGTATACGGAAAAGATTCTGTCGGATCGGATTCCTTATTAACGATTTATGTATTCTTATATAATCATTTAGGCACAGATCACGCGGATTCACGGTCTTTAGTGTTGTCATTGTTGCAAAGTAACCGCGTTCATCCGTGTAATCCGTGCCTAAAAAAGATAACAATTCAGTAATGAAAAGCAGTTGTTTTATAATATTATTCCTTTTGGGAATTATTCCTTCAGCTTTCGCCCAACTCATCGGATTTGAAGAGAAAGTGCCCGAAGCATTTACAGTTTCCGGAAAGGGAGAAGTGAAAATCTCTTCTCTTTTTTACAAAGAGGGTGAAAGTAGTCTGGAATGGGACTTTCAGCCCGGTTCTACGCTGGATGTTCAAATTGCTCCTTTATCGTTGAATACGAGAAACGAGAAGCAGTTCGGCATTACCTTGTGGATTTATAATGAGAAACCGCAGCAGGATTCTATTCGTTTTGAGTTTCTGAATAAGGAGGGAGAAGTCTCTTATTGGTTCTCTTATCGTTTGCAGGCAGCAGGTTGGCGGGCTTGCTGGATCTCTTTTGAGTATATGCAGGGAGACAAGAAAGATAAGAAGATTGTAGCCTATCGACTGGTTGCCCCGCAACGGAAGGGGCGTATCTTTCTTGACCGTCTGATTTTCCCGGAAAAGAAAATGAATCTTCGTACCACCCCCGATCAGCAGTTGCCTACTAATAATGGGCTGTCTAATCGTGACTTGTGGCATTGGTGCCTCGTGTGGAAATGGGAACAACAGTTGTATGATATCCCTCTGCCTTCTAAATTGACAAGTAAGCAAAAGAAAGAATTGAAGACTATTGAACAACGTTTGACAGATTTTCTGGAAATAAAGAAAGCACCCCAAGGAGCGATTAATGCTGCCTATAAGACATTTGAGAAGGCTGCAATTAGTCCGTCTATCGTCGGAACGGGATTTATAGGGACTCCTATTGTTGCCCCTGATGAACAGGACAAGAAGAAAGGGGAGATGTCGTGGAATGATATTGAAACAATGCTTTCTGGTTTTGCTTATGATGCTTATTATAATCAGAATGAAACGTCAAAGAAGAATTATTTTACCGTATTCGATTATGCTATTGACCAGGGATTTGCATACGGTAGCGGTATGGGGACTAATCACCATTATGGATATCAGGTACGTAAGATATATACAACTGCCTGGCTGATGCGTGATGCTATCTACAAACATCCTCATCGGGATGCTTATCTATCCACATTGCGTTTTTGGGCGGCTTTGCAGGAAACTCGTCAGCCGTGTTCTCCAACGCGTGATGAATTATTGGATTCTTGGCACACGCTATTGATGGCGAAATTTATCTCTGCTATGATGTTTCCCGATGTAAGAGAACAGGCGCAGGCTTTGAGTGGTTTGTCGCGTTGGTTATCTACTTCTTTGCGTTATACTCCGGGAACGATTGGGGGCATAAAAATAGATGGTACGACTTTCCATCATGGCGGTTTTTATCCGGGATATACCACTGGAGTACTTGCGACTGTAGGAGAATATATTGCATTTACCAATGGTACAAGCTTTGAACTGACAGAAGATGCGCGCAAGCACATGAAATCAGCCTTTATTGCTATGCGCAATTATTGCAATCTTTATGAATGGGGCATCGGAATCAGTGGTCGTCATCCTTTTGGAGGGAAGATGGGAAGCGATGATATCGAAGCATTTGCCAATATCGCTTTATCCGGCGATTTGTCCGGTCAGGGAAATACGTTTGATCGCGGTCTGGCTGCCGACTATTTACGTCTGATACGCAATAGTGATACTCCGAATGCGCGTTTCTTCAAGAAGGAAGGTATTCAACCGGCACAGGCTCCACAGGGATTCTTCGTTTACAACTATGGTTCGGCAGGCATTTTCCGTCGTGCGGACTGGATGGTGACATTGAAAGGGTATACCACTGACGTATGGGGCTCTGAAATTTATACGAAAGATAACCGTTACGGACGTTATCAGAGTTATGGCTCCGTGCAGATTATGGGGAAAGGAAATCCCGTGTCACGTGCCGGAAGCGGCTTTGTGCAGGAGGGATGGGACTGGAACCGTTTGCCGGGTACAACTACCATTCATTTGCCTTTCGACTTGCTTGATAGCCCATTGAAAGGAACGACTATGGCACGCTCCAAAGAGAATTTCTCCGGAAGCAGTTCTTTAGATGGTAAAAATGGAATGTTCGCTATGAAATTGGCAGAACGGGATTATGAGAACTTCACACCGGACTTTGTAGCTCGTAAATCCGTTTTCTGTTTTGATAACCGGATGGTTTGCCTGGGAACAGGTATTTCGAACTCCAATGCGGATTATCCTACGGAAACGACTCTTTTCCAGACAAAATATAATGGTAAGGAGCCCAAAGTAGGAGAGGATAACTATTGGCTTCATGATGGTTATGACAATTATTATCATGTAGTGGATGGAACCGTTCGCTCACAGGTGGCAGAACAGGAATCACGGCACGAAAAGACGCGTGAAGTAACTAAGGGAAAATTCTCTTCTGCCTGGATAGAGCATGGCAAGGCGCCGAAAGAGGGGACTTATGAATATATGATATTGATACAGCCTTCAGCTTCCGATCTCGACGAATTGCGTAAAACTCCTGCATACGAGGTGCTGCAACGCGATCAGACAGCTCACGTTGTTTATGATAAAAAGACAGGTATCACGGCGTATGCTGCTTTTGAAGCTTATCAGCCTGTCGCTGATAAAGTGTTTGTCGCTATTCCTACGGAAACAATGGTGATGTATGCAAAGGAATCTGATAAGGGTATCCGTTTAAGTGTTTGTGATCCGAATCTGAATATAGAAGAGAAGACGTATACAACGAAAGAACCCAGCCGTCCTATTGCTAAGGAGATACGGCTTAAAGGACATTGGAGATTGACAAGCCCGATGGAAAATGTCCGGTTGGAACAGCAGGGAACCCAGACCGTACTGACGGTAACTTGTCAGCATGGACGGCCGGTTGAAATGCTCATGGAAAATAAATAATTAGTGAATAAGATAAGAGAAAATAAGAATTTAAAGAGAGGGTATTAGTTATCATGTTTCTATGAAAAAAAGAAGACCGGTTCGTGGTGAGCCGGTCTTCTTTGTATTTACAAGGTGCGTTGAGCACTTTCTTTTTTTGTTACTTATTCAGTCTCCATTCGAAACCGTCTTTGGTATCTTTGATTTCAAATCCGAGTGCTGTCAGTGTGTTGCGGATCTCGTCGGAAGTAGCCCAGTCTTTGTTGGCTTTCGCTTTCATACGTTGTTCCAGTAGCATATCTACTACCTTGCCGTAAGCTGCTTCACGACCATCTGAAGAGCCTTTTTCTTCTTTCAATCCCATGATGTCGAAACAGAATAGATGGAATGTTTCTTTCAGGTCTTTCAGGTCTTCGGCGGAGATGGTGGCATTGCCGGCAATGATATTGTTTATAATGCGGGCACCTTCGAAAAGCTGTGCGATGACAATCGGTGTATTCAAGTCGTCATTCATTGCTTCATAGCATTTAGCGCGCAGTTCTTTCACGTTGATTCCCTCTGAAGTTGCCGGTGCGGGAGTAATCTTATCCAATGCGTCAATGGCTTCCATCAGACGTTGCAGCCCTTTCTCGGATGCTTGCAGTGCTTCATTGCTAAAGTCTACCGTGCTGCGGTAATGAGCTTGCAGGATGAAGAAACGGATTGTCATTGGTGTGTAGGCTTGCGCCAGCAGCTTATGAGTACCGGTGAAGAATTCGTCCAGCGTGATGAAGTTGCCAAGTGATTTACCCATCTTGGTTCCGTTGATGGTAATCATGTTGTTGTGCATCCAGTAGTGAACCATGTCATCACCTTGTGAGGCTACCGATTGTGCGATTTCACATTCGTGGTGAGGGAAAATCAAGTCCATTCCTCCTCCGTGAATATCGAAGTGTTCACCTAGGTATTTGCGTCCCATAGCGGTACATTCCGCGTGCCATCCGGGGAAACCGTCGCTCCATGGAGACGGCCAGCGCATGATATGTTCAGGTTGTGCCTTTTTCCAAAGGGCGAAGTCGGCGGGATTGCGTTTTTCGCTTTGTCCGTCAAGGTCACGGGTGGTATTCAATACGTCGTCCAGATTACGTCCGGAAAGTTTTCCGTAATGGTGATCTTTGTTGTATTTGGCTACATCGAAATAAACGGAGCCTTCGCTTTCATAGGCGTATCCGGCATCCAAAATCTTCTGTACCAGTTGGATTTGTTCAATGATATGTCCTGAAGCATGTGGTTCGATGCTCGGAGAAAGTACATTCAGTGCTTCCATTGCTTTATGATAGCGGTTCAGGAAATATTGAACAACCTCCATTGGTTCCAACTCTTCCAGACGTGCTTTCTTGGCAATCTTGTCTTCTCCGTCATCGGCATCATGTTCCAGATGACCTACATCGGTAATATTTCGTACGTAGCGTACTTTATATCCTAGGTGGGTGAGATAGCGGAATAACACATCGAAGGTTATAGACGGGCGGGCGTGTCCTAAATGGGCATCTCCGTAAACAGTCGGTCCGCACACATACATGCCTACATGAGGTGCATGAAGCGGTACGAACAACTCTTTCTTTCTATCTAAGGTGTTGTAAATGGTAAGTTGATGTTCCATAACATTTTATATTTGTTTTATTGGAACTGCAAAGTTAGTATAAAATCTGAATATGCGCTCTATCTTTGATGAGTTGATTTTAGCTCTTGAGCTGTTTTACTGGTAATATTATTAGTTTCCCGGTATGAAACTAAAAGTTTCACACCGAGGAACCAATGGTTTCATTACGGGAAACCAAAGGTTTCTCACCGAGAAACTAAAATTTTGTCGGCATGAAAGTAAATGTTTGGTTATTGTTGACTGTAAAACTTATCAATAGCTTCTGCTACACCGTCTTCTTCGTTGCTTAGAGTGATGTAATTTGCTGCTTTTTTTACAGGTTCTTGTGCATTTCCCATAGCAATTCCCAGTCCTGCAAACTTAATCATGGATAAGTCATTATAGCCATCTCCCATTGCTATGACTTCTTCTCGTGCTACTCCTATTTCTTTCAATAAGACAGCAAGAGAAAGAGCTTTGTCAATTCCTTGCGGAACTAATTCGAGGAAATAGGGTTCTGAACGGAAAACGTTAATATGTCCTTGTAGCCGGAGACTAAGTTCTGCTTCAAGCGGAATGAGTTTATCTGCGTCTCCTACGATGAGGCATTTGGCTACAGGAAGCGTGATCTCTGTGAGGAAGTCGTTTGTTTCCCGTACTGCCATTTTATTGAGAAAGGCCTCTTTCTGTACGTATGGGTCTTGAGAGTTTTCTGTTATTATATCTGCTCCGTCATAGGTTAATATACTTAGTTGGTGGGTACGGGCACATTCATAGAGCATCGGAACAACTTCATTAGGTAACACATTTTCATATACCATCTCTTTTGTTTCCCAATTGATAATTTCACCTCCGTTATAGGAGAGGATGAAACCTCCGAATTCATTCATCCGTAATTCGTTGGCTAATGGTACAATACCATAAGTAGGTCGTCCGGAAGCTAATACGAGTCGTATTCCTTGCTCTTGTATACGTATTAGAGTTTCCCTGTTGCGGGGAGTGATTTCTTTTTTAGAATTGGTGAGTGTGCCGTCAAGGTCGAGCACGATAAGTTTGTATTTCATGTAGCGTTGTTTTGGGTGCAAAGATAGATTAAAAAAGTTTTTCCGCAAGGTGGTGGGGGAAAAGATGTGGCTTTAGCTAAGCCAGCCATCGTTTGTTCAACTTGGCAGATGTTTTTGTAAAGTATTGAATATTAATAAAGGAGCTTCAGATCTGAGTCGTCGTGCTGTCATGCATCAGATGCAGGGACTTTCTTTTTGAACCAGACTCGTATTTTTCGGATGTAGTAGCTTCTCCTGTTTCTGATTTCTTGATTGATGATATGACATTTAGATAAATAAAAGCCGCATAACTTTCGTTATGCGGCTTTTATTATTAAACTGGTAAAAGAGTTTTATTCAATTGTTGCTCCATAACCAGCTACATCGCTAGCTAATGTAAATATACCATTTACATAATCATATTGAGTAATAGGAGCTGTTGCGTGCTTGGTTATGTTATTACCGCTTGTTGGTTCTTTAACTAAAGAACTTGTATGATAATAATTCCAATTTTTGGTTAAGCCATATACGATATTGTCGGTTACATCTATTTGAGGTGTGCAACTTTCTAAGAAAGAATAATAGTAGGAGCCGAATTCTGCTTCCGGACTTACGTCAAAGATATTCTTGCTTATAGTCAATGATGTTCCTTTTTGATATCTGAAGAATATATTGCTACCTATCATGTTGACAAAAGTATTATTTATAATTTCGGCAGAAAGTACACCATCTGATAAAGGTATATTACCAGTAGCCCAGTTTAATATTTGCACGCCTTCTTGAGGTGTCTGGCTATACACTATATTGTTCTTGAAGTTGAAAGTTTTATAATCTCCTAAATTGAAGCCTTTATATATATTTATCAAGGCAATTTTGATAGCATTAACTTCAATACGAGTGTCTTGAACAGAGATGTTGTCTATACCAAAGTAAGTCTTTTGTGCTGCATCGTAATAAATTGGTTTCAAGACATTCGCAATCAGACAGTTGTCAATGCAGATGTCAGTAAAGTCTCCCTTGCTGATAATGCCTGCATTATTTATAAAATAACCAGCATTGCTACCTCCATTGAGATCACTTAAATCTATTTTTATATTCTTAAAAAGTAGCTTTCCTTTGCATGATTTCCAGCAATTAATAGGACGAAGTGTTACTTGCTCGTCATCATATCGACCGATGATAATAACATCATTGCTGATTGATTTTACTCCGGTTGTGGTAAAATTGTGTGCTGTACCTGTGAGGAACAGTATAACAGGTTTACTCATTGTAGCACTAAAGTAAGTGTCAAGTGCCACATCGGCATCTGTTGCATCCAATATTTGTATGTCAGCATCTGAATAAATTTGGTTGTTGATGGTGATGCCGCCGATAGTAATGTCTTTACCATGATCAAAATCGGCTTTATAATCCGTACGATTCTTAATACTAACCTGAATCTTTGCAATCATAGCATACTTTCCACTTGTTGCCAATATCGCAATATCAGTACTGTTATCAGCTGTTGCACGAGTCATCATCTTTGCGCTTGATGCAGGGGCAGTAACAATCAATACATTTTCTTTTCCAGCTTCCTTAGAGAATTTAGCACTCCATCCTTCTGGAGCAGTAATCATTGTATTTTTTACTCCTCTCATGGTCATGGTAAATTCTTTCGTTTCACCTGCAGAAAACTCTTGTATTTGTTCTAAATCTTCAGCCGCAAAACTACATTCAAAGTCGCTGATGATAGGGATACGTATGGTTGGAGCATCCTCACCCGCAAGTACTAAGACCAGTTCGTTGTTTTCTACTGTTACACTCTTGAAGTTTTTGTCTTCTGCCGGAGCGGAACCGTCACCAGTTGCGCTGACTTTGTCAGTAGTTCCTTCTTTGTATATATATTCATAGTTTTTTCCTTCATCATAGCTAACCTGCCAGTAGCCTTCACTATCTACATTAAATGTAGGAGTCTTGCCACTCTCTCCATTAGCTTTCACAGGTTGTCCGTTTACAGTCAGACGCTCCGGAGTTTCATTTTTGTTGTAAAGAACAGTCCAGTAGCCTTCTGAATCGATACCGATAATAGGGCATAACAGGTTATTATCGTTTTTCATATATAGATTTACTGTTTTTCCATTGCTCAAAGTGAGTGTGTAGGAATCAGACTTTTCCTCTATATTAGTAATAAATGTTCCTTCATTATAAAGTTCGCGAAGAGCTTCTGTGTTACTATTTATATCACGTACTTGTGTCTCGAGTGCGGTAACGCGCTTTTTCAGTGCGTCTACATCATCTTCCAAATCGTCAATGTTGGTACATGCTACCAGGCATACAGCCAATAACATGAACATACTCCATACTTTTTTCATGATTATATTGTTTTAAAGTTATTATTTTAAAGAGGATAGCCAGGAAGGAACATATCCCAAACGTTTACGTAATTGAGCCTCATAGAGTGAATATGGTTCCACAGCAGTTCCGTTACTTTCGAGTCGCTTCATTTGAGTAGCATCAAAATCTAAAGGACTTCCGTGGAAACCGACAATGATAGGAGGCATAAATTTCCACCAAAAGCCGTTACTATCCCACCAGGTAAATTTACCTTCTGTATCGATGTCCTGATCTGTTTGTACATTTGTTGCATAGAAATTCCATATTGTCAGATTCTCCATGTGATTTGGCATTTGAGCAGAGTCTCCTCCTTGTCTCCAATGCATGAAACCGCCAGTACAGCAGTCAATTAATGTTGCACGTGGCTGTGTGGCATGTGATTCAAAGCAAGAATCATCTCCCCATTTCACATTCCATATTACAGCACCCATGCTTTGCTTTGAAACACCGCAAGCGTGATATTGACCAACGTTTGTTTTATATTCCATCAATGTGCTTTCACCTTCTCCTTTTCTAAGTGTGTAGCCATTGCTGCTTTCAGTTACTTTTCCAATAAAGATACGGGAAGAAGCTTGCGAGCGGATAGAAGCATGTCCACGATTACCACCAATAGTGATGTCATAAGCAGAACAATTGGCAGAACTTGTGATTGACATGGCTTCACTAACACTTTCAAAATTAACCCGGCGCATCCATGAATTGGTCAGACGTACAAAATCGATAAGCTTAAAACCACCGTCATCTATGTCAGAGCCGTGATGAATAAACTTCTCTTTGGCATGTCCTTTAAATGTAAGGTCTTCTACGCCAACATTGGCATAATTGGCGAATTTATGTACATTCCATCCCCAATCTTTATTAATAGCATGCATGATGGGTTCTTTAAAGGTAATACTGTTACCACTAATCTTTTCAATCTGATGGTATTCGAATATTTGAATACCATTTGTTTTGATATTGGGAGTAATGCCTTGTTGTACCTTAATATCTTGCCATTGATAAGGCGATAGTTCGGAATTAATAACATCATTATCCGTGTTTCCCAACTTGGGGGTTCCCAGTACGAGACATACCCAACTGCCCGCACTTACTCCTGTTAAACTGGCCGTTATGGTTTTGCTGCCTATGGGAGCGTCTTCAGTGATAGCACCAATTGATTCTCCTAATCCTGTATTATGTTTGAACTCCATCATAACAGGAGCATTCCACATTTCCTCAGTAGGTTTGGGAGAATTATTTGCAGCAGTCATTTCGAGTGTTGTTTTGTTTCTTCCGGCTCCTTTTAAAACAATATCACTCATCGATATACGAATCCTGCGATCCTTAGAATCCTCATCTTGTAGAATATAATTCCCTTCTGGGAAGTAGATAATAGCTTTAGCGTTTTCCTTAATATATCGATCTGTCATATTATTGAGATCTTCTTGCTTTGTTTCTCTTGCTATTTCTTCCAGTACCTTCATGAAAGCTGCTCTGTCAGATTTGCCGTCGTTGGGGATAGCCCCATATTGGGGATCTGTAACATCGTATACTTTATATCCTTGTGCTATTAATGTTTCTATTTCAGGAGGAGCTATTTCACCATGTTTATATCCGGCGTATGAAAAGTCCAATAATACATTTTGTTGATCTGCGTTTACAAATTGTTGCCAGGCTTTTGCTCCGGTTTCATTGGAAAGTTGTTTCACTTCAATAGAAACAATACGGATATAATTCTTTGATGAAGTAAGTACAATCTTAATTGTTTCTTCTACGTCTTTTACAACAGTTGCTTGTGGTGTGATAGTTAATAAGTTCTCGGATAAAAGAACATCCCATCCTTTAGGAGCTTGTATTGCAGCTTGTTGCACGTCATTCTGTTCTACTTTATACTCTTTATGGCTTTCATTGGGGGCAAAAACTTGCACAGCTTGTTCACTTTCAGCGTCATTGAGACCATAAATGATCAGTCCGAAGCTGTCGTCTACTGGGAAAGTATATGTTTTTTCACCATCAGCCAGGGTGAATGAGAAAGTATGGTTTGCTTCATTATATTCTACCTTGCTGAATATGCTGGTTCCTCCCTGACTTCCACCTTCGGCCTTAGTTCCTAAGCTTGTATATGTTTGTCCATTATCGTAGCTCACTTGCCAATATCCACTGGAAGATACGCTGATTAATGGAGTTGCCACCACATTGCCTTCTCCATCACGGGGCCAGGCTGATATTTTCTCTCCATCGGCTCCTGGCAGATATTTGAAATCTGTATCATTACTTGTTTTATATATCCAGTAGCCTTCTTCGTCTACGGAAAATTCAGGGACAGACGCTTGTACTGCTTCACTCTCCATGACTTTAATGCTTGTTCCGTCACTAAGTTCCAGCAAATATCCTAAGCCATCTTTAGTCGGAGTAATTCCGATAATGATTTTGTTTTTTTGCATAAGGGCTTGCAGACTGGCAAATGAAGTATTCAGTCCTTCCGTTGCTTTTTCCAAAGCAGCGACACGGTCTTTCAGAGAATTGATGTCTGCTTCCAGGTCGTCTGTTTTTTGGCATGATTGCATGATTGCCAACATGCTGCAAATACCAAATAGTAATAGGTAGGTAATGCTCCTGTTTTTCATACATTTATTATTTCGGGTTATTTATAATTTTCACAGTGGCAAAGATAACCGGATAAAATAAGAGTATATGGATAAAAAAATTCAGGAATACGATGAAATAATACATTTTACACACCTCTGTGATAGATTGAGGCTTTATGTATTATTAGAGCAGGTCTACCCATTGCTCATTGCTTAATATAGGCAATGACTCACTGTCGGCAACAAATGTTTCCGCCAGTTTTCGTTTCTCATCTTGCAGATGCAGAATCTTTTCCTCGATACTGTTTTGTGTAATGAAGCGATAGGCAATCACTTGCTTGTCCTGACCGATACGATGGGCACGGGCGATGGCTTGCGATTCGGCGGCAGGATTCCACCAGGGATCTATGATAAATACATAGTCGGCTTGTGTAAGATTGAGCCCCACACCCCCTGCTTTTAATGAAATGAGGAATGCTTGAACATCTTTTTGCTCGGTGAAATGGGCGATTTCGGAAGGCCGGTTGTTGGTTGCTCCTGTTAATAGGGCATATTTCCAGCCTCGTCCTCGGAAAGCTTCAGCCAAGACCTCCAGATGTTTGACGAATGAAGAGAAAATTAGGACTTTGTGTCCTTCGCTTTGTAATGTATCGAATGTTTCGATTATCTGTGCGGTTTTTCCGGATGTTCCGGTATAATCAGGAAGAATGAGTTGCGGATGACAAGAGAGTTGTCGTAAACGCAAAATGCCATTTAGTACACTAAACGAATGGAGCCTGTTCGTACTTTGAGGGTGCTGGAGAAGTATGTTGCGCAGGCTGTTTTTCTCCTGTTCGTAACACGTGTTCTGTTCTTCAGTCATGTCGCAGTAGATTGTTTCTTCCGTAAGTTCAGGAAGTTCCGGAGCTACCTCTTTCTTGCTTCTGCGGAGGATGAATGGGGCAGTCAGTTGTTGCAACTGCACTCGTACGCGTTCGTTTCCCTGGCGAATCGGCATTATGAACTGCTTTTGGAAAGCACTTTCCGTGCCCAGTAAGTCCGGTTGTATAAAATGAAATTGAGCCCACAGGTCCTTTAATGAGTTTTCGATAGGAGTACCTGTTAGTGCGAGTCGGTGTTTGCTTTGCAGTTGAATTGCCGACCGGAAGGTGAGCGATTCGCTATTCTTGATATTCTGGCTTTCATCGAGCACGACATATTCGAAACGGTAGGAAGAGAGTATATCAATGTTATTTCTCATCATGCCATACGTAGTAAAGATCAAGTGAAAATGACCGAAGAATTTTTCCGGACGTTTCTTGTCTATAGCCACGGTGTTGTTGTATTCCATCATTGAGAGCCCTGTAAAGCGCTTGGCTTCCCGTCGCCAGTTGTGAAGTAGCGATGTGGGGACTACAATTAGGGTAGCGGGTTGTTTGGGAGCGGATGGCTTATATATGTACTGTAGCAGGGTAAGAGTCTGAAGAGTCTTCCCGAGTCCCATGTCATCTGCCAGGCATCCGCCAAATCCTTGTTTATGGAGGTGTACCATCCACGAGAATCCTTTCTGCTGATAGGGGCGTAACGTTGCTTTAAGCGTTCTTGGTACGGCAACGTTATGTATTTGCTGCTTCGCGGGGAATTTTTTCACTCCATCCTCACCCAAAGCTGTCTGTACGGCACCTATAAATGCATGTTTCAACCGAATTCCTTTTTCTGTTTGTACTCCCATCTCCAGTAAGTTCGCATATTTGCTGAACCACTCTTCAGGCAGGAGAATCATACGCCCGTCAGGTAGCAGATATTCCCGCTTTTCTTCGAGGATATGTTTGCGGAAACGTGAAAAAGGAATGCGCAGATTACCGATAACAACAGTGATGTGCAGTTCGAACCAGTCAACCTCATCGTCGCAGCTTTGCTCGATGCGTATCTCATCCAGACAATATAATGCATTCCCTACATTACTGGTAAGGTGAAAGGATTGCTGCAACATCTCCCGATGATTGTTGATCCATTCGACAATTGTCTTTTCCGGAGCTTTGGCGGATAGTTGGAAGTGTGTGGCATTGAGTTGTTGCAGACCGGCATTCGTTAAGAGTTGGACTGCTTGTTCTTCCACTGTAATATTACGCGGGAAAAAGCCGATTTCACCGGATGTTTTCCGATAAATGATTTTCTTCATTTCATTAGCACTATCTGGTGCAAATGTCTGGTCTCCATAGCGGAAGACAAGTTGCAATGCTTGTCCGTTGTATGTGGCATCTTCGAATGAGAGAACAGCTTCACAGGCACATTCTTCTTCAGTAATATTCAAACCGTGAGTCTCGATATCGTGATAACGTGCAATTGGAATAACGATGTTGTCTATGTATTTCTCAATCTGCAAAGCGTCTACGCTAATCGATCTTTTCTTTGTGAAAGGTAAGATACGTGCGCTTTCAATGTGCGGAAAGAAATATAACTCCATTCCCAATAATAGAGTGGCCGGTGAGGAGGTCAGTACAACTACCGGTTTTAACTCACTCAAAGAGAACGGTTGCCCTTCATAATAACACTGCAACTGATAACGGAACGTTTTACTGTCAACATGAAACGTTACGCGAATTTCTACGTCGTGAGGGTTGATATGATAAATATGATGGGCGTATAAGATTTTGCTACCGGCTTGTTTCTGATAAAAAGGCAGTCCATTTTCCCGTATCAACGCCAGCATCTCCAACAGCTTCTTTTCGATAAACGGGCGAATGTTATTTTTAATTCGTTCCGGATCTTCGGATAGCTTATGTAGAAAGCGTGATACTGTTTTTTCACGGGAGTAGAGGCCCATCAGATACTTTTCTGTATAGTATGAAGCGATATCGATAGCTTGTCTTTCCGCTTCGCTCATTATGCTCATAGCTTCCGGAGAGGCGTGAAACGCTTGCTCCACTAATTGCAAGGTGCCATCGTTCAGCCTTTCCGCAATATACGGAATCAGTAATATGCCGAGTATCGGATGCTCTGTGAAAACGATTATAACTTGTCCGTTAGTTGGTCTCTCTTTCATTCTCTTTTAGGCTTTAACTGACAAAGATACGGGAAAATACTTAATTTTGCAGCATGATAGAGGAAAACAAACGTGTATTGCTTGGAATGAGTGGCGGTACAGATAGCTCTGTTGCTGCTATGCGATTGCTGGAAGCCGGTTATGAAGTAATCGGGGTAACCTTCCGTTTTTATGAATTGAACGGTTCGACAGAATACTTGGAAGATGCCCGTAATTTGGCAGAACGTTTAGGAATACGGCATATAACATACGATGCCCGTGAAATATTTGCCCGGCAGATTATTGAATATTTTGTGCAGGAATACCTAGCAGGGCGTACTCCGGTCCCCTGTACCTTGTGCAATAATTACCTGAAATGGCCTTTGCTTGTTAAGATTGCCGATGAAATGGGAGTTTTTTATATTGCTACCGGACACTATGCACAGAATATACAACTAAATGAAACCTTTTATATAACGTATGCCACCGATTCGGATAAGGATCAAACCTTCTTCTTATGGGGATTGAAACAGGATACTCTTAATAGGATGCTGTTGCCGATGGGCGATATTACGAAAGCTGAAGCCCGTTCCTGGGCTGCTGAACATGGTTTTCGAAAGGTGGCAACCAAAAAGGATAGTATTGGTGTCTGTTTTTGCCCGATGGACTATCGGACCTTTTTAAAAGACTGGTTGGTCAGAAATGGTCAGATGTCGGTCAGTAATAGTGAGGCATCAATCAACAATAGTCAGACATCGGGCAGTGATAAACAGGCCTGGTCTGACAGAATCAGAAGAGGAAGATTTGTCGATGAAAAGGGAACTTTTATTGCCTGGCATGAAGGCTATCCCTTTTATACTATTGGGCAGAGACGCGGTTTGGGCATTCATCTGAATCGTCCTGTATTTGTGAAAGAGATTGATCCTGAAAAGAATGAAGTGATGTTGGCTTCTCTTTCATCGTTGGAAAAAACAGAAATGTGGTTGAAAGATTGGAATCTTGTAAATCAGGAGCGTACTTTAGGACGCTCTGACATAATTGTGAAGATACGCTATCGCAAGCAGGAAAACTATGGCACGATTACCGTCACATCGGATCATTTACTGCACGTGCAGCTCCATGAACCATTAACAGCCATTGCTCCCGGGCAGGCTGCTGCATTCTATGGAGACGGATTGCTACTAGGAGGAGGAATCATAGTCAACGCCCGGTAATCTTATATATTGGGAAGATGAACGCTCTGACGCAAGTTTTTTAAAACAAAACTTAGCTTGCTAATCGACATAACTAAGGCACGGATTACACGAATAAACAAGGAAAGAGAATAAACTTATCCATGTAATTCGTGTAATCCGTGCCTGAAAGAAATCGGAGAGTTGTTTTGACGCTCTCTCCTTATACAAGTAACCTCTGTAATGGAAAAAAACTTGTAGTGGTTATGTTTTGGTTTTTGGTTATTCTTCCGGATGAGCGCTATTATTCAGCACCAGCATTGCTTCTATATATTCGCGTGTATTGCTTAATCTGGGTACTTTGTGTTGTCCTCCCAGTTTTCCTTTCTGTGCCAGCCAGTCATGGAACAATCCCTGACGGGCAACGATCACTTCCAATGGTTGCAAAGCAATATCTTTCCATCGTTTGGCCTCATAGTCAGAGTTAACCTCTTTCAGCGTAGCGTCAAGTATTGCGGCGAACTTTTCTACGGAATCCGGCATTTTGGCAAATTCTATCAGCCACTGGTGCCTGCATTTTGCGTTCTCATCCATAAACACCGGCGCCGCAGAGTATTCGCAAATTTGTGCTCCGGTTTCGGCGCAAGCCTTTGCCAATCCTTTTTCAGCATTATCGACAATCAGCTCTTCACCAAATGCATTGATGAAATGCTTCGTTCTTCCCGTGATGACAAACTTATAGGGATTCTTGCTGGTAAACTTCACAGTATCACCAATCATGTATCTCCACAAACCACAGGAAGTAGAAATAACCATTGCATAGTTCTTGTTGAGCTCGACTTCTTCAAGACAATAAGCCCGTGGATTTTCTTTTCCCACTTCCTCCAATGGAACAAATTCGTAGAAAATTCCATAGTCGATCATTAATAACATGGCAGGATCGGAAAGGTCGTTCTGGGTTCCGAAATATCCTTCCGAAGCATTGTAGGTCTCTACATAATGCATTTTAGGTGTTGTAATCACCTGTTTATATTGCTCACGATACGGTGTGAAAGCCACTCCACCATGGAAGAAGACTTCCAGATTGGGCCATACTTCTTCTAGTGCCTGCTTTCCTGTCTTTTCAAGAACACGTTTGATAAGTACCAACATCCACGACGGCACACCGGATAGGCTTGTCACATTTACCGGAATAGTGCTGTTGGCGATTGCTTCTATCTTGGTTTCCCATTCGCTCATCAATGCAATTTTCTTGCTTGGTACGCGAATGAAATTGATAAGCGGATTTACGTTTTGAATCAGAATAGCGGATAAATCTCCTACTAAACTATGATTGGAATTGAGGTTCGGGCTATGGCTCCCTCCTAGAATCAGTCCCTTGCCGGAGAAAAAATGGCTATCCGGATTGATGCGGAAATAAAGAGCTGCTGCGTCTTTTCCTCCTCTGTAATGAATATCTTCCAGCGCTTCCTTGCTGACAGGAAGGAATTTACTTTTATCATTAGTCGTTCCGGAGGATTTTGCAAACCAGCGTATCTCCGATGGCCAAAGCAGATTCTGTTCCCCAGCTCGCAAACGTTCTACATAAGGCTTAATTTCTTCGTATGTCTGGATAGGAACACGTTTACGGAAATCTTCATAGTTACGGATAGAGGAATAATCGTACTTTCTTCCCCATTCTGTTTGAGCGGCCTGGCGTGTTAAGCGGCTTAACACACGATGCTGTATCTCACTAGCCTGACTAGCATATAGGTCTATCTGTTTTAAACGGGAATCGAAAGTCTTACTAATAATTTTTGTAATATTCATTTCTGCTTTAACATAATAATGTT
>ENA-UONZ01001937-UONZ01001937.1-human-gut-metagenome-genome-assembly--contig:-C93old-NODE-1937-length-18576-cov-4.436262_pt1 | contig 18576 bp, 20 predicted proteins | sample MGYA00242468_ERZ724015 | MGnify/ENA metagenome assembly ERZ724015
CGCTGCAAAAACAAACCGCAAAAAGGAAGCCAATGAACTGTTTGAACAACTTTGGAAAGCATACCCATCAAAGAAAGGCAAGGCCCGGGTAAGCGATACAGCCAAGGCAAGGCTTTTGAAAATCGGCCATGATGAAATGATGAGGGCTATTGACCGCTATTTGCATGATTTTGAAAAAGATTCTGATTGGAGAAAGCTCCAGAACGGCAGCACGTTTTTTAATTCCGGCTATGTGGACTATCTGGATGCCAACTATAAGAATGTCGAAGATGCACAGAAAGAAAGCGACTATGAAAAGGCTAGAGAGCTTGAGCGGCGTTGTTGGGGTGACGTTAAACCTATAGATGGCGATGATCTGCCGTTCAAGTATGAGGGGTGATGAATTATGAATGTTGAAATGTTGGCGGCTTACATACCCAATACAGGAGCTTACAGAGGCAAGGCAATGTCACCGGATGAAGTCAGGGCCCGCCGGTCATACATAAGGCAGCAGTTACGCGGCAGTAGTTTTGATAATCTGTCTAATGATACGCTTGATAAATGTATGTATGAGGATGCGGGCGGTCAGCCACTATTCACGGATGAAAACGGCTATACCTTTGCGTTGGAGTCCAAAAAGGTTTTAAAGGGCCTGTCAGAGTTTAGAAAGCTGAACGCTGAGATCCCGTTTGAATATCTGGATATTAAAACAAAGGACTTTGACTGGTCCGTATATGGCCAGGATATGAACGACAGCATAACAAAGTTGAATAAATATCTTCTGAACTTCGAAAAGGTCAGAAATGAGGGATACGGCCTTTACATCTACAGCAAGACAAAAGGCAGCGGCAAAACAATGTTGGCCTGCTGCGTGCTCAATGAGCTGGCAAACCGGCAAGCCGTGAATATTAAATTTGTGAACGTGCTGGACCTTCTGGAGATGACCAAAAAGAGTTATGACGGTGACAGAGGGGAAGTGGAGCGCATACGAAATGCGGCGGTCTTGTGCCTGGATGATATTGGCGTTCAGATGTCGAAAGAATGGGTTGATACGGTGTTTTACAGTCTCATTAATGAGCGCTACAGCAACCACAAGATAACAATCTATACAAGTAACGTCCTGCCGGATGCCTTAAAGATTGACGATCGTATTATTGACCGTATCGCGTCCAGGTCATACATAATCACGCTGCCGGAAGTCAATGTCAGAAGGTCAAAAGCCGAGGCAGGCATGAAAAAGTTGCTTGATAAATAAAAAAGCCCTCAAAGGAGGGCCACAGCCGGAGCTGTTCAGATTAGCAACCTCAGAATAGCACATAACCGGCGGAAAGGAAAGAGATTTTATGAAAAAAGATATAAATACTTCAATTCATGCGTGTAAAAAAGAGATATTAAGATTTATTCGAGAGATATGGAAATCTGAGAATGAAGAAATGTGGCGTGTTTTATGCAGATTTATTGGGCGGTATACAATTGATGAAAGACTTAAACAGTGATGGAGTGATACGTAATATGCCAACTTATAGCGAAATGCAGGAATCAATTATTAAGCCAATGAGCAAATGGGGTTGTAAAATAATGCGACGCGTATATTTATTACTTGTTGGAATGCGTGTTATAAATAACAAAAAATGGGGGTCTATTATGATAGAACGTGAATTATACTCTTCGATGCGTCCTCAGATTGAAGAATTGGCATCCGAGGTTATAAAGCTTACCGATCGGCAGTACATGGAGTGGCGTGAAGAATGGTTACAGGAAGCTCCGGAGAGGATTAAAGTTTTAGTCAATAATGTGCTGACTATATTGGATGAATGCAGGCGGCAGGCACATAAATAGAACGGCTTTACATAGATTTCATACATATATCCCGAGACCGCGGGCCCTGGCGAGACAAGGGCATCGATCTGGGACGCTACCAACGTCCCAGATCATTAAGAATATCCTATAATACATCTGAGGAGCTGCAGGGCGTGATTCGGCTGCTGCATCCAGTGATTAAGTCATGTAAGGTGGCGAAAAATAAAGATGGCCGCTATAAGAAGGTGTATGTCGAGTTGAAGTGTGAATGAAGCCCGATGGAACAATGAGAAAAAACGAACCGGTGTCGAAGCCCGAACGAAGGCGAGAAGATAACTTAATTCCGAACAGCCAGCGAAGCCCGGAGGAACTCCAAGAAATGGGCCGTAAGGGAGGGATTAAGAGTGGGGAGAGCAGAAGAAAGAAACGTGATCTTGAGAAGAGAATGAAGATCTTCATGGAGATTTTTGGCAATTTGGAAAAACAGGGAATAAGCACGGATGAAGCATTAACCAATCTTTTGATCAATATAGAGAGGTTGAAAAAATAGTTGCTCCTTATGTGTTAATTTGATACAATTGTCATAGAGCAAATAGAATAGTAGTACCTCTTCGGGCACTTCGGCGGGTGTCTGGGGAAAGCTGATACAGGCGTGGGAATAACTTGATAGCATGAATGCTATAGGTTGTTTTCGCGCCTTTTCTATTTGCAAAAAAAATAGCCACACAGGGCGTAAAATTGGAGGTATCACATGGGTAGCATGGAAAATGGTAACAGTACAGCAACACAAGATCATCAGGATTCGGTATCTGTTCAGGAAAAGACTTTTACACAGGACGAAGTTAACCGCATTGTCCAGGAGAGACTCTCAAGAGTAAAGATACCGCAGGGACCGAGCGAAAAAGAGCTGGAATTACAGCGCAGAGAGTCAGATTTGTATATAAGGGAGCAGATTATGAATAACAAGCTTCCGGATGAGCTTTATGATTCTTTGAAGGGGCTGGATAAAGAAACTGCAGATAAATGTTTGAATATTATTATCCCATATGTCAAAAAATCATATGAACCTGTTTTAAATCCGGTATTGCCGACGGGCGGCGTTGGTGACAATGATAATGCTATAAGGCGGGCAATGGGATTACTAAAAAGATAGGAGTATGAATAATGGCAATTGAATTGGTAACAAAGTACCTGCCCTATGTAGATGAGATTTTTTACACAGAGAGCAAGAAATCGCTTCTTACTAATCAGGATTTCGATTGGACGGGAGCGAATATAATTAAGATTTACAAAATCGGAACAAGTCAAATGAATGATTATGATCGAGCAGGCACGGGCTCAAATGCTTCAAGATATGGCTCGATTGGTAATCTGGACGCGACAACACAGAGCATGCGCATCAAAAAAGACCGATCATTCACTTTTGTCATTGATAAACTTGACCGTGATGAGACTGGCAGCACTTTAGAAGCTGCAACCGCACTTGCTAGACAGTTAAGAGAGGTTACGATTCCAGAGGTAGACAAATATGTATATGGTGTTATGTCTGAAAACGCTGGGAACAAGCCTGATGCAGTATCATTAACATCAGATAATATTTATGAGGAAATTGTAAAGGCTACCGTTGCCTTAGATGAGGCAGAGGCACCTGAAAATGGAAGGGTTCTGTTGGTAACACCAGATGTCTATAGACTCATGAAACAGAGCAAGGAAATTGTTCTGAATACGAATGTCGGTGAGGATATGAGATTAAAAGGGGTTATCTCGAATCTTGATGGAATGAATGTTATTAAGGTAGCATCCAGCAAGGTGCCTGAAAACTTTGGTTTTATGGCGGCGCACCCATGTGCGACAGTTGCACCAACAAAGCTCGCGGATTATAAAACACATCAGGATCCTCCTGGCATTAGTGGCTCACTTATTGAGGGGCGTATTGTTTATGATGCGTTTGTGCTTGATAATAAAAAGAACGCTATTTATTATCAGTCTAAGACAACGGTTTAACAGTTAAATGTTCGTAAAATACCAGCGGTTTTTCTCCTTCCTGCTGGTATTTTTTTGTAAGGGGTGTATATTGTGACCAATGAAGAACTTGTGAAAGAAATCAGATCCGGAAATGATATAGCCAGTAATATGCTGCAGCTCTGGCAGCAGAGCAAGAGATTTGTTGCGAAGATAGCCAGGCATTACCAGAACTATGCTGGAGAAGATGATCTGCAGCAGGAAGGTTATCTGGGGCTTTACTCTGCGGCCATCCGCTTTGATCAGAACGCGGGGGCGTCATTTCTTACTTATGCGGCCTTCTGGATCCGCCAGCGGATGCGCCGATACATTGAAAACTGCTGCAGTACGGTCCGGATATCTTCCGGAATGGCTGCCAGGGTCCAGAAATACAGAAAGCTACAATCAGACTATCAAAAACAGTTTGGTCACAAGCCCTCTGCTGACGAGATACGGGCGTTGATGGAAATAAGCCGGTCAGAATATGACACCATGCAGCAGGCCGTCAGAATGGGCACCATAGCGAGCCTGTCAGCCCCTACAGGTGAGGACGATACAACCACTATCGGCGACACCATCGGCAACGAGGGTATAGAGGATGCTATCATTGACCGTATCGACCAGGAGGACATGAAACGGGACATACATGCAGCCGTTGACAAGCTGCCGGACCGTGAACGGGAAGTAATCACCTTGCGATATTTCGAGGGGCTTACTATGGAACAGGTCGGAGAGCTTGAGAGCCGGAGCATGGAGAGCGTCAGACAATGCCAAGCTAAAGCTCTGAGACACTTAAGAAGCCCAAGTTACAGACGGCCATTAGAATGCTATGCGTTGTCAGACAGGCAGCTTTCTGCAGCAATGCACAGCACTGTCAGCGGATTCAATAGGACATGGACCAGCGCAACGGAAAGAGCGGCTTTTATCGGCCTTGCTGCCGATCGTGTGCGATACTAATTTGATACTAAAAAAGTATATAGACTGTAAAAACTGTCTATTTTGAGCAATAAAAGTAGTGCAAAAATGCTAAAATATAGTGTATAATGTTGTGGAAAACGCAAAGCCAATACGTTATAATAAATAGAGATGCCAACGGGTAGAGAAAGGGGAAACATATGGCAAGTTCAGATATAGGAATTGACTTGGGTACAGCCAGTGTCCTTGTCTATGTGAGAGGCAAGGGAGTCGTACTGAAGGAACCTTCAGTTGTGGCTTATGATAAAGATACAAATGAAATAAAGGCCATCGGTGAGGAAGCACGTCAGATGATGGGACGAACTCCAGGGAATATTGAAGCTGTACGTCCGCTGCGTCAGGGTGTGATCTCAGATTATACTATTACAGAGAAGATGCTGCGCTACTTTATTCAGAAGGCTATGGGCAGAAAGACATTGAAGCGTCCGCGAGTCTGTGTAGGTGTACCGAGCGGTGCAACAGAAGTTGAGAAGAATGCGGTCTGGCAGGCAGCGCTGGAGGCAGGTGCCAGAGACGTGATGATTATTGAAGAGCCGATTGCAGCGGCCCTTGGAGCAGGTATTGATATTTCGCGTCCATGCGGCAACATGATCATTGATATAGGCGGCGGTACGACGGATATCGCTGTGATATCGCTGGGGGATACAGTTGTCAGCCGTTCACTGAAGCTTGGCGGTGATGATTTCGACGAAGCAGTGATCCGATATCTCAGAAAGCAGCACAATCTGCTGGTGGGTGATCGGACAGCGGAAGATGTGAAGATTCGCATTGGCGGCGTGTATGAGCGTGTCAGTCCGCTTTTGATGCAGGTGAAGGGCCGTGACCTGATCACTGGTATGCCGAAGACAGTGGAAGTCAGCAGCACAGAGATGCTAGAGGCTTTCAAGGAGAATATTATCCAGATTCTGGAAGTGGTCCATCAGGTACTGGAAGATACACCACCGGAACTGGCTGCAGACATTGCCACAAGAGGTATCTTGCTGACAGGCGGCGGCAGTATGCTCTTTGGTATGGATGACCTGATTGGAGAGACAACAGGCATACAGACAACAGCAGTGGATGATCCGATTTCTGCAGTGGCCATTGGAACAGGCCGTTATACAGAATTTATTGAGGGCAAACAGACGAGAGCCTGATGACAGACGAGAATGGATGGCGAATCAGATGCCGCAGCAGACTGCGGTATCCGGTTCGCTATTCTTGGTTAAGTTAGGGTATTAACCATCAATACATGGTAGTAGGAGTAATGGAATGGAAAGCATACAGGGACTTGTGGAGCATATTGTCTATCACAATGACACCAATGGATATACAGTTTTTTCCCTGATGTGCCAGGGGGAAGAGATTGTCTGTGTGGGAAATGTCACTTCGCTGGATGAAGGAGAATATCTCAAGGCAGAGGGTGAATATACGGAACATCAGGTATATGGAAGACAGTTCAAGGTGACTTCCATGAGTGTGGAAGTGCCGGAGGATGAATATTCCATTGAAAGATATCTCGGTTCCGGGGCCATCAGGGGTGTGGGACCGTCACTGGCAGCCCGCATTGTCAAGAAATTCAAAAAGGATTCTTTCAGGATCATTGAAGAAGAACCGGAGCGGTTGGCTGAGATCAAGGGCATCAGTGAACGCAAAGCCAGGGAGATCTATCAGCAGTTTCATGAGAAGCAGGATATGCGTCAGGCCATGATGTTTCTGGCGAAATACGGGATTACAACAACCTTATCCCTGAGAATTTACAAACAGTACGGCGAGGAGATGTACCGGATCATTCAGGAGAATCCGTACCGGCTGGCCGATGATATGAACGGCATCGGTTTCAAATTGGCGGATGAGATCGCCAAAAAGGCCGGGATTGGTTCCCATTCAGATTTTCGAATCCGCAGCGGCATTATCTATATGCTGCAGCAGGGAACTCTTTCCGGGCATATTTACATACCGGCGGCATTGCTGGTGGAGAAGACGGCCCAGATGCTGGGGGTGGAAGAAGAAGCTGTGGACCATCTGCTTCAGAGCCTGCAGATGGACCGCAAGATTGTTGTGTAGTAAATAGTCGCTGTGTCGGTGGGGTATGGAGCCTCACTTTACCGCCTGGAGCTGGAGACCGCGGGACTTCTGAAGAATCTTGGTGTCGATTACAGCGTGGATGAGAAGGAAGTAGGAAAGGTTCTGGACCGTATTGAGAAAAGGGAAGGCATTGATCTGGATGACCACCAGCGTGAAGCGGTGTATTCTGCTGCAGGCAATGGGGTGCTTGTCATCACCGGCGGTCCCGGTACCGGTAAAACCACAACGATCAATGCCATTATCAAATACCTGGAATATGAAGGGTTGGAGATGCGTCTGGCGGCGCCGACGGGAAGAGCGGCCAAACGTATGTCAGAAGCCACAGGACGGGAGGCCCAGACCATTCACCGGATGCTGGAATTATCAGGCGGACCGGATGACGACCGCCTGCGAACACAGTTTGAGCGCAATCAGGACAATCCCCTGGAAACGGATGTGGTCATTATTGATGAGATGTCTATGGTGGATATCTATCTGATGAATGCCCTTTTGAAGGCCATAGCCGTGGGCACAAGGCTGATCCTTGTAGGGGATGTGAACCAGCTGCCGAGTGTCGGACCGGGCAATGTGCTGAAGGATATCATTGATTCTGAATGTTTTCAGGTGGTACGTCTGACGAAGATTTTCAGACAGGCACTGGAAAGCGATATCATCAAGAATGCCCATCTGATCAATGAGGGACGGCAGATTGAACTTGGCAACAAAAGCCAGGACTTTTTCTGCCTGAAACGATATGATGTCCAGCAGATTCTGGGGGTCATGGTGCTTCTGATCAGAGACAAGCTTCCGAAGTTTGTCAATGCAAGGCCTTACGATATCCAGGTGCTGACGCCGATGCGAAAAGGAGAACTGGGGGTAGAGAGGCTGAATATCGTACTGCAGCACTATTTGAACCCGCCGTCCCCGGACAAGAAAGAGCGCGAATTTCATCAGGGTGTTATCCGTGAAGGGGACAAGGTCATGCAGATCAGGAATAATTATCAGATCGAATGGGAAGTGCTGGGACATTATAATCTGCCTTTGGACAAGGGCGTGGGCGTTTTTAACGGCGATATGGGCGTTGTCCGGGAGATCAATCATTTTGCGGAACAGCTGGTGGTAGAATTTGATGAAGGACGCAGGCTGACCTATGGCTTTGCACAGCTTGACGAACTGGAACTGGCTTATGCCATTACCATTCACAAATCTCAGGGCAGTGAGTATCCGGCTGTCATTATGCCGCTGCTGTCCGGCCCGCGCATGCTGTTTAACAGAAATATTCTTTATACAGCAGTGACCCGTGCCAAGCAGTGTGTGGCCATTGTGGGGGATGAGCATACCGTCCGTCATATGATCGAGAATGAAAAACAACAAAAGAGATATACGTCTCTGAATCTGCGTCTCAGAGAAATGAATACACTTTCATAGAATATCAGGGGGAGAATATGGAACGAATGAAAATCAGAAATCCCAAAATCAAAAAGTGGCGTGGACTGCTTATTTTGGCATTGATCGGAGCAATCATTACCGTGGCCATGGAAATTTATCTGAGTGATCATGCACTGACACCGGATCAGATCAGCAAAAAGGGGCAGTATTGTGCGGTTACAAGCCGATGGATGAGTGATGCCTTTGCAACGGACACCATGAACGGTGAAGATACATATGATTATTTTCTTGTGTTAAGCGAGGATTCCGACAGATTTTTTATGATCAGAAGCTGGACGGATGATGAACAATGTCTGAAATACATTGATTCCCTTTATGAGAGCGGTGAATATGAGAAAATCGACCAGGAGTGGACCGGAGGATCGCAGCCGGTGGATGATGAGGTGAAGAATTATGCGATCCAGTATGTGTCCGAGTATCTGGGGATGAATCTGACGACAGATATGTATGATGACTATTTCTACAGTTACTGTATGGATCTCACCAGCATGGGGGATATGGATACAGTCATCGGCGGTATGCTGCTTATGTTTGCTCTGCTGCTGATCGGTCTGTTGGGATGCCTCATTTCAGCGATATGCTGGCACGGACGCATTGCAGCCCTTAAAAGACAGGATTTCTTTCCGAAGTTTGAGCAGAATTGGATGCAGAGCGGCGAGAAGATGGACACAAAACATCGTCAGGTGGTGGTTGTCAAAGACTTTTTGCTGGTGCCTTCTTATAAGGATATCGTTATTCCGCTGGATCAGGTTGTCTGGTGCTATGTGCTGCCTCTGGCAAAGAAAAACTATGGCCTGTATATCATGGGAACGGACGGCAAAGCGGTTCTGGTGTGCCGGGTGAAGGAAAAAGGTTCCGTCTATGTCCGGGAATACCTTGAGCAGATTCATCTGTCGGCACCGTGGATGGCCATTGGTTATTCGGCTGAGAACCGTCAGGCATTCGGCGCCTACGAAAAAAGTGAAACGATTGCAAAAATAATTGCAAAAAAAGATAAAATGATGTCACAGTTTCCCTTCTAAAGAGGTTATATAAGTGTATGCTGCACGGAGGGACGCTAGTCAGTTATATTTCAAATGAAGGGGGAGTTGCAGTATGTACGGAAAGACTGGAGAACCAAAGGACGGCAATACGAAGATTGCAGGTCAGGGACGTTGCCGGACAGAGAATGTAGAATGCGGCAAGGAACTTGATATGCAGAACGAAACAGATAAACAGATTCTGTCAACGCTGAATCAGGACAATTTTCAGAATTCCTCCGGTGTAAATAAAGCAGCGGAAGATGACGAGATGGGACTGTTTTCACAGGGGTTTATGGACCGCATGCGTGAGATGGTGTCGGAACAGTTTGGTGAGGAAGCCGCAGAACGGTTTATGGTACAAAATAAAGATATGATAAAAGAAGAAAAAACAACAAGCGCCGTACCAGAATCCGAAAAAAGATTGCCTCAAACAAAAACCGCGGATGCCCCCACCGAACAATCGGTACCGCTTACCGCAGAGCATCCGGATATCTCTGAGGAGACAGCCGCTAAAGGGCCATCGAAGCGCTCACACCGTAGATGGGTCTGGCGCGCAGCTGCAGTACTTGTGGTTGTACTGGCGGGTTTTGGTGTGCACAGGGCAGGCAGTGTCAGTGCCACGAAGATACCTGCTGTGAACACGGCACCGGAGACAACAGCCAGCATTGATTATTCCAAGATCGGCTCGCTGAAGGATATTATATCGACCCTGGATTATACCAGTTTTCCGACAGAGATTAAGCAGATCTATGTGCCTGGGGTGATCGCAGAGGGGTATAAAGAGACGGATTGCGAGAAAGAGACAAACTTTATTAATATTTTTTATGAAAACGATGGCAACGGCTGGTATCAATATCGCCAGGTGACAGTTCAATGGAATACATTTTTGGATACAGAGGAGGGGGATTGGGACTCTCTGACTATCGGACAGTATCCGGGAGTGTATATTAATAAAGGTGAGACAGGCAATCTCTGGTGGTTTGATTATACCTATGCCTATCAGCTCCAGGGCAATCTTTCTGAAGAGGAGATGATAGCAGTGGCGGAATCCCTTTTGGCAGAAAAGTAGGGAATGTATTATGAGAAAAGTGATTGCATTTTTGATGACAGTAACGGTCTGCCTGTCTTTGATGATCATGCCGGCCATGGCGGCGGAGGATTACCCGGAGGTGGGGTTTGACTTTGAAGCCTTTGAGGCCCAGGAGCGAATTGACGGCACCCCGAAGGTGGCCAGATGGAAGTATACATCTTCTACATCTCAGGGCATCAGTGTGAAGGATAAAACAGCCACAGCTGGCATTAGTGTGACCGGATATAAGGGCACGGCTACTCGTATTGTAGCCTATATGTATATCCAGCAGTTAAGCGGTGGCAACTGGGTGACACTGGATTCTCACCGCTATGAGTTCGACAGCTGGCATGGTTCCAAGGAGATTACTTATTCGCCGTGTCCGCACGGTTATACCTATCGATTGAAGGCATCCTATTATGTATACTCCGGTTCGCAGTATGAATATATTTCTGCAACCAGTGCGAACTTCGTATACAATTAGGATAGATGATCTGCAGCAACTCCCCCCCCCTTAAAGCTTACAGCTGCAGATTGTACCCTGCGGGGGCGCCCATGGCCGGAAAGCGAAGGTCTGGCGCCCCTGCATAAAATAACTTATTTTAGATCCTTTCTCAACCTCATATAAAGGATAGATGGCCCCTTCCGGGTGTTATAATTCGGAAGGGGCCGATTTTTTATTTGCAGGAATCATGCATCAAGAGATTCATGCAGGATTGGATGATGTCGGATGTTCTGCTGTCTGTGCCGGTTTATGTCGATGAATGATCGTTGAAAAAGGCGAATAGACCGTGTATACTGAGCCTATCCCCGAAATACATAGAATAGTCATCGGAGGAAAGTGCAGCGGATACTGGAATGCAGGTACATCCTGAAACACAATAAAGCTGCGTATAACCGTTGGCGTCAGTCATTCGCAGCTTTATTGTGTGTTATATTATTTATAGGGAGGATGATTACCTGTTGGATGGGTGCCAACAGATAGCCATTATAACAGGATCAGTACAACAGTGTGACTGTCCCGGAGAAGATCGGGTAGGTGAATGTGGTTCAAGCATTCTTAATTATCTTCTCGCCTATATTAATACAGCAAAAAGCGTGCCAACTTTTTTGATATGGAAAAAGACTATTTTTTGAAAAAATAAGCCAAAACAGGTCAATTTATTCAAAAAAACGGAAGATAGCGAAAATGATATGTCTATTAAATAGACATAATTGGCAGGCAAAGAATAGAAAATTACGTAAAATAAAGCAAAAGAAGCGTCTATAAAACGGACACGCATAAAATTACAATGTTCGTTTTATAGACACTTCCTGAGAATATAAATTCAAAATAACATAATAAAGATAAATGTACTTATAAAAGTACAATAAAATTATTCGTGAATGCCAAGATCCTTCATTTTCTTGTACAACAGCGAGCGGTGAATGCCAAGCTGTCTGGCCGCAGCCTGACGATTTCCGCCATTGTCCCGCAGGGCTTTGGTGATCAGCTGGCGTTCCAGGCAGGCAATCTCATAGTGATAATAGCCATCACTGATCTCAAGGGGTGAAGACTTCCGATAGACCTGGATATATTCCGGCAGATGCTGAGGCAGGATCTCGCTGCCTTCACAGATGATGGCCGCACGGTCGATGACGTTGCGCAGCTCGCGGACGTTGCCGGGCCAGTTGTGGAGATTCAGCAGATCCATGGCTTCCTGTGACATATGCAGCCGGGACTGATGGTACAGTCCTTCCTTCTGGGAGAGCATGCTGCTGCACAGAACCGGCAGGTCTTCAATACGCTCCCGAAGGGGCGGGATATTGATATTGATGACGTTCAGACGGTAGTAGAGATCTGAACGGAAACTGCCGTTTTGCATGGAGTTGGAGAGATTCTCATTGGTGGCGGCAATGACACGGGCCTTGAAGGGAACCTTCTTGTTGCTGCCCAGGGGAACGTATTCCTTGGATTCCAGGACACGGAGCAGCTTGACCTGCATGTCCATAGGCATGGTTCCGAGTTCGTCCAGAAAGAGCGTACCCTCGCCGGCCAGTTCGAATTTGCCGATCTTGCCGTCTTTGCGGGCACCGGTGAAAGCGCCGCTCTCATAGCCGAACAGTTCGGCTTCCAGCAATTCCTTCGGAATGGAGGAACAGTTCAGGCTGACAAAGGGCTGATGACTGACCAGACTGGCATTGTGGATGGCCTGGGCGAAGAGCTCCTTGCCGGTACCACTTTCGCCCTGGATCAGAACACTGGCATCACTGCGGGCAATGGTCTGTCCGAGATGCTTCAGGTTCAGCATTTTCTGATTGTTGGTGATGATATCGTCGAAGTGATACTGGGCAGCGTACATCTTGGCAATCTCACTCCGATAAGCCTTGAAGTTGTCTTCCAGCTTGGACATCCGGCTGTGCAAGTGGGCGATTTCCTTGATGTCACGGAAGATGATGGTACCGGCTGCACCGATGACTTCATGATTGTGAATCAGAGGGATTCGATTGGTGATGACCATGGAGCCATTGATCTCCTGAAGCTGCATCAGCTCCTTGACACCGGTCTGTGCCACAACGTGAAGCCGCGTGTTCTCAATGACTTCCGTGACGTGGCGTCCCACAGCGGCAGATGCCTTTATATTAAAGAATTTCTCATAGTACCATTTGATGATATAGCCGTCTTTATCGACGAGACACATACCATAGTGTTCGGTATCCAGAATATCGGACAGCGTATCAATACTGTCCGTCAGTTTGTCGAAGTATTCCTGATGCGTCATAATGTGATCCAACCTCTTGGTAATATAGATAATGCGAAGTGTTGACAGTATACGGATTCATTATAGCATAGATGCGATAAAAGGAAAAGGACAGCCAACGAACGGCTGCCCTTTTGGAGAAGGTATATTTATTATTTGGGGTGTAATAAAAATATAATGTATTGGGGGGTTACGCCTATTATATTATCACGGACCCGACTGTAAGTGTTCACAAATAATGCATGAAATATAGAAACTTTGTATACAAAATGACGCGTGTCAGGGGGCGATTAGACAATATGATTAAAAAACATCTAATTCCTATTGATATACTGGGGAAAATGTCATGAACTGGAAGGAATGGACGGCACTGCTGTATCCGCCGGAGTGCCCGGTATGTCAGAAGCTGCTGTCGGATACTGAGGACAGAAGGCGTCATATTCATGGTGACTGCTATCGGAAACTCAGACGGATTGTGGAACCTATGTGCAAACGCTGCGGCAAACCGCTTTTGTCAGCACAGCAGGAATACTGCTATGACTGTCAGAGACGGCCATCGGCCTGTGAAGCAGGACACAGTCTGTGGATGTATGATGCTGTCAGTTCAGAGAGTATATTTGCTTATAAGTATGACGGAAAGAGAGCTTATGCGGATTTTTACAGTCAGGCAGTCCTGCATTTTTACAGGGACTGGATTGAATCATTGCATGTGCAGCAATTGATCCCGGTTCCCCTCAGCCGGAGAAAACAGCGGCAGAGAGGTTTTAATCAGGCGGCATTGCTGGCGGAGAAAATCGCCGAAGGGCTGTCGTTGCCTGTGAATACCCGGGGACTCAGAAGAATTCACAGTACTGCACCCCAGAAGAAACTGGGCAAGTATGAGCGGGGTGAGAATCTCAAGCATGCTTTTGTTGCGGATGCCCGGTATTTGCAGGGGGTCAGGCGGATCCTTCTGATCGATGATATATATACCACCGGCAGTACGGTGAATTACTGTGCAAGGGCGTTGAAACAGGCAGGAATCGAGAAAGTCTGGTTTCTGACACTTTGTACAGGCGGTGTTTTTTAAGGAAAAGCGAAGAGATTGTGTACATATTGCAACGGTCATCCAATCAAAAACTGTGTCATATATTCACTTTTAATGGAGAAATTGTTGCCTTTTGATTCATATAAAGCGTATAATAGAAGACAGAATACGACAGTGAAGAAGGTGGACATAAATGGATGCCGAAATGAACAGAAAGTTATCTGCTGTATCTCCGGAAGAAGTAGAGACGGATACAGTTAAGCAGGAATACGGAGAGCGGATGAAGAAAGAGAACGGATTTGAAAATTTCAAGGGCAATGATCCAAAGATCCGGCATATCAGGGAACTTGGTCAGCGTATTGCCCGGACAGATTTTCCCGTACTGATTACCGGTGAGACCGGTACAGGAAAAGAAGTTATCGCCAGGGCAATCCATATGGAGAGCGGACGCAGTGAAGAGCCTTTTGTGGCAATCAACTGTGGGGCCATCCCGGCGGAACTGTTGGAATCAGAATTATTTGGTTACGAAGGCGGTTCCTTTACCGGGGCTAAGCGTCAGGGAAAGATCGGCAAATTCGAGATGGCGAATAAGGGAACCTTTTTTCTGGATGAGATCGGAGATATGCCGCTGCATATGCAGGTGAAGCTCTTAAGAGTCCTGCAGGAGCATGAGATTGAGCGTGTGGGCGGCAGCGGACCGATTCCGATTGATGTGAGGATCTTATCGGCGACAAGGATGAACCTGATGGAGATGGTTCAGGCAGGTACATTCAGGGAGGATTTGTATTATCGTCTGGCTGTTGTTAATATACAGACGGTAGCTTTAAGAGCCTGCCCGGAGGATATTATTCTACATGCGTCGGATTATCTGGATGAATTGAACCGGCAGTACAAGACCCATGTGGATTTAAGCGATGGTGCAAGGCGGTGTCTCAAGGCACATAGCTGGCCGGGAAATGTGCGGGAACTGCAGAATGTGATATCCAGTGCCTATGCAACCTGTGAAGATTCACTGATCACACTGGATAATCTGCCGAAGATTATCACTGTCAATCAGAAAGAAGAGCAGATTATGGAGGATATAGAGCATCTGCCACTGAAGGAGAAGATGAACCGTTTCGAGAAGATGCTGCTGGAGGAGGCGCTGCGCAGCAACAAGAGTATGACAGCTGCAGCGACATCTCTGGGAATTGAGCGCAGCCTGCTGTACAAGAAGCTGAAGAAGTATCATTTGAAAGAATAAAAAAATTTCAATAAAATATTGACGAATAGGGTATAAATGTGCTATAGTTGTAAAGCTATGTAATGGAAGTGGTCTTTTTTTTATGCCTAAAATTAAGACCAGGTAACTTATCCTGCTTTAGCGGAGCAGGAGACACACTCAGATTAAATATAACGGAGGTGGAAGTTGTGCGCGTTAAGATCACATTGGCATGTACAGAATGCAAACAGCGTAATTACAACATGACAAAAGAGAAGAAGACTCATCCTGACAGAATGGAAACAAAGAAATATTGTAAGTTCTGTAAGAAACACACATTACACAAAGAAACAAAGTAATTTAGGATGACTGTGAGGAGTGAATAACATGGGCAATGCAACTAATGAGACAACTAAGAAAACAAATTGGTTGGACGCCATTAAAGCTCAGTTCAAGAGAATCATCTGGCCGACAAAGGAAGAAGCTGCCAGAAGGTCCGCTGTTGTCCTTGCTGTTTCCGTACTGCTTGGAGTAATTATTGCTGTATTAGACAGAGTTTTACTTCTGTTGACAGACGTAATTATTTCATTATAACAGAAGGGTGAGAATATGGCAGACAGGAATGAATATTTGGAAGACCCGATGTGGTATGTAGTTCATACCTATTCCGGTTATGAGAATAAGGTTAAAACGAATATTGACAAGTCTATTCAGAATCTTCATCTGGAGGACCAGATCCTTGATGTTCAGGTGCCTGTTCAGGAGGTCATTGAGGTAAAAGACGGCAAGAAGAAAACGGTTCAGAAGAAACTTTTCCCGGGCTATGTTTTACTCCATATGATCATGAACGATGAGACATGGTATGTTGTCCGCAATACCCGCGGTGTCACAGGTTTCGTTGGTCCGGAATCCAAGCCGGTTCCGCTGACTGAGGAAGAGATGACTGCAATGGGAATCAATATGAATGACGCTGAGAAGGATGAGCCGGATCAGATGATTCTTGTTGATATTGAAGAGGGCGACATGGTCAATATTGTATCTGGTGCATGGCAGGACAAAGAAGGTATCGTGCAGTCTGTGAATTCAGCGAATGGAACAGTAACTGTCGGACTTGATATGTTTGGCCGTGAGACAGCAGTCGAAATCAGTTTCTTAGATATCAGGAAAATGTAACATTTATGTACGGTTCATGACCTGGGTCATGGACAGTGGGAGGGAAATCCCCGACATTACCACAATTTTCAGGAGGTGCGCTAATAATGGCGAAGAAAGTAACAGGATATATTAAATTACAGATCCCTGCAGCAAAGGCTACACCGGCTCCACCAGTAGGTCCGGCATTAGGCCAGCACGGTGTTAATATTGTACAGTTCACAAAGGAATTCAATGCTAGAACAGCTGATCAGGCTGGTATGATTATCCCAGTTGTTATCACTGTTTATAATGATAGAAGCTTCAGCTTCATCACAAAGACTCCACCTGCAGCTATGTTATTAAAGAAAGCTTGCAAGATTGAGTCCGGTTCTGCAAACTCCAAGAAGCAGAAAGTAGCTACTATCTCCAGAGCAGAAGTTCAGAAGATTGCAGAACTGAAGATGCCTGACTTAAATGCAGCATCCATCGATGCAGCTATCAGCATGATCGCTGGTACAGCAAGAAGCATGGGTATCACTGTAGAAGACTAATACGAATACTTGTTAAATAACAGTGGGAGGGTCGCTCCCGATATTACCACAAGGAGGATTTATCATGAAAAAAGGTAAGAGATATGTAGAATCTGCCAAATTAGTAGATCGTACAAATCTTTATGATGTAGAAGAAGCAGTTAGTATCATTAAGAAGACAGCAAACGCAAAGTTTGACGAGACAATCGAAGCTCATATCAAACTGGGTGTTGATGGCCGTCATGCTGATCAGCAGGTACGTGGCGCAGTTGTACTGCCTCATGGTACAGGTAAGAAGGTTAGAGTACTTGTATTTGCTAAGGGCGACAAAGTAGAAGAAGCTCAGGCAGCAGGTGCTGATTTCGTAGGTGGACAGGAACTCGTTCCGAAGATCCAGAACGAAGGATGGCTTGACTTTGATGTTGTAGTTGCTACACCGGATATGATGGGTGTTGTTGGTCGTCTTGGTCGTGTACTCGGTCCTAAAGGCTTAATGCCAAACCCAAAAGCTGGTACAGTTACAATGGATGTTACAAAGGCTGTTAATGATATCAAAGCTGGTAAGATCGAATACAGACTGGATAAGACAAACATTATCCACGTACCAGTTGGTAAAGCTTCTTTCACAGAAGAACAGTTAGCGGACAACTTCCATACATTAATGGGCGCAATCGTTAAGGCAAAACCAGCAGCTGCTAAGGGTCAGTACCTGAGAAGTGTAACAATCACATCTACAATGGGCCCTGGTATCAAATTAAACCCAGTTAAACTTGTTTAATTATTTTTAATTTGTTGTGGTTTTTTGATTGACAACCAATATAAATGATGATATAATATCAAAGCAAAACTGCCAAAGACAGTAGGTGCCGTAAGGCATAAGGAGAAAACGCCTACCGAGGGAGATTATAGGTGTTCTTTATGAACTCGACTTATATCAAGACCTCTCTGGGCAGCCGGAGAGGTCTTTTTTGGCGGTACACACGATTATTCTATAAGGAGGTGCACCAATAATGGCAAAAGTAGAAATCAAACAGCCAATCGTTGATGAGATCGCTGGTTATTTAGCAGATGCTCAGGCAATGGTTCTGGTTGACTATCGTGGTCTGACAGTAGAAGAAGATACACAGCTTCGTAAGGCTTTAAGAGAAGCAGGCGTTGATTATAAGGTATACAAGAATACTTTAATCAAACGTGCAGTTAAAGGTACAGTATTTGAAGCTGTAACAGATCTTTGCGAAGGCCCAACAGCTATCGCAACAAGCGCTTCAGATGCAACAGCTCCAGCTAGAGTTTTATATGAAGCAGCTAAGAAAATGCCGAACCTTGAACTTAAGGGCGGTGTTGTAGATGGTACATTCTATGATGAGAAGATGATCCAGGTTATCGCTACAATTCCATCAAGAGAAGTACTGCTCGGAAAATTACTTGGAAGTATCCAGTCCCCTATTACCAACTTTGCTCGTGTTATTAAGCAGATCGCTGAAAGCAAAGAAGAAGTTGCATAAAATCTAAAAACGGAGGTATTTTAAAATGGCAAAATTAACAACAGCTGAATTTATCGAAGCTATTAAAGAGTTATCAGTATTAGAGTTAAATGAATTA
>ENA-UONZ01001941-UONZ01001941.1-human-gut-metagenome-genome-assembly--contig:-C93old-NODE-1941-length-18523-cov-7.508772_pt1 | contig 18523 bp, 23 predicted proteins | sample MGYA00242468_ERZ724015 | MGnify/ENA metagenome assembly ERZ724015
TTAATTTGCGGACCTGATCCTCGGTTTTCTGGCAAAAGGAACATCTTACTTTTCCTTCTCTTATCTTCTCAGCCATGAATCTTTAACTTTTCCTTTCTTTTAAATAAAGCAACCTTATTCAGAGCTATTCTGAAAAAAGTTTTCTTTATTTCTTAAAATTTGAAATTATTCTGTAAAATATACCCATTTTACAAAATTATACCATTTTACAAGATAAGACTCCTGTTAGTTCAGGAGTCTTTTCTTACAGTAGCATGCAAAAGAAAACTCCGGTCGGGGTTTCTTTTGTTTTCAATATTATTTGTGGGCTACAACACCATCGATCAGACCATAAGCCAATGCTTCTTCTGCGGACATATAATTGTCGCGGTCTGTGTCTTTCTCTACAACCTCAAGAGGCTGTCCGGTGTTTGCTGCCAGGATCTCATTTAATGTTCTCTTTGTCTTGGCAATGTGATCTGCCACGATCTGGATCTCGGTAGCCTGTCCCTGGGCTCCGCCAGAAGGCTGGTGGATCATGATCGTAGAATTCGGCAGTGCAAATCTCTTGCCCTTTGTACCGCCAGCAAGAAGGAACGCTCCCATGCTGGCAGCCATTCCCAGACAAATAGTGGAAACATCGCACTTAATATACTGCATGGTATCATAAATTGCCATACCAGCTGTCACGGAACCGCCCGGGCTGTTGATATAAAGCTGGATGTCCTTTCCAGGATCCTCTGCTTCCAGAAAAAGCAGCTCTGCAACTACCAGGCTGGCAGTTACATCATTAACTTCTTCTCCCAGGAAAATGATTCTGTCCTTCAGAAGCCTTGAATAGATGTCGTAGCTTCTCTCCCCTCTGCTTGTCTGCTCAATGACATAAGGCACTAAACTCATATATTCCCTCTTTTCTTATCAGGTAAGCACTCCCGAGCCTGTCAGGAGTGCCTTCATTCAAATCTGATTACTCAGCGTCTGCTGCTTTCTCAGCCTCAACAGCTGCGTCAGCGATCAGTGTAACTGCTTTCTGAACAGACAGATCTTTCTTCAGCTGCTCAATTCCGTCCTCACCGATTGCTTCTCTGATCTTGTCAGCTTCCATCTTGTAAGCGTCTGCCATCTTCTGGATCTCTTCTGTGATCTCTTCCTCAGACGGCTGTGTATTCTCTGTCTCAGCGATCTTCTCAAGAACCAGTCTTGTCTGGATTCTCTTAAGAGCCTGCGGCTTCATGTCTTCCATCATCTTGTCCATGCTCTGGCCTGTGAACTGGAAGTACTGATCCATGGATAATCCCTGCTGCTGCATTCTTCTTGCGAAGTCATCCATCATCTGACGGCACTGGGTCTGGATCATAAGATCCGGAATATCCATCTGTGCATTCTCGATTGCTTTATCTACTGCTGCATTCTCTTTTGCAGTTCTTGCTTCTTTTTCTTTCTTCTCTGTCAGGTTCTTCTTAACGTCTTCTTTGTACTCAGCAAGAGTATCAAACTCAGATACGTCCTTAGCGAACTCATCGTCAAGCTCCGGAACCTCTTTGGTCTCGATTTTCTTAACATCGCACTGGAATACTGCTTCTTTGCCAGCAAGCTCTTTTGCCTGATATTCCTCCGGGAAAGTAACCTTAACTTCTACATGATCGCCTGTGTTAGCGCCAACAAGCTGATCCTCAAATCCAGGAATGAATGTGCCGGATCCAAGTGTAAGAGCGTAGTCAGATCCTTTGCCGCCGTCAAATGCAACGCCGTCAACAAATCCCTCGAAGTCGATTGTTGTGATATCGCCGTTTGCTGCTGCACGATCCTCAACAACAACTGTTCTGGAGTTCTTATCCTGCTCTTTCTTAACTTCTGCGTCAACTTCCTCGTCTGTTACAGCGATCTCAGTCTTCGGAACCTCTACTCCCTTGTAGTCTCCAAGAGTAACCTCTGGCTTGGTAGCAACATCAGCTGTGAAGATGAGTGCCTTTCCTGGCTCCATCTGTGTAACGTTGATCTCTGGCTGGGAAACGATTTCAAGGTCGCAATCAGCAATTGCTTTGCTGTACTCCTGCGGTACAAGAGAATTCACAGCATCTTCCATGAATACTCCCTTACCGTACATGCTCTCGATCATCTTTCTAGGAGCTTTTCCTTTACGGAATCCTGGAAGGCTGATTCTGCTTTTCTGTTTCTGGTAAGCTTTCTCCATTGCTTTGTCTAACTCTTCAGCGGAAACTTCGATGGTAAGTTTCGCCATGTTTTTCTCTAATTTCTCCACCTGTAAACTCATTTTCGTGTTCCTCCTTAATATTCAGGTAAAATGTCAGGTCCAATGCAGCCGCATGTGCATAGCGGATAGACATTGTCCGTTTTTCAATCATAATGCAGGGTTTCCCCCTATTATTACAGTCATTGTAGAAGTATAGCACAACCAGATTAAAAACACCAGTGTTTTTTTATGGTTTTCCCTGTTATTCCTGAAAAAAATAGAGTTTTTGGCGGTTATTCCTACTTATATACTACAGATTCTGCGATCTGGTCTGCTTTTTCCTGGCCAAGAAGCTGGGAAATCAGGGAAAGACTGAAGTCGATGGCAGTTCCAAGGCCGCGGCTTGTGGTGATATTGCCGTCCACGACTACGTTGTCCTCCAGGCGTACTGCATCTCCTAATCCGTCCATGCAGGATGGATATGCAGTTGCTTTCTTTCCATGTAAAAGTCCGATCTGGGCAAATACGGTGGGTGCTGCACAGATGGCTGCGATCCTGCCTCCATTATTATAGAAGTTTTTCAGAAGGTCGGTGAGGGGTGCAAATGCGCCAAGGTTGGTGGTGCCAGGCTGTCCTCCCGGAAGGACCAGCATGTCTGCATCCGTGAAGTCCGTTTCCGCGAAAGTCTGGTCTGTAAGCATGGTGATGCTGTGGGCAGTTGTGATCTGCTTTGTGTTTTTTATGGAAACTGTGGTGATGGTGATTCCGGCTCTTCGCATAAGGTCTACTACGGTCAGGCCTTCAATGTCTTCGAAACCGTCTGCGAGAAAAATGTATACTTTTTTGCTCATGGGAAAGTCCTCCTTATTTTGATTCCTATTGATAAATTCATTGTATCAACAAGCTAATTTTCCGAACAATCAACTTATCGATATACTAACTTGCTCATAACCTGCATATCAGTCAAACTGCAGCTATAAGTGAATATTAAATCTTTTTAAGGGTTACATTTGTTTTCCTTTATCAGATGCTGCCTGGAGTGCTTCGAATACGGCGCTGCGGAAGCCGTTTTTCTCAAGGGTGCGGACGCCTTCAATGGTAGTTCCGGCCGGGGAGCAGACCATGTCTTTAAGTTCGCCCGGATGCATGCCAGTTCCCAGAACCATCTTGGCACTTCCAAGTACAGACTGGGAGGCAAACTGATAAGCCTGCTTTCTTGGCATTCCCTGTGCGACTGCTGCGTCTGCCATTGCTTCAATGAACATAAAAACATATGCGGGGGAGCATCCGCTGACTGCTCCGACTGCATCCATCAGACGCTCCGGGACTACCTCTGTGCGTCCGAAGCTGTTGGTGATGGCAAGAATCTGGTCCAGATCCTCTTTGGTTACGCGGTCATTGGCGCAGGCGCCTGTCATGCCTTCGCCTACTTGTGCCGGGGTATTGGGCATCAGGCGTACCACTTTCAGAGGCTGCTCGCATTTTTCTTCCAGCCATGCAAGAGTTTTGCCGGGGGCAATTCCTACGATCATGTGATCCGGTGTCAGGCAGCCTTTGATCTGGCTGATTACTTCTTCGTAGAACTGAGGCTTCACAGCTAATATAACAATATTTGCATTTTTTACGACTTCACAGTTGTCCATAGTTGTGACAACCCCAAGTTTTTCCCGGCTTCTTTTGCTTCCTTCTTCTGTAAGATTTGAAACAATAATCTCATCTTTCGCAAATACACCTTTTTTCAGGATTCCACCGATCATCGCAGACCCCATATTTCCACATCCGATAAATCCAATTTTCATATTTTTCTGCTCCTCTCATGTAAGCCAATCATCAGTTAAGGCTCATTATAAAATAAAAAAATTTAAGGTGCAATATATAGGCATAAAAAAATAGCTGTCCTGTACTTTGGCGAGTCTCGACAGCTATTTTTTACGAAACATATTTGTCAATTTATATTTTTCCTGCTCAGGGTACTGTTGTGGTACTCGGTGGAGTAGGTCACATCCTCGCCGAACCAGCTGGGGGGCTGGTAGGCGTGGGCGGCTTCTTCGGAGGGGAACTCTACCTCAGCCAGAAGAAGGCCCTCATAAGGTGCTTTGAACACATCCAGTTCAATGGACAGTCCATCCTTCTCCGGAATCACATAGCGCACCTTGGAGATCACGATTCCGTCCGCCTTCAGCTTCAGGTGCTCATAAGCCTCCTTCGTCAAGGGCAGATTGTACTCCTCCCTTGCCAGAAGTCCCTTTGACTTATAGGTGAGATAATAGTTGTCATTTGACTTGCGAATCCGCACCACCGGTTCTGTGCACAGATATCCCTGTTCGATCACCTTGCAGGGATACTGCTCCAGATTTTCCGGAAGGTTCTCTTTTTTCACAAGAAATTTTCTCTCGATTTCCATAGAATTCCCTCCTGATAAAGCTTTTTCAAACATGCCCTAAAGCAGTTCAGGCATTACTATTCACTCCGTGTCCAGCAGCACTTAAGCTTCCTCTTTTTCTTCATCCTCTTCTTCCACAGGATCCGGAGTCCAGTTTCTTCTTCCGAATCTGGTGACAAGAGCCAGCATTTCTTTTTGCAGTTCCTTTGTAAACTGGCCTTCTGTCAGACGCCATTTCCAGTTGATACCAAGTGTGGACGGCTGGTTGATCCGGGCCGTATTATCCAGCTGCAGATAATCCTGGATTGGAATGATACATCTTCCCGCCGCACTTCCCATTACCAGACGGATCATGTTTCTGCAGATTCCCTTCTCATCATCATGGAAATTCCACAGATATTCACGAACCATATGACGCTCCTCAGGCGTAATATCACTGTACCAGCCAAGAAGAGTTTCATTGTCATGAGTTCCGGTATAAACCACACAGTTGTTTGTATAATTATGCGGCAGATAATCGCTGGCATTTCCGGTATCGCGGGCATCAAAAGCGAACTCGATTACCTTCATATTGGGATATCCGCTCTCCTCCACAAGACGCTTCACAGAATCTGTCATAAAGCCAAGATCCTCTGCAATAATGTCTTTTTGTCCCAGTCTCTGGGAAACGGTGCGGAACAGATCCATTCCAGGTCCTTTTTCCCACCAGCCGCGCTCCGCAGTCTTATCTCCATACGGAATTGCATAATATTCATCAAAACCGCGGAAATGATCGATACGGACAACATCATACATATTAAAGCAGTGCGCCAGACGCTTCATCCACCACTCAAAGCCTGTATTCCTGTGCACATCCCATCTGTACAGCGGATTGCCCCAGAGCTGTCCTGTTGCGGAAAATCCATCTGGCGGGCATCCTGCTACCTGTGTAGGCTCATTGTTCTCATCCAGCTTGAAAAGTCCCGGATTCGCCCAGGTATCTGCACTGTCCATGGCAACATAGATGGGAATATCTCCGATAATACGGATACCTTTTTTGTTTGCATAGGCTTTTAATTTCGCCCACTGCTCATAGAATTTAAACTGCATATATTCCTGAAATTCAATTTCGAAATAAAGCTCTCTTCTGTAATAATCCAGCGCATTGTTCCAGCGAAGACGGATATCCTCCGCCCATTCGGTCCACGGAATTCCTCCGAAGCGATCCTTCACTGCCATAAAAAGCGCATAATCACCAAGCCAGTGTGCCTGCTCCTGCTGGAATCTGACAAACTCCGGATTCTTTGAGATATCGCTTCTCTCATAAGCCTTGCGAAGAAGCTTATAGCGTCCCTTGTAGATTTTCTCATAATCCACATCATCTGCTCTGGATCCGAAATCCACAGCATCGCATTCCTTCTTTGTCAGAACCCCTTCCTCAATCAGATCCTCAAGACTGATGAAATAAGGATTTCCTGCAAAAGTAGAGAAGGACTGATAAGGTGAATCCCCATAGCTGGTAGGGCCAAGAGGCAGAATCTGCCAGCAGCCCTGTCCTGCTGCCTTTAACTGGTCTACAAACTCATAAGCACTTTTTGAAAAACATCCAATTCCATATTTTGACGGCAGGCTGCTGATTGGAAGCAGCACGCCGCATTCTCTTTGAATTCCCATTTTTCCCTCCATAATATCCTGAAACATAATCCTGATTCTTTCCCTATGTCCGCTGCAGACGCCGCAGCTTTCGCAGTTTGACATACTTGTTTGTATCATGGCACATTTCATCATACAGAATCAATATTAAATTTTCAAGAAATATGGCATTTTTTCCTAATAATGATATTTTTTCCTGTTTTTCACAAAACAGATCAGGGAACATACCATGCCCAGTCCCTCTGCAACTACAATAGCACCCCAGATTCCATCCATTCCCAGCACAGCAGGAAGCAGCAATACCATCCCTCCTCTAAAAATCAGGGTTCTTGTGAAAGACAAGAATGCGGACAGCGGACCATTACACAGCGCAGTGAAAAAAGAGGATGCATAAATATTAATTCCGCTTAACAAATATCCCAGTGCGAAAATCCGAAAGCCATGAACAGTCATATTCAGAAGTTCTTTGTCATAACCCACGAAAACAGCTGACAACGGATAACTGATAGCTTCAGAAACTACAACCATGATCACGGATGTAATGCCAATGATCGTGATACTTTTTCGGAATACGCTTTTTAACTCTTTATGATTTCCCGCACCATACTGGTAGCTGACCACTGGAGCACTTCCTGATGAAAAACCAAGAAATGCCGCTAGGAAAACAAAATCTACATACATCATAACAGAATAAGCCGCAACTCCCATTTCCCCGATTACTTTCATCAGCTGGATATTATATAAAATACTGATCAGGGAAGCAGAAATATTGCTGAGAAGTTCTGAGGAGCCATTGGAAGCAGCCTGAAGAAGCTGTTTTCCATAAAATCTGGTTCTGGTCAGCTGCAGACCATGTTCTCTCTTCTTTGCAAAATAAAGCAGAGGAATTGCACCGCCAACCACATATCCCATAACCGTTGCCAGCCCGGCACCAGCTACTCCCATTTTCAGCACAGCAATAAATACATAATCCAGCACCATATTGGTAACGCCGGATGCAATGGACAGCACCAGTCCAAGAACAGGCTTTTCATTTACCACAAAGAAATTCTGGAAGCTGACTTGCAGCATAAATGGTACACTTCCACTAATCAGGATAGTCCCATAAGTCACACTGCTTTCCATAAGAAGGTCGCTGGCTCCTGCAAGGCGCATAATAGGACGGACAAAAATAAGAATAATTACCGTCAGTATTGCACCGATTCCTATAATACTGTAAATCAACATGGAAAAATACTGATTTGCCAGCTCCTTTTTCCCTTCTCCAAGTGTTTTGGCTACCAGTGCACTGCCTCCCGTTCCCAACATAAATCCAACAGCTCCGATAATCATGGCGACCGGGAATGCAATGTTAATTGCGGAAAGTGCCATAGCTCCCACAAGATTGGATACAAACAATCCATCTACCACGCTGTAAATGGAGGCAACGATCATCGTAACCACAGAGGGCAGCGTAAAACGCAGCAAGCGGCTGTAGGTAAAATGATCGGATAATCTGATCTGCATAAATAAAATTTCTCCTTATTGTTTTTTCTTATTTCTTTCCAGAAGCTTTTTCATTTCATCTTCCAGTATGTCAATATGTCTATATCCGTAATAAAGGACATTTTCTCTTTCCTGGGATGTAAGTCTTTTAAATGCTCTTTGTTCCAGCTCAAAAATCGGGTCTACTGTACTTTGCGCCAGTTCTTTTCCTTTCTCAGTAAAATGGATGGTTTTGCTCTTCTTGTTTCCAGAATCCTGTGATAAACAGATTACGCCATCTTTTCCAGCTTTTTTAATGCACTGTTTACTGTCTGCTTTCTGAGATGCAGGCTTTCACAAAGCTGCACCTGAGTATAGCCGCCATCATTTTCCCGAACAAAATACAGAATATCGAACATAGTTTCTGTCATTCCGAAGTGCGATGCCAGCTTATAGTAGACTTCACAGTTTTTTTTGTAAATATTGTTCACTTCTCTGGAAAATTCTTCGAAAGTCATTTCTTCCATCTGTTTTCCACTTTCTGATTGCGAAGAAGTTTTTCTTTGGTTTGATAAAATAATCCGAAATCGGATTATTTGCAGTATAGTCCTATTTCGGATTATTGTCAAGGTATAAAAAAACAGCTTGCATAGTGAAGTTTGGCATTTTTTACAGCATCATTTATTCTGCTGTATTGCCTTTTCCTCATACTTGCAAACTGCTTTTTCAAAGCTATTCTTTTATGTTCTTTTTATTTTCAGGCTGTCCGGGAATTTCTCGCTCCAGTCATCCTGGTGCTGGCGTCAAATTCATGGAGTTTCCTCTTGGATTCTTCACTTAAATTTCTTGGTACCTGAACCTGGATTGTTACGTACAGATCTCCGTAGACTCCGGCTTTGCCCATAACCTGAATGCCTTTGCCTCTCAGACGGATCTTGCTGCCGGACTGGGTACCTTCCGGGATACGGCACATTACCTGACCGCTTAAGGTCTGAACTCTGGCTTCTCCGCCAAGAGCGGCTGTCAGAAACGGGATATTTACAGTGGTGTAAATGTCTGCGCCTTTTCGTTCAAATCCGGCTCTTTCTCCAACATGTACCTTCAGAAGCAGGTCACCTGCCGGGGCACCGCCATAGCCTGGGTTACCTTTGCCTCTTAAGCGGATGCTCTTTCCATTGTCGATTCCTGCGGGGATGTGAACCTTCAGGGTCTGTTTGCCCTTTCCGTCAGCGTCGGAAAGATTGATCAGCTTGTCGCAGCCAAGAGCCGCTTCGTCGAAGCTGATGGAAATCTCCGCATTCAGATCCTGGCCTTTCTGCTGGTAGCTGCCGCTGCCAAACTGGCTTCCGAAGCCGGAACCTCCAAAGCCGTGTCCGCCGAAGCCATGAGCGGAACTGCCGTGGCCGAATGTGCTTCCTCCGAAGCCGCCTCCAAACAGATTCTTCAGAATGTCGTCCATGTCACCGCCTTCAAAATGGTATTCCTGATAGCTGCCGTCCGGGCTTCTGTAAGCACCGCTCTGGCCTTTTCCAAAGCCGCCAAAACCACCGAAACCAGAACTGTTAAAACCTGACTGGTTAAAGTCTCCGGCACCATATCCTGCTCCGCCGCCTTCTTCAAATGCCGCATGGCCGAACTGGTCATACAATTTCTTTTTCTCCGGGTCACTGAGCACGTTATAGGCTTCTGTAACTTCCTTGAATTTCTCTTCTGCATCTGCATTTCCTGCGTTTGAATCAGGATGATATTTCTTCGCCATCTTACGATAGGCTTTCTTTATTGTATCTTTGTCCGCGCTGCGGTTAATTCCCAGCACTTCATAATAATCTCTCTTTGCTCCCATATTGGTCACCTCTGACTCCTCAAATTCAACCTACACAAATTCCCCGGAATCACTCCCGGGGAAATCATTTTTCTTGTTCTATTCGTAATATAACATTCAATTGTGCAAGTGTCAAGCAAACATAGGGAAATTCATAATTTTTTCACATTGTTTCATTTTCTATGCTATAATAGTAACACTTTACAATTCTTTTTTGGAGGGAAATCAGATGAATCATAAAGAGCGTATGGAGCAGGGGCTGATCTATAATCCTAATCTTCCGGAGATCACGGGAGATCAGTTTGTGTATATGGATAAGCTGTGGGAGTTTAATCAGCTGAAGCCTTCACAGTTTGCAGAAAAAGAGCGCTATATGAAAGAAATGTTTGCCGAGTGCGGAGAGAACTGCTATATTGAGCTTCCATTTCGTGCAAACTGGGGTGGAAAAAATGTTCATTTCGGAAACGGTGTGTATGCCAATTTCAATCTCACACTGGTGGACGATGGGGACATTTATATTGATGACAAAGTCATGTTCGGGCCTAATGTAACCATTGCCACAGCGAACCACCCCATCGATCCAGGACTTCGCGAAAAAGCCATGCAGTACAATAAGCCAGTCCATATCTGCGAAAATGTATGGATAGGTGCGGGAACTGTCATTGTCCCTGGTGTTACCATCGGGAAAAATTCTGTCATCGGTGCCGGCAGCGTTGTCACAAAAGACATTCCGGAGAATGTGGTGGCCGTAGGCAATCCCTGCCGTGTGCTGCGGGAAATCGGGGAACATGAGCGCGAGTATTTCTATAAAAAGGAACGCATTGACTGGGAAAATTTAGGAGACATCTCATACACTCCCCTTGGCTGACTTTTCGCCAAACACTGCACTATAAAATAAACTAAGGACAAAACATGAAAAACAAACAATTAAATCTTACATCCGGTCCTATTTTACGGACTCTTGCAGAACTGGCACTGCCGATCATGGCATCTTCCTTCCTTTCCACTGCATATAACATTACGGACATGGCATGGATCGGGATGCTGGGCTCCAAGGCTGTGGCTGGCGTAGGCGTAGGAGGCATGTACGTATGGCTCTCCCAGGGATTTTCCTCCCTGACGAGAATGGGCGGCCAGGTAAACATGGCCCAGTCTCTTGGAAAAGGAGACCGGAAATCTGCAGCTGGCTTTGCCCAGGCGGCTCTGCAGCTTACCATACTTTTCGCTCTTTTCGTTACTGTAGTCAGTATGGTCTTTACAGGTCCTCTGCTGAAGTTCTTTACCCTGACAGATGCCGAAACCTACAACAGCGCCAGAATTTACATGCGCATCACCTGCGGACTGATTTTATTTTCCTTTCTTTCTCAGGTGCTGACCGGACTTTTCACAGCCCAGGGCGATTCCAAAACACCGCTGAAAGCCAACTTTTTCGGTCTGGTTCTGAACATGATCCTTGATCCTCTTCTGGTACTTGGCGTAGGACCTTTCCCAAGGCTGGAGGTGGTGGGAGCAGCCGCTGCAACTGTAACCGCCCAGATCGTGGTTCTGCTGATTCTGATCACCGGAATCATCTGCGATCATGGCGATTCCAATGTTCTGCGAAAGATTCAGCTTCTTTCCAGGCCGGAACTTTCTTACGTAAAAGGTGTATTCCGCATTGGAATCCCAACTGCATTACAGGGAAGTATTTACTGCATTATCTCTATGATCCTGACCAGAATGGTCTCCGGTTTCGGCGCCGGTGCAATCGCAGTACAGCGTGTTGGCGGACAGATTGAGTCTCTTTCCTGGAATACAGCAGATGGTTTTGGTTCTGCTTTAAATGCTTTTATGGGACAAAATTATGGAGCCAGGAAGGTTGACCGAATCAAACAGGGATACAGCATTTCCCTTCGGCTTCTGGTGTGCTGGACAGCTCTAATCACTATTGCCTTTGTATTTTTCCCAAGGTATATCTCCGTGCTGTTCTTCCATGAAGAGGAGGTGGTCCGGCTTTCTATTGATTATCTGCGGATCATCGGATTTTCTGAAATCCTGCTCAGCGTCGAGATGATGACCGTTGGCGCACTTTCCGGACTTGGAAGGACACAGCTTTGCAGCGTGATCAGCATTTCCCTTACCGTTATACGTATTCCGCTGGCACTGATCCTTTCCGGCACTTCCCTTGGTCTGAATGGAATCTGGTGGGCCCTAACCCTTTCCAGTGTTGCGAAAGGAATTATTTTCTATATTACTTTTCAGTATATTTGCAGACATAGTCTGCTGAAAGCGGCTGGCTCAAAAAATTAAGCAAAATACTCTGGCTTACGCCAAAACATAATCATTGATAAAAAATCCCAGGCGGCTGCATGTACTTTACAGGAAGTACAGCAGATGCCTGGGACAATTTATTCATAACAATATTATCATTTCATGCTATTCTCCACTACTCCTGGAAGTACCTCATAAATGAAACAGCCCATCTTCCCCTGAAAATATTCTTTTATTTCCAGTATCTTTTTCCATCTGTCTATGGTAGCCAGATGAACGCCGTACCGAATGGTCACATCCACAAACTGTTCCATGAACTGGTAATCTTCCTCGCTGACATCGAATTTGCCAATAGAGGTGCGGATATCCTGGATCATAAATGCGTGGGAAATACAGATCTGGGCAGCCTTTTCCCAACCACGCTCTAGAATATATGCTTTCTCCGAATCCAGATCTGCACAGCGGCGTGCAATATTTTCGCAGGCCAGTGCCACATATCTGGAATGATCCACCCATACACCGGGGTTGGACTGATAAGCTTCTTTTAATGCCTGTTCTGCTGTTTTACGATCTGGTTCCATATAAAGTACCTCCTGAAACGAAAATGCCGCCTGTCGGCGACATCACTCACTACATACGAAAATCCGTTACTCTGTATCTGCAAACCTCATCCAGAACTCTGAGAGGTAAGGAGGATGAAAAATGCAGCATCGCTGCGTCCCCTGTATTTCATCCTCCCGAGTATCATTATAGTGCATTTTATATTTTTGCAATACATTTTTTCTGCCATTTTGTATTAAAATCCTGCCATTTTTCAGGCAGGCACATACTGCTACATATTCTGCAGTGTCAGTGAGACACCTGACAGAATCAATAATACTGCCATCATCCTCCGTACCGTCTTTTCCTTCAGCAGGGAACTGCTTTTCATTCCCGCAAACAATCCCAGAATGGCAATAGGAATCAGCATAAGCGCACTTTTTAGGGTATCAAAGGTAAGCAGATGAAGGGCACTGTACAAAATAATCCGGAATGTATTGTCCGCAATAAATACGGCGCTGATATTGGCCTTGAACTCGCTTCCGCTGTCCGTCACCCGGTCCACATAGACTGCTAGAAGTGCTCCAACGCCAAATAGCCCGCAAAGAACACCAGCTAACAAACCAACTGCTCCAAATGTAAGCCTGGACCTGGGCGAAGATTGGGACAACGGATTCCCCTCTACCCTTTTCTTGTCCCGAAAAAGCATTTCCAGCCCAAAGAGCACTGCCACATTGCCAAATATCACCTTGATATTGCTTACATCTGCATTTTTCAGAAGCAAAGCCCCCGGGATGCAGCCTGCCAGCACAAGGGCTGCCAGCGGCAGATATACCTTATAATCCAGGCTTTTCCTGTTTTTCCAGGTGAGGATAAAATTGGTGGGATACCCGATCAGCAGCTCCACCGGCGAAATATTGGCATTGGCTGCGCCAAAGCTCAAAATCGAAGTAAACACCAGCGTATTTGCAAATCCGCACAATCCCTTAATAAAGTAAGCCGTAAAAGCGGCTATGATCCATAGATACATAACATTTCCTCTCTATTTATGCTCCGTCTTCTGCCTGTACTCTCCCGGAGTGCAGTTCATATATTCCCGGAAAACCTTGCCGAAGTAGCTGCTGCTTCCAAGGCCGCAGGCGTGGCTGATCTCTGTAACGGAGGCGCGGGTTTCCGCCAGCATCTGGCAGGCCATCTGGAGGCGATAGTTCTGGATATACTGCATGGGCGTCATGTGCAGGCATTCCTGGAAAATGCGGAAGCATTCCCGCTCGCTTAGGAACACTGCGGATGCCAGCTGGGAGATGACCAGCTTTTCCGAATAGTGCTGATGAACATAGATCATCAGGTCTTTGATTTTATCGTTGTTTTTGCGCAGTTTGGGAGGCTGTGCAAGAAGAGGAACTGCCTGCTGGAAGATCCGAATCCAGATTTCAGAGAGCACTGCCCGAAGATGAATTTCAAATCCAAACTCCTTTTCGGAAATGTCAAATGCATTCCGGATCATCTTCAGGATTTCCTGGTGAACCGGATTTCCCGGATATAATGCAATCATTTCCGCCTGCGGCACTGTAATAAGCGGCAGTACATATTTCTCTTCAATCCTGCTGCCGCGCCCGCCGGCAATCAGGGACGCATCAAAGATATGGCAAAATTCAACATTCTCATTGATCAATGAAATCCCTCTGGAAGCATGCAGAATATTAGAATTCAAAAGTCCGCCGCTGCCTGCTGGAAAACAGATTTTCCCACTAGGGAGATTGTACTCCACTTCCCCGCTTTCCACATAAAAAAGCTCCACGGCCTTATGCCAGTGCCAGGGCACAAAATGATCCGGATATTGATCCAGCTCTGCCCTTGAAGCAATATAAGGAAAATCCATCCCAAAATCCGGAAGCAACTCCTCCTGGCTTCCTGCATGAAACTGAATCTGCCTGATCTTCTTCATGAATTTCCCCTCTTCTTTCCGTGTATTTGAGCGCCCAAAGGCTGCCTAAATGAATGTCTTTATTCTTCTTATCCTACCCGCATGGAAATCATCTTCGCCTTCATTGCTGCCATAGCGCTTTGCCTGCCGGATGATCTCCATGCAGTCCATATCCGGCATTTTCCAGTCGATCAGACAGATATCAAAAGGCCGCTTCTTCTCATTGGCAGAGCGGACCAGGTCGATGGCCTCCTGTCCGGTAGTTACATAGCGGTTCTGAATTTCCAGGCTGTCTAGGATCAGGGAAGTGCTCTCACAAGTGGCTGGATCATCATCCGAAGAATATTCTTGGTGATCACCATTCCAAGTCCGGTTCCCTGAATGCCCTTCAGACGCTCGTCTTCTGCTCTCTCAAAAGGAACAAACAGGCGCTGCACAAACTCCGGCGTCATTCCATATCCATTGTCCTCGCAGGTAAAAACATATTCAGAGTAAAAAGCAGACCCGGAGGGAATCTCTTTCAGGCCAACAGAAATTTTGAAGGCGTAGGGAATCCCCCACTACGTCCTCGTGGATCACATTGCAGATATCAATGAAAAGCTCCTGCTTCTTGGTGGTGATCAGGCATTCATGAACTCTCTGGGTATCGTCAAGATGCGCCTCTGCAATTGTTGGCATTCTCCGCGGCAGCGTATGACTGTTCTGCCACTGCCACAGCCTTTGCCAGAGATTTCCTGTGCTCTCTCTCATTTGCAACAATATCGTCCACCATGCGAAAGCCCATAAGCACATGCTGTTCATCATCCAAACGCATATATTTCATCTGGCACAGGTGCTTTTTTCCTCGATGATACTCTCATAGGTAAAGCTGTACTCTGGCTTGTAGGAAAGAATCTCTGCTACTTTTTCGTAATCCATTTTCCCAAGCAGGCCTTCCTGGTCTTTCTTCGGTACATGGCTCAGAACATATCACTCACAGATTTCCTCATAGGAAGCAGAGTTTTCGGTATTCAGTTCTTCAAGCTGGATGTCTTTCTCCCACATAAATATATTTCTCTCCTGTATTGCTGCATGGTTTCTCTGGTAACCAAAAAGAGGAATACCATAGACCAATCTATAGTATTCCCCTGCATCATCTTGTATCTGCAACTGGCTGCCATTTCACAGGCCCTATATTGCGTCACAGCCTTTCGACTGCTTTGCCCATTATTTAATTGTGAACTGGATTAGTCCTGGAAAATTATAGCATTAAAGATTTTGTTTTTCAACCAATTTTTTAGATGGCAAGAAGATTCTTAATCGCTTCCATATATACCAGAACTGCCTCTTCCATGCCGGATACAAGAATAAACTCGTCAGCACCATGGATGTGGTAATCAATACCCAGTTTCTCAGGTCCGAATGCGATAATATTCTTCAGGGATTTAGCATAGGTTCCGCCGCCGATTACCATTGGCTTGTTTTCGGTGTCACCGGTTACATCCACGTATGCTTTGTACAGTGCATTGACAAGCGGAGACTCTCTTGGGAAAAACAGAGGATTGCCGATTGTTCCGATCTCAATGCGTCCGTTCTCGTCTTCCAGTCTGCCCTGGCACATTTCGCGCACCTGGTCTGCCTTTAAGGTAACCGGAACACGGATATCAATAGTACAGGAAATCACGCCGTCCTGTGTTTTCACAATGCCGTTGCAGAAGGTAAGGTCGCCGTATTCGTCTGCGAATTTCAGGCCTACACCGGAACCGTCACAGTCTGTGCCAATGTGGCTGTTGTAAAATTTCACGAAGTCATCTTCAAATCCAGCCTCTTCCAGGCACTGGCAGGTTACGCCTGCTGCATTGATTCCAAGTGCCGGTGTGCTTGCATGGGCAGGAACTCCTTTGGCATAGATGGTAAGGGTTCCGTTCTCTTCTGTTACTTTATATTCCTGAAGCTTTGTCTGGGAAAAAGCAGCCTCAAGCTTCTCTTTCAGCCTTGCTTCTGCCGGAATCACGGTGGTGCAGTTGTCGCACACTGCATTGGAAACAAATCCGCCGTTCATAGAAATGATCTTTGTATTCTTGGAGTATGCCATCATAGACATATGCCCTTTTTCGCCGTGGATACATGGGAAATTGGCATCCGGAGTAAAGCCGCAGGACAGCTCTTCTGCTACTTCATTATAATGCTTCATGCATTTGGAGCCAGTCTCCTCGTTGCAGCCCATAATCAGGCGGACACGCTTGTTCAGCTTCACACCGGAATCACGGAGAAGCTTCATTGCATAGAGGGCTTCGATCACAGGTCCTTTGTCATCTGTGGTTCCTCTGCCGTATACGTAGTCCCCTTTGCGTGTCAGCACAAATGGGTCATAAGTCCAGTCACCGCCTACCGGAACAATATCCAGGTGTCCTGCGATGCCGACGATTTCCTCTCCCTCGCCCATCTCTGCATAACCGCAGTAATTGTCCAGATTCACAGTCTTAAAGCCAAGCTCCTGTGCGATCTGAAGTCCCATCTCAAGTGCTTTGGCAGGGCCTTCCCCAAATGGCATTCCCTCTTTTGCCGGAGCAAGCTGGGAATCAATTGCAACCAGCTTTCCAAGATTGGTAAGCATTTCTTCTGATAATGCGTGGATTTCTTCTTTTATAGTACTCATAGCTCCTCCTGATATCTGTTCTGTTATTTCGCTTACTTCTGCCCGGTCTTATGGTTCCCGGGTATTTTTGTTTTTATCAGTTTCATTATAGCAGTGTTGTCAGAAACTGTACATCTAAATTTTGCACGTCACTAAAATACTCCAAAATCCTTGCAGACTTTTGTTGACGCAGGGGTACAGGCTGCAGACGCTGATGACACACCGGGCCAGAGACTGAAAAAGGTTCGCGTTGGCTATCTGATTTATCCAGGTTATCAGGAAGGAGAAGGAAATGCCCCCAAATCCGGATATGGCTATGAATATCTTCAGCAAATCGCCTATTATGCCGGATGGGAATCAATAAAGGAAGTATTTAGGTGGACCTATTTGAAAGCAGTGAGAAACGGTACGCTGATATGAACAGCGGCAAGCTGGACGCCATTGTTTCCACAACAGTTGCAGAAAAAGAGATTTCCAAGTATCTCTGGAATTCCATTTTGAAAATCGGATATTCTCCTTATTATTTGGGAGTGAGCAAGAAAAGCCCGGAACTGTACGCGGAATTAAATAATGCGATCACCAAGATTCTTCAGTCTGACTGGTATTATAATGAGAAGGTTTATCTGAAATACAATGGAAAAACTTCTCCTGCGGCTACGCTTATTCCGGCGATAGAGATTATCCGGCGAAGCGTTCCTTTTCCCGGATAATCTCTTTTTTTACACCATATAAGTATTATGACTTACCGAGCAGTTTTTCCCAGGGTTCATAGCCTTTCATGTAGGAGAAGTCCTCTCCGTCCCGGAATAATGTCAGCAGGTTTTCTTCCATTTCCCTGGTGTATGGGTTTTCGGCGGTTTTGAATTCCATGTGCTGGTACAGCCTGGATTCCCGGAAATCGCATATGGTGTCCACATTTTCCAGAAGCTGCTTTGCTACCTGGAAGGTATCTTCCACATTTTTCTCTGCAGTTACAATATTAAGCAAAGGGGCACATTGGTTATATTTTCCCATGTCAAATACAGCAGCCAGAGTACACATTTTTTCCGCCAGAAATCTTGCGTATGCACCGTTCTTTTCCTTAAGAGCCTTTGCTGTCATAATGGAAAAAGCCAGATTTAAGGTGGTGTATTCTGAAAAAACAGCATTCTCCAGCTTTTCATATGCCTCTTCTGTTTTTCCCTGCTCCATATAGAGTCTGCCCCAGTTTACCTTTTTCATTGGGTCATAGTCGGAAAAATAGTTTAAATATTTTTCTGCCATTTCGTAGTTCTGTTTTCTTAAATAAAATCCAAACAGGGAATCCGCTGCGTGGTGCTGGATGCTCTCGTTCTCATCATTCAGCGCCAGTTCATACCAGGAATTAATCTGGTCATCATACCTGTCCGGATTCTCGCACTCTCCCAGGATTCTTCTGGAATCCAGCATGACCGCGATCTGCCAGATGAGCAGATTGCAGTTTGGGTACTCGTTTATGGTGTTGACTGCCCACTGATAGGTCTTCTCATAGCCTTCCTCGGAAAACATTTTTTCCATTTCCCGGATCAGTTCTTCAATCTCAGCATCTGTAAGATTTTCCCGAAAAGCCAGCAGCGTATCCAGGGAAATATGAAGCAGCCTTGCAATGGGCGCCAACAAATCAATGTCAGGCTTCGAATTGCCCGTTTCCCTTAATTAAAGATATTGTTGGGTAAAAAAAGAAAGGTCAGTCGATT